>Ga0190275_10003184_pt1 | contig 11667 bp, 10 predicted proteins | sample Popmic550T_FD_133745 | JGI IMG/M metagenome (GOLD analysis project Ga0190275, IMG submission 133745) | Populus adjacent soil microbial communities from riparian zone of Yellowstone River, Montana, USA - 550 T | ecosystem: Environmental > Terrestrial > Soil > Riparian zone > Trees stand | place... | reverse complement strand
TCGGGCTCCTGGTCTACGTGCTCGCGGTCTTCCACCGGTCGTCGCTGGGCGTGGCCGGCCTGGTGGCGGCCGAGCGCTTCGAGATCTCGGCCACCCAGCTCGCGGCGTTCACGATGCTCCAGCTACTGGTCTACGCCGGGATGCAGATCCCGGTCGGCCTGATGGTCGACCGGTTCGGTCCACGCAGCGTCCTGTTCGGCGGGCTGGTGCTGATGACCCTGGCGCAGGCGGGGTTCGCCTTCGCCGATGCCTACCCCGTGGCACTCCTGGCCCGGGCCGTCGTCGGGGTGGGTGACGCGATGACCTTCGTCTGCGTGCTCCGGTTGGTGAGCTCGTGGTTCCCGTCGCGCCAGATCCCGCTGGTCAGCCAGCTCACCGGGACCCTGGGACAGGTCGGTGCCATCGCCGCGGCCGTGCCGATGACCTGGGCCTTCGCGCACGTCGGCTGGACCCGCTCCTACCTGTCTGCAGCCGCCGCGGGGGTGCTGCTCGCGGTGGCGCTGCTCCTGGTGCTCGAGGATGCGCCGGGTGTCCGTCACCAGCGCGGGGCCGTGCTCTCGCTGGAGACCGTGCGCCGCAACCTCGGTGAGTCCTGGGCGCACCCGGGCACCCGCCTCGGGTTCTGGATGCACTTCACCACCCAGTTCAGCGCCACCACCCTGAGCCTGCTCTGGGGCTACCCGTTCTTCGTCCGGGGAGAAGGGCTGTCCCCGGCGATGGCCGGGTCCATGCTCACCCTGATCGTGGTGGCGATGATGGTGGCCGGGCCGGTGTTCGGGTGGCTGGTCGGCACCCACCCCTGGCATCGCTCGACGATCGTGATCGTGGTGATCGTCGCGCTGGTGTCGGTCCGGACGGCGGTGCTCGCCTGGCCCGGTCAGGCTCCGCTCGCGCTGCTGGCGCTGCTCGTCGTGATCACGGGGGTGGCCGGGCCGGCGTCGCTGATCGGCTTCGACGTCGGGCGCAGCGCCAACCCTGCTCACCGGCTGGGCAGCGCCAACGGGATCATCAACCAGGGCGGCTTCCTGGCCAGCCTGCTCCTCGTCGTCGGGATCGGGCTGGTCCTCGACTGGCGTACGCCGGGCGGTGGTGCCGACTACCCGGCCAGTGCCTTCCGCTGGGCGATGAGCCTGCAGTACCTGCTCTGGGGGGTCGGCCTGGTGCAGGTGGTGCGCTACCGCCGGCGCGCCCGGGCACGGTTCACCCAGGACCGGACGGACGGAGCCGGGGCCGACCCTCGCGACCCGCGACTGCCACTCCTGGAGTGACGGCTGGACTGACGTCCGGCTAGCGCCACCGCACCGTCAGGGCGACCAGGCGCGAGACCACCATCGCGACGTACAGCACCCCGGCGACCTGCTCCAGGATCACCCAGGAGCGCGCCGCAGCCTGGACCGGGACGATGTCGGAGAGCCCGACGCTGGTCAGGTTGGTGAAGGAGAAGAACAGCAGGTCGAAGAACTGCTCCGTCCCCTCGCTGAGCGGTGCGATCGAGCCCGGGGCGAAGAACACCACCGCGGTGTAGACGTAGGCGAACCCCCAGGCCACCACCGTGAAGGTGGAACCGATCGCGAACAGCTCGTCGGTCGTGACCTTGTCGTCGTGGAAGACGTAGCGGATCGTGCTGTAGGCGACGTAGAAGTAGAACGGTGCGTGCAGGAGCGCGCTGACCAGGACCACCCACTCCGCGTCCGGGACCACTGCCTCCGTCATGGTCAACAGGACAGCGGGCACGCCGAGAGCGAGGGCCACCACGGTCAGCGCCGGAGTGCTGCGCACCAGCCACATCGCGAGGCCGACCGCCACCATCGAGAGCACCCCGAGGGCCGCCGAACCCGCACGCGAGTCGTCGAGCGACGGGTAGGCGAGGACCGCGAAGAGCTGCGCCATCAGCAGCCAGGCAGACGGCCGCCTGACCATCCTGTGCACTGCTGTTCCAGATCCTGTGATTCCGGTCACTCGGCGCAGTGTAGGGCCGTTCGGTGTGCTCGCCGACGTGACTTTCGGGGCTGGTGGTCGTTCATCGGTTCCAGAACGTGTTCCAGTCCAGAACGTCGTGTGCCACGTTGCGCAAAACGAGAACACGTTCTAGGTTGAGGCGGCCTCGGGAGGGTCCGCCTGGGGATCTTGTACTCAGGGGAGGTAACGATGGGCGTGACACCTGCGTCTGTCGTGCGTGGCCCCGGCGAGATCGCCGCCATGGTCGTGGACGTGACCAAGGCCGTCTTCACCACCCGGTTCCAGACCCGTGAGTTCATCGAGCAGGCGTGGTTCATCACCAGCGTCACGCTGATGCCCACGATCCTGGTCTCGATTCCCTTCGGCGCCGTCATCTCGCTGCAGGTCGGCAACCTCACCGGCCAGCTCGGGGCTCAGTCCTTCGCCGGCGCCAGCGCCGTGCTCGCGGTGGTGCGCGAGGCGGCTCCGATCGCCGCCGCGATGATCATCGCCGGCGCCGCCGGGTCGGCCATCTGCTCCGACATGGGCGCGCGCAAGATCCGCGAGGAGATCGACGCGATGGAGGTGCTGGGCATCGACCCGGTCGAGCGCCTGGTCGTGCCGCGCGTGCTCGCCACGGTGTTCGTGGCCCTGATGATCAACGGCCTGGTGATCGCGGCCGGCATCGGGGGCGGCTACTTCTTCACGGTGATCGTGCAGGGAGGCAACGCCGGCGCCTTCCTGTCGAGCTTCACCGCTCTGGCCAGCCTCCCCGACCTCTACGTATCGATGGTCAAGGCCGTGCTGTTCGGCTACATGGCGGCCGTGGTGGGTGCCTACAAGGGCCTCAACGCCGGTGGCGGACCGAGCGGTGTGGGTCGAGCGGTCAACGAGGCCGTGATCATCGCCTTCATGGTCCTGTTCGCGCTGAACTCGATCATCACGGCCGTCTACTTCCAGGTCGTCCCGCAGGACGGGTTGTAGCCGTGGCGACCTTCACCGAGGTGGGCCGGGAGCTCGGCCGGGAGCAGCGGTCCAAGATCGAGGAGCGCGGCGACCAGCTGATGTTCTACATCCAGGCGCTCGCCTGGACGCCGAGGGCGATCAAGCGCTACCGGCGGGAGATCCTGAACACGCTCGCCGAGGTCTCCTTCGGCGCCGGTGGGCTCTCGGTGATCGCCGGCACGGTCGGCGTGATCGCGTTCATGGCGTTCTTCGCCGGCACCGAGGTCGGAATCCAGGGCTACGCCTCGCTGAGCCAGATCGGGGTCGCGAAGTTCACGGCCTTCATCTCGGCCTACTTCAACACCCGTGAGGTGGCCCCCCTGGTCTCCTCGATCGCACTGGCCGCCACCGTGGGCTGCGGCTACACGGCGCGCCTGGGCGCGATGCGCATCTCCGAGGAGATCGACGCCCTCGAGGTGATGGCGGTGCCGTCGCTGCCGTTCCTCGTGACCACCCGGATGATCGCGGCCTTCATCGCCGTGATCCCGCTCTACATCGTGGCCCTCGCGGCGTCCTACCTGTCGCCCCGCCTGATCACCACGATCATCTACGGGCAGTCGGCCGGCACCTACGACCACTACTTCCTGCAGTTCCTGCCACCGATCGACATGCTCTGGTCGTTCTTCAAGCTGATCTTCCTGGCCGTCACGGTGATCCTGATCCACTGCTACTACGGCTACACCGCGTCGGGCGGCCCGGCCGGAGTCGGCACGGCGGTGGGCCGGGCGATCCGCAGCTCCATCGTCACCATCGTGGTCGCCGACTTCTTCCTCAGCTTCGCCATCTGGGGCTCCACGACGACCGTGCGGATCACGGGGTAGCGGCGATGTTCGTCAACATCACCCACGACACCAAGGCGGAGCACCGTCGCCTGTTCATGGCCGGTCTCGTCTTCACGGTCGTGATGCTGCTGCTGATCGCGCTCTCGATCGCGGTCTACCAGAAGCGATTCACCCCGGTCACCATGGTCACCGTCAAGGCCGAGCGCGCCGGGCTCCAGCTCGAGCAGTTCGGCGACGTACGTCTCCACGGTGTCCTCGTCGGACAGGTCCGAGGCATCAGCCAGGACGGCGAGGAGGCCTCGATCAAGGTCGGCCTGCGCCCGTCGTACGCCGACAACATCCCCGAGAACATCAGTGTCGAGATCCTGCCGACCACCCTTTTCGGCCAGAAGTACCTCGCGCTCATCGATCCCGACGACCCGTCGGACCAGGCACTCAGCGACGGTGACACCATCCCGTCCTCCCGGGTCCGGACCAACGCGGAGCTCCAGACCATCCTGGCCAACCTGTTCCCGCTGCTCCGCTCGATCCGGCCCGCCGACCTGAGCACCACGCTCTACTCGATCGCCAACGCCCTGCGCGGCCGCGGTGACCAGATCGGCCAGACCATCGTCAAGCTCGACTCCTACCTGAGCGACATCAACGTGGAGCTGCCCACCCTCCGCGAGGACATGGTGCTGCTGGCGCGGGTCAGCGAGACCTACTCGATCGCGGCTCCGGACCTGATCCGGCTGCTCCGCAACGCCACCACGACGGCGCGCACCGTGACGGAGAAGGAAGGCCAGCTGCGCGGACTGCTGGACAGCGTCACCGGGCTCGGCGTGACCTCGACCCGGGTGCTGCGAACCAACGAGCAGGCGATCGTCCGGGAGGCCGCCCTCGCGCGGCCGCTGCTCGGCCTGCTCGACCGCTACTCGCCCGAGTTCCCGTGCCTGCTGCGCGGCCTGGACCGCTACACCGACAACCTCAACGAGATCTTCCGCGGCAGCCGGGTCCGCCAGACGATGGGCTTCAACGCCGAGCAGAAGAAGCCCTACACGGCAGCGGACGACCCGCAGTACGCCGACATGCGCGGCCCGCAGTGCTACGGACTGCCCTTCCCCAAGGTGCCGATCACGCCCGTCGACTTCGCCAACGGCTCCAACCGCGATGCACGCGGGGGTGGCAACTGATGGCCGTCTCCCGCAACACCGTCACCACGGTCGCCGCGATCAAGCTCGGCATCTTCGTGCTCGCCTCGATCATCGTCACCGGCACCCTGACCGCGATCATGGGCTCCTTCGCGTTCGGCAGCCAGAGCGAGTACCAGGCGGTCTTCAGCTCGGCGAGCCTGCTCGACAAGGGTGACGACGTCCGCGTCGCCGGGGTCACGGTCGGCCAGGTCACCGGCGTCGAGATCAAGAACCGCAACGACGCCGAGGTGTCGTTCAAGATCGAGTCCGACGTGCCGATGTCCGACACGTCGCGCGCCGAGATCCGCTTCCTCAACCTGGTCGGTGCGCGCTACCTGGCCCTGACCCCGGGTACGGGCGGCGGGAAGAAGCTCGACGACGGGGCCACCATCCCCAAGTCACGCACGCAGCCCGCACTGAACCTGACCGAGCTGTTCAACGGCTTCCAGCCGCTGTTCCAGGCGCTCCAGCCCGACGAGGTCAACGACCTCTCGATGAACCTCGTCAAGGTCCTGCAGGGCGAGGGCGGCACCATCGGCGGGCTGCTGGAGGAGACAGCCTCCCTGACCAACGCACTGGCCGACCGCGACCAGCTCATCGGTCAGGTCATCGACAACCTCTCCACCACGCTCCAGACCGTGGACGAGCGCCGCGGCCAGCTGAGCTCCCTGGTCGTCGAGCTCAAGAACTGGCTGACCAACGTGGCCGACGACCGCAAGGCGATCGGGGCGTCGGTCACCAACCTCTCCTCGCTCACCGAGGAGGTGGCCGCGCTGCTGACCCAGAGCCGTCCCTTCCTCAAGGCGGACATCGCCCAGCTCGACAAGGTGATGAAGATCCTGAACAAGCCGGCCAACCAGAAGGAGCTCGACCAGTTGTTCGACCGGCTGCCCGTGGCGCTGGCTCGTCAGGCCCGCACGGGCACCTACGGCTCCTGGTACAACTTCTACCTCTGCGACTTCGACGGCCGGATCGTCCTGCCCTCCTTCGGTGAGGCGACGGACAAGCTCCTCGCGCCGATCCAGCAGCGGCTGAACAACCTCGCCTTCTACAGCAAGGAATCGAGGTGCGACCTCAGTGGCTAGGCGCACCGACTCGAAGATCAAGCGGATGGGGGCGATCAGCCTCGTCGTGGTGCTGGTGACGATGGCGGCTGCCTTCAACCTGCAGAAGTTCCCCGGTTTCAAGGGCACCGACTACCACGTGCAGCTCACGGACGCGAGCGGACTGCGCAAGGGCAACATGGTGCAGGTGGCCGGCGTCAAGGTCGGCCGGGTCAACAAGCTGACGATCAGTGGTGACTACGTCACGGCGGACATCGACGTGAAGGACGCCGACCTCGGTCGCAAGACGCGAGCCTCGGTGCAGGTGCTCAACCTGCTCGGCGAGAAGTACCTCGAGCTGACCCCCACGGGCTCCGGCGAGATGCACGACGGCGACACCATCCCGGTGGCTCGGACCGACGGCAGCTACGACATCGTGGCGACGCTGAGCGAGCTGACCACGCGCACCGAGGACATCGACACCGCGAAGCTCTCCGAGGCGCTGACCACCCTCGGGGACACGCTGAACGCCGCCAGCCCGCACATCCAGTCCACCTTCACCGGTCTCTCCCGGATCTCGCAGTCGATCGCCAGCCGCGACGAGTCGATCCAGAAGCTGCTGCGTCGGGCCGACCGCGTCACCGACCTGCTCGCCGAGCGCCGAGGCGACCTGGTCACGCTGATGAAGGAGGGCGACCTCGTCTTCCGTGAGCTGCTCGCCCGCCGGGAGGCGATCCACACGCTGCTCGTCAACAGCAAGCGGCTGGCCGACACCCTGCGCGGGATCGCGAAGGACAACCAGGGCCAGATCAACTCGGCCCTCTCGGAGCTCAGCACGTCGCTGCGGTTCCTCCAGGACCGGAAGAAGCAGCTGGACGCGACCATCAAGAACCTCGGGCCCTACGCCAACATCCTGATCAACATCATCGGCACCGGCCCGTGGTTCGACGCGTTCGTCGTCAACTTCGCCGGCATCGGCACTGGAGAGTTCCTCCCCGGGGAGCGGAAGCAGTGAAGGCCGCATTCGCCCGCGTCAGCACCAGGACGGTGGCCGTCATCGCGGTCGTCGTACTGCTGGCTGCGACCTTCTTCGTCTTCCAGGGCGGGGCCCAGACGCGCACGGTGACGGCGTACTTCGACCGCACCGTCAGCATCTACAAGGGGTCCGAGCTGCGCGTGATGGGCGTGCGCATCGGCACCGTGACGGCGGTGGTCCCCGAGGGAGACCGGGTGCGCGTCGCCATGGAGTACGACGAGGAGTACAAGCTCCCCGCCGACGGCAAGGCCGCGATCATCACGCCCACCCTGACCGCCGACCGGTTCGTGCAGATCGCCCCGGCCTACAGCGGCGGACCGGTGATGAAGGACAAGGCCAGGATCGACCTGGCCGAGACGGGCACCCCGGTCGAGCTCGACCGGATCTACCAGAGCCTCTCGGACGTGACCACGGCCCTCGGGCCCAACGGCGCCAACCGCAACGGCTCCCTGGACGACCTGCTCAGCGCGGGCACCAAGGCGCTGCAGGGCAACGGCAAGCTCGGCAACCAGACGCTGCTCAACCTGTCCGCTGCGGTGCAGACCTTCGGTGAGGGAAGCGGCCCCTTGTTCGACTCGGTCGAGAACATGTCCAAGCTCACCGAGACGCTGGCGGCCAACGACCGAGTCGTCGACGGGTTCATGACCGACCTGACGTCGGTGTCCGCCCAGCTCTCCGGAGAGCGCGACGAGCTGCGAGGTGCCCTGGCCGCGTTGGCGCGGGCGGTCGGCATCGTTCGGACCTTCGTCAAGGACAACAAGAACCTCGTCGAGAAGGACGTCCGTCAGCTGACCGACGTCGTCGGTGTCCTGGCCAAGCAGAAGGACTCGCTGAACACCGCCGCCAGGCTCAGCGGCCTGGGGCTGCAGAACCTCACGCTGGCCTTCGACCACAAGTCCGGCTCGGTCGGCTCCCGTCTTCAGATCGCCCCCACGGGAGCAGCACTCGGACCGATCCTCTGCGGTGTCGTCCGCAACGCCGGGATCACCGATTCGGACTTCGTCTGCGAGCTGCTGAAGACGATCGTCGCGCCGGTGACCAAGGAGATCAACAACAACCCTGCTGAGTTCAAGCCGCCGCAGCTCCAGCTCGGAGGAACAGCGCCGGTGACCACGCTCCCGGGCCTGCTCAACTCGCTGAAGGAGGGCAACCGATGAGGAACGGACGGATCGGACGCTCCCTCGCCGCCGCGGCAGCGGCACTGGTGATGACCCTGGTCGCCACCGGGTGCGACTTCGACGGCGCCTACGACCTGCCACTCCCGGGCAACAAGGTCAGCGACGACGACGGCTACTCGGTCACCGCTGACTTCGCGGACGCCCTCAACGTGGTGCCGCGCACCGCGGTGATGGTCGACGACGTGGTCGTCGGTCAGGTGACCGAGGTGGAGCGCAAGGGCTGGAACGCCCGGGTGAAGTTCCTCGTCCGCAAGGACATCAAGCTCCCGGAGAACGTCCGCCTCGACGTCCGCCAGACCAGTCTGCTCGGAGAGAAGTACATCGCCCTCGTCGAGCCGGAGAAGGGGACGGCGAGTGCGAAGCGTCTCTCCGCCGGCGACTTCATCCCGCTCGACCGCACCGGCCGCAACCCCGAGGTCGAGGAGGTGCTGGGCGCCCTCTCGATGCTGCTCAGCGGAGGCGGGATCGGCCAGCTCAAGACGATCAGCGTCGAGATGAACAACATGCTCAACGGACGCCAGGACAAGGCCCGGAGCCTGCTGGGCAACCTCGAGCGGCTCGTCGGGGCGCTCGACGACCAGAAGGGCGACCTGATCAAGGCGATGGAGTCCATCGACCGGCTCACCGCCACCTTGAACAAGGAGCGCGACACGGTCGGAGCCGCGATCGACAGCATGGGTCCGGCTCTGAAGGTGCTCAACCGCCAGCACGCCAGCCTGATGAAGATGCTGCGGCAGCTCGACAAGCTCGGGGTGGTCGGCACCCGCGTGCTCAACGCCAGCGGCGACAACATCGTGGCCTCACTGCGCCACCTGCAGCCGACCCTGACCAAGCTCGCCGACGCCGGCGACTCGCTGCCGCGCGGACTCTCGTTGATGGCCAGCTTCCCCTTCCCGCAGGAGTCGGGCCAGATCGTCAAGGGTGACTACGCCAACGCGCTGTTCCACGTCGACCTCGACCTCAACGCCATCATCCGGTCGCCCGGGGAGCAGCTGCCCGACCTCCTGAACCTGTGCTCGGTGACCCCGGCGGCGCCGTTGTGCCAGGCGCTCGACGACGCCGTGCTCAGCAAGCTGTGCAAGTCGCTTCCGTCGGGCAACCCGCTGTGCCCGAAGGGGAAGTTCGGACTGCCCCAGCAGACCCCGGTCCCGCCCCTCCTGCCCGGTGGCAGCTCCAACGGCTCGGTCGGGGGCTCGGGTGGTTCCGGCGGCAACGGCGGGGTCGGTGGCCTCGGCGGACTGCTCGGGGGAGGTCGGACGTCATGACCCGTGGCGTGAAGGTCCGGCTGGTCGCGTTCCTGGTGCTCAGCGCCATCGGCGTGGTCTACGTGGCAGGCAGCTTCCTGGGCCTGGTCGACAAGGTGCTCGGGCGCGGCTTCACCATGCACGCCACCCTGCCGACCTCGGGCGGCCTGTTCGAGGGGAGCGAGGTCACCTACCGCGGCGTCAAGGTCGGCGAGGTCCAGCGGATGGACGTCACGCGCACCGGCGTACGCCTGGACCTGGCCATGCAGGACAACGTGAAGATCGCCCGTGACTCCAAGATGTACGTCCACAACCTCTCCGCCGTGGGCGAGCAGTACCTCGACTTCGAGCCCCCGAGCCGCAGTGGCCCCTTCGCCGGCCCCGGCGACACCATCAAGGGAGACAGCGAGAGCCTGCCGATGAGCGAGGAGGCCCTGCTCACCCAGATGGACGCGATGGTCTCCTCCGTCGACGGCGCCGAGCTGTCCACGGTGGTCGCCGAGCTGGGCAACATGTTCCGTGGCACCGCCAACCCGCTGCAACGGATGGTCGACTCGGGCACCCGTTTCGTCGACGAGGCCGACGCCAACAAGGAGGCGACGATCTCGCTGCTCGACACCGGCCAGACCGTCCTGCGGACCCAGGCCTCGCACGAGCGCGACATCCCGAAGTTCGCCCAGGGCCTGGCCGACCTGACCGGGTCGCTGCGTGCCTCGGACCAGGACCTGCGCACGATCCTCCAGGGCGGTCCCGGCACCGTGAAGGAGGTCGACTCCCTGCTCCGCGGGCTCGAGCCGACGATGCCGCTGTTCCTGTCCAACCTGTTGACCACCAACCAGGTGCTCACCGCCAACATCCCGGGTCTGCGCCAGACGCTGGTCGCCTTCCCCTACGTGATCGCCTCCGGTTTCACCGGTACGCCGGGCGACGGCTACGGGCACATCAACCTCCAGTTCGACAACTCCGTGGGGCCGTGCACCGAGGGGTACAAGCCCAACGAGAACTGGCGGGAGGGCACCGACCTGACCGACGGTCCGGTCTACCCGGCGACGTGCAAGACGGGCCCTCCCCAGACCATGCGCGGCACCAAGTACGCCCCCAGCATGGGGTCGGCCGCCTCTGCCGGACGCAGCTATCGGGTGTCCCCGTACGATGCGCGTACCGGCGGGGTGGACGCCGGCAACGGAGAGACGATGGCCGTGGGGGCCCGGGGAGGACTGCGCACGGTGTTCGGGGACGACTCGTGGAAATGGATGCTGACAGGCCCGGTGACGGCCGATGACTGATCCTGCCGTCACCGCAGGACCAGCAAGCACGTCGTGGCGTCGGCTCAACCTGGCCCTGATCGTGCTCGCGCTGCTGCTGGTCGCCGCCAGCGTCTTCCTGTTCGTCCGAGCATCGGACTCGCCGTCCGACTCACGGGCCGAGACCCTCTCCCGCCAGCAGGAGCAGGTCACCAAGGCCGCCACGGAGCAGACCGAGGCCTTCCTGACCGTCGACCACGAGGACATGGACCCGTTGATCGAGAAGGTGCTGGCCGGCTCCACCGGCGAGTTCAAGCAGCAGTACGAAGCAGCCAAGGGGAACCTCAAGGCTCAGGCCCAGAGGTCCGAGGCGACCTCGAGCGGCAAGGTCGTGTCCGTGGGCGTCACCGACATCGACGACAGTGATGCCGTGGTCTTCGTGGCTGCCGACTCCAAGGTCGCCAACAAGTCGACCAAGGGCAAGGCGCAGCCGCGCTACTACCGGCTCAAGCTCACGATGAGCCGCGAGGGCGGCCGGTGGCGCACCTCCAGCCTCCAGTTCGTGGCCTGAGATGACCACGCCCGGACCCGAGCTGATGCCCGGCGAGAAGCTCTGCCCGTTCTGCGCGGAGACGATCAAGGCTGCCGCGGTCAAGTGCCGCTACTGCCAGAGCGACCTGCCGGAGAACGACTCACCGCCGCCCCCGCCCCCTCCTGCACCGGAGCCGCTGGCCCACGACGACGCGCTCCCCGGCGCCGAGCCCGAGCCCGCCCCACCGGGCGAGCCGCCGACGACAGCGGTCGAACCCGTGCCCCCGGCTGTCCCGTTCCTCGCCAGCTTCCGGTTGCTGGTCATCCTGGTCATCCTCTGCGTCGCCCTGGCGGTGCTCGTGGGCGTGGCCTGGTGGCGCGGTGAACACCCCGGCGAGAGCGGGGCCAGCAAGGGCCCGATCACCCCCGTAGGCGCGCGTGACGCGGGGATGCAGGCGGCGACCAAGCTCGCCGAGCAGGTCCTCTCCTACGAC
>Ga0190275_10003183_pt1 | contig 11676 bp, 9 predicted proteins | sample Popmic550T_FD_133745 | JGI IMG/M metagenome (GOLD analysis project Ga0190275, IMG submission 133745) | Populus adjacent soil microbial communities from riparian zone of Yellowstone River, Montana, USA - 550 T | ecosystem: Environmental > Terrestrial > Soil > Riparian zone > Trees stand | place... | reverse complement strand
TGGTGGCCTGGGAGTTGGGGTGCGCCCGACGCAGGAGTGCTTCGTCGATCTCCAGTCGATCTCCGAGCAGGCGCGTCGGGATTGCCGCCGCTTCGATGAGACGAAAAGGCCCCCCGACTCCGCGGTGAGATGGGCGGAACTCGCAGGCCGTCTGGCGGGGCAGCTGCGCCTTGACAACCTGCTTAGAGACCTCGCGTCGCGAGGGGCACCAGTTGGCTGCCCGATCCTGGTCGAGACGCACGGCAATGGCCTGCACTTGCCGTGGTGCGGCCTGCTCGCCGAAACAATCGCCCGGCCCGACGCGGTGCTCGTCTCCGACTTGGACGTGGACCGGACGTGCACCTCTGCGGCTGCGGGCGCGGGCGACCTCGTCCTCGCCCTAAACTGCTTCACGACCGATGACCCACTCTACGCGATCTTTACCCAACTCGCGGGCCACGTCGGGACAACGCACGTGCCCTGCGCCGACCGGAAGGCCTTCCGGTCGGCGCTTGAGGCCCACCCTGCTCGCCTCATTTTCACGGGAGCGCACGGTGGTCAACGTGGCATCCTGCACAAGCTCTCCTTGTCAATCGGCGCCGAGAGGGCGGATGCAATTGAGGTCTGGCAGGGAGTGCGTTTGCCCCGCGCCGCGGTAGTTGTCGGGTTCACCTGTTACGGCGGTGGGGGTGAAAGTCAAGCGACGGGCGAATTCGGCTCCATCGCGTCCCTCGCGCTGCGGGCCGGGGCGCGCGCCGCGGTTGCATCTCGCTGGCCCGCGTGGACGGACAGGCACTACAAGGAGTTGCTGACTGCCCTCGCCGCCTCGGTGCTCGATCCGGACGACTGGCGCTTGGCGGCGGACGTGATGCGGTTCGTGCGTGCCACGCGAGGGGCAGGGCTGTGGAATTCGCTGGGATGGGGGGTGTACGTCCCAAGTCGTTGACAGTGGCGCTCAACGGAATCGTGCCAGAGAGAGCGACCCATTCCGAAGCGCGATGCGTACGGTGTCTCCGCCGTCGCCAGACTATTCCTGCTGGCACTACTGGTGCGCCGCGCGCGTCGGTCCGACACGCCGGAGTTGTTTGGTGCGAAGCGGGACAGACCCTCTCACCTTGCCACCCCCAGCGTGGCTTCAGGTTCCGGCCGCGCGCCACATCACCGAGGCCATCGCATCACACTCCTTCACCGTGTCCCCGCAGCCGGTACCCGTCCCCCTTGTTCGTGGTGACGAGGAGCCGGTCGATTCGGGGGATGAACCGCGCCTTGATCCGGTTCTTCAGCTTCTGGCAGAACGTCGCCTCCTCCGTCTCGTCCGCGCCGCCGGACGCCCGCAGCACGTGGCGCTTCAGGTCGCGGTAGGGGACGAAGTGGTCCAGGTCCGCGGCCAGCCGCGCCAGGAAGAAGTACTCCTTGCTCCACACCGGGACCTCGCCCAGGCAGGTGCCGCCGACCCACAGTGCCCCACTGTGGGGCTCGAACCGCACGTCCCCGCGCGGCCGGAGCAGGGCGTTCAGATCTGGCACCGACAGATCCTCCCGCACCACGTCGAGGAGGGACAGCGAGCGGCCGCGGAACCCGTCCGCCGCCGGCGGGGGGAGGCGGCCGTGGAGCCGGAGGGCGTTGCGGTAGGCCAGCAGCCGCCCCCGCCCGGCCTCGGTGAGGGGCCGGCGGAGCCGGTAGAAGACCTCGCACCGGTCACCGCCGCCGTCCCCGCCCTCCCACGTCCCGAGCTGCCAGAGCCCGGGATCGACGGCCCGCGGCGGCCCCCGCAGCCGCAGGCCCGCCGCCAGCCAGCGGAAGAACGCCCCGCGGTCGAAGGCCCACAGCAGCAACTCGCCCGGGTCGACGGGTTCCCGGCAGTGGTTGCAGAGGTACCGCCCCCGTACCCGGTACGGCGCCCCGTTCCCGCACCGGGGGCAGGTCGGGGCCGGGTGGGCGAACGGGACGGTGCCCAGGAAGCCGAGCCGCTGCCACGCCCGCAGCGCCCCGCCCTCCCCGCCGTCGAAGTCCTCCCGGCCGACGCAGACCGGGTCGCCCTCGTCCAGGAGCCCGGCGAGCAGGTCGACGCCCCTACCCACGGGCGAGGCCCCACCGGTACAGGCACGCGCGGAGCCGCCGCCCGAGCGGGGCGTGGTCGAGGTCGCAGCGGTCGGGCCAGAGGCGGACCAGGTGGGTGCGGCCCCCGCGGCGGGTCCGCAGCCGCACCTGGAGCTCGGCGTACGCCACCCGCAGGTCGTCGAGCGGGACGTCGCCGGCCCGGACGTGGCGGTCGAGCAGCTCCTCGATCGCGGTCGGGCTGTCGCTCGCGGCCGTCTCCAGCTTCACCTGCCGCCGCGCCAGCCGGGCGGGGTACCGCAGGAGCAGCGCCTTGACGCGGACCAGCTCCATGTCGTCGGCGTCGGGGAGGGGGCGGAAGGGGAGCTTCAGCCGGTCGAGGTCGAAGGCGTCACCGGCCGCGGCGACGGGCCGGCCGAGAACGGCGCGGCCGAAGCACCGGAAGAGGGCCGGCGCGTCGCCGGCCGCGCGTAGCGGGGCGGTGAGGAAGACCGTGCCGTCCCGGGGGTCGTAGGCGAGGAGGACGGTGAGGGCGGGGCGCAGCCGCCGCACGGTGAGCCGGCCGTCGCCGGTGAACCCCTCGACGTGGCGGGGCCGGTCGGCGACCCGGGCGGTGAAGGAGTACGCCCCGTCGAGCCGGCAGGCGTCGACCGCGCAGAACCGCCCCGCGGGCGTGCCGGCGCCGAAGACCGCGCCGAGCTCGCGGGCCAGCGCGGCCGCCCGCCGCGGCAGGTCGTCCGGGCGGAGCCCCGGCGGTGCCCGGGCGGTCCGGCAGAAGCGGGCCTCCCACGCCTCGTGGTGCAGGAACACTTCGTGGAAGAGGTCGGCCTGGTGCAGGAGGAACCACAGGGCGAGCGGGGCCCCGGCGGGGACGTCCGGGGGCGGGGGGTGGTCCGGCCCGGCCGCCGCGATGAGGTGGGCGGTGGCGTCCGGCCCCGCCATCTCGGCGACCTCGGTCAGCTCCAGCTCCACCGCCGCCCGCCTCTCCCCGGGGAGGGCCGCGAGGGCGGCTGACCAGGAGCGGAGGTTGACGCGGAGGGGCGAGGTCGTCCGCCCCCGGAGCGGGATGCCTCGCGAGGCGCAGTACTCCCGGAACGGCACCGTGCCGTGGAGGCTGCCGAGGAGTCGCCGCACATGGAGGTCAGAGGAGAGCATGCAGGCCGGACGACGGTGCGGGTGGCGGCTCGCTGTGCACCCCTGATCGCTCCGGTCCCGCCGTCCGCGTCAACCGGCCGCGGACCACCGCGTGAGGATGCGTCCGCACAGCATACCTGATCCCCGCCGGTCGTGGGCCGCCGTCCGTTGCGCCCGTACGGTCTTGGTGTCGTAATCGATGGGCGCTTCTCCCCCACATCCCGGAGCGGTGGCCAGCCGAGGACCCGCTCCTGTGATTCCGCCCTCTCCGCCGGGCACGTCCAAATGGCCCTGCCCCACGGAGGGGGCAGGGCGGCCGCAGCCCCGGGGGCTGCGGCGGGTTCTTCAGAAGGGCAGGTCACCGTCCGTCCCGTCGCGCACGGTCGTCCGTTGCGTCACGCACCAGTGGTAGGCCTGGGTGACCAGGGACAGCAGCACGGGCACGTCGTGCGCCCGGTAGGAGCCGTTCCCCGCCCACGTCCCCTCGCCGTCGCGCCACGAGCGGCACACGGTCAGCGAGTGCTGCGTGTACTCCTCGCCCCCGGCGGCCGTGACCTGCCGCGCCCACACTGCGACCTCGATCCGCGTCGTGCGGTCCGACATCGCCGCGAAGTTCGCGGCCGGACGGGGCGCAGCCGTTTGTGGGGCGGCGGGCTCGGCGGCCTCCCCGGGCGGGGTCGGCTCCCCCGGCGGGTCGGCGACGGCCGCGCCGCCGGACGCCGTGTCGTCTCGCTTCCTCCTCGACATGTCAGTACTCCCCCTTGCGTTTGGCGGCGCAGCGGTCCCACCAGTCGGGGTGCCACCGGCCGCGGACTGTGAACTTCTTCGCGCAGTTGAGGCCGCCGCGGAGGCGTTCCTCGGCGGTCAGGACGTGTCGCCGCGGGTCGTACCCCTTGCGGAAGTACCCCTTGTTCTCACGCCGCCGTGTGCGGGGCATCGTCGCCCTCCGGCAGCATGAGCCCGTTGAGGCGGATGGTCTGGGCCACGAACTGCTGCGGGGCCGCGACGGCGCGGGGCTTGAGGACCTCCGTGAAGGCGTTGAAGAGCGACCACGCGGTGCGGGGCCGGAAGTCGTCGTGGGGCGGCTCCTCCCACGCCCGGCAGACGTGCGGCAGCTGGAGCGAGGAGATGATGCCCCGGCGGTAGGCGGCGAGGATGACGTGCGACGCCATCGCCGGCGTGAGTTCCATCTCCGCCATCCGCCGGATGCGGTCGGCCTCGGCCTCCCGGAACGACGCGAGCGACGCGACAGCGCTGCCGATGGCGGTCCCGAAGGCCCGCATGCCGTTGAGCGTGTGCTTGCGGCGGACGAGCAGCTCCGAGCGGAACGCGAGGTTGTCGCACACGAAGACCCGGCTGCCGGCCGCGAACCCGAGCGGGAACGAGCGGTCGACGGAGTTCCGGACCCCCACGCTCAGGCCCGCCCCGCGGGCGAGCGGCGTGTCGAGGTCGAGGACGCCGAAGAACCGCGCGTCGGCCCGCGCGAGGCCGTACTTCTCGGACCGGATGACGTACCCGGCACCGCGGAGCGTCTCCTTGACGGTGTCGAGCACCCGGACGTGGCTGACCGGGTGCCAGCGGCCCTCGGGCGGCGGCGTGGTGCAGGCCCGGAGCTCGTCGAGGGTGACGAGCCGGCCCCCGGCGTGGAGCATGAGTTCGGACACGGGGTGTGCCCTCCTGTGGAGTGAAGAACCGGTTGCCCCGGCGGAGTGCCGGTGCGGGCGGGAGCGTAGGGCGGGTCAAGAGGGGTGGGAATGAACAGGGGTGCCCGCGGGCGGTGTCATCGGAGAGGCAGGGAACAGGCCGACCGGCCGATCGGAGACAAGCCCCGGCACCGTCGCGGCGGCCGGGTGGAAAAGAGGGTCCGAAAGGCGGGCAAAAGGCCGGGTGCGAACGCGGCGACGAAGGACGGCCTTTTCGCCCACCCGCATGCGGGTGCCCGGCTCTCTCTGTGTCTGACGTGATCAGAGACAGTCAACGCGCGCGTCACTCCGCGCGCTCCGATCGCAGCCGCGCCGCGGCGTCATGCGGGACCGCCGCCGAGGCGTCCGGAGGTGTGGGGGCGGGCGGCAGGTAGATCGGCTGCCGGCGGATGCGCTCGATGGCCTCGCGGGTGGCGTCCCCGAAGCGGTGCTGCCGGCGGGGCGGCCGCAGGAGCTTCACCCGCTCGCGCCGCACGCCGGTGCGGTCGCGCACGATCCGCTCCCCGATGCGCAGCGTCGCGAGCCGGGTGCGGTACTCTTGCTCGTGGAGCGAAGGCGATTTGTAGTACGCCTCGTCTGTCTCCCGGAAGCGCGGCACGAGGGCGCTCCCGGTCCGGGTGTCGTGGCCCCGGACGTGCCCGTGGGCGTCGAGGGATTCGCCCCGCGTCTCCGTCGCCACCGGCTCGACCCCGTCGCGGACCTGGCGGGGGCGGGTGAAGTGGACGGCGTGTGGAGAGAACGTGGCGTTGGCGAGGGCCCGGGCCCCGATCTCCTGGTCGGCCGGGGAGAGACACTGATACCACGCCTGCCAGGGCGTGTTGGCGAGGAGGCCCTCGAAGACCGCCTGATCCCCGAAGTCGAGGCTGGACTGGGTGATCAGGTGGACCGAGAGCCCGGCCTTCCGCAGTTCCTGAAGTGCCATCGAGACGAACGGGGTCACGAGCCCGAGCACCCCCGCCTCCTCCAGCACCAGCACCACGGGGAGCGGCCGCTGCGTCTCGGCGAAATGCCGCCGGACCGCGTGGATGACCTGCATGCTGACCAACAGGAAGAGCGTGCGCCGGATCTCTCGTGACCGGATGCCGCCCCCGTCAAAGGCGATGAGTTTCCGCTCCCGGACCGCCTGCAGCCAGTCGAACGGCCCCGGCCGCGAGCGGAGACGGACCACCTCGGAGGAGCACACCGCCTCGAGGAGCCGTCGGCTCGCCCCGGTCTGGATCTCGTACTGCACGGCGCTCCGGCGGTGCACCCGCTCCAGCTCGCGGAACTTGTCCACGACCGCGGGATCGGTGCAGTCGCGGAGCAGCCGCCCGTAGGCCGGGGAGCCCACGCGGAAGGCCGAGAGGAGGGAGGGCAGCGGCTGTGGCCCGGGCTGGCCGAGGCAGAGCGTGATCGCCGCCTCCAGCCACTCCCGGGTCAGCGGCCGGTCCGCGGCGGTGGCGAGGTTGCGCTGGGCAAGGAAGCACTGGGCGAGTTCGTCGCGGGTCTCGGCGTCCTCCAGCAGCCGGCGGGAGGGGTTCGCGGCGTACGACCGCGGCAGCATGTCCCAGCACAGGACGCGGTCGGTGGCGTCGAGCGGCTCGTACACGAGCCGGGCCTCGTGGCCGCGGGGGATCCAGTGCCCGGCCGTGCGGAGTGCCAGCGGCCCGTGGCCGTCGAGGAGCACGACAGCGCAGTCCCGCCGTTCGGCGAGGCGGACCAGGTCGACGAGCTCGCCCTCGCTCTTGCCCGAGCCCGTCGAGCCCACGATGAGGCGGGAGGTTTCCGTGCCGGGAGAGGCACGCAGCCAGGTGCGGATCCAGCGGAGCATGCCGGGAGGATATGTCAGGCCGCGCAGTGACGGGGACGGACGGGGCACCGGCGGCGGGGTCGTCGCCGGTGGCGGGGCGGGCGCGATACGCGGCGGGCGGGCCGCGTCGAGAAGGCTTCCGCGACGGTCGCCGGAGCCACGGGAGAACGACAGCTGGCAACCCGTCACCCGCATGCGGGTAGCCAGAAAGGCTGCCCTGCTGGTCCAGCCTTTCTCTCGGTCACTTGTCCCCCTCCCGTGGGAGTGACGCGATGTGCCCGCCGACGTCCTGCCAGATCGGTCCGTGGGGCGCGGTGAGCGCCGAAGCGAGTGTCGTGAAAAGGGCTGTGTGCCGAATCGCCGTTGCCCGCCGCCGGAACCCTTCCACCCGCTGCGGGGACGAGCACACCCAGAGGACGAAGTGCGCGCACTCCTCGTACAGCCGGAACCGCCTCGCGATCTGGGCGTAGCCCATCGTCCCGCGGTCGAGTTCGAGGTAGTACAGGCGGCCGTTGATCCAGACCTCCGCGTCCGGGCGGAGCCGGGCGTCGGTGACCTCCGGGCCGCGGAGAATCTTCGCCGCGTCGAGCCGGAGGCAGAGCTCGGTCAACTCCACCTCGTGCAGGAGCGAGTCCGCCTTCGGGCGGAAGCGGCAGTACACGTGTTCAGGCCGCCCGGCCTTTCGGCAGATCGTGCCCACGAGACGGACGCGCTTCCGCTGCACGAGCCGGCGGAGCCGCTTGAGAGCCTTGTTCCGGGTCGGGAACCACCCGATCGAGACGAGCGTCGCCGCGGTGACCGGGTGCATGCCGAGGAGCCACCGGATGCGGGCGTCTCGCTCCCGGGAGAAGGAGGTGCTTTGCGTGGCCGACGGGCAGGCGAGTGGGGCGGGCGGCATGGCCGCACCGTACCCTCATGACGGTCGCGGTGCAGCGACACGGCCGCCTTCGGGCGGGGTTCACCCGCCGGTGGTCTCAGATCAACCCGGGGACGGGACCGTGTAGCCGGGGTGCCGCTGCCGGATCGCCATCGTGAGCGGCGAGACGGTGCATTGCCCCGCGCGCGATAAGACGTGTGGTTCAGTCGGCTGTGCGGCGCGGCCCCCGACCACTCGGGTTCGCGTCAGGGAGCCCGCGCGTCCCGGCCCCCGTCCTGCGGATCGAGCGCTTCGAATACCCCTTGATTTCTGGGATCACGCACGACCAAGAGAGTGCCGTTCCGAATGTCCTCCTGGATACTGCCGACCGAACCGCTGATCGCGAACGGGGGTGCCCCCGGTGGAAAGTAAGTCAACTGGACGAGGTCCGTTCCCAGCATCCGGACCCGCGCGACCCTCGTGAGCTTCCCCTTGAAGATGCCTCGGGTCGCGATGAGCATGTCGCCCACGGTGGGCTCGTATTCGGGTTCAGGTGTGGAGGAGGGACCGTACTCGGGTGTTACCACGGGAGAAGTGGGAAGAGTACTGGTATGATACCACGATCCGCGGTTCCGCGCAACCGGCCCCACAAGGGTCTGCTGACTGGCGGCCTCCCCTGCCGCGTTCCGGGTTGGCTGTTGTTCGCGCTCGTGCGTTCTTCATGGGATCGGTCATGGGAGCCCTGCGTCTGCTCGGCGGGATCGGCGCCGGACTCGTGAAGTCGCTCGCCAAGGCCGCGGCAGCGGCGGTTCCCGGCGGGGCAGTGGCGTTTGATGTCTACGACTCCGTCGTGCAGGACGCCAAGGCGCAGCGGCGGGAAGATCAACTCCGCAACGACATCAGCGAGATGCTCAGGGGACACGCCAACGACATCCGGCGGTGGGTGGCGGAAGTCGTCGCCAAGGTGGCCGGCGACGAGGATAAGTGGGTCCGCGAGCGGGTCGCGGCGTACCTCGAAGTCGTGGTTGACTCGGTCCAGCGCTCGGAGCGTCTCTCGCGGCGACTCGACGGAAATCCGAGGGGAGGCCCGTTCCCGGTCAGTGACTCGCTGGAGTTACTCTCCATTCTCCCGAACCGGGTGCCCCAGTTTCAGAAGGGAGCACGCCCCTATCCGGGGGGCGGCCGGGAGCTCGTGGAGATGCTGGGGATGGGCGGATTCGGCGAAGTCTGGCTCGCCCGGCATCCGAGTCTTGAAAGGATCCTACCCGTTGCGTTGAAGTTCGGCTTCGGTCCCGAGGCCAAGCGACTCCTGCAGCACGAGGCAGCGGTCCATGACCGCGTCGGCACCCACCCGGGGTTCGTGACTCTCAGGAACACTCACCTCGACTGCGACCCGCCCTTCCTGGAGTACGAGTACATCGACGGGGAGACGCTGGCCTCGTGGATCCGGGGCAGATGTCGGTCGGGGTCGGGGCTCCCACCACAGCAGGCGACGGGTGTTATCGCCCGGCTCGCCGAGGCGATTGCCCACATCCACCACCTGGACAAGCCGGTCGTCCACCGGGATCTAAAGCCCTCGAACGTCTTGGTATACCGAGGGTGGAGGGGCATCGGGCTCAAGATCACCGACTTTGGTATCGGCGGCCTGGCCGGCAGGTGCCTCGCTGCAAATGGAACTGCCGGGACCGGCCGCGGGGAGTTCCTCTCCGATGCTGTTCGAGGGGCCCATACACTGCTCTACGCTTCGCCCCAGCAACTACGGGCCGAAGCTCCGGACACGCGTGACGATGTGCATGCCCTTGGGGTCATCTGGTACCAGATGTTGACGGGACGCCTGTCGCAGGGGGCCGGGCCGGACTTCGCCGACGACCTGCGCGACGCCGGTGTGAGCGACGCGGTGATCACGCTGGTCGGCCGGTGTGTGGCCCAGAAGCCGGAGCGCCGCCCGCGCGATGCCAGGGAGTTGCAGGCGTTGCTCCAGGCAAGTATGCGGGACGACGATAAGTTGCAGGCCGGGTTCCATTCGCCACGCCCGCAGACAATGTCCGTAGCCTCGGCCAGCAATCCGGGCGACGGCGAGAAAGTGCGTCTGCAACCACCGCAAACCGAGTGGGATATTATGGTCCCAGGCAAGTGGTATCGGGCATCGAGAAATGCCACGAATACAGATCGGCACGGAAACTGGAAGTATGTGTGCCCCACCCCGGCACGTATCTTCGCAGATCTGAGCGAGTTATATCGATTGCAGATCGATCGTGAAGCAACCGACGAAGATCTCATGCGCTTGGCGGATCTGGCGGAGCTCGCTGGCCTACGAGCACTCGATCTGAGTTGGTGCGAACGGGTCACGGACGCGGCCCTCGCGGATGTGGTAAAGCTCACCGGCCTGCGAGAACTGCGTCTGAGTAGTTGCACCACGGACGCGGCCCTGGCGGAGGTGGCGAAGCTCAACAGCCTGCAACGACTCGACCTCCTCTTTTGCGACCGGGTCACGGACGCGGGCCTCGCGGAGGTGACGAGACTCACCGGCCTGCGAGAACTGAATCTGCACAAGTGCAACGAGCAGTTTACGCCGGCGGGGCTGGCGGAGGTGGCGAAGCTCACCGGTCTACAAACACTTATACTTTGGGGGGTCACGGACGCGGGATTGACGCAGGTGGCGAAGCTCACCGGCCTGCGAGAGCTGGTTCTGATCGGGTATCACGAGCAGGTCACGGGCGTGGGGCTGGCGGAGGTGGCGAAGCTCAACGGCCTGCGAAAACTGGAACTGAGCGGGTGCGCCACTGACGTGGGTCTGGCGGAGGTGGCGAAGCTCAACGGCCTGCAACAACTTACACTCTGTAGGGTCACGGACGCGGGCCTGGCGGAGGTGGCGAAGCTCAACGGCCTGCAAATACTGCTCCTGAACGGGCATAACCAGCAGGTCACGGAGGCGGGTCTGGCGGAAGTGGCGAAGCTCTCCGGCCTACGAGAACTGTATCTTAGCGGGGGCATCACGGACGGGGGCCTGGCGGAAGTGGCGAAGCTCAACGGCCTGCAACATCTCTCCCTGAACCATTGCAAACGAGTCACGGACGCGGGCCTGGCGGACGTGGCGGGACTCACCGGCCTGCGTTCACTTTTCCTGGTGTGTTCCGACCGGATCACGGACGCGGGCCTGGCGGAGTTGGCGAATCTCACCGGCCTGCGAGAACTGTTTCTGTTGAGTTGCTCCCAAGTTACGGACGTGGGACTGACACAGTTGGCGAGAATCGCAAGTCTGCAGTGTCTTACTCTGCGAAATAGTGGTCGAGTTACGAATGCGGGCGTCGAGGGACTAAAGCGAGCGCTACCCAATTGCTCGATATCACAGTGATCATACTTGCGAAACCACAACAAAAAGGGTGTCCAGACAGTTTATGCCTGTGGGGATTCTGGACTAATATCCAGTATTCGCGCCGAAAAAAGCCCTATATAGATCCTCGCGCGGCCTCTAGGAGCGACCGGAACTACTCCCATCGGGCAGCGTCACCCGGTCCACACGCAGAGCACACACAGGGATGCCGCGAAATCGCGTTCGCCCTTAGCGAGGGGACTTCGTGGGCTCTCGGCTTACGACAGCGGGTGGAATCATAACCTCGCGTATTCTGTCCCGGCTCTACCTCTCGCCCTTGATTGTCATCCCTCCGCTCTCAATCGGGAGGCTGGCGTGCGAAGGGAAACGGTGGAGTCCCTCGGGTGGCTCTCGATGGAGATCCTCCGCACAGTGCTTCTTGGGCACATCGCGGCGTGAACGATCTCCAGCGTTACGGCCGGGAATCGTCTACTGGTCCTCGTGCCTCTGCCGGCAACCTAACGTGCCCCGCAACCGGCAGCCACGTTCGAGGCCCACTCACGACTGACGCCTCCTCCCCGTCTTGAACCGCGACACCCGCGGATCAAGGCCCTCACCGTCGACGGCGACAAGTAGTTCGACGCGACTGGCCGCTTCGTCGACGGCAGGATCGAGAAACTGGCAGCCGTCCGTCGAGGGCGAGCAGGCACCCCCGTCTTCCGTAAGCGTCCGGTGGCAGTATTCCTGGCAAGCAAATCCGTCATTGGTCTCAGCCTGGCGGTTCAGGCGTTGTCGGACGGTCGGTCGCATCCACGGCCGGCCGGAAGTCGGGCCTGGTGACCCC
>Ga0190275_10003182_pt1 | contig 11683 bp, 14 predicted proteins | sample Popmic550T_FD_133745 | JGI IMG/M metagenome (GOLD analysis project Ga0190275, IMG submission 133745) | Populus adjacent soil microbial communities from riparian zone of Yellowstone River, Montana, USA - 550 T | ecosystem: Environmental > Terrestrial > Soil > Riparian zone > Trees stand | place... | reverse complement strand
TCGCTACGGTCAGTTGCTCTGGCCACGTGATCACCTGAACGACCGGTGTGCCAAGAGTCGATAACCAGTTAGGTGCTCTGATTGAGCACGAAACGGCCGCCCGTAGCTCAGTGGATCAGAGCGACTGACTTCGGATCAGTAGGTCGGGGGTTCGAATCCCTCCGGGCGGGCCATTCTCCGGGCGGGCCACCCTTAGTTCTGGCAGTTGGCCTCAAGCTCGGCGACCGCCGCCGCGAACGTCTCGCGTGCCTCCCTGGGGGCACCAGGCGGATACGCCCGCCCGTTTGCGCCCCAGTCCCGCCACGCCAGGAACTTCTCGCGGATGGCGTTGTACTGGGCGAGGCCGTCGTTGAATAGCGCCACGGCGCCGGCCGTACAGCTGGTCGGCGTGTACGCTGCCAGGCCGGTCCTCTGCTCCGTGATCCACACGCCGAGTGGCAGGAACAGGACCTCCATCTGGGATGGGTCCATGTCGGCGAGCCCCTTCAGCTGCGGAGTCGCCTCCTTCACCCCGACCCTGATCAGCTCCGCGATCTCGGTGTCATCCGGCGTGTAGACCGTGCTGAGGACCGGCGAGGCGCTCGGAGGCGCGCTCGCGGGCGTGGGCGTCGGCGTTGGCGTGGGCGCGGCCGACGGCGTGGCAGGTGCGGGAGTGTCGGGAGTTGTCGTTGCCCCCGCGCCTGCCGTACAGCCCGCCACCAGCAAGGCAGCCAGCAGCGCGGTGCCTATCGCTCGCATTGTTCCTCCCCGGGGATCCGCATTTCGCCGTTGTCCGCTGGATGTGCGACCCGCACAGTAGCACCGGTGCTTGGGGTCGACACCAGCGCCGAGGGGGTAACGCTGAAGCGCTCGTTCGCGGCGCTGCTTCTGGTTGTCGTGGCGGCTCGTTCGGCGCCGCCGGCTCGGCTGACTCCCGGCTCGGCTGACTCCCGCAGGGGCCGACCTCTCAGGCGCCGCCCAACAAGGCAGGCCGTCGGTCGCGACGTTCACGGCGAACGCCCGACCGCTATGAGGAGCAACGCGGCGACGTCCTCCCGTACCTGCTCACTCTCGAGCCGCAGTGACGGACGGCAGCTTTTCCCCGGGGCCGCCCGACCGCGGGTCAGGCCCGAACGGGAACGCCGAGTTCGCGCTGGGCGGACTCCTTGCGGGCCTCCATCCGTGAGCCGAGCTCCTCGAGCTCCTCGGTCTCGAAGACTCCGCGAGCGATCTTGAACATCTCGCCCTCCTCCTCTTCGATGTGGTGCTCGATGTTCTCCTTCATCACGATGGCCTTGGCGCCCCACGCTTCGTCGCTGACGTCGAGCGACTCGAGCTCACCCATGAGGAGGTCGACGACGTGGTGCTCCTCGAACCCCTCCAGGACGATGTCCTTTGCCTTGGGATGCGCCTTCAGCTCCGGGTAGAAGATCTCCTCCTCGATGATCTCGTGGACGGTCAGCTCGCCCTTGATCGTCGCAAACAGCTCCGACCGCGTCTTGACGCCACGCTCGGTCGTGGTTTCGAGCTCGGCCAGGAGCTTCTTGACCTTGTCGTGATCGTTCTTGAGCAGGGTGATCGCGTTCATGGTTCTCCTCGGTTCGGGCATCTCGGGAAAGCCACTATGCGTGGGCCGTGACGGTGGATGTATTCGGCCATCGGGCGTGCGCGTTACAAGCGCGTGGACGACGTCAGGAACCGCCAGCCGTGTCCATCCGTTCGAGGCGCCGTGCCATCTCGGCTTCGAGCGCTTCCCGCACCGAAGCGTCGGCCTCGAGCATCTCCTCGAAGCCGCGGTTGTTGACCTTGAGCAGGAGGGACGGCGTGAGGGCCGTCACGGTGGCTGTGCGGGACCCCTCGTCAAGCAGCGCGATCTCTCCGAAGAAGCTCCGACCGTGGCCGGTGTCGATGACCACGCCGCCGCGGCTGACCTCCACCGTGCCGGCGACGAGGACATAGAAGTAGCCCTCGTGCCGGCCTTCATGCGTGAGCGTCGTGCCGGCGGCGACTTCCTCCACCTCGGTGAGTTCGGCGATCCGCGCCAGCACCTCGCGGTCCACGCCGGCAAACAGCGGGGCCCGCTCGAGCATGGCGACCTTGTCGCTCATGGCTGGTCCTTTCCACGGCCTGTGGGCGGCATGCGAGCCTGCCGCCGAGTGTAGTCGCCGTCAGGCGACGGTCAGGACGTTCGAGAGGGCGCCGAACAGTCCGGCCAGCGTCGCGACGGTGACGACGCCCGCGGCCAGCCGGCTCGAATGCATCCGCGCGAGCACCACGAAGACCAGCGCCAGGAACGGCACCAGGGCGACCTTCAGCAGGAGGACGGTGGTGAGCCCGAGGGTTCCGGCGAGATGGATGACGATCGGGTTCGCCTCCGTCCCGAAGCCACCGGTCGTGATCATCCGGACGAACGTCACGAGGTCGGCGAACTGGCCCAGGGCGATCGCGATCAGTCCGGCAAGAGCGATGTTGGCCACTCGGCGGCGCTCCACCATCCCATCGAAATCCGACGAAACGCGAGGCTGCGCGGCCATGCCCAAAATATGCAGCGAATAGCCCGATCGCGCTAGAGGCAGACAGGACATTTGGCCTATCAGCGCTATTGCAGCGGTGACCGGACGCACCGGCCAGGGGCTAGCTCGTGCCGTAGCGGCGGACCTCGGACTCCATGTCGAGCGGCATGACCGCCCCGCGCTGCTCGTACTCGCCCCACGCCTCGCGCGGCACTCGCCACATGATCTCGAACTCGTTGCCGTCCGGGTCGGCGCCGTACAGCGACTTCGACACGCCGTGGTCGCTGGCGCCACCCAGGGCACCCTCCTCGCGGAGGATCCGGGCCGCGTCCGCGAGGTCGCCGATCGTCGGCACCTCCCAGGCGAGGTGGTACAGGCCGGTCGAGCCGCGCGGCGGCCGGGGCGCCTCGGGCCCGACCGAGAACAACCCGAGATCGTGGTGGTTCTCCCCGCCGCCGGCGCGCATGAAGACGGCCTTGCCACCGAACTCGGTCGAGACGACCTCGAACCCGAAGACCCGACCGTAGAACTCGGCCGATCGTTCGGCGTCGCGGACGAACAGGACGGCGTGATTGAGGCGCGCGACCGGGATGCTCACAGGCCTAGTGTGCCGAATCCGAACCGCAACCGTGCGTTGGGCACAGATTCGGCGAGCGGTCCGGTAGACTGCCCGCGACCCCAAGTGTCCCCCGCGGCCGTGCAGGCTGCGGCCCCCGTGTCTCTCAGCAGGTGGTGCCCATGAAGGTCGGTGTCGCCAGGGAGGCCGCGCCAGGCGAACGGCGCGTGGCCCTGGTACCCGAAGCGCTCGGCAAGCTGACTGCAGCCGGGCTCGAAATCCTCGTCGAATCCGGTTCTGGCGCCGGTGCCCAGATCCCCGACGAACAGTTCGTGGAGGCCGGTGCCAGGGTCGTCCCCACGGCCGAACTGTATGCGCAGTCCGACGTCATCCTGCGCGTCCAGAAGCCGACCGAATCCGAGGCGAAGGTCCTGCGCAAGGGCCAGGTGCTCATCGGCCTGCTGCAGCCGCTGCTCGATCCCGGGCTGATGAAGACGCTCGCGGACGGCGGCGTCACCGCGATCAGCCTCGACGCCATCCCACGCACGCTGAGCCGGGCCCAGACGATGGACGCCCTGAGCTCGCAGGCGAATGTTGGCGGCTACAAGGCCGTTCTCCTGGCGGCCAACGCGTACGGCCGCTACTTCCCGCTCCTCACGACGGCAGCGGGAACGGCCAAGCCGGCCAACGTGCTGATCCTCGGCATCGGCGTGGCCGGCCTGCAGGCGATCGGCACGGCCCGGCGGCTCGGTGCGGTGGTGTCGGCGTACGACGTCCGGCCGGAGACCGCGGAGCAGGCCGAGAGCCTCGGTGCCAGGTTCGTCAAGCTCAACACCACGATCGACGCGACCGGCGCCGGCGGATACGCCCGCGAGCTGACACCCGAGGAGCGCGCCGCCCAGCAGGCGGAGCTCAACGAGGTCATCGGCGGGATGGATGTCGTGATCACGACGGCCCAGGTCCCGGGCCGCAAGCCGCCGGTCCTGGTCACGGCCGAGGCGGTTTCGAAGATGAAGCCGGGCTCGGTGATCGTCGACATGGCCGCCGGGCCGCTGGGCGGCAACTGCGAGCTGAGCAAGGCCGGCGAGACCACTGTCACCGACAACGCGGTCACGATCGTCGCCCCGGAGAACCTGCCGGCATCGATGCCGGCGAGCTCGTCGCAGTTCTACGCCCGCAACATCTCGGCGTTGCTGCTCAACTTCGTGAAGGACGGCGCGCTGGTATTCGACATGGAGGAGGAGGTCACGAAGTCAACCGTGATCACGCATGACGGCGCGGTCGTTGCCGAGCCGGTCCAGAAACTGCTCGAGCCCGCGTCGGCCTCGGCCGGAGGTGCCGCGTGACCGACCCGCTGCTGACCAACTTCATCATCTTCGTCCTCGCGATCCTGTGTGGGTTCGCGGTTATCTCGAAGGTGCCGGCGACCCTCCACACGCCGCTGATGTCGGGCGCCAACTCGATCCACGGGATCGTGCTGGTGGGCGCGATGATCATCACCCTCCACGCGACCGATCCGCTCAGCCAGGTGATCTCGGCGGTCGCCGTGGCGTTCTCTGCGATGAACGTGGTCGGCGGCTACGTCGTCACCGACCGCATGCTCCAGATGTTCCGCAAGCGTGAGGTTCCGGCGGCGCCCCGTCCCGATGAGGCCGGCGAGCAGGTGGAGGGCTAGCCGGTGGACACCATCGACGTCCTCATCCAGCTGGCGTGGCTGGCCGGCGCGGCGGCGTTCGTCATCGGGCTGATGCGGATGAACTCGCCGGCGACCGCACGGAACGGCAACCTCGTCTCGGCCGGCGGCATGGCATTGGCGGTCGGCGCGACCGGCGTCCTGCTCCTGCGCGACGGCGCGAGCGCGACCGCGTGGATCATCATCGCGATCGGGATCGCGGCGGGCGGCGGGCTCGGGCTGTATCTGGCGCGCTCCGTGGCGATGACCGCGATGCCTCAGCTCGTCTCGCTGTTCAACGCGGTGGGTGGTGGCGCGGCGGCGCTCATCGGCATCAACGAGTACATCCGGCTGGTGAACGCGCCGGAGATCACCCCGGTGACTACGACCGTCTTCGTGGTGCTCGACATCGTGATCGGAAGCGTGACGTTCAGCGGCTCGCTGGTCGCGTCCGGCAAGCTGATGGGCCTGTCGATCACGCCATCGCGCCCGGTGCGGATCCCTGGCGGCCATCTCGTAACGCTGGGCCTCGCGTTGATCGTCACCGTCAGCGCGATCTACCTGTTCGCAGGCAACGAAAGCCTGCCGGTGCTCGGTCTGATCCTGCTCGTGGCGTTGATCTTCGGCATCACGATGACGCTGCCGATCGGTGGCGCCGACATGCCCGTCGTGATCTCGCTGCTGAACTCGTTCACCGGTACGGCCGTGGCGATGGCGGGTTTCGTGATCGACAACGTCGTGCTGATCATCGCCGGCGCGCTGGTGGGAGCCTCCGGCGCGATCCTGACCAAGCTGATGGCCGGCGCCATGAACCGCTCTGTGATCAACATCATGATCGGCGGGTTCGGCGGTGGCGAGGGAACCGTCGCCGAGGGTGGAGCCGGCGGCACTGTCCGCGAACTGGGCGTCGACGACGCCGCGATCCAGCTGGCGTACGCCTCGTCGGTGATCGTCGTGCCGGGCTACGGCCTTGCCGTCGCCCAGGCCCAGCACGCGGTGCGCGAGCTGGCCGACGTCCTCGAGGCGAAGGGGGTCGACGTGAAGTACGCGATCCACCCCGTGGCGGGCCGCATGCCGGGCCACATGAACGTGCTCCTCGCCGAGGCCAACGTGCCGTACCCGCAGCTCCGCGAGATGGACGACATCAACCCGGAGTTCGAGCGGGCGGACGTCGCCCTGGTCGTCGGCGCGAACGACGTGACGAACCCGGCCGCGCGCCGGGCCGGCACGCCGGTGTCCGGGATGCCGATCCTGGACGTCGACAAGGCGAAGAACGTGATCGTCATCAAGCGCTCGATGGGCCGCGGCTACGCGGGCATCGACAACGAGCTGTACGTCAATCCCAAGACCGGGATGCTGTTCGCCGACGCGAAGCAGGGTCTCGCCGACCTGGTGGCCGCGGTCAAGGCCCTGTAGCCGGTACGCGGCGCATGGGTCTCGCCGCCTCCGTCGGCTGCCGGGCTCCGACCGGGCACCTTGATTACATGGCGTAATCGGAATCGCACGAACGCGCACGCCCGGTGGCCCAGATTGCGCGCTGGGCCACTCGGCCCGCGTGTTCGTGCACGATCGATGAACCCGGCTAATCACCGGGGACGCAGGAAGTCGGCGATGTGCCGGTAGGGCGCCACGGATCGTCGACCGTCGAGGACGGTTGGGCGGCACCAGTCGCGAACGCGGGACCGCGGATCGATCATTGCGAGACCCCAACCTGCCGAAGTGGTCTGGGCGCCACGGATCACGGACATCAGGTCCCGCCAGCGGTGCGGAAAGACCTGTCCCAAGCTGACGGCATTTGATCGAACCCGGATGTCGTTTGCCGTCGTGGCAAGACCGAGCGCCGTAGCCATGATCCCCGTCGGTTCCCAGCCATGGTCGCGGCACACAATTGTCGCTTCGCGCTGATACCAGCCGAGCTGGCGCTCGAGGCCCCCCATGTCGGCGAGATCGGTTTTTACCTCGATCACGAGCAGGACGCGAGACTCCGGGTTGAATGCGAGGATGTCGATCCACCCCGGACGCTCGCGAGTTCCGATCGCCACTTCGCGACGCACATTCCACCCGGCCACGGCGAGTCGACGTGCGACGTAGGCAACGCATCGGGAATGCGCTGCGTCACGCTGACGGGGGCCGCCAAGCATGACGGGTGCCTCAACGCCGAATACCAGCGTTGCCCCGAGCGCGCGCGCGATCGCGTCCGCCTCCACGATGGAGAGTCCGGCCACGTTCCCGCGTTCCACGAGCGAGACGTAACCCTGGGAACGGCCGATCCGACCGGCCAGCGCGCGCTGCCCCATGCCAAATGCGAGTCGCATCGATCGGACCTGTGCGCCGAATCGGATGAGTCGCTCCTGGGTGCGCATGGTCAACGTTGTACCGGGGCCCGCTCAACCGCCGCTTATCGCCGGCATTGGTAAACGCGGGGCTTGCGGCTGGAATCGAAGGGCTAGACTCGGGCCGGAACCGCCGCGCCCAATCGGCGGGGAACGAGGAGGGCCCGTGTCCGACAACGAAGGGATCACCCCGAAGCCGCCAGAGGAGCCGTCGTCCGAGGCAGAACCCACAACCGAGTCGGAATCCGCACCCGACGCCGCCGAATCAGCGGCGTCCGAGCCGGCCGAGTCAGCCGCGCCCGAGCCAGAGCCGGAAGCCACGTCAGCAGAGCCGGAACCCCCACCAGCGCCCGAGCCGGCCGCCGCCCCGCCGCCGCCCACGGAATGGACCCCGCCGCCACCGCCCGCGGCGGTCTCGCCGGGCACCGACATCCCATTGGGCGGCTCCGGCTATCCGGTCAACCTCACGGTCGCGCGAGACGAGGGCCAGAGCCGCCTGTGGGGTATCCCGTTCATCGGCCTGGCCATTCGCGCGATCCTCGTGATCCCGCAGGCGATCGTCCTGTGGATACTCGCCTTCGTGATCGGCTTCGTCATGCTGTTCAGCTGGATCCCGATCCTCATCAACGGACGGCAGGCAGAATTCGTCTACACGATCATCGGCGGCTACCTGCGCCTCGCCACGCGGGTCGGTGGTTACGTTCTGCTCATGACGGGCAAGTACCCGCCGTTCGGGCCCGGTGGTGAGCACACGATCGATCTGACCTTCGACGAAACGGAGGAGCAGAACCGGCTGTGGGGCATCCCGTTCGTCGGGCTCATGGTGCGCTGGATCCTCCTGATTCCGCACTGGATCTTGCTCTTCTTCATCGCGATCGTCGTCGGCTTCGTCTCGTTGATCACGTGGATCCCGGTCCTCGTCAACGGGCGCACTGCCGACTGGGTCGTCCGCTGGATCGGCGGCTTCTACCGCTGGTTCAACCGCGTGTATGCGTACGCGCTGCTGCTGACGGGTAAGTACCCGCCGTTCCGTTTGGACGACTGAGCCGCAGGCACCGGGGCACCTCGGGCCGGTCTTCAGGCGGAGGGGACCGCCGCCGCCGCCGCCGTCGTCGCCGGTTGGGTTGCGTCGCGAAGCGTCAGTGGCGCGAGTGCGCCCAGGGACTCGGCGACCACGACCGCGTCGTCGCCCGGTTGGAGGCGGAAATCGGCGCTCGGGTTGACGAACGCCTGGCCACCGCGATTGATCGAGAGCAGCGTCGCCCGGTGGTCCGTACGCAGGTGGCGCGCAACCTCGTCGATCGTCATGCCGCAGTAGACATCTGGGAGACCCACCCGATACAGCTCTGAGCCCTCCCCGCCCGACACGATGTCGGTGATGATCCCGGTCAGCCCCGGGTAGAGCGCAGACCTGGCCAGCAGGTGTGACGCGATCTTCGACGTGACGAGCAGCTCGTCGACCCCGGCTCGTCGGAAATGGGGATCGTGGCGCGGGTTGTTGACCTCTGCGACCGTGCGCACGCCCGGGGCCGTCGACTCGATCGCCATGATCACGAGGATCGACTGCATGTCCGCGGCGTCACTCGGATCGACGGGAAAGACCAGCGCCGCGCTCGCGTGACGGATCCCGGCCCGCTCGAGCGCCTCGGCATCGGTCGGGTCCCCGCGGACGTAGTAGGCGTCGCCGCCCGCGGGGTTCTTGTCCAGGTCGGCGATGATCACGACCTTGAGCTTGTAGTCGTCGCCGCGCAATTCGTTGAGGAGGTCGCGCGCGGTCGTGTTCCAGCCGCACACGACGACGTGATCCCGGTAGCCTGACGCACCCAATCCCTGTCCCTCCTTGAGCAAGAAGTCGATGACCATCGCGACGAGGGCGCCGGTGATCGTGCCGAGCAGCGCGACGCCGAAGAGGATCAGCAGCCAGTTGACGATCCGCCCGCCGGGTGAGGCCACGAACGCGGCATCGCCGACGCCGAGCACCGTGGACAGTCCCCAGTTGAACGAGTCGAAGACGGACTCGAACGTCCAGGGCTTCTCGAGCAGCGTGATGAGGAGCGCCGCGAGCGCGACGAACCCGACGATCCCCTCGGCAAGCGTCAGGAAGAAGCGCCGGTCGAGCTGGCCGCCGACGCGCCGTACGTGCCACACGAGGCGGCGCACGATCGGACTTGCCCCGAGGGTGACGGAAAACCTGGGCATGGGCGAGATCGTGCCATATCGAGCGGGTCGTGACGGGGCAGGAACGAACAGCAGGAACGAACAGGTTGGCGGCCGTCAGTCCTCGCTGGGCCCCATGGTCGCAACGTCGACGCCTTCGAGCGCGTCGAGCTCGGCCAGCACAGCGGTCGCATCCCGTCCGGTCCTGGCGCGGATCTCGAGGTCGACCTGACGGACCCCGCTCTCGGATCGCGTGCTCCCCATTTCGCGGATGTGATTCCGTCGCTCGTCGATCGCGTCCATCAGGCGTCCCATCGCCGGCAGGTCGGCGGCCGTGACCTGGACGTGGAGCCGGCTGCGAGACCCGCCGAACATCCGCCGCTCGACGAAGTGCAACGGCCCGAGCGAGAAGATCACGATGACCGTGGCCCCGAGCGCCACGCCCCATGCCCCGGCACCTGCGGCCATGCCGACCCCCGCGACCGCCCACAGGCTGGCCGCGGTCGTCAGGCCGCGGACGTTGACCCCGTACTTGATGATCGCGCCGGCGCCGAGGAAGCCGATCCCGGACACGATCTGCGCTGCAACGCGACCGGGATCAGCGCCTGGCGCCGCGAACGCGAAGATGGACAGGACCGTGAAGGTCGCCGACCCGACCGAGACGAGCATGTGCGTGCGGATGCCGGCAGGCTGATCGCGCGCCTCGCGCTCGATACCGATCGCCGCCCCAAGCACGGCCGCGATCAGGAGCCGAATGAACAGATCGACCTGGAGTGCGATATCGCCCGACATCCGGGCAAGGATAGCGGCCGCCCGCCTGCGCTCAGGCCTCGGGTTCGCTGACCTCGACCACCTCGACGTCGAGTGCGCGGACGAGGTCTGCCGGGGCGAGGTGCACGTTGACGCCGAAGGCGCCGCCGCCGATGGCGAGGACCGGCTCGTCGGCCGCTGCGGCATCCAGGATCACGGGCCATGGACGGGTTGAGCCGAACGGGGTGATCGTGTACCGCTCGTAGCCGGTCGCCGCGCGCGCCTCGTCGGCGTCCGGCAGCGTCAGCCGGCGGACGCCGAGGTGCGCTCGCAGGCGCGGCCAGTCGAACCGTCGGCCGGCCGGCACGAGCACGAACAGGTAATCGTCGTCGCCGCGCCGGACGACGATCGTCCGCAGCAGCGCGCCGAGAGGGATGCCCTGCAGCTCGGCGCTCTCCTCGGCGCTGCCGGCGCGCCGGGTCCGCACCACACGGTGTTCGATGCCGCCGGCGGCAAGGGCTTCGAGCGCAGGCGTCGTGGCGTCGTCCGACACGGGCGGACTGTAACGCGGCGTCCTGTCGGGTGGTTCCGTGTCAGGACGCGGTCAGCAGGCCATGCGCGACCATGTCGAGGGTTCCCTCGATGACTCGTTCGCGCTCGCGTGGATCGATCGCTCCGCCGCCGAGCAGCACCGCCGCTCCGTGGACACCGATCCACGCGTACTCCTCGGCACCGGCCCGTGGCGCTGCCAGCAGACCCGTCGCATCAAGCTGATCCAGCGACCTGGACAGGACGTGGTATGGCGAGGGGTCCTCCGGCACGTACAGCTCGGGCGGGCACGGCCGGAACGCGACCGCGAACAATCCGGGCTCCTCGAGTGCGAACCGGATGTACTCGCGGCCGCAGGCACGGAAGCGCTCCGCTGCACGCTTGCTCGGGTCCCGCGCACGGACCGCGTCCATGGCCGCGAGCATTCGCTCGGTCAGCGACCGGCGCGCCTGCGATCCGACAACCGCGAGCAGCCCTTCGCGGCTCGGGAAATGGCGGTAGGCCGCACTGGGCGAGACACCGATCCGCCGGGCCGCCTCGCGAAGGACGACGCCATCGGCTCCGTCGCGGGCGGCGAGTTCGGTCGCCGCAACGATCAGCGCGTTCCGCAGGTCGCCATGGTGGTACGGCCGTGCCGGCGTCGTCGCAGTCATCCTACGATCGATGTTGACATCGTTCACATCGATCTGTAAAGTGCACACCGTTCACATCACCGAACCCAGCAGGAGACCCGCCATGGCGGACGTGATCACCGGTCGCCAGACCGCCACCGTCGACGACGATGTCGTCGTCTTCCTCATCGGCATGCGGATCAACCGGCTCCGCCGCGTCCGGTCCTGGATGCCGGCATTCCGTGCGATGCCACGGATGCTCAGCGAGCTCGCCGCCAATCCTTCGCTCGGGCTGCTTGGCGTCCACTCGTTCTGGGCCGGACGGACGATCCTCGCCGTGCAGTACTGGCGGTCGTTCGAGGACCTCGAGCGGTTCGCGCGCTCGAAGGACCACGAGCACCTGCCGGCCTGGCGCGAGTTCAACCGACTCGTCGGCGACAACGGGGACGTCGGCATCTTCCACGAGACGTACCGCGTCGGATCGGGAACCGCCGAATCGCTCTACGGCAACATGCCGCGGTTCGGGATGGGCGGGGCGGTGGGTTCGGTGCCGGTCGCCGTGC
>Ga0190275_10003181_pt1 | contig 11684 bp, 9 predicted proteins | sample Popmic550T_FD_133745 | JGI IMG/M metagenome (GOLD analysis project Ga0190275, IMG submission 133745) | Populus adjacent soil microbial communities from riparian zone of Yellowstone River, Montana, USA - 550 T | ecosystem: Environmental > Terrestrial > Soil > Riparian zone > Trees stand | place... | reverse complement strand
CTCAGGGGAACGAACTCTTCTTCGACGGTGCTGGCCAGAACGCGAGCCAGGGTGGTCTTGCCTGTGCCGGGCGGCCCCCACAGCACGACGGAGCCGATCCTGCCGCGGTCCACGACCGCGCGCAGAGGGCCGCCCGCATCCGTCAGTTGCGGCTGGCCGACCACATCGTCCAGGGTCGCAGGACGCAGCCGTTCGGCGAGCGGGGCCCGCCCGGCCAGGTTCTCGTCGCCGGATTGGTCGAAGAGGTCCATTCTCAGATTATATCCGCCGCTCGCCGGATTCCTGCGGCGACTAACTTCACTTCGTCCGCAACCTCGGGCTTCGTAACGATTGCCGTAACGACTGGGAGACGGTGGTGCTGTAGAGTGGCATGTGATGGACTCATCAAGGAGACGAGGCCACGAGGAAGACGTACGTGCTCTCGTGGCTGCATCCCCCGAATATTACGGGGACGGGAGAGCACGCGTGTTCACCAGAGGGCAACGTGTTGGGGGACTGGCATGAGAGGCGAGGCCGCGCGGATCGTCCTCTGGCTGGCGATGTCGCTGATGGTCGCGTTGCTCCTGGGACAGATCTACCTCGACGTATCGAACAGTGCTGTGGACGTGGCTGGGGCCATCGTGGCCGCAGGGTTCACGCTTCTAAGCGGTCTGGTGGGGCTCGGATTCGTTGCCCTCGGGCTGATCGTCGTCCACCGTCGCCCGGGGAACCCGGTGGGCTGGATCATCACGGTGACGGGCATTACGGCAAGCGTGGCGGACTTCGTTGAAAGCTACGCCGTGTACACGCTCTCTACCCATCCGGGATCCCTGCCTGGTGGCAGCGTGATGGCGTGGCTGTCGGCCTGGATCTACATACCCGTTCTCTTTGCCGCACCGGCCGTGCTGTTTCTGGTGTTCCCCGACGGTAGCCTCCTGAGCCGCCGCTGGCGGCCGGTGTTCTGGCTCGTCATCCTGACCACCCTCGCGACGATCACGACCTCGGCCTTCCAACCTGTGCTGAGCGACCCGCCTTTCGAGGGCGTGGTCAACCCGTTGGACTTCTCCCCACCCCGGGCGCTCCTGGAACCGCTCTCCTACGTCGGATGGCCAGGGATGGCGGCGAGTTTTCTTGTGGCGGCCGTCGCGATGATCCTGCGCCTGCGCCGAGCGTGGGGCGTGGAGAGGCAGCAACTCAAGTGGCTCGCCGCGGCCGCCGCGGTCTTGCCGCTAGCCAGCACCTCTGGGGTTTTGCTCTACTATCTGGGGTACGACTCGATAGCAGGGTTCCTCACCTTCTCCCCCATCGTTCTCATATTCCTCGCGGCCGGCTACGCCATCCTACGTTACCGCCTCTACGACATAGACTTCATCATCAACCGGGCCCTCGTTTACGGTCCGCTCACCGCCGTGCTCCTCACCGCGTATTTCGGTGGCGTCGCGATCACCCAGGTCGTGTTCCGTACGCTCACGGGCCAGGAACAACCCTCCCAGTTCGCCGTGGTTCTCTCCACCCTCGCCATCGCCACGATGTTCAACCCTCTGAGGCGCCGCGTCCAGGCTTCCATAGACAGGCTCTTCTATCGGAAGAGATACGACGCGACCAAGGCGCTCGAAGGTTTCTCCACGATGCTGCGCGACCAGACCGACCTCGACGAGTTGAACGATGGCATCGTGACCCTCATCAGTGACACGATGCAACCCGAGCACGTCTCGTTGTGGCTCAGGCCGGGCGAGAGCAAGGCGGGACCATGAGTCCTCGGTTTGCCGCACGTCTGGCCTGGTCCCTGTTCGGGCTGGAAGTGGTCTTGATCCTGGGAACGGGGATGATTTTCTGGTCGCCGAAGGTGGGGGTTTTCGTGGCGCTGGCTCTGATCGCCGCGCTCTTCGGTGGCGTGGGCGCGCTGGTCGCCTCGCGCCGTCCACGCAACCCTATCGGGTGGCTATTTCTCGCGTTCGGGGTCGTGGCTACCGTTGCCGCCTCCACCGACCTCTATGCTTACTACGCGCTGGTCGTACGCTCCGGCTCTCTGCCTGGCGGGGACTGGGTGGCGTGGGTGGGAGGTGGGGTCTGGCACCCGGCCTTCGGCTTCTTCGTGTTCGCCTTCCTGCTGTTTCCGAACGGGAGGTTGCCCACGGCACGGTGGCGGCCCGTGGTCTGGGTCGCCACCGCGAACTACCTCATCGGCGGGGTGCTCGGTCTGCTGTGGGGACCACTGTTTGGGCAGTTGTACCCGTACGCCGAGCCCCCGTTCCATCTGCCCGGGTACCCTATTGCGGACGCGGCGTTCTTGGTCTTCCTCCTCGTCAACTTTGGTTTGCTCGCTCTATCGGCTATCTCGCTCGTGCTGCGGCTGCGACGGGCTACCGGGGTCGAACGCCAGCAGCTCAAGTGGTTCGTGTACGCCGTCGCGCTCCTGGCGCTCGCCTCCCCGTTGGGCATCCTGATCTTCGGGGATGGTAGCCTGATCGTACTCCTGCTGCCGCTGGTTCCCGCCGCCGCGGGCATAGCGATCCTCAGACACCGTCTCTTCGACATAGACGTGATCATCAACCGCACCCTCGTCTACGGGTCGCTGACGGTCACGCTTGGGATCGTGTATTACGGCGCTGTGGTGTCGTTGCAGTACGTTTTCAACGCGCTTGCCGATGAGGGCAACCAGCTCGCCATCGTGGCATCCACTCTTGCTATAGCCGCGCTCTTCACCCCGCTGCGCCGCCGCATCCAGGACGTTACCGACCGCCGCTTCTACAGGAAGAAATACGACGCTTCCAGGACGCTCGAAGCGTTCTCCAGGAGGCTGCGCAACGAAACGGACCTGGACGCCCTGGGCGAAGACGTGCTGGCGGTGGTCCGCGAGTCGATGCAGCCCGAACACGTTTCCCTGTGGCTGCAGCCGACGAACGACGCCGGGCGCGATCGCACGGGGTCTGCCGAGGGGGTTGCGAGGTGAGCGGGCACCACTCGCCGATGCTCGCCGGGATGGATCCGGGGTCTGGTCCGTGAGGGTGTTCGGAATCCTGTGGGTGGGCGTGGCGCTTCTCACCACCAGCGTCTTCATCTCGGGGATGCCCGGCGAGTTCGCGCGGCTTCAGGCACCATGTGACGGCGGGGTGTCATGCGCTTGGCTTCCGCGCCTCACCGTTGAAAGCGCGAGGCAGCTCGGGGAGCTGAGACTCTCCACCGACTTCTTCGCCGTCTACTTCGTGGTGATCGAGGTCGCCTTTACGGTCATGTCATCCTCTATCGGGGCGATCATCCTCTGGCGCGGGCCCCGGGACCGGATGGCGCTGGTGGTCTCGCTTATGCTCGTTACCTGGGGGGCGGCCCTTTTCGTCCCCTACCCGCTGTTGGACCTCTCGCCCGTCTGGACGTTCCTGGCGCAGACCGTGAGCTTCGTCGGATCGGTGTTGCTAATACTCTTTCTCTACACTTTTCCGGACGGGCGCTTCGTGCCGCGCTGGACGCTGTGGCCTGCGGCGGTCTGGGTGGCCGGGTTCATCCCGGCCAACTACTTCTACGGCTCGGCGCTCTGGGTGTTCGACTACCCCCTGATCGACACGCTGCTGGTGATCGCCTTCGTCGGCGTCACTGCGTACGCCCAGATATACCGTTACCGGCGGGCGTCCGATCCCACGCAACGCCGGCAGACCAGGTGGGTAGTCCTCGGCATCCTGACGGCGCTGGGTGGTGCCTGCGCGCTCGTCGTCCTCGACCTCATAATCCCTGGCAGCGTGCTGTCCAGCCTGCCCGGAAGCACCGCCCTGTTCGTGCTCGCCTCCCTGATCCCGCTCTCCATAGGCGTGGCGGTCCTCCGCTACCGGCTCTTCGACATCGACATCCTGATAAACCGCACGCTGGTATACGGTCTGCTCACCGCGACCCTGGGCGCCGTCTACCTGGGTGTCGTGCTGGCGGCCCATGCGGTCTTCCGCCTCGTTACCGGCGATGATCAGCAGCCGCAGCTGGCCGTGGTGGTCTCCACACTGGCCATAGCCGCGTTGTTCAACCCCCTGAGAAACCGTATCCAGTCGCTCATAGACCGGCGCTTCTACCGCAACAAATACGACGCCCGTAAAACGCTCGAAGCATTCTCCGCCAGGCTGCGCGCCGAGACCGACCTGGAACAGCTGAACGCAGAGTTGTTGTCGGTGATCCGGGTGACGATGCAGCCGGAGCACGCGTTCTTGTGGCTGCGAGAGGCGGGAAGCAAGAGCGCGGGCCGAGGGTCATGAGCGGCGGACCTGGAAGCATGCGGCAGGTGATGGGACGCCTCTCCCCGGCGGCTGGGGTCGTACTGCTTGGCGCAACGATCTTGCTGGTCGTGATCGGGGCGACGCTTCTGTTCGGCGGGGATTTTAGCGGGGTGGTCTGGGGGCTGCCTGGTGCCTCGGGGCTGTGGGCGCTCGGGTTCTCCGGGGCCGGCTACCCGATCACGCGCCGCCACCCGGCAAACCCCGTTGGCTGGTGCCTGCTGACGGCCGGCGTGGCTTCCGGGGTGGCAGTACTCGGCACCGCGATTCCCTTTGCGGGGAATCCCGACGGTCCCGCCCTGTTGCTGATGAACTTCTGGGTCGTGTCGGTGGCCGCGCTCTGCACGACCATGGTCCTGTTTCCTTCCGGATCACCACCTTCGCGGTGGTGGTGGGGTTTCCTGGCCGTGGTCTGGGGCTCCGGCTGCCTGGAGTACTTCAAGGCAACCCCGACGAGCCCTGAGTTCGCTTTCCTTCCGGAGCGGCTCGACGTACTCGCCGCGCCGACCAACTTCGTCTTTCAGCTCTGTCTCGGCGTTCAGTTTCTCGCGCTCCTGGCGCGCTGGCGAAGCTCTGGACCCGTGGAGAGGCTACAACTGAAGTGGGTTGTGTACACCGTCACGCTCGTCGCCTCGCTAGCGCTCGTAGTCGAGGTGGGCCTTGCCAACCTGGTTCCCGCGCTCTACCTGCCTGGGACTTTCGCGCTCAGCCTCGCCGTCGTGTTCATACCGTTGAGCATGGGAATAGCGATGCTCCGCTACCAGCTCTACGATATAGACCTCGTCGTCAACCGCACCCTCGTCTACACCGTCCTGACCGCGTCGCTAGGGCTCGTGTACATTGGTGCGGTAGTTGGCCTCCAGTACGTCTTCAGAACCTTCGCGGGGGGAGGTTCCCAGCTCGCCGTCGTCGCCTCGACGCTGCTTATAGCCGCGCTTTTCTCCCCGTTGAGGCAACGTATCCAGCTGCTCATAGACCGGCGCTTCTACCGCAGGAAATACGACGCCCGCAGGACGCTCGAAACTTTCTCGTCCAGGTTGCGCGACGGGACGGATCTGGAGCAGTTGAGCTCGGAGTTGCTCGCGGTCGTTGGGGATACCATGCAGCCGGAACACGCCTCGTTGTGGTTGCGGGACCGGACAGGGAAGGCCCAGCAGGAGACCCGGTCGTGACGGGAATCGTCCGCGTGGCGTGGGTGACCGTCGCGGTGTTGACGGTCGTTGTAATGGTCGGGAGCGTGCCGGTCCTGTTCGAGCGTTTCAGTACCGTGTGTACGGACGGCACGAATGCCTGTATGCAGCGTTCGGAGGTTCCGGCGCAGGCGCTGGAAGGGTTGCAGAGCGCGGGGATCTCGCTCGGGTTCTACGCGGTTTTCACCGTCGGGATGGAGATACTATGCAAGCTGGTCTGGGTCTCTGTTGCCGCTCTCCTCTTCGTCTTCCGCTCCGGCGACCGGATGGCCCTCCTCGTCTCGTTCTTTCTTCTGACCTTCGGCACGGCCACGCTCCTGACGACCGGCACGGACGCCCTCGCGGCGACGCATCCTGCGTGGTGGGTCGTGGCAAGGGGCCTGCAAGTTCTGGGAGAGGTCTTCAGCGTGCTATTCCTGCTTACCTTCCCGGACGGCAGATTTGTTCCGCGGTGGACGCCCGCGGTGGCGGTCCTGTTCCTCCTCTTCCAGATTCCCGGAGATCTCTTCCCCGAGGAGGCGGCCGGGGGATCAGGATTCTCGAGCTCTGTAGTGAACATTGTCGGAACGTTCGTATTCTTCGGTAGCGTCGTGACCATGCTTGGCTCGCAGGTCTACCGGTATCGGCGGGTCTCCGGGCCCGAGCAGCGCCGGCAAACGAGGTGGGTCGTGTTCGGGACGACGCTCACCATCACCAGCCTCATCATCGTTTTCGGAACCATGTTCTTGCTGGTGCCGGGAGATGACGACCGGGCTGTGCTCCTGCGGCTCATCGGGTCCAGCCTGATACCCCTGATCATGCTCCTCATCCCGCTCTCAGTGTTCGTCGCCATCTTCCGCTCGGGCCTCTTTGACATCGACCTGGTCATCAACCGCGCGCTGGTCTACGGCTCGCTCACCGTGATGCTGGCGCTGGTTTACGTCGGTGGCGTCGTCGGCCTACAGCACCTCTTTCGCACGCTGGCGGGAGGTGAATCCCAGCTGGCGATAGTCGCCTCTACGCTCGTGATAGCAGGCCTGTTCGTACCCCTGCGACGCCGGGTGCAGAACTTTATCGACCGCCGCTTTTTCCGAAACAAGTACGACGCCAGGAAGACGGTGGAAGAGTTCTCGAGGCGGTTGCGCGACGAGACGAACCTGAGATCCCTGGGTAACGACCTCGTTGGCGTCGTCAGGGACACGGTGCAACCGGCGCACGTCTCCCTGTGGCTCGCGCCGGGTCTCGGCAAGGATACAGATCATGGGTGATCGCTCCCTCAAGCGGCTCGCATGGTTGGTGTGCGGCCTGACCCTGCTCGTTCTCACGTCGTCGCTGCTGCTCATCCTGCTCGGCTGGTCCGAGCCCCTTCTCGACGGGGCGACCCCGTGGCGCGACCGGGCCATCTCCCTGATCGGGGTCGTCGGCGCACCCGTGGTGGGCGGCCTGATCGCCTCGCAGCGTCCCCGCAACCCCTACGGGTGGCTCTGGCTCGGCTTCGGAGCCGGCCTCGCCGTGCAGCAACTGGCGCAATCCTACCGGGCGTACGCGCGTGTCGTGGAGCCGGGAACCCTCGTGGCTCCGCTGACCGTCTCCGAGGTGCTGTCCCTGGGCGGCCCGATAGCTCTCGCCCTCGCCCCCTTTCTGATACTACTCTTTCCCACGGGGCGGCTCCCCGGTAGCCGTTGGCGTCCCCTGGCCTGGATCGCTGCCCTCTCCGGCACGGGCGTGGTGGTCCTCGACATCATCTTCGATAACGCCGACAGAGTCGGGGGAATCGTCACCGTCGCGGTCAGCGCGGCCGTGTTGGTGACCTTCAGTGCCGTAGCCGTCGCGGCCCTTTCGCTCGTGATCCGCTACCGCAGAGCAAGCGGGGTGGAGCGACAACAGTTGAAGTGGGTCGCGTTCGCCGCCATCGTGGGCGCGTCGATCCTGGTCGCACAGCAGCTGGCCTGGTTGGTCATGATCCTGGTCATCGCCATTCTGGGCGTAGAGCCGCCGCTGACTCTGGGCTCCTCGCTCGCGAACCTTCTCAACGTCGCCACCAACGTGTGCCTTTACACAGGGGTCGGCATCGCCATCCTCAGGTACCGTCTCTACGACATAGACATCATCATCAACCGCACCCTTGTCTACGGATCGCTCACCGTATCCCTGGCTCTCGTTTACTTCGGGGGCGTGGTCACGACCCAGACGATCATCCGGACCATCACCGGCCAGGAGCGGCTTCCCCAACTCGCCGTCGTAATCTCTACGCTCGCGATAGCGGCGATCTTTAACCCCATGAGGCGACGGGTCCAGAACCTTATTGATCATCTCTTCTACCGTCGCAAGTACGACGCCTCCAGAACGCTCGAAGCTTTCTCCAGAAACCTGCGTGAGAAGACTGACCTAAACGATTTGAGCTCAGAGCTACTCTCGACCGTGCGAAAGACGATGCAGCCCTCCCAGGCCACTTTGTGGTTGTATCCTCGCCCCAGCCCGGAGGACGAGACGAAGAACCGGCCGGTAGAGCACAAACGCTGAAGTGATCGGCAGAGGGTTCCAACCCCTCGCGGTAGGTCAGATTTGTTCTTACACTCCGGCTGGCGTGGCCCGTACGCCCGAACCACGATGGAGACCACAACCCAGGAATCACCCTGCAAATGTGCCGTATGGCAGGGGCGTTGCGATGCTCTGAGACGTAAAGTTGACGTGTGAGTAGTGGTTCCGAAAACGGAGTGGCAACCGATATCAGAATCCTGATCTCTTTCGAGGATGGATTTCATGCTTATCGGGATACGATCGCGACCGCCATCAGGATAGTACGCCCGAACGCGGAGGTGGTAACGGTCGAGCCGAAGGACATTGGCGAAACGACAAAGCACTTTCTTCCCGACATAATGATCGGGAGCCCCCTCTCCGAGGCTGATGTAGAGGGCGTGCCTGCCTGGGTAGAGCTGTCCCTGGACCCTGCCAAGCCCTCCAGGCTAAGCCTGAACGGGTGCTACTCGGAGGCGATCAACCCCACGCTGGACAAACTGCTGGTTATCGTGGACGAGGTCGTCCCACTGTCCTGACAGTAGCGGCTGAGGAACACAGGCCCCGGCGCGCTCACGCCAGAACTACACATCCAGGCGACTCGCCTGTAGCCTATCCTCGCCCTCTACGCAACGCTCTTCGAAACGCCATCCAGGCTTTGACAACCGTTTCGTCGTCGGCTCCGGTATCCCTCAGATCCTTTGGCACCTCCCCGGCCCGATGATATAGAACGTACTCGGAGATCCCAAGCACCTCCGCGAGTTGCTCTATCAAGCGGTCGGAAGACGGTGTTCGCCGGTCGCGCTCGAAATCGTTCAGGTACTGCGGCGAGATAGGTCGACCGTCCTCTTTTATTATCCGGGCGGCGAGCTGCCTCTGGCTCATGTTCTTGCGTTTGCGGGCCTCGGAGATAGATTGGCCGAACGTAACCGTACTTCCCGCTTCCTCTTCTCTCAGGTCGGCGCGTTGTCGCCGCACAGGGGCCCCTGGCAAGCTCTCCGCCCTTCTCAACGGGTCACCGCTTTCGCGACGGGTGTAATATCCTGGAGATCGAGGAGTGGCCGCTGGTTCATGCGGGCCGCCGTGATAACCACTTTGCCCCTGACCCTGGCGTCCGCCGCGTCCGGGATACTCATGACCGGAGGCTTGGGAGGGCGAGGCGGTCGCGGCACTCGGGACAATCCCAGACTCGCTCTCCCAGGGTTGTGCTGGCCTCCATGTCGTCGAAGAAGGCAACCTCGCCCAGGCACTCTCCGTAGCGCAGGACCTCGCAGCGCACCTTGTACCCGCACGCGCACAGGAGCCGGAACGCCAACGCAGGCGGCGTGTCCGGCGCAATTTCGTATCCGAGGTCTCCCCCTTCGCTACCTGCCCAGGATCTCATCGGTAAGTACGACCTTCCGTTCGCACCGGATGGCACATAACCGGGCTTCTGTGGAGGCGACAACCCCGTTTCATCTGCAAAGGCTCCGGTCTCAACCACGCAACCGGGAGGTACGGTGACGCGCGCACGACCTGTGGCCCGGTCGGGTCTGCTTCGCCATATTCTTTACCCTTCTCATCCGAGCTTGCAACGGTTGGGTTGCATCGGGCGATCATGTTCGACACACCTTTCGGGCCGCAAGTTGAACCTTTGTCTTCTACAGCCTACCTTCGCGCCCGCGAGAGCGACCGTGCCATAAGGCCCATTTCTGTGATTTTCTTGCGTTCGCGATCCCACCACCGCGTCCGGTGGCGCAGTACCGGTCCGGGTCGGAATTGCAGGCGCCAATAACGGGCCCGGAATCCTCGTGCTCGCCGCGATAGAGTGGATGTGATGTACAATGCTCTGGTAGGCGCTTCGGAGCCTCCTGCGATTGCCCAGTGCAGTAGATTCTGGTGGCAGGGATGAGGTCTCAGCAGCGTGATATGGAACGCTAAACTCTACGCGGGAAGAGGGTGGTCAGGGGTCGTTCGGGTAGGTAGGCGCCCCACTACTTCTCGTCATCGCGCTTAATGGGGAACGGCGATGGGCAACAGCAGTAGTATCCCGCTGGTAGACAACCGAAGGACGGCTTGCTCTTTACCTAGGGCATGGGTACCTGATGGCAAGCCCGCCAGGTCCCTGTCGCTCGGGCCGGGGAGCAGACGCCAGCGCACCACCGACAGCCGGCGTTGTCTCCGCGACGGGCTTGCCGAGGCCAACCAGAGCGATTCCACGCTGCGGATGGTGCGCCCCCTCGACTGGGAGGCGATGGCCTTCGTGATGCTCACGCCTTCTCGCGAAGATCCAGCGGGGCCGAAAGACCGAGATGATGCCAGGCCCTGCGCCAGCTCTGCCGTTGGCCCGGAAGGTCACAGATCTCCCGCAGGCCAGGCAGCCAGGATCCGGCCGCCTGGGGAGAACGACATCGGATTGCCGGGCATCGCGGAGCGCAGGTCATGAAAGCGGTGCGTGGTACCGAGAAGCGGGATCGCATCCGACCACGCATGATACGCGTTCTCGCTCTGATGGATAATCCTGCTGACGCGGAACTCATCCAGAGCCGTCTCTCCGAAGGTCACCTCGAGCACGAGATGATCAGCGTGAGCTCCGCGGAAGCTCTCGGAGATGTGCTGCATAACGAGAGCATCGACGTCATCCTCGCGGGCCACACTCCGGACGGCCGCCTGGCTCTGGAACTTGCCAGAGAGGCCCGTTCCGGTGTGCCGTTCATTTTTGTCTCCGACACACCCGGCGAGGAAGCAGCAGTCGAGGCGTTGAAGAGCGGGGCCGCCGACTACGTTATGAAGCGCAGGCCGGAGCGGCTCGCGCCAGCAGTGCGGCATGCAACCAGCGTGGCCGCAGATCGACGGGGAAAGGTGCCGCGAGAAGATGACCAGGAGTACGGGGCTGGCGAAGCGTCGAGAAAAGACGAAGAGCGGTTCCGGTCACTGTTGCGGTTTACCTCGGACACGATCATGATCCTCGACCCGGAAGGCGTCATAACCTACGAGAGCCCGGCGGTGGAGCGGATACTGGGATTCCGCCCGGAGGACAGGGTAGGCACCGGCTTTCTCTCTCACGTACACCCCGACGACCTCGCAACTGCAAAACGTCGGCTCGCGGCGCTTCTGGAGGAGCCGGTCAGCAGCTTGTCCATCGAATACCGGGCTCGCGACAAGGAGGGCTGCTGGCACCAGTTCGAAGCCGACTTCACGAACCTTCTCGAGGATCCCGTGATTCGGGGCATCGTCGTGAACGCTCGAGACTCGACAGAGCTCCGTAGCGTCGAAGCGGCACTGCGCGAGAGCGACGAGCGCTTCAGGTGGACCTTCGAGAAGGCAGCGGAGAACATATTCCTGGTAGATCTGCAGACCAGGCGCGTTCTCGACGCCAACGCGACGTTGCAGCGTTCGCTGGGCTATACCCTCGAAGAGTTGAAGAGCATGCCCCTCCACGACCTGGTCGACGATGGGGAAGAGGGCGTCGGGCTCAACGTCGAGCACGTTGTGGCCGAAGGCAACACCTACGTGGGCGAGGGAAAGTACCGCCGCAAGGATGGCTCCTCGATCGATGTCGAGATCAACGCCGGGGCCATCCCCTTTGGGGACGGCCGGGCCTTATGCGTCGTCGCCCACGACATTACCGAGCGCAAGCGTACCGAGACAGAATTGCGGCAGAACCTGAGCGTGCTTCTCGCGCTGCGCGAGGCCGGCCAGGTATTGAGCTCTACGCTCGAGTCGGAGGAGATCGTCGCGCGGCTGCTCGAGATCATGCGCAGCGTGGCGGGCCTCACGGCGGCGG
>Ga0190275_10003180_pt1 | contig 11688 bp, 8 predicted proteins | sample Popmic550T_FD_133745 | JGI IMG/M metagenome (GOLD analysis project Ga0190275, IMG submission 133745) | Populus adjacent soil microbial communities from riparian zone of Yellowstone River, Montana, USA - 550 T | ecosystem: Environmental > Terrestrial > Soil > Riparian zone > Trees stand | place... | reverse complement strand
GGTGCGCTACTTCGGCGCCGGCGAGGTGTCGCTGACCGGCGGCTACAGCCGCAGCAACGGCGTGGGCCAGACCAACGTGGGCCGCAACCAGCTGGTGGACTGGACCTACAACGTCCTCCAGCTCCGCGCGCAGACGCCGCGCTGGTACGCCGGCGCCTACCGCACCGAGAGCAACGCGGGCGAGAGCTACGCCGCCAACCGCTTCACCACCAACCGCGTCGCCAGCCCCGCCACCATCAGCGACGACTCGGTGCGCCGCATGAGCGACTGGCCCAGCTCGGGCCAGCTCTACGCCGCCGAGCTGCAGAACAACTTCCGGGTGATGCCGCTGCTGAACACGCAGGTCACCTGGGGCGGGCAGTACCGGCACGACGTGGTGAGCAGCGACCGCCAGTGGCTCACCGACCGCCTGACCGGCGAGGACCTCACCATCAACCAGTGGGGCGTGTACGCGCAGACCGAGACGCCGCTGGTGCCGCGCCTGCGCCTGCTGCTGGCCGGCCGCTACGACGACCACGACAAGTACGACCCGCAGTTCTCGCCCAAGGCGGGGCTGCTCTGGTCGCCGGTGAACGGGCAAACCTTGCGCCTCTTCTACAACCGGGCGTTCAAGAGCCCGTCCACGCTGCAGACCAGCTTCTGGATCCCCAACTTCGTCCCCTTCGTGGGCGTGTTCGGCAACCCCGCCGGCATCACCGTGCGGAGCATCGCGGACAACTCGGTGGTGCGCGAGTACAGCCCGCTGGTCCCCGAGCAGAACACCACCTGGGAGGCGGGCTACAAGGGGCTGATCAACGGCCGGCTGTTCATGGACGTGAGCGGCTACTACTCGCGCTACAAGAACTTCCTGAGCCCGCTGGTCACCATCGCCAACCCGCTGCTGGGGCCGGTGAACGGCACCGTGGCCTACGACAACGCCACCGGCAAGCCGTACCTGGACGAGGCGGGCGGCAACCAGGTGGTGCTGACCTACTTCAACCTGGGCCGCGCCACCCTGTGGGGCACCGACGCGTCGCTCACCTACGTGCTGAACCCCAAGGTCGACTTCACCGGCACCTTCAGCTACCTGAAGCTCGAAAACATCGGCGGGATCAACACCAACCTGGCCACCGACCGCGAGGCCACGGCGCTGAACTCGCCCAGCACCAAGTGGACGGCCGGGCTCCGCGCCCGCGACCTGGGCCGCTGGAGCGGCGGCACCACGCTGCGCTACGTGAACGGCTACCGCTTCGTCAGCGGCATCAACAACGGGCGCATCCCCACCTTCAGCACCCTGGACGTGAACCTGGGCTACCGCGTCCCCAGCATGCGCTCGACGGTGAACCTGGCCGTGGCCAACCTCTTCACCTGCCACAAGTACGACGCCACCATCGCCGACGGCGAGCAGTGCGGCATCGGCGTGAAGCACACCGAGATGATCAACATGCCCGCGATCGGGACGATGGTGTTCCTCGGGGTGCGGGTGGATGCGCGGTAACCGCGAACTGGTCCGCTAGTGCTAGTGCGTGAGTGCGCGAGTGCGTGGGGGATTCGTTCACCCCCACGCACCCGCGCACTTCCGCCCGCATCCGGTTCGCTAGACTCGAAGTCTCTGTTGTAGTTGAAGTTGCAGCCCGCCGTTGCAGTTCTCCCCTCCCCCGCGGAGCGCGGGGAGGGGCCGGGGGAGGGGGCCACCCGAGGCCGCGAAGATCCCCGTCCCATCACACGTTGTATCGCAGTTCCCCCCTTCTCCTGCAGTTCGGGAGAAGGGGCCGGGGGATGAGGGACAGCTCCACGCACCGGGACGCATCCAGATGACACGAACGCTGTTGGCCACCGTAGCCGCCCTGACCATGACCAGCACACCGCCCGAAGCCGCCGCGCAGCACGCCGCCGCGCCGCCGGCCTCCGCGTCCGCCGAAGCCGCCGCGCCAGCCTCCGGTACTTTCGATTGGCACACGTACACGGGGGCGGCGGGCACGCGGCGCTACCGGCTGTTCGTCCCCGCGGGCCTCCAGGCTTCGCGCCCGGCGCCGCTGGTGGTGATGCTGCACGGCTGCACGCAGGACCCCGACGACTTCGCCCGCGGCACGCGCTTCAACCACGCCGCGGCCGAGGCGGGCGTGCTCGTGGCCTGGCCCGAGCAGCCGGCCGCGCACCAGCCGATGAAGTGCTGGAGCTGGTACGACCCCGGCCACCAGTCCGCCGGCCGCGGCGAGCCCGCGCTGATCGCCGGCATCACGCGCGAGGTGATGGCGTCGCACGGGGTGGATTCGGCGCGCGTGTACATCGCCGGCGTGTCGGCGGGGGCGGCGATGGCGGTGAACACCGCCGCCAGCCATCCCGCGCTGTACGCCGCGGTCGCCGCGCACAGCGGCGCCCCCTACCGCGCCGCCAGCGACGTCCCCCACGCGCTCGCGGTGATGCGCACCGGCACCCCCGATCCCGCCATCCTCGCCTACGCGCTGCAGGACGCGCTCGGCGGCCGCGCCATGCCGCTCTTCGCCATCCACGGCGCGGCCGACGCGGTGCTGGCGCCCATCAACTCGCGCCAGCTCGCCGCGCAGTGGGCGGGCGTGCTCCGCCTCCGGTCCGCCGCACCCGAGCGGCTCACCGACGGCGGCCTGGGCGTGGAGCGCAGCCGCTGGAGCGGTGCGGATGGAAAACCGGTGGTGGAGCTGATGATCGTCGAAAGACTGGGCCACGCGTGGTCCGGCGGCTCGCCCCAGGGCACCTACACCGACCCACGCGGCCCCGACGCGTCGAAGGCGATCCTCCGCTTCTTCCTGGACCGATGAACGCAGTCCCCGTCTTCCCCCGGCACCCGGACCCGCTCCGCTTCTTCCGCAAGCTGGCCGGCGCGCGCCACGCCCTGGTCGACCGCGCCCGCGGAGAGCGGCTCACCTACCCCGAGCTCGACGCCGCGGCCGACCGCTGGGCGGCGCTGCTCCGCGCGCAGGGCGTGGGCCGGGGCGACGTGGTGGCGACGCTGGCGGGGAACCGCAGCGAGGTGGCGGCCGCGTTCTTCGCCTGCGGGCGCATCGGCGCCGCGCTGCTGCCGCTGAACTGGCGGCTCGCCGCGCCCGAGCTCGCGCCGATCCTGGCCGACGCGCGGCCCCGGCTGGTGCTGGGCGAAGACCGCTTCAGCAGTCGCGCGGAGGACGCGTTGCGTGGGACGGGTGACGCGCCGCCGTGGATCGACCTGGACGCCGACGCGCCCGCGCTCCTCGCGCGCGGCGGCTCGTCGGCGGACGACGTGGAGGTGGAGCCGGAGGATCCCTGGCTCGTCCTCTACACCTCCGGGAGCACCGGCCAGCCCAAGGGCGCCATCCTCCCGCACCGGCAGGTCTTCCACAACGCCGTGGCCACCACCACCGCGTGGGAGCTGGGCGCGACGGACGTGGCGCCCGTCTCCACCCCCTTCTTCCACACGGGGGGATGGAACGTGTTCGCCACGCCGCTCTGGTTCCGCGGCGGCACGGTGGTCCTCTTCGACCAGTTCGACGCGGACAGCTACATGGAGGGGATCGCGGAAGAGGGGATCACCGTCGCCCTGACCGTCCCCACCATGCTGCTGATGCTGATGGAGGGCCGGCAGTGGGGGCGGCCGCTCCCGCGCTTGCGCACCTTCATGTCGGGCGGCGCGCCGCTCCCCGCCGCGCTGGCGGACCGCGTGCGCGCCGCGGGCTACGCGCTCCGCGAGGGCTACGGGCTGACGGAGTGCGGCCCCAACTGCTTCGCCATCCCGGCCGAAGAGGCGATCCGCCGCCCCGGCGTGGTGGGCTGGCCCGTGCCGATGCTGGAGATGCGGGTGCAGCGCGAGGACGGCGCCGAGGCGGCCCCGGGCGAGCCCGGCGAGCTGCTCCTGCGCGGGCCGCAGGTCTTCGCCGGCTACCTGCGCAACGCGGAGAAGACGGCGGAGGCGTTCACGGCCGACGGATGGCTGCGCACCGGCGACCTGGCCGCGCGCGAGGCGGACGGCGCGTTCCGCATCTGTGGGCGGCGCAAGGAGATGTTCATCTCCGGCGGCGAGAACGTCTTCCCCGGCGAGGTGGAGGCCGCGCTCGCCGACTGCCCCGGCGTGGCCGAGGTCGTGGTCGTGGGCGTGCGCGATGAGCGCTGGGGCGAGGTGGGCCGCGCCTTCGTGGTCGCGCGCGCCGAGACCTTCGTCGCCGAGGCGGAGGTGATCGCCCACGCGCGGTCACGGCTGGCCGGCTACAAGGTGCCGAAGTCGATCGTCTTCCTCCCCGAGATCCCGCGCCTGGGCTCGGGGAAGCCCGACCGCCGCGCGCTCACCGAGGTGCCCGCATGACCACCGCGACCGCCGCCCCGCAGGCCAAGGCGTCCACCCTCCGCTCCACCCTGCGCTACGTGGAGGCCGAGCACGGCGCCGACGCCGCGGCCGCCGTCGTCGCGAGCCTGGGCGCCGCGGACCGCGAGCGCATCGCCGCCGCCGGCGCCACCGACGAGGTGCCGATCGAGCTGCTGCGCGCCCTCTGGGCCGCGGTGGACCAGGCGATCGGGCGGCGCGACGCCGGGTGGCCCGAGAAGTCCGGCGCTTACTCCATCCAGTCGCTGGGCGTACAGATGTACGGCGGGATCCTGCGCAAGAAGGACCCGCTCGAGTTCCTCAGCCAGCCCGTCTCCCTCTTCCGGCTCTACTACCAGCCGGGGAACATGGAGGTGGTCGAGGCCGAGCCGGGCCGCGCGGTCCTCCGCCTGGTCGGCTTCCCCGGCGACCCCGTGTTCTGCCGCCGCCAGACGGGCGGCCTGCTGCGCGCCGTGGAGCTCGCCGGCGGCACCGCCCCCTCCGTCCGCCACGTCCGCTGCGAGGTGGAGGGCGACGCCTTCTGCGAGTGGGAGCTGCGCTGGGATCCACCCGCGGCCTAGCGTCGGGTCATTACCGAATCCAGATCTCGCGTTTGTCGGAAGAAAAAGCAGGTATGTCGCTGGGATTCCAACGGCATGCCTGCTTCTTTCGAACTCATATCAATTCAGGAAGATGGCTCACGCAGAGCAGCAGAGGAGCAGAAAGACTGCGGAAGTTCTCCGCTCCTCTGCTGCTCTGCGTGAGACAAAGTGGTAATCATCCGCCGCCAGCACCCACCGTGCGCTCCTTCAGCATCTCCTCCATCCGCGACAGGCAGCGGGAGAACTTCTTCCCGTAGCCGCCGGTGAGGAACGCGCGCGGGAACAGCTCGCCCAGCGCCATGCTCGACGACATCGCCAGCGGCACGGCGCGGTCGTAGAGCTTGTCGATGAAGTGCACCCAGCGCAGGCCGTCGAAAAGCGCGTCGATCGGCTCCACGTGGCGTACCAGCAGCTCGTCCAGCGATTCCACCAGCGCCACGTAGCGGATCGGGTGCACCTCGCCGAGCGCGGCCAGCAGGGCGGGGAAGTCCGCCGCCAGCGCGCGGTCGCCGCCCGCCGCGATCGCCTGCGCCATCCCCGCGTCGTCCAGGAAGTACGCGCGGCCGGGGTCCGCCTCGAAGCGGCGGTGGCGGTAGTCCTCGCCCTCGATCTCGAGCACCTCGAACGCGCCGGCCAGCTCCTCGATCTCGCTCTTGAAGTTCTTCTGGTCCAGCCGGCCGCTGCCCAGCTCGTTCGGCACCGTGTTGGAGGTGGTCGCCACCCGCACGCCGTCCGCCAGCGCGCCGCGGAGGAAGGCGAGCGCCATCTTCAGGTTGCCGGGGTCATCCAGCTCCCACTCGTCCACCGCCACCAGCCGCCGCCCGCGGAAGGCGCTGCGCGTTCCCTCCACCCCCAGCAGGCCGATGGTGTAAACCAGCTCGTCGAAGGTGAGGTACGCGCCGGGGCCGGGGGATTCGTTCCAGAGCGCCGCCAGCAGGTGCGTCTTGCCCACGCCGAACCCGCCGTCCAGGTAGACGCCTCCGCCCTCGTCCCGCCCGCCGAGCACCTTCCGCAGCCAGCTGCCCGCCCCGCCGCCGCGCAGCTCGCCCGCGACCTGCCTCAGCCGCGCGACCGCCGCCGCCTGCGAGGGGTGGCGCGGATCGGGCCGGTAGTCGTCGAAGCGCTTGCCGGCGAAGCGCGGCGGGGGGACGAACCCGGCCACCAGGTCGGCCGGGTCAGGCCGCGCAGGGAGGCTGTCGATCAGCGTGTTCAGGTCGAGCAAACGGTCTCCGGATGGACAGGGTGCGAGCGCGCGCAAAGCTCGCCACCCGGTGTCCCGTGGACAAGGCGCGATCGGCGAAAACGCGGAATGCAGTGCCGGGCGTAGGGTCATCGCCCCGGTTCCAAACATGCGAGCGGTCCCGGGAGCATCGTCCCGGGACCGCTCACCTGTTCCGCCGGGCAGTACGATTTACTCGCCGCTCTCCGCGCCGCGCTTCTTCCGCTTCTGCGGAGGCTTCCTGGCGAAGATGCTCTCGGGGTCGTGCTCCCGCTCGCCGCTCGCAACCGCGTCGAAGTACTCCTGCGCATTGTATTCGGCGCGTACCTGCAGGTCCATCCAGTCGTGGAGATCATCCAGCTTCAGAGGCACTTCGTCGGGATGGCGCTTCGCCACCGCGAACAGTTGCACGAGCGCGGCACGTGCCTCGAACCGCCCCTCGGGCAGCAGCGTGAGAAGGCGCGGACGCACCTTCCATCGTCTGATCTCCTCGTCTTCTTCCATGACGCCCCCCGCGTGCATTTTCAGAAACATCTCAGCGAAGCGGCGGCGGGTCGACAGGTTGGGCTCGCCGATGCGCAGGATGAACTTGCGCACGGTCTCCACCCCCAGGCCGGTCCTGCGAGCGACGCCGCGAAGCGTCTGCTGCGCGACCTTGTCGACGGCGAACTGCCACAGCACGTCCGGCGGCACGTCCAGCCACCGCTTCGGCAACTCGGACCGGTCATCGCCGGTCGTACGGCCACTCTGACCACCAGTCGGTGTTTTCATGGAAGACGCTATGCGTCTCCCGGGCAACGGTCAATTGCCAGGGGGCCCGCCGCCACAACTCCGCCACGGCTGTCACAAAATGCTTTCGAGGTGAACGAAAGGACGCGGGCTCATCTACGGAGATCGCGCCCGAGAACACGCGAGCGGTCCCGGAATCATCGTTCCGGGACCGCTCTGCTTCCGTTCAGTCGCGAAAGCTACTCGTCAGGTGTCTCGGTGGACTCCGACTTCTTCTTTCGCTTCTGCGTGCGCTTGGGGATGCGGGCGAGAAAGCTCTGCTCGTCGTGCTCCCGCTCGCCGCGGCCGATCGCGCCGTAGTAGTCCTCGGCCCAGTATTCACCGCGTACCTGCAAGTCCATCCACTCGTGCAGCCCGTCCACCGACTTCGGCACTTCGTCGGGAAAGCGCTTCGCCAGCTCGAAGATCTTCGCCAGCTCTTCGCGCGCGAGTCCCTCGCCCTCGGTCAGCAGCTCGATGAGCCGCCGACGCGCCTTCCAGCGCTTGGTGTTCTGTTCCTCGGCCACGACGCCCTCCCCGTTTCGTTCAAGGTACAGCACTGCGAACCGGCGGCGCGTGGCTAGATTGGGTACACCGGTGCGGTTGACGAACTTCCGCACGGTTTCCGGAGCAAGCTCCACCATTCGGGCGACGACACGGAAGCTGTGCTTCGTGCACAGGTCCACGGCGAACTCCCAGACGAGCTGGTCCGGCACATCGAACCACTTCCGCGGCGCTACGGGCCGGTCATCGCCGGAGGTGTGGCTACTTTGACCACTATTGGACATTCTCATGGAAGACGCTATGCGGTCGCTTTCGAATCGGCAATAGTGGCCAGGGTGATCGCCACAACTTCGCCACCGCCCGTACAAATCGTCCGCGAGATGAACGGAATGATCGCCCCGTTTTCGACTTCCGAGCGGGGTGGCGACGAACGAAGCGTGAGCGGCCCGGGATCATGATCCCGGGCCGCTCATCCGTCCTTCCGGAGAGATCACGAACCGACTGTGCATCGAGCACGAAGCGCGTCCGTCTACGGCTCCTGGCGGCGCTGGCGGAGGAAGATGATGATCAGGCCGATCACCCCGATGATCGCGAAGCTGAACCACTGCACGGCGTAGCTCAGGTGCGGCCCGTTGTTCGGCGGCGGCAGGGCGACGCGGACCGGCGGGCGGGCGCGCGCGGAATCGGGCTCGGGGAGCTGCTGGAGGTAGAGGCGGACGAAGGGGCGGCGCTGCACCCGCTGCAGCGTGGCCAGGTCCAGCCGGCGGTAGGTCACCACGGGCGCGCCGTTCACCCGCGTGGTCGCCGGCTCGCCGCCGGCGCGCGTGCCCCGCGGGATCTCCTGCAGGATGCCCGTGATGGTGCGCGTTCCCGGCTCGGCGAAGGGCGCCGGATCGACCGTCGCCGCGTCTGCGGAGGGGACCCAGCCGCGGTTGACGAGCAGCGCCTGCGGTACCGCGTCCACGACCAGCGGCGCCACCAGGTGCACGCCGGGGTCGCCGCGGTTCGCGCGGCCGCGGAGCACCACCTGGCCGGCGGCGTCGTACACGCCCGTCGCCCGCACGCGGCGGTTGATGAACCGCGCGGGCTCGCGCTCGATGGCGGCGGCGACGGCGGAGTCGTACCTCAGCACCGGCATGCGCATCGCCGTCTCCAGCGCGTGGTTGCGCGCCTTGCGCTGCTGCAGCCGGTCGAGCTGCCAGAATCCCAGCCGCACGCACAGCCCGCACATCGCCAGGATGAACGCGGCCGCCAGCGCGCCGCGCAGGGTGAATCGCATCGTGAAAGTATCGAAAAGAGTCTACCGCCTGTTTGGAATCGAGGCGGGGAATCTACGTCCCGGCGCTGACCGCTGAAACCGCGATGCCCCGCGCACGCCAGTCCATCGCAAACGTGAAACGGCCAAGGTCGCACGTGCCTGACTCCGGGAGCGTTCGTGACGGTCAGCCCCCGACGCAATCCGCCCCTCCCGCGCGATGCACGGGAGGTGCGGACCACGTTGCCGAAACACCTGCGACTAGCGGGCTTCCGTGCCCTGCTTGTCGCGCGCGGTGAGCTGGTTGGGGGGGATCCACCAGTAGATCACGTCCTCCCACCACTCGGGGCCGCGCAGCTTCACGCCGCGGAAGCGCGAGCTCACGCCGTAGTATTCGGGGTCGAAGAAGATCGGCGCGTAGACGGCGTCGTCGATCACCGTCTGCTCGATCTGGCGCCACATCCCGCGGGCGCGGGCGGTGTCGGGCTCCACGATCACCGAGTCGATCAGCACGTCAAGCCTGGGGTTGCGGTAGCCGGCGAAGTTGGCGCCGCCCGGCGGAACGCTGGCCGAGTGCCACACGGTGCGCGCGTTGGGCCCCATCACCCCCGGCCCCCATCCCCATCCCCAGAACGAGCCGGTGAACTTGCGCCCGCGCAGCCGGTCGACCCAGGTGGTGCGCTCGTAGGCCTTGGGCACCAGGCCGATGCCGGCCTGCTTCACCATCGCCTGGATCGCCACCAGCATGTCCTGGCGCACGGGGTCGGCCGAGCTGTACTCGACCTCGAGGTTCAGCGGCTGGCCGTTCTTCTCGCGGACGCCGTCGCCGTTGCTGTCGACCCAGCCGGCCCGCTGCAGGAGCTGCCCGGCCTGCTGCACGTTGTAGGCGATCGGCCGCACGTCGGCGCTGTGCTCGCGCAGCTTGGTGGGGATCGGCGACAGGGCGGGCTCGCCCTCGGCGCCGAACATGGCCTGCGTGAGCTGCTGCCGGTTGATCGCCATCAGCAAGGCGCGGCGCACGACGGGGTCGTTCACCGGCGCCTTCTCCACGTTCCACACGATCCACCCCGGCCGCACGCGGGCGGCGCTGGCCAGGCGCACCGTGGGCGCGGCCTGCAGGCGCTCGCGCTGGTCGGCCGTGACCTTGTTCAGGTCGCCCTCGCCGTTGATGAGCGAGGTGAGCCGCGCGCTGGGGTCGGGGACCACGCGCACGATGATGCGGTTGAGCGACGGCCGCTTCGGCGCGTCGGTGTTCGCCTCCACCACCGCCTCCTGCCCCTTGTTCCAGCGCACGAAGCGGAACAGCCCGTTCCCCACCGGCCGCGTGTTGAACGAGGCGAAGCGCATCCGCGCGGGGGGGATGCTGTCGAGGAGGTGCTTGGGAACGGGCACCACCTCGAGGAGCGAGTTGAAGGTGGCGGCGCCGCTCTTGGCCAGCTTCACCTCCACCGTCATGCTGTCCACCGCGCGCACCGACTGCACCGCGTCCACGTCCTGCTGGCGGGTGGAGGCGACGGTGGAGTCCTTCATCAGCCCGATGGTGAACACCAGGTCGGCGGCGCTGGTGGGCCGGCCGTCGTGCCACCTGATGCCGGGGCGCACGTGCAGCAGCACGGTGGTGGGGTCCTTCTGCTCCCAGCGCTCCAGGAAGTCGGGCTCGTAGTTGCTGAGCGTGCTGTCGCGCTTCCCCAGCGCCCGGAACATCAGGTGCACCAGCTGGTACGCCGGCGTGGCGTCGTAGGTGATGGGGTTGAGGTTGTCGGCGTCGCCCTCGCTGAGCACCACCAGCGTGCCGCCCACCGGGCCGCCGCCGAACGTGTTGTGGTTCCCCGGCGGCGGGGCTTCATCGCCCCCCTGCGCGCCCTGTCCCGCTCCGCCGCCCGCGTCCCCGCCCCCGCACGCCGCCAGCCCCAGGGCCGCCAGCGCCACCCAGGTCCCGCCGGTGATCCGCATCGTCGCTCCTCCGTTGTCTCTTCAGGACCGGTGCGTCATCCACACCCCGTATTCGGCATCCGCCGCGATCAGAGCAACTTTCGCACACCTGCGTCGGGACGGGCGGTTCGGGTGAGATTGGACCGGGGCTCACGCCGACGCTCTGGTGCGTGGAGCAGAGTCCCGCGGGGCCCCCTCCCGCGCCTGAGAGCGCTCGCCCTCCCCCGCTTCGCGGGAGAGGGTGGTGGGCTCCGCGCGGCCTGCGGGTTTCCGCACACGAGGACGATTCGGTGTGGCCGGGTGCCCGTCCCACAACCTCTCCCGGAACGGGAGAGGTGGACGCCCTCAGGCGGCCGGAGAGGGCCCCGCCACCGGAGCGCATGACATTCCACTCCCTCACCGAACCCATCCGTCGACGACTCGACCCCCGCCGCCCGCCCGGAAACGCACTCGCGCACCCGCGCAGTTCCCGCACTCACGCACCCGTTCGCGGTTCCCGTCCCGCGCGCTAGAACCGATCGAACATCCACGGCTTCGGCACCTCGAACGCGCGGTCGAGCATCTTCACCACGTCGGCGCCGTTGAGGGTGGCGAGGCCGCCGGCCAGCGCCTGCCACGGCGCGATGGCGCCGATGTAGATGCGCGAGAGCGTCTGGATCGGCATGGCCAGCTCGGCGTCGCAGCGGCCGCCGGTCCACGGCTCCACCTGCATGGCGCCGCCCTCGATGCGCACCCGCCAGGGGCCGCGGTTCTCGGGGATCTGCGCGTCCTCCACCTCCAGCTTCAGCGTGAGCTCCGCCTCGCTGGCGAGGGAGCGTGCGTTCAGCGCGTCGGGCACGGCCAGCACGCGGAACATGGGCCCGCGCACCAGCGTGGCCGAGGGGAACCACAGCCGCCAGCTCGGCGCCTGCAGCAGCGGCAGGCGCGGCTCCTTGATGCGGTCGCCGAAGCCTTCCTCGGGGTGGGCGCGGTAGGCGATCTCGCGCCACTGGTCGCCCAGCGTGCTGAGCCAGCCGTAGATCCCGCGCTGCGCGCCGATGGTGAGCCAGGCGCGCTCCTCCACCTCCAGGTAGCGCCGGTCCAGCGGCAGGTCGGCGCGGTAGCGCACGATGCAGTAGCC
>Ga0190275_10003179_pt1 | contig 11689 bp, 10 predicted proteins | sample Popmic550T_FD_133745 | JGI IMG/M metagenome (GOLD analysis project Ga0190275, IMG submission 133745) | Populus adjacent soil microbial communities from riparian zone of Yellowstone River, Montana, USA - 550 T | ecosystem: Environmental > Terrestrial > Soil > Riparian zone > Trees stand | place... | reverse complement strand
GACGAGATCGCCGCCGAGCTGCGTGGTGAGAGCGACGAAGTGCTGTTCGTCATCGAGGTCGATGGCCAGGTCGCCGGCAGCATCCAATACTCCGAGGAGAACGAGCCCGACTACCGGCAGGCCGGTATCGACATCTACCTGTCGGAGCAGTTCCAAGGTCGCGGCCTCGGCACCGAGGCGATAGCCGTAGTGGCTGCCTATCTGATCGACCGACGCGGCCACCACCGGCTGACTATCGATCCCGCCGTGGCCAACACAGCGGCGATCCGCTGCTACGAACGGGTCGGATTCCGTCCTGTCGGAGTGATGCGCTCGTATGAACGAGCGCCGGACGGCACGTGGCGTGACGCGCTTCTCCTAGACCTTTTGGCCGAAGAGCTGATCCGGGTGGCGCCTGCCAAGACCGCCGCCGAGCAACTCTGAGCCGCAGAGGGAGGCCCGGGGTTCTCAGCAGCCTTGGTGACTTGTGCGGAAGTGATTGATCCGGTGGACTGGCAGCCATCCAAGGCGGATTGACGCAGTCCTGAAGGAGATTGACGCTCATGTCCGATCCTGTAGCCCGCGCCGACGGAGGTTCGAACGTCGCGACGGAGTTGCCGAGCAAGCACGTCACACCCGCTGAATACGCCGATCTGCCCGAACCCCTTCCGCTGAGGAAAGTCCTCGGCCCCAGTGTCTTGTTGCTTGCCGGAGCCATCGGCTCCGGTGAGTTCGTGCTCTGGCCCTACATCACGTCGCAGGTCGGCCTGACCCTGGTCTGGCTGACCCTCCTCGGGGTGCTGACCCAGTACTTCCTGAACATGGAGATCGAGCGCTACACCCTGGCCACGGGGGAGACCGCGGTCACCGGCTTCACCCGGCTTTGGAAACCGTGGGGGGCATTGTTCGTGATCATGACGATCGTGCCGTGGGCCTGGCCGGGCTGGGCCACCGGGGGCACCACGACGCTGGGTTTCGCGTTCGGATTCTCCGCCGACGCTGTCCCGTACATCACGATCGGGGTCCTGGTGCTGATCGGCATCGTGTTGACCCTCTCACCGGTCGTCTACCGAACTGTGGAGAAGATCCAGTTCTTCATGGTCGGGATCATCGCGCTGTTCGTTCTCTACGCCATGCTCTTCCTGCTGGGCGTCGACGGATACGCCGCCCTCGGTAGCGGATTCCTCGCCGTGGATGAGATCCCGGACGGGATCTCGCAGATCGGCGCCGCGACGCTGCTCGGTGCGATCGCCTTCGCCGGGGCCGGCGGAGCGCTGAACCTGGTGCAGTCCAACTGGGTTCGCGACAAAGGTCTGGGCATGGGGGCGCGCTTGCCCAAGATCGTCTCCCCGATCACCGGGCAGCAGGTCGCAGCCCCGACGACCGGCTACCTCTTCCGCCGCGACGAGGAGAACATGCGCCGCTGGCGTGGCTGGTGGAAGGTGGCCGACCGCGAGCAGTTCACCACCTTCTTCGTGATCGGCGCGATCACCTTGTTCGTGTTCATGACGCTGACCTACGTCACTGTCGGTGTCGGCGGGGAAGCCGCGAGTTTCGACTTCATCCGGCTGCAGGGTGAGGAGCTGCAGGACCGGCAGGGTGCGTGGCTGGGTACGACTTTCTGGTTGATCGGGACCGTCGTGCTGTTCTCCACGAACCTGGCCGTCCTCGATATGGTCGGTCGGGTCACAGCGGACGTACTCAAGACCGGCCCGCTGCGTGACAACCAACGATGGACCGAAAGCAAGCTGTACTTCATCGTCGTGTGGACCGAGATCATCTTCGGTTCGGTGATCCTGCTCTCCGGCGTCACACAGCCCATCGTGCTGTTGGTCATCGCCTCGTCATTGAACGGCCTGGTGATGTTCGTGTACTCGATCCTGCTGATCCAACTCAACCGCGGTGTCCTACCGCGTGAGATCGGACTGCGAGGCGGTCGGCTGGTCGCGCTCGGCTGGGCGGTGCTGTTCTACGGCGGCTTCTCGATAATTCTGTTGATCGACCAGGCGAAGATTCTTTTTGGATAGGCGTCGACTGCGCAGTGATGCGTAGGAGCGGACAGACGCTGGTCTTCGATGCCGACGACACGCTGTGGGAGAACAACGTCCTCTTCGAGCGGGTCATTGACGACTTCATGGATTGGCTACGGCATCCGACCCTGGACCGCACGGCGATCCGCACGGTGTTTAACGACATCGAGGCGGCGAACACGGTCGCCCACGGCTATGGGAGCCAGGTCTTCCTACGCAGCCTGGGTGAATGCTTCGCCCGGCTGCAGGAGCGACCGGCGACCGCGGCCGAGCGTCAGGAGATCGACGCGCTGGCGGTTGCGCTGATCGAGCATCGGGTGGAACTGGTACCCGGCGTATCGGCCACGTTGGCAGAACTCGGCACCCGACACCACCTGCTGCTGCTCACCAAGGGGACGGTCGATGAACAGCAGAACAAGCTGGATGCTTCCGGCCTCGAGTATCACTTCCGGAGCGTGCACATCGTCGCTGAAAAGAACGTGGAGACCTATCGTGGGCTGATTACCGAACTGGCGCTGACGCCCTCGACAACGTGGATGATCGGCAACTCGCCGAAGTCCGACATCAACCCAGCACGCGCCGCGGGACTGAACGCGGTGTTCCTTCCCAACGACAACACCTGGATCCTCGAACACGACGACATCGACCCGGCCGACGAGGCCATCCTGCGCATCGGTCGATTTCCCGATCTGCTGGAACACTTCTAACGGCTCAAAACGGGTGCGCGACGACGGCGCCAGGGAGCCAACCGCTGCCGCGAAGCAATCCATTCCCCGCCGCGAAGCCGAATGCTGTCGAGCTCGCGGATACCGCGCGCGATCGAGGCGGTCAGGCGAGGCAAGGAAGGCGGCGAGGCGGTGGACAGAGTGCTCCCGGGCACCGGCAGCGGACTGTCCATCCACGGAGTCAGTGAGCTACTGGGCATCCCGGCTCCGACGATCCGCTCCTGGGAACGCCGGTACGGCTTGGCTCGAACCGCCCGAACCCCCGGCGGTCATCGGCGCTACCTGGCCGCAGAGATTGCTGACCTGCGCCTGATGCGCGACGAGATCAGCCGTGGTCGGCGGAGTGGCCAGGCCGCGGTACTGGTCCGCGACGCGGCCATCTCGGCCGAGCCGTACGTGACGTTCATCCAAGCCTTTCTCGACGTCGCCGAGTCCATGAACGCACGCCAGATCGACGTTCTGCTCGACCATTGCCAGGACCGGTTCGGGCTCGACGAGGCCATCTGCCGGGTAGTGCTGCCGGGAATGCGACAGATAGGCGTCGCCTGGCAGACCGGACGCTGCGACATCTCCCAGGAGCATCTGGTCACCGAAGCGACGCGCACCTGGCTCAAGAAGGTGCTGTCTCTGGGGCCGCGGCCCTGGCGTGGCCAGCGGATCGTGTTGAGCTGCGGGCCTGCGGACCTGCACACGATCGGCTTGGAAGCGATGGAGGTCCTGCTCGCCGCTCGCGGCTGGGACTGTCATCTGCTCGGCGAGCGCATCCCGCCGGCTGTGCTCACGGCTGCCATCAATCGCAGGCATGCCGAAGCCACCATCGTGGTTTCCCACATTGCCTCGAATCGTCGAGCGACTGTGGCGGCTCTGCTGGCAGCCAGCTTGACGCGAAGTCAGTTGTTCTATGCCGGCAATGCCTTTCTGACCGAATCGACGCGCAAGGGTGTCCCGGGGAGGTATCTCGGTGAGGACCTCGTGGAGGCCGTGCAAACCGTCGCCGCCTCGTTACAGAAAACCTAGGTTCCCCAGCGGCAGCGGTGGCACGATCGGGTCGTGAAGTTCGCGATCCTCTGAGGGAGCTCCCCACATGGCACAACCGGTCCTGTCCCGACGCGCTGCGCTCGGGATGGTGGGGCTGGCTGGACTGGCAACGGCCGCCGGGTGCGGCAACAGCGTCGGGGGTGGCCCGTCCGGGGGCAGCGGTTCGTCGGGAGGCGGCGCGGTCAAGGTCGGTCTGGTCATTCCGCAGGACGGCGTCTACACCCCGCTCGGGGTGGACCTGCGTAACGGTTGGCAGCTCTATCTCGATCAGCACGAGGGCAAGCTCGGCGGGTACGAGGTCGAGACCGTCATCGCCGACGAGGGCGAAGGACCCGACACCGGCGTTCCGGCAATCCAGGGCTTGATCACCAGAGACAACGTCGATCTGCTGGTCGGGATCGTGAACTCCGCGTCGGCCCTCGGCTCGGTGGAGGCGATCGCCGCCGCCAAGAAGGTTCTTGTCATCGCCAACGCCGGCGCTATCGCGGTGACCGGACAGGCGCGCAACCCCTACGTCTGGCGCGCCTCATTCACCAATGCCCAAGCCGCCTTCGCGATGGGGGAGCACCTGGCCGGGCAGCAACCCGAGGGCGGGGTCTACCTGATGGCTCCGGACTACGCGGCCGGGCAGGAGACCTTCGTCGCCTTCAAGGAGGCATACGTTGGTGGTGGCGGCACGATCGCGGGTGAGGCGCTCACGCCGTTCGGCACGACGCAGGACTTCCAGCCGTTCCTGTCCGGGATCCCGGGATCGGGCGCCGGCGCGACCTTCGTCTTCTACTCCGGAGGCGAGGCCGTGGACTACGTCACGCAGTATGCCGAATTCGGGCTCAAGGACACCGTGCCGTTGTACGGCTCGGGCTTCCTGACCGAGGGCAGTGTGCTCGAGGCGCAGGGCGAGGCAGCTCTCGGAATCCAGACCGCGCTGCACTACTCCACCGAGATCGACAACGCAGCCAATGCCGACTTCGTCGCGGCCTACTCCGATGCCCACGGGGTCCTGCCCACCTGCTTCGCCGTACAGACCTGGGACTCTGCTCTGGTGCTCGATCTCGCGCTGGCCGAGGCGGCGGACCTGTCCGGAGACGCGATCTCCGACGCACTCGCCGGGCTTGGTGAAATCAGCGGGAGTCCGCGGGGCCCTTGGGTGTTCGATGGTCAGACGCCCAAGCAGATCGAATACCTCCGCGAGGTCCAGCAGGGCGACGGTGTCCTGATCAACGCGGTCGTCGACGAACTCGGCGAGTACGCCCAGTAGGACTGCGGCAGATTGCGCGCTGCGCAGTAGGGTTCGCCCCTCATGACTGGGTGGTTGGCCGAAAACTTCGTCTCGATCCTGAATGGCTTCGCGATCGGCTCGTTGCTGTTCATCCTCGCCGTCGGCCTGTCGCTGGTGTTCGGGATGCTCGACGTGCTCAACCTCGGTCACGGCGCGCTCTACCTGATCGGTGCCTACGTCGGTTACCAGTTCACCGGCGGGGTTTCGTCGTGGACCGGCTTCCTCACCGCACTTGCGGTGGCGGCGCTTTTCGGTCTGCTCGCCGGGCTGATCTTGTCAGTGGCGACCCGGCCACTGGTCGGGCGAGGGCACCTGGACCAGGCGTTGCTGACCCTCGGCGTGGCCCTGGTCGTGGCCGAAGTCATCTCGATCATGTTTGGCGACGATGTCCAGAATGTCCCCGCCCCACCAGGTCTGGACGATTCCGTCCAAGTCCTGGGTAACGCCTACCCGGCCTACCGCCTGGCATTGATCGGCGTCGGTGCGGTGTTAGCGATCGTGGTCTGGTTGGTGATCGAGAAGACTTCGCTGGGCGCCTTGATCCGGGCCAGTGTCAGCGACCGGGAAATGGTCTCCTGTCTCGGCGTGGACGACCGCAAGGTCAAGGCCGGGGTGTTCGCTTTCGGGTCGATGCTGGCAGCGGTCGCCGGGGTTCTCGGCGGCCCGGTCTACGGCGCTCGAACCGGGCTGGATGAGACGGTGCTGTTGCTGGCGCTGGTCGTGGTCGTGATCGGTGGTCTGGGTTCGGTCCGGGGCGCGCTGATCGGTGCACTGGTGATCGGGCAGGTCGAGTCGCTTGGCCGGGCGCTGCTCCCGGACTTCGCCTCCTTTCTGCTCTTCGGCGCCTTGGCGCTCGTGCTGGTCGTTGCCCCGCGCGGGCTGTTCGGCAGCAAGGTCGGTGCGGCTTGATCCGCCGGATGCCGGTGGCGGGGTTGATCGCGCTGGGTGTGCTGATCCTGCTCGCGGCCGTACCGCTGTTCGTCGCGCCGTTTCAGACCTCGATGCTCGCGCGGATGCTGATCTTCGCCCTGCTCGCGGTCAGCCTCGACCTCCTCGTCGGCGTGACCGGCCTTCCCTCGCTGGGGCACGCCGCGTACTTCGGGGTCGGCGCCTACGCCGCGGGTCTGGTCGCCAAGCACTGGACCGCCGCAGCGCCGGTGCCGCTGCTGGCCGCCGTCGGCATCTCCGCGCTTGCGGCCGTGGCCACCGGCTGGCTGGCGGTCAGGTCGCACGGCGTCTTCTTCCTGATGCTGACCCTGGCCATTGGTGAGCTCATCGCGCAGCTTGCCGCGAGTTGGTCGGGGGTGACCGGCGGCGACAACGGCCTGAGCGGCATTCCTGCGGTCGAGGTCGCCGGTCAGCCGCTGACCCTGGTCGGATACGTCTACTGGTACGTCCTGCTCTTCGCCGTCGTGGGCTTCGTAGTGATCTGGGCTGTGTCACGCTCGCCTTTCGGCGCTGCCCTGCGCGGAATCAGGGACAACGAGCCGCGGATGCGCTCGCTCGGGTACTCCCCGTTTCGCTACAAGTTGACTGGATTCGTTCTCGCCGGCGCGGTGGCTGGTCTGGCCGGGGGATTGTTTGCCTCCCAACAGTTTTCGCTGGTCACTCCCGCCGATCTCGGGTTCACCACCTCGGCGTTGGCATTGCTGGCGGTGGCCGTCGGCGGGGCCGGTTCCCTGTGGGGCCCGGCCATCGGCGCGGCCTTGGTGGTGTTGGTCCGAGACGTCTACGGACCCGATCTGGGCGGGCACGGCACGCTTGTCCTCGGCGCGGCGTTCATCATGGCGGTCTATGTGCTGCGCAACGGGATAGCCGGCCTGGCGATGAGCCGTTTTCGCCGTTCCGGTCGCAAGGAAGACGCGGTATGAGTGCGTTGCTGGAACTCCGCGGTGTTGGCCGGACCTTCGGGGCACTCAAGGCTGTCGACGGCGTGGATCTCGCCGTCGAGTCGGGTGCCCGCCATGCCCTGATCGGCCCGAACGGGGCCGGCAAGAGCACGCTCTTCCGGCTGATCTCCGGCGAACTGGCGGTGACCTCGGGGGCGGTATGGCTGTCCGGCACGGACGTGACGAAGATGTCGCAGGTTGGTCGGGCGAACAACGGTGTGGTCCAGACGATGCAGCACTCGAGCCTGTTCCTGACCCAGACAGCGGCCCAGAACGTCGCATTGGCAGCGCAGCGGCACCGGGGCAGCGCGAGGTGGTTGCTGCCACGCCGACAGCAGAAGGTCCACGCGCGGGTCACCGAACTGCTGGAGGCTGTTGGATTGGTCGAGGCGAGCTCAGTCGTGGTTGCTGCGCTGTCACACGGGCAGCGCCGCCAACTCGAGATCGCCGTCGCGTTGGCGTGTGAGCCCGACCTGCTCCTGATGGACGAACCTGCGGCCGGAATGTCGTTGGCCGAGAGCGCTCAACTCACCGAACTTGTCCGGTCCCTGCCTCGCGAGATCACCGTCGTCATCGTCGAGCACGACCTGGACATCGTCTTCGCCTTGGCGCAACGAGTCACCGTCATGCATCTGGGCAAGGTCTTGCTCACCGGGTCACCCGAGGAGGTTCGCACCAGCCGCGCCGTACAGGAGGCCTATCTCGGGACGGGCAACCGCGGCGACCTGTTCGACCCTGCTCCGGCCAACTCCGGTCCGACTCAGGGCGGCCCTGAGTCGAATGTTTGGACTCAGGGCCGCCCTGATTCAGGCATGGACGGTGGGACGTGAGCCTGCAGATCGCAGGCCTGACCTCCGGGTACGGGCGGAGCAGTGTGCTGCAGGGAGTGGACCTCGAGATGGGCGACGGCCGGGTCCTGGGTCTGCTCGGGCGCAACGGCGTCGGCAAGACCACGCTGATCCACACCGTGATGGGGCTGGTCGCCCCCACGGCTGGCTCGATAACCCTGGACGGTGGGGAACTTGTTGGTCGCCGGACCGATCAGATCGCCAGGGCCGGGCTGGCGTTGGTGCCCCAGGGCCGGCGCATCTGGCCAAACCTCGACGTGACCGAGCATCTCAGCCTTGCCGCCCGTCGCGGCGGCCGCCGTACTCGCGGCACCAACTGGACGGTCCCGAGAATCCTGGAGCTGCTGCCCGCCTTGGCTGCCCGCCGTGGGCATCTCGGCTATCAACTCTCCGGGGGGGAGCAGCAGATGTTGGCCATCGGCCGGGCCCTGCTCACCGGTCCGCGAGTGCTGTTGATGGACGAGCCCTCCGAAGGCCTGGCCCCGACAATCGTGGATCAGATCGGCCGGGTGATTGCTGCACTGAAAGCCGAGGACGTGACGGTGTTGCTGGTCGAGCAGGACTTGCATCTGACGTTTCTGGTCGCCGACGAGATTGCTGTCATGGTCAAGGGCCAGATCGCGCACCGCTGCTCCACCGCGGAGTTCCGAGCCGATGAGCAGACCGCCCGTCGGTTGCTCGGTATCGGATAGCCGGAATCGGCCGGCCCGCCCTCGATCGGCGGGTCGCGGGAACAGAATCGCGTGATCATGTTCCACGTAATGTGGTCCGGGGGCACCCGAGGGAGTTGCGTCATGAGAACCGTGTCGTGAGAACCGTGTCATGAGAACCGCCGGATGACGTCGAGCCGACAACAGCCCGTCGCTGTCGATGTCCTCATCGTCGGCGCCGGGCCGGTGGGTCTCTATGGCGCGTACTACGCGGGCTTTCGCGGCCTCACGGTGGCGCTGATCGACTCACTGACCGAAGCCGGCGGCCAGGTCACGGCCATGTACCCCGAGAAGCAGATCTTCGACGTCGGCGGGTTTCCAGCGATCAGGGGGCGAGACCTGGTGGTCAACCTGGTCGCCCAGGCCGCGCCGTTCGACCCGACGTACCTGCTCGGCGAGGAGGCCCACACCCTGGAGCGCGTTCCCGGGGACGACGGTGGACCGGACACCCTGATCGTGACGGCAACCTCCGGTCTCGTGGTGCATGCCCGGGCGATCGTCATCTCCAGCGGGATAGGAACTTTCACCCCGCGACCGCTGCCCAATGGTTCGGTCTACGAGAAGAAGGGCCTGGCCTACTTCGTGCCGTCGCTGTCGCCGTACGCGGGCTTGGACGTGGTCATCGTCGGGGGCGGCGACTCGGCCTTCGACTGGGCGCTGGCCCTCGAGCCGCTGGCCCGATCGGTCCATCTGGTGCATCGACGAGATCGCTTCCGCGCCCACGTGCACAGCGTGTCCCTGGTGAAGGCGTCGACGGTCGAGATCGTGGTCAACGCGCAGGTGCGCACCATCCTCGGTGCCGAAGTCGTCGAGGGGGTCGAGCTGGCTATCACCGGACAGGACGAGCCGGTGATCGTGCCCTGCCAGCGGATCATTGCGGCACTCGGCTTCACGGCCAACCTCGGACCACTGCTGGAGTGGGGTCTGGACATCCAGCAGCACCGGCACATTCCAGTGGACTCGGCGATGCGGACAGCGCAGCCGGGGATCTTCGCCGCTGGGGACATCACCGACTATGACGGCAAGGTGCGGCTGATCTCGGTGGGCTTCGGCGAAATAGCGACCGCAGTCTGCAACGCCGCGCACTACATGGATCCGACCATGCACGTCTTTCCCGGCCACTCCAGCGACATACCGCCACCACCACCACCACCGAAGCCCGACGAACCATCCGCCTGACCCGCAGGTCGAAGTTGATCATCGGAACTATGGTGGGTTATCGGCCCAGAAACCGCGTTAAGCCCCTGTAGTTCCGATGATCAACGGCCGTCAACGCGGGGGGTTGGGCGCCAACCACGCGCCACCAGGGTTGCCCGAACACGCTCGACGATGAGGTGCGGCCGCTGCAGATGCACCGATGAGAAGCGAAGCACGGCCCAGCCGTCGGCCACCATGCGCGAATAGCGCTCGATGTCGCGGCTGAATTGGTCTCCCTCGCTGTGCTGGCGCCCTTCGTACTCGACGAGGACTCGCCATTCCTCGTACCCGAGGTCTGCATGGGCGACGACCAGCCCGAAAGCGTTGCGGATAGGGATCTGGGGGGTGGGCGCTGGCATCTCGCTGCTCGCCAGGAAATAGCGCACGAGGCTCTCGGGTGCCGATTGCGCTCGTGGGTCCAAGTAGCGCAGTGCATCCCGAGCGCGCACGACACCGCGTCTGCCAGCAGCGCAGTCGACGCGCTCAGCCAGAGTGACCTCATTGGCAAGGCCAGCCCTCAGAAGCGCATCGCCGAGAATCACGAGCTCTGGTTCGCGCAGGTGCTCGGCAAGGTCGACGTACACCCGCGCTCCCGAGGTCACCGGAATGCCCTCCACGTAAGTGATGTCTCCCGGTGCGACAGCACGAGCGTGCACCACGAGTTCGGCACGCTGTGGCTGAACCCGCCGGGGTGCCAGGAGCACGTGCAGGGCTGGACAATTGCGCGTGGGCAGGCGATGCAGCGCGGCGGCCGTCCAATGACTGAAGGCCGCATCTCGAGGTAGGGCAACCAGCATGGCTCGACATCGATGATCGAGTTGCAGCGGCTCGATATGGGTCAGGTGAACGCCGAGGGACAGGCGAGTCAGGGATGGATCATCAGCTCGTGGACGGCGAGCAGGACGAGATGGACCGGACACGGCTTCGAGCCGCTCCCCGACGAGTGCCAGCTGCCACGTTCGCCTGCCTGTGGCCGATGTCATTCCGCGACGGTCCTGCAGTCGAACCCGCGCCGGGCGGGGCGAGATCAGAATGTGGACGGTGCCCGACCATGTGGACAGCGCCAGCCCAGACGCGCATCCCGAGTTGATCATCGGAAGTGAGGGGGGTTACCGACCCTCGGACGCCGATAACCCCCCGAAGTTCCGATGATCAACTCGGATTTGGGGCCGCTGGCGACGCTCAGACGCTCAGACCTCGAGGAGTACGGCGGTGCCCTGGCCGACCCCGATGCACGCGGCGGCCACGGCCAGCCCGCCACCGCGGCGGCGCAACTCGCGGCAGGCATCCACGATCACCCGAGGCGCGGAGGCACCAAGCGGATGGCCGACGGCGATCGCCCCGCCGTGCACGTTCACGGTCTCCGGATCGATCGCCGGGAGGTCGTGGAGCACCGAGAGCACCATCGCGGCAAAGGCCTCATTGATCTCCCACACCGCGATGTCCGCGAAGGACCTGCCCGCACGGGCGAGCAGCTTCTCGATCGCCCAGACCGGCGCGATCGAGAACTCCTGCGGATCCCGCCCCACGGTTGCCGAGGCGACGATCCGCCCGATCGGCTCCAGCCCCAGCTCCGCACCGACCGCCGCTGAGCCCACCACAGTGGCGATGGCACCGTCGTTGATGGGCGAGGAGTTGCCCGCCGTCGACGGGCCGTCGGGGGAGAAGGCGGGCTTCAGCTTGGCCAGCGACTCCATCGAGGAGTCCGGCCGGATGTTCTCGTCCCGGGTCACGAGCTCGTTCGGGTCCATGCCCACAGACATCACGTAGTCCTCGTGCAGGCCCTTGTCCCATGCCTCCTGCGCCAGCGCATGACTGCGTACGGCATAGGCGTCCATCGCCTCGCGGCCGATGCCGTACCCCTGCGCAACGGCCTCGGCGCACCGGCCGAGTGGTGTCGTCCACTCGGGGGGCATCTTCGGATTGACCATGCGCCAGCCGACTGTCGTCTGGTCCAGTTCCATGCCGCGGGGCAGCCCCGCGGGAGGACGCTG
>Ga0190275_10003178_pt1 | contig 11689 bp, 4 predicted proteins | sample Popmic550T_FD_133745 | JGI IMG/M metagenome (GOLD analysis project Ga0190275, IMG submission 133745) | Populus adjacent soil microbial communities from riparian zone of Yellowstone River, Montana, USA - 550 T | ecosystem: Environmental > Terrestrial > Soil > Riparian zone > Trees stand | place... | reverse complement strand
GCCGGTGCAGGCGAGCGTGGCCGGCAGGAAGGTGATCGTGACGATCAGCCCCACGAGCACGGCGAGCGCCATGCCGGGCCCGAAGGCACGCAGGAACCCGAGATCGGCGACCACCAGCGCCGCCGAGGCGACCGCCACCGCGACACCGCAAGCGAGGATCAGGGGCGTCAGCTCCGCGGCGGTCTCGCGAGCTGCGTCCCGGGGCGCTGTGTCGTCCGTGAGGCGGCGGCGAAAGCGCGACATGTAGAAGAGCCCGTAGTCGGTGACGACGCCGAACAGCAGCGCCACCATGATGGGCTCCACCTCGGGCGGTACCGAGATGCTCAACTCCGCGCCCACGACGGCGACGAGCCGGACCGAGACGACGTACGCGACCCCGACCGTCAGCAGCGTCACGACCGGAGCGAGCGCCGAGCGCAGATACAGCGCCACGGTCACGGTGATCACGACGATGGTGACGAGCGTGATCAGCGGCAGCTCGTCCTCGATCAAGTCCGCCTGCGCCGCCCGGGCCGGGATCGCGCCGGTGGTTCCGACGAAGCTCGTCGGGGGCGCGCGCAGGGCCGCCTCGTAGGCGCGGGCGCCCGCCACGCGCCTGTTCTGACTGAATTCGGGACCGAACAGGAGGGCGCTGAGCGCGGTGGTGTCCAGCTCGCGCGCGAACGGCAGCCGGACGCCGGCGTTCGAGACGCCGTACGCGCCGGACGCGCGGACGCCCGGGGCGCGCCCGCGGTTGACGTCGACGATCAGACGGGTCGTGGCGAGCACGCGGCCGGCGGGCAGGCCGCCCGCCTCGCGCTCGACCACGACGGTCCGGCTCGCCAGCGGGAAGGCGAACAGGCGGGCGGACAGCTCCTCGGCCTCGAGCGCCCGCGAGTCGGCGGGCACGAGCTGGCCGAGCGCACCCGTCTGTGCCTCACGCAGCGTCGGCAGGCCGACCGCCATCGCCGCGGCGAGGACGAGCCAGCCCGCGACCACGAACAGCCGTGCAGCGACGATCGTCCGCGCGAACGCATCAGCCAAGGCCGCTCCCCGCGGCGGGGGCGATCGCGTGCTCGCGCGAGCGCATCCAACGGACCGCGGCGTCCCGGCCGCCGGGCGCTGGGCCGGACGGCGGCTCGCCGCGCGCCGGGCTCACGACGCCGCCGGCTCGGCGGCCAGGCGCCACCCCGCACCGGACGCGCACCGGCGGTCGCGCTCGGAGCGTGGTCAACCGCCGGCGCCCCGTCGCCGGAAGAGCTCCGAGAGGAGCTCGATGGTGCTCTTGCCAGCGCTGCTGCGCAAGACGTCCATGATGGCCGGGACGGGCAGCGCATTGGCGGCGCTGCGCAGGAGCCTCGCCTCCAGCGAGGAGACCATGTCCAGCCGGCGGGCATCGTCGATCGCGCGGCGCAGCCCTGCGCGCACCGCGTCGTCGAGACCCTGCTCGCTGATCCGGTGCGCGGCCGCGAACTCGGCCCGGGATTTCTCGCTCGGAAGCGCGAGCGCCAGCTCCTCGCGGGTCACGCGCAGCCGGCACGCGGCGCCGTCGAGGGCGGACAGCGCGATCCGCTCCAGGAGCTGATCGCTCTGTCGCCGCAGCTGCGCGACGGGTCGTGCCGCGCACGGGTCGGCCACCTCGAGCGGCGCGTAGCTTGCGCCGCCGAGCGCCGCGTAGCTCCCGACGAGCCCTGCAGACGCCGCCGCTGCGGCGGCGACCGCCGCACCCTGTCGCCATGAGCCGTCCCGCGAGGGGGCGCTGGCGGCGATCGGCGCCGCCGCGAGCAGCGCGAGCGCGCCCGCCACCAGGAACACGGCGCTGAACGCGTGCGTCGCGGCCTTGTCGACCTCCTCGACAAGTCGCTGCTCGAGCCGCGCGTACTCGGCCCGGCCCTCCGGCGGTGGGGTGACAGCGTTAAAGGCCGGGCCGAGCGCGGGCAGCCTGCCGCCAGCGCCCTCGATCCGCTCGGCGATCGCTTCGCCGAGCGCGATCTTCGTCTGCGGCGACAGCCGCGCGTCGAGGATCAGCGCCGTGCCGGAGCGCTCCGCCGCGCGCTGCTGGTCGGGCAGCTCAGCCGTGAACAGTGGTGTGAGGAGCATGAGCCCGAGCACGATCCCGAGGTGGCGTGCGGCGAGCGTACCCGCCGCCCGGTACCCGGCCGGATCGGCGCCGGCGAGTGCCCGCCCGGTCAGGCCGGGCAGCGCGAGCGCGATGCCGATCCCGATCAGCGCCTGCGGGACGAGCGTCCAGATCGCCTGGGCGTCGGGGAGGAGACCGAGCCCGGCGAGCCCGCCGGCGAGGACGACCGCCCCCGCCGCCATCACGCCGGTGCTCGTCCCGGCGCGGCGCGTGACGCGCCGGGCGACCACCGTCGCCACCGGCATCGCCGAGACGATGAGTGCGGCCTCCAGCGGCGAGTGACCCCAGCCCTCCGTGAGCATGATGACAAGCAGGAACAGCGCGCCGGTCAGGCCCGCCGAGAGCAGCCCGAGTCCCAGCTCCGGTGCCAGTCGCAGCCGGCCCGCGGGCCCCCGCTCGGCCTCGGCTGCCGGCGCCCGTGCCGCGACGGCGAGGAGGGCGACCGGAGCCTGAACGGCGAAGATCGCCTCCCAGCTGACGAGCTGCGTCAGCAGCCCGCCCGCCGCCGGGCCGATCGCGAGACCGGCCAGGGCGGCAGTGCCCCACACGCCGGCTGCCGCACCGTGGGAGCCGCGGCTGCGCGCGAGCAACTCGATCGCACCCGCGAGCACGCACGCGCCCGCCGCGGCCTGCAGGCAGCGGCCGAGGATGAGCACGCCGATGGTCGGCGCAAGCGCGCACAGCAGGGATGCGGCGCCGAACCCGACCACCCCGATCCCCCACCCGGCCGCCGTGCGCGCCCGGCTGCCCACCGCCAGCCGGGCGGCGGGCAGCACCGCGAGCGCGAGCACGAGGTTGAACGACGTCAACACCCAGGCGACGCCGCCCACCGTGGTCTCGAAGCGCCGCAGGATCTCGGGCAGCGCCAGCGTCACCACCGAGGAGTCCGCGAGCACGATCCCGACCGTCGCCGCCCAGACGAGTTCGCGGCCGCGCCGGCGTCCAGCCGTGGCAGCGGGCGGCGCCGCCGGGCGCTGCCTGTACGTCGAGCTCATCGGCGCCCGCGCACCGCGCGGTCGGGCCGCGGACGGCCAGCGGTCGCGGCGCGGGGAGTGCTTCCCCGCGCCCGGGCGCAGCTCGGGCGGGTCACCGCGTTACGGCGTCTCGTCCGACAGCCGGTCGCGCAGCGCCTCGACGTCCTGGCGGGCGTCGTCCGGGAGTTGACCCTCGAGCTGGTCGGCCACGTCGCCGAGCGTGCCCCGGGCGTCGCCGAGCCGGTCACGAGCCTCCTCGAGCGCCTGCGCGCGCTCGTCCTCGCTCGCATCCAGCAGCTGCTGGGCGGCATCGGCGATGCGCTCGTTGGCCTGGCGCAGGTCGTCGCGCGCGTCCGCCGCCTCCGGCAGATCGCCGGCCTGCTCGGCCTGCTCGCGGGCGCGCTCCGCGGTGTCGCGCAGCTGGTCGCGCGCGCGGTCGGCCGCAGCCGGGTCCTCGACGAGCGCCCGGCCGTCGCGGGCCACGTCCGCGGCGAGCTCCTGTGTCTGCCGTGCGAGCTCGGTGGCCTGGCGGGCCGCGCTCTCGGTGGACGCGTCCTCGCCTCCGCACCCGGCGAGGGCGGCGGCGAGGAGAGGGATGATCAGAAGTCGTCTCATGTCCTGTGTCTCGTCTCGCGGGCTTCCGACGCGGCCGCGACGGCGCGCCGCGTCGGCCTCGCTGCCCGCGATCGTCCCGCGGACGCTTGACTGTGCCTTCCCCCGGCGCGTCGCGGCGCGCCGGCCGGCGTCGGCCGGGTGACACGGGGCTCCGGCCCGCCGGCACCGTCCGAGCCGCCCGGGGCGCGGCCTATGGTGCCGCTGAGTGCTCCACGTCCATCGATCCGAGCGCGCGGACTGCCTGGTCGAGGCGCTGCGCAGCCTGCTGGCGGACCCGCTGCCCGATCCGTTCGCGGCCGAGGTGGTCGCCGTGCCGACGCGCGGCATGGAGCGCTGGCTGACCCAGCGGCTGTCCGCGCGGCTGGGGGCGCGCCCCGGGCGCGCGGACGGGATCTGCGCGAACGTCGAGTTCCCGTTCCCGCGTGCGCTCGTGGCGGATGCCGTGGCGGCGGCGGCCGGCGTGGACCCCGACGCTGACCCGTGGCTGCCGGAGCGGGCCGTGTGGCCGCTGCTCGAGGTCGTGGACGACTGCCTGGAGGAGCCGTGGCTGGCCCGGCTGGCCGCGCACCTCGGCGAGCCCGGCGACGCGGCCCGGCGGGCGCGGCGGTTCGCCACCGTGCGCCACCTCGCGGGGCTGTTCGACCGCTACGGGCTCGAGCGGCCCGACATGGTGCTCGCCTGGGCGTCGGGCCGCGACGTGGCGGCGGGCGGCGTGGACGTCGGAGCGGCGGGCCTCGGCGTGGGCGTGGGGGCGGCGGGCGTGGCCGGCGCCGGCGTGGGCGGCGCGCCGGGCGACGGCGCGGCCTGGCAGGCGGAGCTGTGGCGGCGCCTGCGCGAGCGGATCGGCACGCCCTCGCCCGCCGAGCGGCTCGCGGGCGCGTGCGCGCGCCTCGAGGCCGACCCGGCGGTCGTGGCGCTGCCCGCGCGCGTGTCGCTCTTCGGCCTCACGCGGCTGCCGGCCGGCCACCTGCGTGTGCTCGCCGCGCTCGCCGCCGGGCGCGACGTCCACGTCTGGATCCTGCACCCGTCGCCGCGGCTGTGGGAGCGCGTCGCCGCGCTCACCGCCACGGGGCCGCCGGTCGTCCGCCGCGCCGAGGATCCGACGGCGACGCTGCCCACCGGCCGGCTGCTCGCCTCCTGGGGTCACGACGTGCGCGAGCTCCAGCTCGTCCTCGCCGCGGCCGGCCCGGCCGGCCACCATCACTCCGTCGAGCACGGCGGCGGCACCCTGCTCGCCCGCATCCAGGCCGCCGTGCGCGAGGACCGCGCGCCGCAGGCCGCGCCGCTCGGCCCCGGCGACCGCAGCGTCGAAATCCACGCCTGCCACGGCCGCGCGCGCCAGGTGGAGGTCGTGCGCGACGCGATCCTCCAGGCGCTCGCGGAGGACCCGACGCTCGAGCCGCGCGACGTGATCGTGATGTGCCCGGACGTCGAGGCCTTCGCCCCGCTCATCCACGCCACCTTCGGGGCCGGGGAGCTCACGGCCGACGACGACGAGCTCGAGACGGTGCCGCCGGAGTTGCGGCCGCCCGACCTGCGCGTCCGCCTCGCCGACCGCTCGCTGCGCCAGACGAACCCGATCCTCGGCGTCGTCGCGACGCTCATCGAGCTCGCCGGGCAGCGGCTGACCGCCTCGCAGGTGCTCGACCTCGCCGCCCGCGAGCCCGTCCGCCGGCGCTTCCGGCTCGACGACGACGACCTCGGGCGCGTGGAGGACTGGGTGCGCGCGAGCGGCATCCGCTGGGGTCTCGACGGCGAGCAGCGCGCCCCGTTCCGGCTCGGCGGGATCGCCGCCGGTACGTGGCGCACCGGCCTGGACCGCGTGCTGCTCGGGGTGACGATGACCGAGGACGAGCACCGGCTCTTCTGCGGGGTGCTGCCGCTCGACGACGTCGACAGCGGGGCGATCGACCTCGCCGGGCGCTTCGCGGAGCTCGTCGACCGCCTCGACGCCGCGCTCGCCGCGCTGCGCGCGCCGCAGCCGGTGGCCGGCTGGGCCGCCGCGCTGGCCGCCGCCGTCGACGCGCTCGCCGCCACGACCCGGCGCGACGCCTGGCAGCGCTCGGAGCTGCAGCGGCTGCTCGCCGATGTCGTCGCCGAGGCGGCCGAGGAGGGCGGGGAGGGCGGGCCGATTCTCGCGCTCGGCGAGGTCCGCAGCCTGCTCGCCGAGCGCCTCCAGGGGCGCCCGACGCGCGCGAACTTCCGCACGGGGCACCTCACGATCTGCACGCTCGTCCCGATGCGCTCGGTGCCCCACCGGATCGTCTGCCTGCTCGGCCTGGACGACGGGGTCTTCCCGCGCCGGTCGCCGCGCGACGGGGACGACCTCGTCCTCGACGACCCGCACGTCGGCGACCGCGACCCGCGCGCCGAGGACCGCCAGTTGCTGCTCGACGCGCTCATGGCCGCGACGGAGCGCCTCGTCGTCACCTACACGGGCAACGACGAGCGCACGAACGTCGTCCGGCCGCCCGCGGTGCCGGTGGGGGAGCTGCTCGACGAGGTCGAGCGCGCCGCCCCGGGCGCGGACGTCGTCACCCGCCATCCCCTCCAGCCGTTCGACCCGCGCAACTTCACGCCGGGCGCGCTCGTGCGCGGGCGCCCGTGGAGCTTCGACCGCGTCGCGCTCGAGGGTGCCCGCGCGCTCGAGGGCGAGCGCGCGGAGCCGGGCCCGTTCCTCGCCGGGCCGCTGCCGGCCGCCACGCCGGCGCTCGTCGAGCTCGAGGACCTCGTGCGCTTCACGGCGCACCCGGTGCGCGCGTTCCTGCGCCGGCGGCTCGGCGTGGGCGTCGGCGACTTCGAGGACGAGATCGAGGACGGGCTGCCCGTCGAGCTCGGGCCGCTCGAGCAGTGGCGGGTCGGCGACCGGATCCTCGCGGCGCGGATGGCGGGCGCATCCACGCGCACCGCCTACCTGGCCGAGCTGGCGCGCGGCGGGCTGCCGCCCGACCAGCTCGCCAAGCCGGTGGTGCAGGACATCGTCAACCGCGTCGACGCGGTCGTGCGCGACGCGCGGGCGCTGCTCGGCGACGCGCCGCCGGGATCGGTCGACGTCAAGGTCGTGCTGCCGGACGGCCGCCGGCTGAGCGGCACGGTCCCCGGCGTGGCCGGTGACGTCCTGCGCTCCGTGTCCTACGCGCGCGTGAGCCCGCGCCACCGGCTCGCGGCCTGGGTCCGGCTGCTGGCGCTGACCGCGGCGCACCCCGAGCGGCCGTTCGAGGCGGTCACGATCGGCCGCGCCACCGACGCCAGGGGCGCCGACGTGACGATCGCCCGCATCCCGCCGCTCGCGGCCGACCCGGCCGGCCGGCGCGAGCGCGCGCTGGCCCGCCTCGCCGTGCTGCTCGACCTCCAGGACCGTGGGCTGCGCGAGCCGCCGCCGCTCGCGTGCCGTACGTCGGCGGCCTACGCGGCCGCCGCGGCCACCGGCGGCGACGCCGTCAAGGCCGGCCGCGACGCCTGGGAGTCGGCGTACACGCACGGCAAGGAGGACGCCGAGCCCGAGCACGAGCTCGTGCTGGGCGGCCGGCGCACGTTCGCCGAGCTGCTCGCCGATCCGCCGCGCTCGGACGAGGAGGGCGACGGCTGGCGCGTCGCGGAGACCACCCGCTTCGGGCGCCACGCGCGCCGCCTGTGGGACGGCCTGCTCGCCGTCGAGGAGCTCACGCACCGATGAGCGAGGCCGCCTTCGACGTCTGCGGGCCGCTCCCGAGCGGCGTGACCGTGCTCGAGGCGAGCGCCGGCACCGGCAAGACGTACACGATCGCCGCGCTCGCGGCGCGCTACGTGGCGGAGGGCGTCCCGCTGCGCGACCTGCTGCTGGTCACCTTCACGCGGATGGCCACCGGCGAGCTGCGCGACCGCGTGCGCGAGCGGCTCGTCGCCGCCGAGCGGGCGCTCGCGGGCGGCGGCGACGACCGCGACGCGGTCATCCGCCTGCTCGCCACGGGCTCCCCGCAGGAGGTGCAGGCCCGCCGCCGCCGGCTCGCCGCCGCCCTCGCGGACTTCGACGCGGCCACCATCGCCACGATCCACGGCTTCTGCCAGGAGGTGCTGGGCGGCCTCGGCGTGGCGGGCGACCTCGAGCGCGACGCGACCTTCGTCGAGGACATCTCCGACCTGCGCGACGAGGTGGTCGACGACCTCTACGTGAAGCGCTTCCATGCGAGCGGGCCGCCGCCGTTCAAGCGCGCCGAGGCGGGGCGGATCGCCGGGATCGCCGTCGAGAACCCCGCCGCCCCGATCGCGCCCGCCGCCGGGGATGTCGCCGGCATGCGCCGCCGGCTCGCCGAGCGCGTCCGTGAGGAGGTCGACCGGCGCAAGCGCACGGCCGCGGTGATGACGTACGACGACCTCCTCGCGCGGCTCGACGACGCGCTCCGCGGCCCGGGTGGCGACGAGGTCGCCGCGCGCCTGCGCGCCCGCTACAAGGTCGTGCTCGTCGACGAGTTCCAGGACACGGACCCCGTGCAGTGGGACATCATGCGCCGCGCCTTCGGCGACGGGACGCTCGTCCTCATCGGCGATCCCAAGCAGGCCATCTACGCGTTCCGCGGGGCCGACGTGTACGCCTACCTCGCGGCGGCCCGCTCGGCCGCGGCGCGCGCCACGCTGCGCGTGAACTGGCGCTCGGACCAGGGCCTCATCGACGCCTACGACGCGCTGTTCGGCGGCGCGCGCCTCGGCCACGAGGGGATCGTCTACCGGCAGGTGCGAGCGGCGGACGCCAACCAGGCCCCGCGCCTGAGCGGCGCGCCCGTCGGCGCGCCGCTGCGCGTGCGGGTCGTGCACCGCGACGAGCCGTCGATCGAGCGGACCTACCGCGGGTTCGCGACCGCCGCCTCCGCGCGCGAGCACGTCGCCAACGACCTCGCCGGCGACGTCGTGTCGCTGCTGGAGTCGGCCGCCGAGATCGAGCGCCGCGCCGATGACGGCTCCGTGCTCGGCCACGAGCGGGTGCGACCCGGGCACATCGCGGTGCTCGTGCGCACCCACCGCACCGCCGCGCTCATCCGCGACGCCCTGGACGTCGCCGGCGTCCCGGCCGTGATCAACGGCGCGGGCAGCGTGTTCGGGACCGCGCCGGCCAAGGAGTGGCTGCGGCTGCTCGAGGCGATCGAGCGGCCCACTGCGACCGCCCGCGCGCGCTCGGCCGCGCTGACCCCGTTCCTCGGCTGGACGGCGGAGCGCGTGGCGTGCGCCGGAGAGGACGAGTGGGAGGCCGTCCACCGCCGCCTGCACGACTGGTCGCGCGTGCTGCGCGCCCGCGGCGTGGCGGCGCTCACCGAGACGATCACGCTCGCCGAAGGGCTGCCCGGACGGGTCCTCGCGGCGGTCGAGGGCGAGCGGCGCCTCACCGACCTGCGTCACGTCGGGGAGCTGCTGCACGCCGCGGCCACCGCGGAGCAGATGGGCGCGGCGGCGCTGACGGCGTGGCTGCGGCGGCGGATCGCCGAGGCGGCCGACGAGACGGCCGACGAGGAGCGCAGCCGGCGCCTCGAGTCCGACGCCGAGGCCGTGCAGGTGCTCACGATCCATCGCAGCAAGGGGCTCGAGTTCCCGATCGCGTACTTCCCGTACCTGTGGGAGCCCGGCTACATCCCGCGCGATCCGCAGCCGGTCGCCTTCCACGACCCCGAGGCCGGCGACCGGAGGACGATCGACGTCGCGCTCGAGGGCCCGGACTTCGCTGCGCACCACGAGCAGCACGTGATCGAGCAGCGCGGGGAGGACCTCAGGCTCGCGTACGTCGCGCTCACCCGCGCGCGCCACCAGGCGATCGTGTGGTGGGCGCCGTCGTGGGAGTGCCACCACTCGCCGCTGGGGCGGCTGCTGCTCTCCAGGACCGCCGACGGCACGGTCGCCGCCGCGGGCGCCCGCGTGCCGGAGGACGGCGCGGCGGTGGCCCGCTTCCAGGCGCTGGCCGCGCAGGCGCCGGGCTGCGTCGCCGTCGAGCGCTCCCGGCTCATGCCGCTCGCGCGCTGGGCGGGCGAGCCCGCGGAGCCCGCCACGCTCGCCGCCGCCCGCTTCGACCGCGACCTCGACCGCGGCTGGCGGCGCACGTCGTACTCCGACCTCACGGCCGCCGCCCACGACGCCCGCGTGGCGAGCGAGCCGGAGGAGACGGTCGTCACCGACGAACCGGAGCCCGCCACGGCACCGGCGTCCGCCGTCGCGGTCGGCGGCCCTACCGCGATGCCGTCGCGGCTCGGCGCGATGCCGGTCGGCGTCGAGGTCGGCACGTTCGTGCACCGCGTGCTCGAGGCGACCGACTTCGCCGCGCCCGACCTGCACGCCGAGCTCGCCACGCGCGTCGCCCAGGTGCAGGCCCGCCGCCAGGTCGACGTGGGCGAGCCGGCCGCGGTGGTGGCGGGCCTCGCCGCCGCGATCGAGACGCCGCTCGGGCCGCTCGCGGGCGGCGCGCGGCTGCGCGACGTCGCGCGCGGCGACCGCCTCGACGAGCTCGACTTCGAGCTGCCGCTGCTGGGCGGCGACGACCCGACCGGCCGGCTGCGCCCGGCGGCCATCGGCGCGGCGCTGCGCGCCCACCTGCCGCCGGACGACCCGCTGGCCGGCTACGCCGCCCGCCTCGACGACCAGGCGCTGCGCTCGAGCGTGCGCGGCTACCTCACCGGCAGCCTCGACCTCGTCGCCCGCCTGCCCGGCCCTCGCTTCGCGATCGCCGACTACAAGACGAACTGGCTCGCCGCCCCGGGCGAGGCGCTGACCGCCTGGCACCACCGCCCGGTCGCGCTGCAGGCCGAGATGGAGCGCGCCCACTACGGCCTGCAGGCGCTGCTCTACACCGTCGCGCTGCACCGCTATCTGCGCTGGCGGCTGCCGGGCTACGACCCCGGCGCGCACCTGGCGGGCGTGCTCTACCTGTTCCTGCGCGGGATGACGGGCCCCGACACCCCGGTGATCGACGGCGCGCCGTGCGGCGTGTTCGCCTGGCGGCCGTCGGGGGCGCTCGTGGAGGCGCTCAGCGACGTGCTGGACGCAGGGGCGGCCGGGTGATCGCCGACGACGCCTTCGACGTGCGCCGCGCCCTGCGCGCGGGCGGGCTGGTACGCGAGTTCAACGCGGCCGGGGTGCTCGCGGCCGCCGACGTGCACGTCGCGCTGCGCCTCGCCGGCCTCGCGGGCGAGGGCGACCCGGCGGTGACGCTCGCGGCCGCGTTCGCCGTGCGCGCGCCGCGGCTCGGCCACGTCTACGTCGACCTGGCGACGATCGGCGAGACGGCGACGGTCGACGCCGAGGACCCCGTCGACCTGTCGACGCTGCCGTGGCCCGCGGTGGAGCCCTGGCTCGCCGGCGTGGCGAGCAGCCCGCTCGTGACGGTGGGCGAGGACGAGGCGGCCGACGGCCGCCCGCTGCGGCTCGCCGGCAGCGGCCTCTACCTCGACCGCTACTGGCGCGAGGAGCGCCGCCTCGCCGCCGACCTGCGCGCGTTCAGCGACGCCGCGCCCGGCGGCGTGGACGCGGCGCTGCTCGCGGACGGCCTCGCCCGGCTGTTCGCGGGCGAGGCGGACGCCAGCCAGCGGCTCGCGGCGGCCGCGGCGGTGCTGCGCCGCTTCGCGGTCGTGGCGGGCGGCCCGGGGACCGGGAAGACGACGACGGTGGCGCGGATCGTCGCGCTGCTCGCCGAGCAGGCGGGCGGAGCGCCGCCGCTCGTCGCGCTCGCCGCGCCGACCGGCAAGGCCGCGGCGCGGCTCGAGGAGGCCGTGCACGCCGAGGCGGAGACGCTGCCCGTCGGCGAGTCCGTCCGCGCCCAGCTGCGCGCGCTCGACGCGTCCACGCTGCACCGGCTCCTCGGCTGGACGCCGGCCAGCCACAGCCGCTTCCGCCACCACCGCGGGAACCGCCTCCCGCACGACGTCGTCGTGGTCGACGAGACGTCGATGGTCTCGCTGTGGCTGATGGCGCGGCTCGTCGAGTCGGTCCGCCCCGAGGCGCGGCTCGTCCTCGTGGGCGACCCGGG
>Ga0190275_10003177_pt1 | contig 11691 bp, 7 predicted proteins | sample Popmic550T_FD_133745 | JGI IMG/M metagenome (GOLD analysis project Ga0190275, IMG submission 133745) | Populus adjacent soil microbial communities from riparian zone of Yellowstone River, Montana, USA - 550 T | ecosystem: Environmental > Terrestrial > Soil > Riparian zone > Trees stand | place... | reverse complement strand
CGGCTACCAACCGGTGATCATCCGTGGTCATCGAACGAGGGAGAACGGTTCCGGTGCGCAAACCGCACCGCTGTCCGACCCGCAGTCCGTACGCGGCGATGCGCAGTTTCGGGCGCGGCGAAATCGCGCGGATCGGCTCGCCCTGGCCCATCACTATCGACAGCTGGTCGAACTGGGTTGTGCATCAACAGCGGCCAGGGGCGGCGTCATCGGTCGGGGTAGTTTCACCGACGGCGCCGGCCGGGCTGAGCTGGTCGGCAGCGAGGATGATGCGGCCGTCATCGTCTGGCAGGAGTTGGACGCGCCTGGCTCTTCGGCGCTGGCCGATTACGACCGGCGATTCGACGACCGGCTCGCCGTCGCCATCGCCGCGGTCTCGGGCGGTCCGCCGCTGGCTTTTCCCTCCCGAATCGTGGAATGTCGCCGCTGCCCCTGGTGGCCCCGGTGTTCCACGGAATTGACTGCCGCAGCCGATATCTCGCTGCTGTTGACCGGTGACGATGTCGCTGCGGCCCGCGCGGCCGGCGTCGCCACCATCACCGAGCTGGCTGACCTGCCGAAGGCGGCGTTGAGCACGTTGCCGTTGACCGTGACATCGCCCGGCCAGGCACAGGTGCGCGCCAGGGCGTGGCTACGCGGGGTGCCGCTGGTCAGGGTCGGCCAGCGCGCGCGCATCCGGCGCGCCGACGTCGAGCTTGATGTCGATGCCGAGTCCTACGGCGAGGACGGCGCCTACCTGTGGGGAGCGGCGCTCTCCGGCCTGGACATCGGATTGCCACAGGGTTACCGGGCCTTCGCCACCTGGGCGGAGCTGCCGTCACCGGAGCAGGGGACGGTGTTCGGCGAATTCTTCCGGTACCTGATGCAGGTCCGCGCGGCCGCCACCGATCACGGGTTGAGCGTCGGGGTGTTCTGCTACGCCAAGTCGGCAGAGGAACGCTGGATGTTGGGCCTGGCCCGACGTTACGCGGAGCTGCCGGGCGTCCCCGCCGCGCGGGAGGTTGCCGCGTTCTGTTCGTCATCGGAGTGGATCGATGTGCTCCAGGAGATCAACCGGCAATTCGTCCCGTGCGGCTCGCTGCGGTTGAAGGAACTGGCCGGCGCCATGGGCTTCCACTGGCGGGATCCGGAACCGGGCGGGGAGAACTCGATGGCCTGGTACCGGGCCGCGGTCGATGCGCCGTCGACGCCGCATGGCACGCAGATGGCCCAGCGGGTGCTGCGTTACAACGAGGACGACGTGCTTGCCACCCTCGCGGTCCGCCGGTGGGTCAATGAGCGTGGCGCGGAGCTACCCACCGTCGCCGACCTCAGCGTCGACTCCGCCGGTGATGGAGCTTGACCGACTTTCTCGAGTAGGGGACGTCCCTGCAACTGCAGCGGTCACGGCGAGCGGCTCGACCGGTTCGCCGGGCCTGGGGACTTTCTGCGGAGGCAGTCAGCATTATCGAGGTGCCATCCGCAGCGCGCCGTCCAGCCGGATCACCTCTCCGTTCAAGTAATCCTGGGCGGCGATCGACAACACCAGCGCCGCGTATTCGGCCGGCCGGCCCAGTCGGGCGGGGAACGGCACGCTCGCCGAGAGGGCGGCGTGGATCTCGGGTGTCACGCCGGCCAGCATCGGAGTGTCCAGGATCCCGGGCGCAATCGTCATGACCCGGATGCCGAACTGGGCGAGGTCGCGGGCGGCGGGCAGCGTCATCCCGACCACGCCGCCCTTGGACGCCGCGTACGCAATCTGCCCGATCTGCCCGTCGAACGCGGCAATCGATGCGGTGTTCACGATCAGCCCGCGTTGACCTAGTTTGTCCACCGGCTCAGTCGCCGCGATGGCCTCCGCGGCCAGCCGCAGCACATTGAATGTGCCGATCAGGTTGATGGAGATGACCCTGCTGAAGGCGTCCAGATCGTGCACACCCTTCCGCGACAGCACCCGACCGGCGGTCCCGATACCCGCGCAATTGACCGCAATCCGCAACGGCCCGGCATCGGACGCCGCAGTCACCGCTGCGGCCACCTCGGTAGCGCTGGTCACATCGCCGGGCACTGGTGTGACCCCGGTCGGCGGTTCCGCACCCCGATCCCAGCCGGCGGCCAGGTCGATGCCGATGACTCGAGCGCCCGCGCCGGCCAGCGCGGCGGCGGTGGCCGCCCCGAGTCCGGATGCGGCACCGGTGACGATTGCCGAAGAACCCCGTACGTCCATGCCGATCGACATTAGGCCGTCAGCAGGCCCCACCGGTGCGCCGGACCCGTCGGGGTGTCGCGTACCTCGAAGTAAATCGTTCCCGGTGCCGTCCAGCTCGTCGGCCGCAGCACGGTTGTCGCTCCGGCTTCAATGGTCACCGAGCAAACCGTTGCCGGAGTATCCGAACACGCCCCGATTCGCAGCGCCGCGGTCGTGGTCGGCCCGTGATTGGTGAGGTGCAGCTCCTGCCCACCGTCGTCGAGTCGGGCGGCGAGCCGTTGACCCGGCTCCATCGCAAACCCATCGAGCTCAAACTGTCTGACCACCCGGCGCAGCGGATGCCCCGCCGTCGGCAGCCCGACCAACTGCAGGCTGAAGGTCTTTGCCGCCGCGTCCGGTGGTAGCGCAATACTCACGGCCCTTCGGCAGGACCCGAGATGTTCGGCGGCCAAGTGGTCGGGCTGATCCGTCGCTGACGCCGTCACCAATGCGACGCAACCGGGTGTGCGAAAGCCCCAGTGGTACTGGGCCGGTCCGCCGACCGAGTCCTTCCCGGCCACCACGTCATACCGGATTTCGGCGTGCTCACCGTCAACGACATACAGGGTCGCCCCCGTATCGGACCGTGAAATGACCTGCAGTCCAGGGATATTGCGTTCGCTGCAACCGGCATCGTCGGAGATTTTCATCGCTCGGGCCGGTCCGGTGAGGATGATGACGGCCGATCGTGGCATCACGGTTCGCGGCTGAGCAGGAATTCGAGTTCGTCACCGGAAATCTGGCCGGCATTTCCATCAATCTGGAAATTGGCCTCGAAACTCATCGCCGGTACGGCAATAGTGGTGGGTCCGCCGGTCAGCGGCATCGTCAGCACGAACCCGCGCTCGAAATAGGTGACTTGATGATCGGCAGCGGAGATCGTGTCGCCGACGGGGTTGCCCAATTGGTCAGCGGCGCTACTCGGTCCCGGTATCGGTCCATGTGCCGAAAGCCATAGTTCGGCGTGCATGGGATCGACGAGCACCGCCCCCGCGTCCGTGCTGGCAACCGCCGTGCCGATGTCGAACTTCTGCATTTCCGTGCTCCCATCCGGGGTGATTCGTGGACCGCTCAACGGCGGCGTGAACTGATCTGGGCTGGAAACTTCGGCAAGGCGCCTGGCGATGGGCCCGCCGCCGATGAGCGGGACGATCCGCCGGGCGCCGCCGTTGATGTCGGCGATGTACAGCTCGCCGGCCGGTTGATCGGCGACGGCGCTGGTTCCGACCCACGACGCGCTCAACCGGCCGACTACTGCCAGTAGGGCCACGTCGACGACCTCGACACCAGCGCCGGGTACGCCGGCGAAGAGATGGGTGCGAGGCCCGTACCTGAGCAGGGTCAACGTCGCCGGCGGCTGGCTGGTTTCGATCACGTCGCCGATCCGCCGGCCGCTGTCCCGGTCGATGACGGCAATGCCGGCCGGCTCGAACGCGGTGGCGTCGACGGCAAGAAAGATCAGTCCGGAGCTGTGGTCGTAGCCGAGTGTTTGCGGCTGGCAACCATCCGGCAGGCCGATCACCTCGACCTGGGGCGTATTCGGTTCGACGATGGCGACGGCGTGGTCTCTCTCGCCCGCCAGCAGCACGGCCAGCGTTCCGTTCTCTGCACAGATGAGGTGTGTCGGTCGGCCGGGCACCGAGATGCCGCGCAGCCTGCGGCCGGCATCCGGATCCAGCACGGCAATCTCGTCGGCCAGACCGACATAGAACAGCCGGCGCTCGGTGTCGACGGCGAGCCCGCGAGCCTCGGCTGAGAAAGCAATGGTCGTTATCCGACCGTGCACCGGATCGTGGATGTGCAACCGCCCGCTGCTCAGCAACGCCAGCAGGGACCGGCCCGGTCCGGGCAGGACGGATATCTCGGTCGGCCGATCATCGATCGAGAGCCGGCTGGGCACGGCTGCCGCGCTGAGCTTGTCAATGATTGCCAACTCGGGCGTTCCACCGACGACCGGACGGAGTAGATAAGCGGCCCGGTCGTCGACGGCGAGGCCCGTCACCCGCACCGGCCATGAGGGGGTGGCGCCCGGCCCCAGCGCGACGTCGAACAGCGTCACCGGGTCCGGCTGACTGGAGCGCGTCTGCCAAGATTGGGCAGAGCCGCTCCCTCCTGTGGTGGTTGGCGCCCGACGACTCTGTCGCGGACGACCAGGTGTCAGTGGTGAGGGTGCGGGCATAACCTCAACAATTGCCGTTGCCGGCGATCAGCAACTCCGTGCTGGTACGGAACTCCTACCCACTTGGTACTGAGTGGGGGGTGGATCTTTGCGCCCGGCGTCATCGGTAACCGCTGGAATGCCGGCAACATCTGCCCCTGATCAATCAGGACATCTGCCCGCCGCCCGAGTAGCGTTTTCCAGGGGGTGGAACACGTGGTGGACCTGATCGCACGTGACGCGGAGCGCGCCGCCGCAACCAGGAGCGTGCGATTCGGCGCCGGCGCAGTCATCGCTGGTGAGGCCGGGGTCGGCAAGACCGCGCTGGCCGCCGCGGTCGCTGACACCGCCGCAGCGCAGGGCGTCCCCGTGTTGCGGGTGCTGGCCACCGCGGCCAGCCGGGCCATCCCATTTGCTGCCCTCGGGCCGCTGCTCCCGACCGACTCCGGGGAGTTCCATCCCGCGATCGTGCCTGGTCTGGTACTGCGCACGCTCTCCGAGCTCGGCGGCCGGCAACGACCGTTGCTACTGGTCGATGATGCTCAACTCCTCGACGATCACTCAGCTGTCGCCCTGCTGGGCGTCATCCATCGAGGTGGCGCCCGGGCCCTGGTGACGGTGCGGCTCGGCGGCCGTCCGTCCGACGCGGTGACGGCGCTGTGGAAGGACGGCCTGCTGGATCGCATCGATCTGCAACCGTTGGACGCCGCCGGCGCCCGGTCGCTGCTTCGTGGCAGGTTGGGCGGTGAGGTGGCCGCCGTGACCAGTGCGCTGCTCTGGCGGCACAGCCAGGGAAACCCGTTGTACCTCACTGAGTTGGCCCGCTTCGGGGTGGCCACCGGGCGATTGACGAACATCAGCGGCGTCTGGTGGTGGTCGGGTGCTGCCGATGTTCCGCCCAGGCTCGCCGAGCTGCTCGAACACCGGCTGGAAGACGTCACGGCTGCGGCCGCTGAGGCGAGAGACGTTCTTGCCCTTGGCGAGTCGTTGCCGTACGACACTGTCGCTGCCGTCGTGCAGCCCGACGCCATCTGGGAGCTCGACGAAAAAGGGATCTTGGCAAGCGATGTCAGTGCCGGGGTGGTCCGGTTGCGGTTTTCTCACCCGTTGCTGTTCGCGGTGGCCGCCCGGCGGCTGAGTGCTGCCCGGCGCAGAACCCTCGCCGCCCGACTGGTCCGCGCGCCGGCCGAACACGTCGATCTGCTCCGCCTGGCGGATTGGCAGGAGGCCGCCGGCGGCCGGCCGGATGTGCAGTTGTTGGAGCGGGCGGCCCGCTCGCTGATCGTGGTCGACCCGACAACGGCCGTCCGGTTTGCGGAGCGGGCGGTGCACCACGACGAGGGGCCGTCATCGGCGGTCACTCTCGCCGATGCACAGGCCGAGTTGGGTCGCATCGACGACGCTGCGGCCTCCCTTGACATCGCTCGCAGCAAGGTGCGGACCGACCAGGACAGGCTGGTTGTCGGCATCAGCGAGGCCTCCCTGAAACTGTGGTCGCAGCGTCAACCCGGTGCCGCGATCGAGGTGATGAAAAGGCTTGACGGCGTGTTGCAGGGTGAACCGGCGTTGGAGGCGCGGGCCGCCGGGGCGCTGCTCACCCTGTTCTCCGCACGACCAGCCCTGGCGGGCGAATTGGCGGAGGCCGTCATTGCGGATGGGCCGAATCCCGACGGCCGCCGCCGGTGCCTGATGGTCCGGCTTGCCGCGGCCACCCTCGGGGACCGGCCGGACGAGGCCCACCGGGCAGCAGCCGACCTCGCTGACGTGCTGACCAAGTACCCGCAGCCGGCTTCCGCCAGGAGCCTTTCAACGGTGATCGCGGCGACCAGTGAACTATTTGGTCAGCGCAGTGGTGAGCTGCCCAGGGCCGGTGGCGGGACTGGCCGGTGGCCGATGCCGCAAAATTCGATGACGATCCCCACGGCGGACGCCGGTGTGTCGGCCGAGGACGCCGGTCTCGCGGCGGCGACGGGGCCGACCTGGCCGCTACTGGATGGGGTGCGTCATCACCTGGCCGGCAATGTCGCGGCAGCTGCAAGCGCGCTGCGGGAGGCCACCGTGCAGCAGTTGCAGGGTGAGGGCCTATTCCGCTCGGAGGCAACCGGCGGCCTTGTCGTGGTGTTGGTTGAGTTGGGGGAGCTAGAGGAGGCCCGAAAAGCGTTGGCTGACAACGGTCCCGATGAGGTTGCGCTCATCCCTGGGATGCGCGGCTGGGCGCAGGCATGGCTGCTGCACGGTTCAGGCCGTTCCGCCGGCGCTGCTGAGGTGCTGCTGCAGACCGCGCGCGAATCGGCCGAGGTCGGTGCGGTCACCTCCGCGTTCTGGCATCTCGCGGACGCGGCCCGGATGGGCGCTGCAGCAGCCGCCGCCGAACTCGCCGAGGAGTGGGCAGGTCTGGTCGGTTCGGACCTGACCGCCGCCAGAATGGCCGGCATCAGGGCGAGGTCCGCCGGGCGCGGGGAGCCATTGGTGGCGGCCGCCGAGCTGAATGTGGCGGCGGGTCTTTTCGGCCACGCACTTGAACTTGCCGAGCTCGGCGCGCGGTGGTCAGCCCGGTCGTCGGCGCGGGGGGCCGGCGGTATCGCTGCTCGTGCTGCCGCCGTCGCTGCCACAGCGCGGGCGTCCTTAGGGCTGGCACCCCCTGCCGGGTCGGCGGAATTGCCGGAACAACTGACCCGGCGAGAGGCCGAGATCGCCCGGTTGGCCGCGCAGGGGATGCGGGACAAGGACATCGCTGACGAGCTGGTGCTCTCCGTCCGAACCGTCGAGTCTCACCTGGCCACCGCCTATCGCAAGCTGCGGATCGCATCGCGGCGGGAGCTGGTCGACGCGCTGAATGCGACCCCCGGGCTGCTGTAGCGGTCGGCTGTGGCCGCCCAACCCTGCAACCGGCGCTGGGACGCAGAACCGGCGCCGGGACGCCGAACGGGTCGAGCCGTTGTGCGGGACCGCGGCGGTTGCTGAGACGAGCGGTCCCAGTTCAGGCGCTGCTCGGGAGTGGACCTTGCGTGGCACTCCGTACCGATCCGGAGGTACCTCGGTACCCATCACGGATGTTGGGCCCGGCACCGATGCCGCACGGTGATCACCGTAGATATCCGCCGTGCGGCGGGCGTTTCTGGGAGGACGTGCGAGATGACCGTCGAGGTCAGCAAGTGGCTGCGGACCGGCAGGGCCGGTTTCGAGGTGCGGGGCAGCATCGGTGAGAAATGGGCTGAGCTTGGCGGGGTGCTGGGACGTCTGGGCGCGCCCACTGATGATGCAACGACCGACGACGGCGTCGGTACGTGGCAAACGTTCCAGCACGGGGCCATCTTCTGGCATCCAGAGACCGGGGCGCACCAGCTCGGCGACGCAATCCTGGAACGCTATCGACAGCTCGGCGGTCCAGCCTGGGGCTATCCGGTCACCGACGAGTTGATCATGGCCAACCGGCGGGGCCGGATCATTCACTTTCGTCAGCCGCTGACGGGCATCGAGTCGTCCATCTGTTGGACGCCTGCCAAGGGTGCGGTCGAGGTGACTGGTCCCATCCGCGCCGCTTGGGTAGCAACCGGAGGTGAAACCGGCTCGCTCGGCCTGCCGTCGCGTCGCGAAGAAAGTTGGTCCGAGGGCGGTCCGGGAAGCACGCAGCAGCGGTTTTCCGGTGGACGTGTGATTGCCGACCCGCAGTACGGGGTCAGCCCTGATCCGCTCGCTTTCTTTCAGCCGTTGGCCGAGGGCTCGTTGAAGGGGTGGGTCAGCACACGCATTTTCTGGGACGGCCGGGTGCACAACAGCGGCGAGCTGAGCGCCGTTGCCGTCGAGAGCTACGACTTCACTGTGCACATTGGTTTGACGCGCGGAGCATTCGGCATCGAAGCACAGTGGCACGACCATGTCGCCGGCTCGCTCGAACGTGGGCGCGGAACATCCCGCTGGTCGCAGCATGCCCAGTTACCCGAGGTGGCAGCCAGGTTTTGGCAGCTGCAGCACGCCGAATATCGGGTCAGTCGGCGCCATCAGGTGACATTCGCGGGACCCCGACATCTGGACGGCGGCCTGCACGGTTCATGGCGGGACGGCGCGGATACGGGCCTGCCGCTGCACGCCGGCGACCTGTAAACGGGTGTCTGCGGCTGCCGGGATCAAGGTGGCCGCAGTCAGGCCGGATCCCGGTCGGCTACACCGTGGAGGTTCGCCGCAGATATTGGCCGGAAGGGTGGCGGGAGTTGTCCACATCCCCCTGAATTGTCCACAAAGCCGGCGACACGGAACCGGGTGAGCGAATCGGTTGCGAGCATCTTTCGATGTCACCTGACGCAGTCAGTTCGCCCACCGTCATGCACAGAGCCGCCTTGCTGGCAGCGGGATTCACCGATGACGAAATCCGTAAGAACCGCAGATCCGGCCTGTGGCAGTCCGTGCATCGGGGAACCTATTGCGCGTCAAGCACACTGGCCTCGCTAGCCGATCACGAGAAATACCGGCTTCGCGTGCTTGCTGTCGCGGCCCGATCGGATCATCTGGTGGTCAGCCACCACTCAGCAGCCCTCCTGCTCGGGCTACCGGTCAAGAACCAGGACCTGCACACGGTCCATCTGATTCGGCGGGGAAGCGGCGGGGGACGCAGCGCGAATGGCCGCACGGTGCGGGCTGCGCGGCTCGAGCCGGACGAAACCGTGCTGGTGAACGGCGTTCTGGTCACCTCGGTGGCCAGGACCCTGGTGGATCTTGGGTGCACGGCGTCCCGTGATGCCGCCGTGATGGCTGCCGATCATGCCTTGCGCCATAGGTTGGTCACCCCGACGGAGCTGTCCGCGTCGATGGCTCGCACCAGTCACCGGCCGGGCGGTCCCGCAGCGCGACGGGCGCTACGGTTCGCCGACGGCCGATCGGAGAGCCCTGGCGAATCAACCACCAGGGTGATCCTGGACGAGGTCGGGCTGCCCGCCCCACACCTTCAGGTGAGCGTCTTTGCCCCGAACACAGTGTTCCTCGGTCGGACAGATCTGGGTTATCCCGAACTCGGCGTGCTCCTGGAGTTTGACGGCTTCGTGAAGTACTCCAAGCTGCTCCGGGAGGACGAGCAGGCCGTCGACGTGGTCGTTCGGGAAAAGAACCGAGAGAATCTCATTCGCAGCATGGGCTACCTGGTCATCCGCATCGTCTGGGCCGATCTGAGCAACCCAGCCCTACTGGCCGACCGGATCAGAATTGATCTCGAGCGCGGCCGGAGGATTGTTGCCCATGGCGGCCTTGCCGGCAGCTGGGAGGCGGCGAAGCCCATCCGGATCGGCTGACGAAAGTAGCGCGCCCGCAGCCGCAGCGCCCCGTGCCGCGCGGCCCCGTTCCCGCGTGCTCCGGCCTCGCGCCCCACCCCGTGCTTGCAACCGCACCAGCTAGGCACACCTGCTCGAGCCGGTGCGGCTGACTGCTCCGGGTCTGCCAGCCAAGGGACGTTGCAAGGATGTGACTGACGCGCCACGTTGTGGCCGGGCCGGGTCTGCGTTGATAACACTTCATTACGACGGGCCCGCCGGTTGACGGCGATGATGCCGCTGCGGAAGGCTGCCGGAGTCGGCTGTCCCACTGGACGCCGGCCGGGACGGTTGACCGACCAGCCCGACGTTCGACACGTTGGTGGCACATGTTCCTGCTGCGGAAGCCGATCTTGGCACTCTCGGACAGTTCGGCGGTCCGCGGTGTGGTCTCAAATGCGCCGGTGACCCGATCGGTCGTTGACCGCTTTATCCCGGGAGAAAGCACGGCATCTGCCGTAGCGGCCGTCCGGCAGTTGCGCGCCAAGGGGCTCCAGGTCACTCTGGACCACCTCGGTGAGGACACCACTGACCGGGCCACTGCCGATGCCACGGTCGCTGCCTATCTCGAACTCATCGAGGCGCTTGTCGCGGCTGGGCAGGTGGCCGGTGCCGAAGTTTCCGTCAAACTTTCGGCTGTCGGTCAGGCGCTCACCGCCTCGCCCGACCTACCGGCCGGTGGCAATGCCTATGCGCTGGCCGGCGCCCGGAAGATTGCCGATGCGGCGTACGCCGCGGGCGCCAGGGTCAACCTCGACATCGAGGACCACACCACCATCGACCAGACGCTCGAGGTGCTGTTCGATCTCCGCCGGACCCACCCGGATGTCGGGGTGGCGATCCAGGCCATGCTGCTCCGCACCCCGAAGGACCTGGCCGAGCTGGTCGGTCCTGGATCCAGGGTGCGGTTGGTCAAGGGTGCGTACAACGAGCCGGACACGGTGGCGTTCACCGACCCGGATCAGATCGACCTGGCCTACGTGCGGGCGATGAAGCTGCTGATGAACGGGCAGGGCTACCCGATGATCGGCTCGCACGACCCTCGGATGGTCGCCATCGCCGCAAAATTGGCCGCCGACGCCGGCCGTACCCCGGACCAATGGGAATACCAGATGCTCTACGGCATCCGGCCGGATGAGCAGGAGCGCCTGGTGCAGGCCGGTAACACGGTTCGTGTCTATGTTCCCTACGGCGAGGACTGGTACGGCTACTTCACCCGCCGGCTGGCCGAGCGACCGGCCAACCTACTGTTCTTCCTGCGTTCCCTGGTCAGCAAGAGCTGAGCCGGCCACCGGCACCACATCATCACGAGCGATCACCAGCACCGCATCAGGGAAGGTCACCCGGCATGGACGCCATCACTCATCCACCGATCCCGATCAACGAACCGGTTCTTGATTACGCGCCGGGTTCGGCGGAGCGGGCCACCCTCGAGCAGGCACTGAAGGCGGTCACTGAACCGGTCGAGTTGGGCGCGATCATCGGCGGCGTCAGCCGTCGCCCGGCTGGTGACGAGTTCAAGGTCGTCGCACCGTTCGATCACCAACGGGTGCTGGCGACTTCGGCGAATTCGATCCAGTCCGACGCTGCCGACGCGGTCGATGCGGCCCTGGCCGCCGCCCCGGGCTGGCGGGCGCTGTCCTATGACGACCGGTCCGCAATCCTGCTCCGCGCCGCAGACCTGCTGGCCGGGCCGTATCGGGCCAGGATCAATACCGCGACCATGCTCGGGCAGGCGAAGACGGCCTACCAGGCGGAGATCGACTCGGCCTGCGAGCTGGCCGACTTCTGGCGCTTCAATGTGCACTTCGGCCGGCAGATCCTGGAAGAACAGCCCATGGCCAATGCCAAGGGGATCTGGAACCGCACGGATCACCGGCCACTCGAGGGCTTTGTCTACGCCGTCACGCCGTTCAATTTCACCGCCATCGCCGGCAACCTGCCCACCGCGCCGGCCCTGATGGGCAATGTGGTCATCTGGAAACCGTCCACCACCCAGCAGCTTG
>Ga0190275_10003176_pt1 | contig 11694 bp, 12 predicted proteins | sample Popmic550T_FD_133745 | JGI IMG/M metagenome (GOLD analysis project Ga0190275, IMG submission 133745) | Populus adjacent soil microbial communities from riparian zone of Yellowstone River, Montana, USA - 550 T | ecosystem: Environmental > Terrestrial > Soil > Riparian zone > Trees stand | place... | reverse complement strand
CATCGCCATCTCATGAGCCGCCGGTAGTATCGGGACGATGCGCGCCGCGAAAGCGGCAGGAAAGGAACATCGTGACTGACGAGCGAGCGGACGAGAACGCAGAGACCGAAGAGGCGGTCGCGGAGGCGACCACCGACGACCGGCCGCAGTACGGTGTCGGGCCGTTCTCGGTGCGCGAAGTGGCGCTCGTAGGGGTCTGGCTCGTTGCTTTCGTGGTGTCGTTCTTCTCGGTCGCGACTCAGTCGGCGCTGGGTCAGCTGCTGCTCAGCGGATCCGTGTGGACGAACGGCCTCGATTGGATCCTGACGATCGGCGTGCCCACGATCGCGGTGTTCCTGATCGTCCTGCGGCGCTTCTCGCCGGACGGAATCCGCCGGGTCGGGTCTCTCGGCATCGACCAGTTCGCCTCGGTCGCGTTCTCCGTGTCCGCCGTCATCTGGCTGACGATGCTGTGGCGCAACGTCGCCGTGGCCATCGAGAACGGCTTCTGGATCCACAGCTGGGTAACGTGGGTGGAGTTCTTCCTGATGCTCGCCGGCGTGGTGCTCACCGTTGCGGCACCGTTCATCCCCCCGTTCGCCGAGGACTTCTCCGGTCGCCGCGAGATCGTCGCGCACCGCAACGCCCGTCCGATCCGCCCCGTCTCACCGCGACCCGCCCGACCCCCCCGACCCGCGCGCCCCGCCGAGGAGGCTTCGGACGCCGACACCGCGACGCTGGCCACGGGAGCGTACGCGCAATCCGTCTACGCGGAGCCGAGCTACGGCGAGCCGGCGACGGGCGAGCCCGCCTACGCGGAGCAGAATGCGTGGACGCCCACGCAGGCGCGAGACACTTTCGAGCCCGTCGAGGCGTCCGAGCCCTCGCCGCAGTCGGCGCAGCAGGCGTTCTGGGCGCTCACTCCCGAAGAGCGCGATGTGGTGGACGAACGCGGCGTTCCGATCTTCCGCGTCGGGCCGACGGCCTGGGCACTCGTGCTCGAAGACCGCGGCGAGGTGTTCGTCGTGCGCCACGAAGACGGCCGCGTCGGCTACCTGCACGACGTTTCGGGCGTGACGCGCGGCTGAGCCGCTCGTCACCGGCCGCGATAGCGTAAACCCATGCTCCGCACGATCGATCTGCGCGGTCGCGCCTTCACTCCCGCAGAGCTCCTCGCGGCCGTGCCGCGCGCCACGGCAGCCCGCGAAGAGGCGCTCGCCACCGCCGCGACCCTCGTCGCGGATGTCGCCGCCCGCGGGGAGGACGCGCTGCGCGAGCAGGCCGCACGGTTCGACGGAGCGTCGGGTCACTCCATCCGCGTTCCCGCCGCGCACCTCGACGAGGCGCTGGCCGGCCTCGACCCGCGCATACGAGCTGCGCTGGAAGAGGCGATCGCGCGCGTGCGCCAGGCATCCGCCGCGCAGGTGCCGCCCCCCACGGCGACCGAGATCGGGCCGGGTGCCGTCGTCCGGCAGCGCTGGCAGCCCGTGCGCCGGGTGGGCCTGTACGTGCCGGGCGGCAAGGCCGTCTATCCGTCGAGCGTGGTCATGAACGTCGTCCCGGCCCAGGTCGCGGGCGTCTCCGAGGTCGCCCTCGCGTCGCCGCCCCAGCGGGCGCACGGCGGGCGGGTGCATCCCGTGATCCTCGCGGCGGCCCGCCTCCTCGGTGTCGACGAGGTCTATGCGATGGGAGGCGCGGGCGCGATCGGCGCGTTCGCGTTCGGTGTCGAGAGCCTCGGACTCGATCCCGTCGACGTCGTCACCGGGCCGGGCAACAACTTCGTCGCGGCGGCCAAGCGCGCCGTCGCGGGCGTCGTGGGAACGGATGCCGAAGCCGGCGCGACCGAGATCCTCATCGTCGCCGACGACACGGCCGATCCGCGCCTGGTCGCGGCCGACCTGATCAGCCAGGCGGAGCACGATGAGCAGGCATCCGCTGTGCTGGTCACCGCGTCGGAAGCACTGGCCGCCGCCGTCTCGGAGGAGATCGCGCCGCGCGCCGCGCGCACCCGTCACGCCGAGCGCGTCGCCGCCGCCCTGACCGGACCGCAGTCGGCGATCGTCCTGGTCGACGACCTTGAGGCGGCGACCGCGTTCAGCAACGCCTACGCCCCCGAGCATCTCGAGCTTCATCTCGCCGACGCGAACCCGGACGCATTCGTGCACGCCGGCGCCGTCTTCGTCGGTCCCGACTCGCCCGTGAGCCTCGGCGACTATCTCGCCGGCAGCAACCACGTACTGCCCACCGGGGGTCAGGCCCGCTACGCCGCGGGACTGTCGGCGGCGACCTTCCTGCGCCCGCAGCAGGTCATCGAGTACGACCGCGCCGCGCTCGCGGAAGTGCGGGAGGGCGTCGTCACGCTGGCGCAGGCCGAAGACCTGCCGGCCCACGGCGAGGCGGTCGAGGCGCGCTTCGCCCTGCGACAGGATCAGGAACCGCGCACCGACTGACCCCTTCGACGGGCTCAGGAGTCGCGTAGTCTGGCCACGCCATGCATTGCCCGTTCTGCCGCCATCCCGACTCCCGCGTTATCGACTCGCGCACCAGCGACGACGGTCTCAGCATCCGCCGCCGCCGCCAGTGCCCCGAGTGCGGTGGCCGGTTCTCCACGATCGAGACCGCGAGTCTCAACGTGATCAAACGGTCTGGCGTCATCGAGTCCTTCAGCCGCGAGAAGGTCATGTCGGGCGTCAAGAAGGCCTGCCAGGGCCGGCCGGTGACGGAGGGCGATCTGGCCGTGCTCGCGCAGAAGGTGGAAGAAGCCGTGCGTCAGACCGGCTCGTCTCAGGTCGACACCAACGAGATCGGTCTTGCGATCCTGGGTCCTCTTCGAGAACTCGACGAGGTCGCCTATCTGAGGTTCGCGAGCGTCTACCAGGCGTTCGATTCGCTCGAGGACTTCGAGTCCGCGATCGGGCAGCTGCGCGCCGATCACGTCCGCAGCGGCGACGCGGCAGAGGTCTCCGCCGAATCCTGAGCCGTGGGCGCGAGCCGATAGCCTGGAGGCGATGTATCCCCTCCTCTTCCGGACCGTCCTGGCGCGCATGGATCCCGAGACCGCGCATCACGCCGCGGTCGTGGTGATCCGCCTGCTGGGAGTCCCGCCCTTCTCGTGGGCGACCCGCGCTCTGACGCGACCCGAGCCCGGGCTGCGCAGCTCCGCCCTCGGACTGACCTTCGAGTCTCCCTTCGGCGTGGCCGCGGGCTTCGACAAAGACGTGCGCGCCGCGAAAGGGCTCTACGCGCTCGGCTTCGGGCACATCGAGGTGGGGACGGTCACGGCCGTTCCGCAGGACGGCAACCCGCGGCCGCGCCTGTTCCGGCTCATCCCCGATCGCGCAGTGGTGAACCGGATGGGATTCAACAACCGCGGAGCCGAGGCGGCCGCGATCCGGCTGAAGAAGCTGCGTCGGCGCTCTTCGCGCGCCGTCATCGGCGTCAACATCGGCAAGAGCCGGGTGGTCGAGGTCGCCGATGCGACAGCCGACTACGTGCGCAGCGCGACGCTGCTCGCGCCGCTGGCCGACTACCTGGTCGTGAACGTGTCGTCGCCGAACACTCCGGGGCTGCGCGGGCTGCAGGCCGTCGAGACGCTTCGGCCCCTGCTGATCGCCGTGCGGGATGCCGCGGGCCGCACCCCCCTGCTCGTCAAGATCGCGCCCGATCTGCCGGATGAGGAAGTCGAGGCGATCTCACGTCTCGCGGTCGACATCGGGCTCTCGGGCCTGATCGCCACGAATACCACGATCTCGCGCGACGGGCTGACCACCGACCACGCGGTGGTGGCTGCGGCGGGCGATGGCGGACTCTCCGGTGCGCCGCTCACGCGGCGGTCGCTCGAGGTCCTCAGGATCGTGCGCGCGGCGGTGCCGGCGGAGTTCGTCGTGATCTCCGCGGGAGGCGTCGAGACGGCCGACGATGTGCGGGATCGGCAGGATGCCGGCGCAACGCTCGTGCAGGGCTACACCGCGTTCCTCTACCGCGGTCCCCTGTGGGCGAGGCAGATCAATCGGGGACTGGCTCGACGCTGAGCGCGAGAGCGTCGATGCGGCTCCCGCTCAGGCAGGCCGCTGCCCGCGCTTGACCTGGGGCTTGGGCAGCCGCATGAACCGCATCTGGATGATGCGCATCGCGCCGTACCAGCCCAGGCCCTTCTCGATGCGGTCGTCGCCGAACTTCTTGCGCGCAGCCTGCTTGACCCGGATGGACGTGAGGATCATGTCGCCGATCACGAACAGGATGAAGATCCACAGCCCGATGAACGAGTAGTACTGGATCGCCGGGACCGGGATGAAGGTTGCGAGGATCACGAGCACCATCGCGGGCATGACGGCCTCGCCGATGTGCCACCCGGCGTCGATGTAGTCGCGCACGAATTTGCGCTGCGGCCCCTTGTCGCGGGCGGGGAGGTAGCGGTCCTCGCCGGCGGCCATGCCGATGCGGGCCTTCTCGCGTGATGCCGCGAGCTCCGCCTTGGCGCGGGCTTTGGACTCCTTCGTGTCGGCCACGAGGGGGCGCTTGCGTGCCGCCTCCTGCTCGGCGCGGGTCGGCGTCGCGCGGCCCTTGCCGCCGGCCGTCGTCTCGGCGGGTACGTCGGCGGGGACGGGAGCTGCGGGTGTCTTGGCCACGATGGAACCTCGGTGTCTCGAAGGGGATGCACCTTAAGATTACCCGCATGACCACTGAGCTCACCCGTCAGGATGCTGTGCGCGATGCTGCGGCATCCGGCATCCCCGCAGCCCTCGCCGATCTCGGCGCCCTCGTACGCATCCCGTCGGTCGCCTTCCCGGGCTTCGACGCGAACGATGTGCAGCGCAGCGCCGAAGCCGTCGCTGCGCTGGTCGAGGAGCTCGGCCTGTTCGAGACCGTCGAAATCCGCCGTGCCGCGATCCCTGGATCGCAGGAGATCGGACATCCCGCGGTGCTCGCGACACGTGCGGCGCGAAACGGCCGCCCGACGATCCTGCTGTACGCCCACCACGACGTGCAGCCGGTCGGCGACGAGTCGCTCTGGGAGTCCGCGCCGTTCGAGCCCACCGTCCGGGACAGTCGGCTGTACGGCCGGGGCGCTGCCGACGACAAGGCCGGGGTGATGGCCCACATCGCCGCACTCCGTGCCCTCAAGGAGGCGCGCGGCGACGCATTCGACCTGGGCGTCGCTCTGTTCATCGAGGGCGAGGAGGAGGCCGGCTCCCGCTCGTTCGCCCAGTTCCTGGAGGACAACGCCGACGCCTTGCGCGCCGATGTCATCGTGGTCGCCGACTCCGGCAACTGGGATGCGCGCACCCCCGCGCTGACCGTCTCGCTGCGCGGCAACACCCGATTCACCCTGCGCGTGCGCACGCTCGACCACGCGTCCCACTCCGGCATGTTCGGGGGAGCCGTCCCCGACGCGATGATGGCGACCGTGCGCCTGCTGGCGACCCTGTGGGACGAGGATGGTGCGGTCGCCGTCGAGGGGCTGACGGAACGGGATGCTGAGACCCCGGCGTACAGCGAAGAGACGCTGCGCGACGAGGCCGGGCTGCCCGCCGGAGTCAGCCCCATCGGCCGGGGCACGATCCTCAGCCGCATCTGGAACAAGCCGTCGATCACCGTGACCGGCATCGACGCGCCGAGCGTCGCGAACGCGTCGAACACGCTGAGCCCCGAGATCGCGGTCGTGATCAGCGCGCGCGTCGCTCCCGGGCAGCCGGCCAACGAGGCATATGCCGCGATAGAGGCGCATCTGCGCGCTCATGCACCGTTCGGCGCGCAGCTGACCTTCACCGATCAGGACTACGGCGACGCCTTCCTCGTGGACACGAGCGGATGGGCGGTCGGAACAGCCCTCGAAGCACTGCACGAGGCCTATGGCGTGGCGCCGGTGAAGATCGGGGTCGGCGGATCCATCCCGTTCATCGCCGACCTCGTGCGCGAGTTCCCCGGAGCGCAGATCCTCGTGACAGGCGTGGAGGATCCGCACGCGCGGGCGCACAGCCCGAACGAGTCGCTGCACCTGGAGACGTTCCGAAACGCGGTGGTGGCCGAGGCGCTGCTGCTGGACAAGCTCGACGCGCGCACCGCGGGGGCGTGACCGGTCCGTCCTGGAGCCCGGTCCCACGGTCCGGGCGTAGAATCGGAGCATCCCGCCGCACCGCGGCCCTACGGAGGAGTGCCATGACCGACACTGCACTGTCGACCGACCAGACCGTTCGCGAACACGGCATCGGGCTCACTGAGGCCGCCGCGCTGAAGGTGAAGAGCCTGCTCGAGCAGGAGGGTCGCGATGACCTGCGCCTCCGCGTCGCCGTCCAGCCGGGCGGATGCAGCGGCCTGATCTACCAGCTGTACTTCGACGAGCGCTACCTCGACGGCGACAAGACGGTCGACTTCGGCGGTGTCGAAGTGATCGTCGACGACATGAGCGTGCCCTACCTCGACGGCGCGAAGATCGACTTCAAGGACACGATCTCGGAGCAGGGTTTCACGATCGACAACCCCAACGCCGCCGGCAGCTGCGCCTGCGGCGACAGCTTCCACTAGCCGGAGTTACTCGGCATCGGGCCCGGCCGCTTTCGAGTGACCGGGCCCGATTTCACCGCCCCGTGAGGGGCACGCAACCTGGGCGGATGGCCTGAATCCGTTGGGAGGTTGCCCTAGACTGGCGATGTCACAATCGCGACCCGGAAAGGTGCACCGTGCCCTTCAAACGCCGCCTCCGCTGGGCTGTTCTCCCCGTTGGGATCGCCTCGGCCGCCCTCCTCGCCGGGTGCACTCCGACGGAGCTGCACGGTTACCTTCCCGGCTTCGTCGAGGACGGCACACCGACCACGAACCGCACCGACATGGTGGCGGGACTGTGGGTCAACTCGTGGATCGTGCTGCTGGCCGTGGGCATCATCACGTGGGGCCTGATGGGATGGGCCGCGATCGCATACCGGCGTCGCAAGGGTCAGGTCGGCCTGCCCGTGCAGCTGCGCTACAACATGCCGATCGAGATCTTCTACACGATCGTTCCGCTGATCCTGGTCATCGGCTTCTTCGCCTTCACCGCGCGCGACCAGACGATCCTCGAGACACAGACCGAAGACCCGGATGTGTCGATCGTCGCGATCGGCAAGCAGTGGGCCTGGGACTTCCAGTACAACGGCGAGGACGAAGACGGCTCTGATGCCGTCTGGACGATGGGCGTGCAGGCATCGCCCGCCGCGAACGGCGACGTCGATCAGGAGAAGCTCCCGACGCTGTACCTGCCCGTCGACAAGTCGGTCAAGATCCTGCTGCAGTCGCGCGATGTCATCCACTCGTTCTGGGTCATCGACTTCCTGTACAAGAAGGACATGTACATCGGGCGCGACAACTACTGGTCGTTCACCCCGACGCGCGAGGGCACGTACGCCGGCAAGTGCGCCGAGCTGTGCGGCGAGTACCACTCCGCGATGCTCTTCAACGTCAAGGTCGTCAGCGAGGCGGAGTACGAGGACTACCTCTCGACCCTGCGCGCGGCCGGCCAGACCGGTGACATCAACGACGAGTACGACAGGCTTCAGAACGAGCCCGGAACGGGCGCGAGCTCCGAAGGAGACGAGTGATCATGGCGACCACGCTTCCGCTGCAGGAGAATACGCCGGGCCGGCCGACGACCCTCCCTCCCCGCCAGGCGGCGCTGCTGAGCTCCTCGCGCGTCGAGCAGAAGGGCAACATCGTCGTCAAGTGGATCACCTCCACTGACCACAAGACCATCGGCTATCTGTACCTCATCGCCTCCGTCATCTTCTTCATGCTCGGCGGTGTCATGGCGCTGATCATGCGCGCCGAGCTGTTCGAGCCCGGGATGCAGATCATCCCGACGAAGGAGCAGTACAACCAGCTCTTCACGATGCACGGCACGATCATGCTGCTCATGTTCGCGACGCCGCTGTTCGCGGGATTCGCAAACGTGATCATGCCGCTGCAGATCGGCGCGCCGGATGTCGCCTTCCCGCGTCTGAACGCGTTCGCATTCTGGCTGTTCCTGTTCGGCTCGACGATCGCCGTCGCCGGCTTCCTCACCCCGCAGGGTGCGGCCGCCTTCGGGTGGTTCGCCTACCAGCCACTGGCCAACGCCAGCTTCTCACCCGGAGTGGGCGGCAACCTGTGGATGCTCGGCCTCGGCATGAGCGGCTTCGGCACGATCCTCGGCGCGGTGAACTTCGTCACGACGATCATCACGATGCGCGCTCCCGGAATGACGATGTGGCGCATGCCGATCTTCTCCTGGAACACGCTGGTCACCAGCATCCTGGTCCTGATGGCGTTCCCCGTGCTCGCCGCGGCGATCCTGGCCGCGGCGGCCGACCGCGTTCTCGGTGCCCACATCTACGACCCCGCGAACGGCGGCGTCCTGCTCTGGCAGCACCTGTTCTGGTTCTTCGGGCACCCCGAGGTCTACATCATCGCGCTGCCGTTCTTCGGCATCATCTCCGAGGTCCTTCCGGTGTTCAGCCGCAAGCCGATCTTCGGGTACAAGACCCTGGTGTACGCCACGATCGCGATCGCCGCCCTCTCGGTGGCGGTGTGGGCCCACCACATGTACGTCACCGGCGCGGTGCTGCTGCCGTTCTTCGCCTTGATGACGATGCTCATCGCGGTGCCGACGGGTGTGAAGATCTTCAACTGGATCGGCACGATGTGGCGCGGCTCGGTGACGTTCGAAACGCCCATGATGTTCGCGCTCGGATTCCTCGTGTCGTTCGTCTTCGGTGGCCTGACCGGCGTGATCCTCGCCTCCCCGCCGCTGGACTTCGCGATATCCGACTCGTACTTCGTGGTCGCGCACTTCCACTACGTGGTCTTCGGCACCGTCGTGTTCGCGATGTTCTCCGGCTTCTACTTCTGGTGGCCCAAGTTCACCGGCCGCATGCTCAATGAGCGCCTCGGCATGGTGCACTTCTGGATGCTGTTCATCGGCTTCCACATGACCTTCCTCATCCAGCACTGGCTCGGCGTGGACGGCATGGCGCGTCGCTACGCCGACTACTCCGCAGCCGACAACTGGACCTGGGAGAACCAGGTCTCCACGATCGGTGCGATCCTCCTGGGCGCCTCGATGATCCCGTTCCTGTTCAACGTGTGGATCACCGCCCGCAAGGCGCCCCGCGTGACCGTCAACGACCCGTGGGGCTACGGAGCGTCCCTCGAGTGGGCGACGTCATGCCCTCCGCCGCGGCACAACTTCACGTCGATCCCGCGGATCCGCAGCGAGCGGCCGGCATTCGATCTCAACCACCCCGAGGCCGGCATCCCCGTGGGCGTCGGTCCGGCGAAGGACGCGCCCGCCGCCCCGGTCGTCGACCTCGACGAGGGGAAGGTGAAGTAGGTGCGCACCAACACCGGCCTCTGGTGGCTGCTGTCCGGCTTCTTCCTTCTGATGGCGGTCGTGTACACGATCTGGGCCATCATCACGGATCCCGAGATCGCGTACTACACGAGCATCGAGTGGGTCGGGTCCGTGGCGCTGCTGTTCACGGCGCTGATGTCCGCGCTCATCGCGTTCTACGTCGGCCGCGTGCACAAGGCGCAGGGCGGGGAGCTTCCCGAGGATGTCCTGACCTCGGACATCGACGACGGCGACCCTGAGCTCGGCGAGTTCAGCCCATGGTCCTGGTGGCCGATCGTGCTGGCCTTCTCGGCCGCGCTGGGCATCATGGGACTGGCGGTCGGCGCATGGCTGCTCCCGATCGGACTCACCGTCTTCATGGTGGCGATCGTCGGCTGGGTCTACGAGTATTACCGCGGGTATTTCGCGCGCTGAGTCGGAGCCGCCCGTGCCGGTTCGACTGAGGGCGGCTGCCGCCTCCGACGTCGGCGCCTACCGCGCGGTGAACCAGGATGCCGCGTTCACGGCGACCTGGGGCGCCGCAGTGGCCGACGGCGTGGGCGGGGGCCCCTCCGGAGACCTCGCCTCGGCCGCGCTCGTGCATCGACTCGTGGCGGGCCGCATGATGATCCCGGACGCCGACGCCCTCGCCGTGCTGATTCGCGAGGCCAACTGGGATCTGCGCGCGCACGCGGAGCGCGACTCGTCGCTCCGCGGAATGTCGACGACCTTCACGGGCATCTTCATCGCGTCCACGGGCGAGCTCCTGCTGGCGCACACCGGCGACTCGCGCGCGTACCTGCTGCGGGGCGGGGCACTCACCCGCCAGACACGTGATGACTCCTTTGTACAGGCCCTCGTGGATCACGGGGTGATCGAGCCTGCGGCGGCGGCATCCCACCCGCGTCGCAACCTGATCACCGCGTCTCTGGGCGGCGCGGAGAACGATACGGTCGCGATCGCCGAGCATGACGCTCTGATCGGTGACCGCTGGATGCTGTGCAGCGACGGCGTGACCGACTACCTGCCGGATGCGGAGCTGGAGCGGGTGCTGTCCACGGAGCCTTCGCCCGAGGAAGCGGCCACAGCGCTCGTCGCGCTCGCTCTCGAGGCCGGTACCCGCGACAACGTGACGGCGGTCGTGTGCGATGCGGTCGCCGCGTACGAGGGATCCGCCGAATGGGAACCCTCATTCCATGGCGCAGCCGCGGCTCGGTTCTGCGAAGACCTCGAAACGGCGTAGGGCTCAGGTCGCGACCGGCGTGCGCACCACCATGACCTGCGCGTCGAACGTGCGGGGGAGCGGGCCCTCGTCGTTCTCGGTCGGCTGGCCCTCGCGCACCCAGTACTCGTAGCCGCCGATCATCTCCTTCACCGAGTAGCCGAGCCGGGCGAACTCGATGGCGGCCTTGGTGCCGGCATTGCAGCCGGGGCTCCAGCAGTAGACGACCACGGGAACGTCGCGGTCGAGCTCGAGCGGTACCCGCTCCGCGATCTCCTGGCGGCGGATGTGGATCGCTCCGGAGACCCGCCCCTGTGCCCACGCGTCGTCGCTGCGGACGTCGACGAGCACGAATCGTTCGCCGTCCTTCTGCGCCGCGTAGACGTCGGAGGCATCGGTCTCGTGGGCGAGCTTGGCGGAGAAGTAGGAGAGCGCGTCGGTCATGATTCCACGCTAGGCGGTGACGGATGCCGCGCCCGACGGCTGCGCTGACATCGGCCGCTGGATTCCTGCCGTTGTCGCTCCCGACGTGCGGAACGCCCCGGCACGAGCACCGTGACGGTGTCGTGCCGGGGCGTCCGGTGGAGGTCGGGTCCTACGACCCGCGTTCCTTCTCGCGGTTCCTGGCCTTCTTCTCGCCGTCTTCCGCGACAATCACGTTCGACGGGCGCACCGCGGTCTCTGAGTTGCGACCATCGTCGATCGGGACGTGCGGGGCGTCCGGGACGCCGGCGCGCTCGTGGGCGGCCTGGATCTCCAGGTCCTTCTCGGTCGCGATGTGCTCCAGCTCGTGGTGCTGGTGGGCGGCGGCCGCATCGATCTCGGCCTGCGTGAGCGGAGCCAGACGGTCTTCGAACAGCCACCGCGACAGACCGGCACGGATGTTCTCGTACCAGGGGATGCGGCCCTTGGCATTCGGGCGCACGATGAGGGGCTCGTAGCCGTCGTTGTCGACGAGCTTCCAGCGCTCGTACTCGTCGACCGGCTGATGGACCTCGATGTATTCGCCGCCGGGCAGGCGGACGATGCGGCCGGACTCGTACCCGTGCAGCGCGATCTCGCGGTCCTTCTTCTGGAGCGCGATGCAGATGCGCTTGGTGACGAAGTACGCGACGACGGGTCCGACGACCAGCAGGGCCTGGAGGGTGTAGAT
>Ga0190275_10003175_pt1 | contig 11700 bp, 13 predicted proteins | sample Popmic550T_FD_133745 | JGI IMG/M metagenome (GOLD analysis project Ga0190275, IMG submission 133745) | Populus adjacent soil microbial communities from riparian zone of Yellowstone River, Montana, USA - 550 T | ecosystem: Environmental > Terrestrial > Soil > Riparian zone > Trees stand | place... | reverse complement strand
TTATGTTAGTTATTGTTGGATGGGCTGTATCTATGTATGGCTGGGATGTCAAGAAAAACAAAAAAAACCCTTCTATTCCGTCGTAAAATCGCATCCCATAACTGAAAGAATTAACTACAATTAGTTTTTTTCGATATTCGATTATGTGTAAAAATACCTTATCTGCGGGTGTTCAGTATTTTTCAACTTAATATCAGCAGAATTATATATTTAAAAAATAATGAAAAACATGTGATACCGGTAACCCAAGTTCTTCTAGTGCACTCCTTTTGATACTATGTTAAATATTACTTGATGATTGTTGGCACTTGAATTCGATCTTCTCTTTACAATTCTAAGAAAATTATTGATTTAAGGGAACCCATTACAAACGTCCTGTTATGAAGAACCTTACTACTAATAATGAGGATGGATCTAGAAGAGAAGACGAGAACCATATAAAGCGCCCGGGCCGGGATTCGAACCCGGGTCAAGGGAGTGACAGTCCCCCATACTGGACCGGACTTTACAACGCAAATAATGCATTTCTATACTACCCGGGCACTTCAAATTTTATCATTACCAAAACCAATTAAAACGTTTTGTTTTCGACCCATGTAGGTTTACTGCAGATAAATTATCAAGTTTAAATTCCAGTTCTCTCAATTTAACGTATGCTCAGCCAGGCCGATGATGACTTTCAATCAGTTTTCTTTGAACTTGCAGGGGACCTGCGAATATATATGCTTATGAAATTATCAGTAAAACCCTATCGCTTATCACAATTGGCAACGGATCTGAATGCCACAATGCAGGAATCACATCGTAATATTAACAGATTAATTGATTCAAAACTTGTGAAAAAAACAGGTGAAGGCGAATTATTATTAACTCCGTACGGTGAGATTATTGTTTCCCTTATTCCAAACTTTAATTTTCCATTTAAACACAAGGACTATTTCCAGGAACATACACTTAGTAACCTACCATTAAAATTCATTCAGAGAATTGGTTCTCTGAATAATTGTGAGGTAGTCGTGGGTGTAATGGCTGTTCTTCAACGTTGGAAGGCAGTCTATCACAACTCTCAAGACTATATCAAGGAAGTCATCTCTCAAGTTCCAATCGATCTGATAGAAACTATTGCTGAAAGAGTCAATAATAATGTCAAATTCTGTTATATCTTCCCGGCTGATGTTGTGATTCCCAAAGGAAGAAATGAACTATTAAAAAAACTTGGATGGAAAAATCTCGTATCAAAAGGAATCGTAGAACGTCGAATGATGGATAAAACAAACATGGTGACAATATTTAATGAAAAAGAATCTTGCATATCCTTTCCTACGCTAAAGGGGGAACCCGATCTTAATATCATGTTTTATAGCAAAGATGCCTCGTTTCATGAATGGTGCGAAGACTTCTTTAATTACGAATGGAGTAGGGCTAAATTATTTGATGAATCAAAATTAAGACCAGAAATCTAGTATCAGCACAGCTTTATGAGCCAATAAATTCAATCTAAATCACATTTTTATATTTGTTATATGTACTACTCTGGTATATGCCAGAAGCTTTTGTGCTTATGAATGCAGAATTGGGAAGTGAGGAATCGATTGTTAATGAATTAAAAAAAATAGATTTAGTAAAACATGTTTATCAGGTTTATGGTGTCTATGATATAGTAGCTCTAGTCGAAGGTGAAAGCATGGATAAAGTCAAAGAAACTATCACATGGAAGCTACGAAAGCTGAATGGGGTAAAATCTACCTTGACTATGATAGTAATGGAGTAATTAAATTTCATCAGGTCATAAGTCGAGTTTGGCAGAAGTTTAGCAATTTGTTAATCGCAACTTTAATTTATATCTTCATTTTGTAGATAATTGTGAAATTGTTTTCTAAAAAAAATACAAAGGATAATAATAAAAAAAATGAGAAGGATGGTAATAAGAAAAAATGCAAATATTGTGATATGGTTTTCGAAGAAGACGATCGGCTAAGACGACATATTAGAAAAGCTCATAATCAAACGAATAGCGATATGCCTAATTTCAACCCTTTCGGCACATGAAAAAACGATATTTTTTTTGTTTTTTGATTAATAATTTGGTTTAATTATGTTCCCAATACATGATGATACTCCTCGATTACATGGGCGTCCATATGTAAACTATGGTCTAATAGGCATCAATATTATCATTTTCATTTATGAAATCATTATTACCAGCAACTTTTCAAACAGAGCAGCAGTAATTTCATTATATTCCAATTATGGTTCCATTCCTGAATTGATCCTTTCAGGTCAAAACCTGGGATCACTTTTTAGCTCAATGTTTATGCATGGAAGTATAGCTCACCTTTTAGGTAACATGTTCTTTCTCTATGTTTTTGGTGATAATTTAGAAGATCGTTTCGGTCATGTCAAGTATTTGATGCTGTATCTTTTTTGGGGAGTGATGGCTGCTTTTGCGCACAGTATTTACGCTGTAACTACGGGTGAAGGAAATATACCCGCAATAGGTGCTTCTGGTGCAATATCGGGTGTTTTGGGTGCTTATCTGATTTTCTTTCCTCGTGCCAAGATTCATACTATCATATTTGCTTTTTTTATTACTACAGTCAGAATTCCTGCATTAGCGTACATTCCATTTTGGTTTATAATGCAACTAGTGTTTGCATTAATCGGGCAATCGGGCGGAGTTGCATATCTAGCTCATATCGGCGGATTCATCATAGGGTTGGGAACAGCTTTTGGATGGAAGTTCTTTTCAAATATGTTTTTTAAGCAAAAGCAATACCCTTTACAAAACTATCGACGAAGGCCCTCTCTATCCTCCTCCTCTTTTTCAGACAATCCATTAAATAAGAATGATCCATCAAGATCTACAAATACCGATAATTTAGAAAAGTCCATTAACCCCGAAATCATAATAGGAGAAAAATTCATTGATGTAATAATAGAAGATCGAAATGCTTTGAGCGACTCTAAAATTCAGGCAAATTTTGACAAATCCACAAACACCTTATACGTGCTTGTTATTGATACTAATAAGAAATATGAGATACTTGTTCCACATTCAGTGAATAGCGATGTCCGTGTCTCAAATATTTCTGTTAGAAATGGAATTATTAGAATAAGACTCGATCTAACTTGAAAAGTGAAATTTGTTATTGAAAATTATACGGAAACATTTATCCTTTTTGCACAAATTGCTTTGATTTAACACTTTTAACCTTGCTCTTGTAAAGTATCTTTTCTTTTTAAAAAAACTAATCATTGAAAAGTTAATTCTGAATCTGATCATGATGGTACTTCTCAGAAATCTAAATAAAGATTTATAAGATATCTTTTCACATTTTTGAATATAATGTCTCAACGACAACCTCCAAATGTTGACGGAGGAAAGATTTCACGTAGAGATTTTTTAAAATTGCTTGCAGCCGCAGGTACAGTTATGACTTTTACTCCTTTCGTAGATTGGGGAAAATTTTTGCCTAATCCAAAAGAATCATCGGAAGAGCGATCAAAGGTGGTTCTGCCTGACGGAAGTCAAGCAAATGTCAATTCATTCGAAGTAAATCATGCTGAAGCTATTGTTTATCCTATGTCAGAAGACCCTGTATTAAATGAAGAAGCATTCAGGACCTGGCAATTTATAAGACTACCTCCAGAACTTGGGGGCGAAAAAAATGATGCCTCTGCATTTAGAATGTATAGTATGGTTTGCCTGCATTTATGGTGCTTGTGGAAATATTGGCCCGATGACGGCAGAAAACGTGGAGAATGCCCATGCCACGGAACAATGTACGACCCTTTGACTGGGGTTGCTTTTGCAGGTCCTGCCGCACTTCAAGCCCCACCTTCTAATGTTTTGCCACGTTTAGATTTAGAGGTTGATGATGAGGGCAATATTTGGATCAAACCTCCTAATTGGACTCCATCAGGAAACGGGGTAGTTGGATATGGGCGTTTCCTTACATAATAAGGATAATAGCCTAGTAAGGCTATTCAAGTGGATTTACACTGGTTTCGATAGAACTATTTTCATGGGGCTAAAATTTACATTACCAACCAAGTTTGTTAGCCCACTTGGATTCCTTGGTATGTTGACTTTTGTTGTCTTTATAATATTAGGTATCACAGGAGCTTTCTTGATGTTATGGTACGAACCTATTCTCGATAGAGCATGGGATAGTGTGAGTAAGATTAACGATACGATACCGTACGGATTCCACATGAGAAATATCCATTATCATGCCTCTAATGCGATGGTTATGCTTGCAATACTGCACATGTACTACCAGTTTTTTAGTGGTAGATATAAAATCCGAAATGAAATGCTGTGGGTAACAGGAATATTAATAGGCGTATTAACTATTCTTGAGGCCTTTACCGGATATGATATTATTTTTAGCGAAAGAGCCGTATTGGCTATTTCTATAGCGGCGTCGTTAACTAATTCTATTCCTATTTTGGGGCCCGACATGATGAACGCGTTCTTTGGATCCGGGTTTCATGACTTTGTACTCCGGTTCTATGCTTTCCATGTTTTCTTTTTGCCCATTGTACTGTTGGGATTAATGGTAGTACATTTTCCCAGATTTTTAGTATTTGATGTTCCTATGGTGATGGCCGTTACGGGAGCGATAATGTTGACTGGAGGGGTTTTTCCAATTGACTTGGGGCTTAAATTTGATCCAACTGTACCCCCTGGAGTCACCGTTCCAGAATGGTATCTTACTGGGTTATATGCTTTCTTAAGAAGTGCATTTGATAAGTTTACCACAGGTGTACTTTGGCCTGGACTATTCATATTCACGTTATTAATAATACCATTCATAGATAGATACAAGAAATTCTCTTGGAAGGATAGGCCTATCATAACCGCGTTGGGTATAACTAGCATAGCGCAGATCATAATTACTACTTATTGGGGATTTTATATCGATCCTGATAGAACCAAGTCTTTGTTGGAACGATTAGTAATTGATCCGATATTCCTATACACCGTGATGGTCGTGCTAGTTCCATTGTCCTTTGGTTTTACGTACTTGATGATCAAGCTGGCGAAAAATGCAGAGGCTAATGCAAAGAAACAAAAACCTGCCGAGAAGAATTCAATACAGCTTCCAGCTAAATGGTTGTATATCCTCTTTATAGTGTTAATAGGGTTCCAAGTTTACTTGAACATAGCTGCATATTACGCTGTATTAAATGGTATGAAGAACTACTCACTCTTCTTGATTGGAATATTAATGCTCGTATTTTCGGGAATGTTCCATCTATATAGGCATTCACGGGGACTTACCAAGTCAAATGTGGAAGTTGTAACCACCAATAAGCGCAAATTCGTATTTCCATCTTTTGGCGCAGGTTCCACAAAGTCATTACCGTCTAAAACTGCCAAGGTTGGTGAACTATCTGATTCATCTGATCGTATTTTTAATGCCCCATCGGATAAATCATTAGATGATAAAAAACCTGTTCCTGTTCCTGAAATACCTGCAACAAAAGGAAACTCCTTATCATCATCCTCATCATCCTCAACTAATTCTGCAACAGGTGTTGATACTACTAGTACTACTGACTTTACATCGCCTAATCGTCCTAATCCAAATTTACAAACCAACGCTGCACCATTGCACTCTAGCAAGAATGATCAAGATGATAAGAAATTACGCCAAAGGATTAATTCATCCGAACCATCCAATGCCACTTCTATTTCTAACATGGGGAGATCGACAACCAATAATCCAGACAAGAACCGTACCTAATTTTTATACCCATCGTATTTCTTATTTTTTTATTTATCAAGCCCTTTTCTATCTTTGTAGGTTCATAAAAAAAATATTTATTATCGTTTATAGGAATTAGATATAGTTGGAAAAAGTAAAAAAACAGTCCCAAATTGGCGGGATTAGTATTATTTCCTTTGTAGTAATAGTCACTATTAGTTTAGCATACTATCAATTCGTTTATACTCCAGCAATAAATGCAAAACCTGAGGTATCCGAGGAAATCATGAATCCATCTGGAACTACCGAAATTTCAATAGTCGAAGGTTCTTCACTACCTGCAAATCCAAATTTCTATTCTCCAACAGAAGTAAGAGCATCATTGGGAGTATCAAATAAGGTGGTTTGGACAAATGATGATGTTACTGCACATACAGTAACGACTGATAATGACTATGAAGACCCTATCAATGGACGATTTGATTCTTTGGCTACAATAGGCCTGATTCCTCCAAAAGGTACATTTGAATTTACTTTTACACAACGGGGTGATTACCTGTATCATTGTGAACCTCATCCTTGGATGACTGGACAGGTAGAAGTAGAACCTAACTTTGGTTAAATTTATTTCATTTTTTTATTTTGATGAATTTAACATCGGATGCTATTTCTTTGTGCTCTTGAATTAGAGTTGCTCTAAGTTTGACAACTGATTCAGTACTTTTGGGAATATGTTTTGTAATAGCTTTCAATCTTATATTGGTCGAGTCTAGAAGTTCTTTTTTCATTAAAGAAAGCCTTGCATAGGGATGATTAATTTTTTTACCATTAATCTCTGTGTATGTAAAAACATCGGATGAATCCTCGATCTGGGAATTAATGCTTACACTGTCAAATCTTCCAGTATAGTTAATAGATATTATACAATCTAACTCTTCTCCAATATTGATTTCTTTGTTCTTAAAATCTAATAAAATATTCGTACTTTTATTGACACTACTACCAGTGTCATCCTTTCTCCCCATACTTTATCTTCCTAAAGATGGTCTTTTTTAATTCTATGGGTTGAGCAATCGCTCTACTGTGTTTTCATTTCATGATTTATTTTAATAACGCTCTAAAGATTTTTCCAAACCCTCTTTTTATCATCGAATAAAAAAATCTGCATTTGGATCTCATTTACTTCATTATGTATAGACCATTCATGGTCATCGTTTGGACTATGGTAATAATTGGTATTGTCGAACTCATATCTATCCTTTTTTTGGTGATCTTTTGAAACCGAGGATTGTGTTAATTTCCTAAATAATTCTGTAAGGTTTTCAATCGCTATCTCGATTCTTTCAAGTCCTTTAATAAATTCCGAGTCAATCTTATGTACTAGCAAAAAAATGGTTCTTTTAAAAAATAATAGCTCAATCTCCCTCTTATTATCTGTCCCATCACTACTTTTGACATAATTGTTAGTATCAATCGCTTCTCCAGATTCAAAATAATCTGTTATCGTTATTCTTAATTTCAACCCTTTTTTCCCTCTTCTTTTCTTAATATTTTTAATAACTTCTACTAGATCAGTCCATTTTTCGATTGGCATACAATCAAAGAATTCCATCTCTTTGTTTTTTACAAATTCGATTTCTAAAGTGCTTGCGAAGCCTACATTTTGATTAATAGGACTTTCTAAGACTTCGTAGTCTTTGAAAAGATTATTGATGGTCTCGATCTCGCCAAGCGATAAACCCCATTGGCTAACTATAATTTGATACAATTGAAACAAACATTAATTAAAAATTTATTATATAAATAAAAAGGATTGATCCTTTCTATTTTATTACCAGTGGTGTTTTTCGTCAGGCATTAATCCTATCTGTTCTTTTTGGAAGTATTTCTCTAATTCTTGAGTCCATTTCTCTTTAGCAGATTGACCACCAAGACCTTTTCTTCTCAACCAAAACGAAATTGCACCTAGTAAGAATACTCCAAATAACATAGTTCCAAATATGTATATCATTACATCGTAGAACAATGGGTCATATTGAGGCCCGATTTGTAAGCCAAAGTTTTGGAACATACTACTTGTTTGAGACAGTACGTTTAACAAGCTCATTATAATATGAGCCTGATAACTAAGATATATACATTTTGTTTGCTTTAATTCACAAAACAATATACCTGGCGATTAAAATTTCTCGACTGTATGAAAACTAATTAATTGCACATTTTGAGAGTGGGTATAGATTTTAAATAAAATGTGGAGTTTTTTAAATTATTTGCCTATTTCATCCACATCACCCATATATTTTCTCAAAGCCTGAGGAACTATTATTGTCCCCTTACTGGTCTGATAATTCTCTAGTATAGCGACCAGGGTTCTCTGAATTGCCACAAGAGTACTATTTAATGTATGAACTAAAGATGTTTCATCATTAGGATTGTTTCTATATCTTATCTTTAAACTTCTTGCTTGATAGTCGGTGCAATTTGAACAGGAGCATATCTCTCTATAGGAATTCTGAGCAGGAAACCATGCTTCTATATCGTAAGTTTTTGCAGACACCTTTCCAAGGTCTCCTGAACACAAAATTATTGTCCTGAAAGGAATCTCTAGAGTTTCATAAAATTTTTCAGTAATTTGCAAAAGTCTCTCGTGTTCCTTCCAGGAGTCCTCGGGTTTACAAAAGACGAATTGTTCTACCTTATCAAACTGATGTACTCTAAAAAGTCCTTTCATATCCTTACCGTGTGCACCTGCCTCCTTTCTAAAACAGGTACTAATCCCACCATATCGGATAGGGAGATTTTTCCCATCAAGTATTTCATTCATGTGCATTGATGCTAGGGGGTGTTCTGAGGTGCCTATCATATACAAGTCTTCATTTTCTATCTTGTAAATGGTTTCCTCAAAATCGCTTAATATGACTGCTCCTTCCATTGCTTCTTTTCTAATCATGAAAGGAGGTTGTACTACTGTGTATCCTTCTTTTATCAAATAGTCAATTGCAAAATTAGATAATGCCATGCTTAGCTTGACCATTTCATTTTTTAAAATATAAAAACGAGATCCTGAAATTTTTCCTGCTCTTTCCAAATCAATTAGACCAAGTCCATTTGCAAGGTCTATATGATTTTTCATTTGAAAAATCCCTGGGGAGTATTCATCGGCCCTGATTCCAACTCCTAGTTTTTCAATTTCTTCTTCTTCTTCTTTAGTAGGTTTTTTTAATAACTTTAGCCTACCATTGTATTCTCTTGCTATTTTATTATCATTTTCATCTTTACCTAATGGTACGGTTTCATGAAAGAAATTTGGTAAGCTACCAATGTATTCCGAGAATAACTCTTCATTTCTTTTACTTTCTTCTTCCAATTTTTTTATTTCCGTACCTATTTTCCCCATTTCAGAGATTTTCGTAGAAGCATCTTCATTTCTCTTCTTTCTTGTTGCTATCTCCATGGATAGTATGTTTTTCTGATGCTTTACGCGTTGTAATTCAACTATCAAATCCCGTCTTTGTTTGTCTGCCTTAAAAAGTATGTCTAGGGGAAAATCCATATTTCTGTTAGCTAGCATTTCTTTTACTGATTCATGATTTTCTTTTATGATCTTTGGATCAATCAATTTTAGTCACATCTTTGATAATTGTAATATGTTCCATGATCTCTTCAATTGTGTTTATAAGCGTGTTAATATTATTTTTCCTTCCATTATTATGTCTGAATCCAACTTTCAACAAAAACTGTGTCCTATTTGTTTGTACTTCCATTTTTAGTCCCTCGGGAAATTCTTTATTATCTGGATTTAGAGTTTTAAAAATAGTCTGTACCCCTTTTTCTTCTTTACATTCTATCACTATTTTTGTATCAATACAAATATCAGGATCTTTTTGCATCCAAAACTATTTTTTTAATATTCGATAAAAAGACTTCTAAATTAATTGTGGGGACTCTAATTTCTATCTTATTTTTTATATCTACTATAATACTTATTGAACCGGAATTATTAGTATTATTCAAATCGTCATGATTTATAGCAAGGTCATAAATCTTTTTCTTTATTTTAACAAAGTCTACTTTTGCTAAATTTGGCTGTATTAAGGTATATTTGTATTCTTCATCACTATCTGCTGACAGGATTCTAACACAAATCAATCTATCTGCAAATGAAACAGATTTTTCGAGAATTGAGGTGAAAAGTCCGATATTTTTTTCATCCAGTATTCCCTCCCCGTTAATGTAAATGGTTTCCTTGTCATCATAGAATCTCCATTTTTCATCAAAAATCTTATTGCTTATACTTTTTATTATATTATCATAATCTCTGATTTGATTGTTTACTTGCATTATTGTGTCATTTCTATCTCCAAGGCAAATCGATAATCCGAGTCCAAAAGTTTGATTTCTTATGCATAAATCTAAAGCTTTAGAGAACGAACTGATATTTTTTAGAATACTGTTCGCTTCTTCATTAATTAGGATGTAATTATAACCGAATAATAAATCTCGATTTCTTTTTTTCATCTCTTTAAATCTATCATCGCTTTTGTTTGTATGGTGGTAATTTTCTTCTATGTACTTTTCGATGGCATTGAATATCTTGTTAAAGTCTTCATCCTCAAGCTCATTCAATGTTTTAACTCTTTTGTTATCAGTAAATTGAATGCCTGACTTCTCTACTATTTTAAATGAATTTTCTTTGTTCCATGTAATCCCTTTGATAAAGTGGGCTGTATTATTTTCTATCGCATCTATAATAGGAGTGGTTTCAATTACTCCAAAGTTCAGTCCCTTTTTTCTCTCGATCAAGTTAAGATCCAGAGCAGTCTGTAAAATTTCTTTGAGTTCTATGTCCTCGCTACTATTAAAATCAACATTCTTAGAAAATGCAGCAACGATCGGTAAAAAGGAACTACGAATTATGTTTCTATCAAAGATCTTTACTATTAGGTACGTCAAGCTAGACGAAATATACCTATTTTCTTTGCCATCATCCCTTTGCCATATCCACGGATTTACAAAGCTTTCCATTTTATCTTGTTCTATATCTTGATCCATGGTATGTGGATCTGAATTAATGAATAGGTAACTGCTTTCTTGAATGAGGCTGGTTATAAGATCATAGAAGTGTGACTCAAAATCTAAAAAAACATAAAAATCGTGCTTCTCATTAACGACCGTCATCAATTCTGTTTTAAAGTCTTTAAGTTTTGATGAATTAAAACTTCTAATTGTAGCATTTCCGTTTGAATTATGAATTGAACTTAATAACATGGCACTGCTCACTAGGCCATCTACGGTTGAATTAGAAAGAATAAAGATATCTTTTTGGTGTTCTATTTGATTTAATAATTTTTGACTTGCTGCATTAAATATATAATCACGATCAGTATATCGCATTCTCTACTCTAATTTAGCGATTACTGCTGCATATTTCCATGATTGATTTACTTTACCTGTTTTCTTATAGTATCTGGATAATCTGTGTATTTTCGATTCTATCAACTCTAAAGACCTAACATTTCTTTTATCACTATTGTGGATGTTCAAATGCTTTTGTAATCCTAATGCCTTACGAAGAAGTCTTTCTAGATCTTCAGGCATTGATCTTTGGATGGCATTTTCCTCCATAATTTGAGTGATAGTTTTTCCAATAATTGGTTTAACTAATGGGACTGCAAATTCATCTCTTAATCTTAAACCTATTTCGCTAGCGGTCATTCCATCCTGTCCAAACTCTACAATTTTGTTTACAATCTCTTGACTGTCCATAACCCAAGAGGGTGCATTTTTGGAAGTTGGTCTGATTGAATGTGATTTTCCATGTGTATGGGCATGAGTTCGCGCCATTTTTCTCTGTTTTAATATAAAAATTTACATATCTTAAATGTTATCATTATTCTTTAACATAAAAGTTATATAATTCCTATCTGAGTAATTTTTAATATGAACAAGGCATACTCAATGGTAGCGGCTTTTTCATTGGTAATGG
>Ga0190275_10003174_pt1 | contig 11702 bp, 11 predicted proteins | sample Popmic550T_FD_133745 | JGI IMG/M metagenome (GOLD analysis project Ga0190275, IMG submission 133745) | Populus adjacent soil microbial communities from riparian zone of Yellowstone River, Montana, USA - 550 T | ecosystem: Environmental > Terrestrial > Soil > Riparian zone > Trees stand | place... | reverse complement strand
GCGTTCCTGGAGCCGTGGGACCCGCGCCGGCCCGACGGGTTCTACACGGAGGCGTACTGGGTGGAGCAGGTGCGCCGCAGCCGCGAGGAGGCCGAGAACGACCGCTCGCTGCGGCTGTTCATCTTCCCCGACGAGGCGCCGGGCGAGGTGATCGGCACCGTCAACTTCACCGAGTTCGTACGCGGCACCTTCCAGGCCTGCTACCTGGGCTACGGGCTGAGCGCCGCGCGCGAGGGCCAGGGGTACATGCGCGAGGCGCTGCGGGCGGCCATCGCGCACGTCTTCGGGCCCCTGCGGATGCACCGCATCATGGCCAACTACCTCCCGCACAACCGCCGCAGCGGCAACCTGCTGAAGGCGCTCGGCTTCCAGGTCGAAGGCTACGCGCGCGACTACCTGCGCATCAATGGCAGGTGGGAAGACCACGTGCTGACGAGCCTCACCAACCCCGACTGGACCGCCATCGGCTGACGCCGCGTACATACGTTCCGCTCGACGCCCGGTGCACGGATCCGGCGCATCGAGCACAACCGCCGAGCTGGGCCGTATCCACAGTCCCAAAGCGGTCCGACCCCCTTCCCCAGATTGTGGGGAAGAGGGTCGGAGGAGACCTGTCCGCGGGCGCTGTTCGCGCACTCGCTCAGCGGATGGCGTCGGTCAGCACGCGGCCGTCCAGCGGCTCGGTGGGGGTCACGCCCAGCACCCGGGCCAGGGTGGGGGCGATGTCGACCGTGCGGGTGAAGCCGCCGTACTTGCCGGGGCGGAACGGGGCGCCGAAGAAGATGATGGGGACGTGGCTGTCCGAATCGTGCGGCGAGCCGTGCTGCGCGTAGGCGCCGCGGCCCCACACGTGGCCCGGCCGCAGCGTGACCACCGCGTGGTAGGGCATGTCGCGGGGGATCATGTGGCTCCAGCGGCGCGCGATGGGATCGCTCGCCGTGTCGGCGCCCGCGACGGCGGGGAAGAGGTCGGCGCGCAGCACCCCCGGCACCGCGCGCGCCACCGCCACGAACTCGCGCGCGAACGCCCGCGGGTCGCGCCCGGCCCGCGCGAACGCCGCCGCGTCCAGCCGCAGCATCCCGTCCTCCGCGTGCACGGCGGCGCTGTCCACGCCCCAGCTCGCCGCGGCCGTGCGCACCCAGGCGCGGATCGGCCGGTCGCTCACGTGCATCGCGGCCGCGCGCGCGGGGTCGGCCAGCTCCGGGTACGGGGTGACGCCGTGGTCGGCGGTGAGGGCGACGATCACCGTCCGCGGGTCGCGCACGGCGTAGAGCGAGTCGAGGAAGGCGCCCAGCCAGCGGTCCAGCCGCACCACCTGGTCGTGGACCTCGCGCGAGTGCGGGCCGTAGCGGTGCCCCACCGCGTCGGTGCTGGAGAGCGACACCGCCAGCAGGTCGGTCGCCGGCCCGCGCCCCAGCGCCATCGCGCGCACCCCCTCCATCGCCACGCCGAAGGTGAGCTGGTCCATCACCGGAAAGAGGGGGAGCGAGGAGGCCGCCGCCGCCGGGTCCGCCGGTATCACGTGGGGAAAGGTGTAGTTCACCCCGCCGGCCTCCACGGGAACGCTGTCCGGCTCGGCATAGGCCGCGGCGGAGAGCAGCGGCGTCCACGCGCGGCCGGCGTACGACTGCGGCAGCCGGCGCGCGTTGAAGCGCGCCACCCACGGCGGCAGCGTGCGCCCGTACCAGGTGCTGGTCGTGAAGGTGCCGTTGCGCGCGTACCACAGCACCGTCTGCCGCGCGCGGCCGATGGGGAGGATGGCGCCGCGGTCCTTCGCCGACACCGAGAGCGCCCGGGTGCGCGCGTCCTTCGCCCGCATCCAGTCGAAGAGCGTGGTGCCGCGGAAGCGGAACGGCGACGCGCCCGCCGTGTTCATCCCCAGCAGCCGCGTCTGCGGGTCGGCCACGCCGAACTCGTTGCTCACGATGCCGGTGCTGCGCGGGAAGCGGCCCGACATCGTGCTGGCGTGGCCCGGCGCCGTTTCGGTGACGGCGTGGTCCTGGTGCGCGTTCGTGAACACCGCGCCCCCGTTGTACAGCCGCGCCAGCCCGCCGGTGAGCTGCCCCGGCCAGCGCGTGAAATAGTCGGGGATGAGCTGGTCGACGGTGATGAACACCAGCAGCCGCGTCGCCGGCGCGGGCGCGGCGGTCTGCGCGGCGGTCTGCGCGGCGGCAGGCGCGGCGCACGCGGCCAGCGTGCAGGCGAGGGCGAGCTGTTTCAGCATGGGCGCGGATCGGGGATCGTCGGCGCGGCCGCTCGTCGCGGTGCGTGCTCTCGGCCGTGGATGTGACGGTGTGTGCGACGGAAGTTTACCGCGCCCACTCCGGACGCGCCAACGGCGGCCCGGTGAAACACGGGATGGGTACGATGCCGGTGCGCGGCCGTGACATCATCCCCCCCGGCCGTCTACCGTCGGCGAGATGCGGCGCCTAGCTTGGCCGATGTGCCGCCCCGTCCCGCATCCCCGTCATCCCCGATCCGCCCGCCCATGAACGTCGCGCAGAACCTGGAGCGCTCGGCCCGGCTGTTCCCCCGCGCCCCCGCCATCGAGTTCGAGGGCGCCACCGTCGCCTACGAAGAGCTCGAGGCCCAGGTGAGCCGCGCGGCGCACGGGCTGCGGGCGCTGGGCGTGGGCGCGGGCGACCGCGTGGGGCTCTTCCTCCCCAATCTCCCCGCGTTCGCCGTGGCCTACCTCGCGGCGCAGAAGCTGGGCGCGGTCGCCGTCTCCATCAACGCGCTGCTGAAAACGGAGGAGCTGCGCTTCGTGCTGGACGACTGCGGCGCGGCCGTCGTCTTCACCACCGCGGCGCTCCTCCCCGAGCTGGCCCCGCTGCGCGGCGAGCTCCCCCCGCTCCGCGAGGTGATCGTCTGCGAGGGCGACGCGCCGGACGAGCGCACCCTGGCCGACCTGTGCGCCGGCCGGCCGGACGCGTTTCGCGCGCGGGAGATGGAGCGCGACGACCCCGCCGCCATCCTCTATACCTCGGGGACGACCGGGAAGCAGAAGGGCGCCGTTCTCTCGCACGGCAACGTGGTGTCCAACTATCACTCCACCTGCCACTACGTCGGATCGCGCCCGGGTGACCGGCACGCGCTCTTCCTCCCGCTCTTCCACTGCTTCGGGCAGGATTTCATCCTCGACTCCGCGCTGAGCTCGGGCGGCACCGTCGTCCTCTTTCGCCGCTTCGATCCCGACGCGACGCCGGCGCTGCTGCGGGAGCGGCGGGTGACGCACCTCTACGCCGTTCCCACCATCTACATCTACCTCCTCAACGCGGGGCTCACGCCGGCCGACCTGCCCGACGTGCGCTACTGCTTCTCGGCCGCGGCGACGATGCCGGTGGAGGTGGCGCGGCGCTGGCAGCAGACGTTCGACCTGCCGGTCTACGAAGGCTACGGGCTCACCGAGACGGCGCCGTTCGCGGCCTACAACCACGAGTACGCGCACCGCCCGGGCTCCATCGGCACGCCCATCGAGAACGTGGAGATGCGCGTGGTGGGGCCGGACGATCGTCCCGTTGCCGACGGGGAGTGGGGGGAGATCTGCATCCGCGGGCCCAACGTGATGCTCGGCTACTTCAACCGCCCCGACGACTCCGCCGAGGCGCTGCGCGGCGGCTGGTTCCACAGCGGCGACGTGGGCTACCGCGACGAGGACGGCTTCTTCTATCTGGTGGATCGGGTGAAGGACATGATCAACTGCGCCGGCTTCAAGGTGTGGCCGCGCGAGGTGGAAGAGGTGCTGTACGCGCACCCGGCCGTGAAGGAGTGCGCCGTCGTCGGCCTCCCCGACGAGGTGAAGGGCGAGTCCGTCGCCGCCTTCGTGGTGCTGCAGGCCGGGGCATCCGCCGGCGCGGACGAGGTGGAGGCGTTCTGCCGCGAGCGGATGGCCGCCTACAAGGTCCCGCGCCGCATCGAGTTCGTGGACGCCGTCCCCAAGAGCCCCACCGGCAAGATCCTCAAGCGCGTCCTGCGCGAGGGATGAGGCCTCCGCCCCAAATGGATCGGTCATGACGAGCGCGCCGCCGTCGCTCGCTCGCGGATGTCGGCGTCCGATCGCCGTCCCCGCGGCCCGAGAGGATCTGTAAACTGCTCGATCAGGTGGATCCGCTCGCGACGCGACCCGTGTCGCTCGACGCGGATATGTCTCTCCGAAAAAATTTCGATAACTCAGCACATGCCGAGGCGACGTTCGCTGGAGGCGGGCACCGGCGCGGCATCCACACTGTCGCGACGGTGCCGACGCATCAGGATGTCCCCTGGCCTCTGTCCCCTAACCCCCTGCGACCAAACGCCTTGCGGCTTGGGGTTGACTCCCGGGGGCCATGCTGATAAGTTAACGGCTCGCAACGAGTTAGCTCGTTGCGTTTTTGCGCCCGTAGCTCAGCTGGATAGAGCGTCTGACTACGGATCAGAAGGTCGGGAGTTCGAATCTCTCCGGGCGCACCATGCTCCTGTGGCGGAATTGGTAGACGCGCTAGATTCAGGATCTAGTGGGCGCAAGCTCGTGGAGGTTCGAGTCCTCTCGGGAGCACTGTAGGAACCAGGAACAATGTCGCGGGGTGGAGCAGCCTGGTAGCTCGTCGGGCTCATAACCCGAAGGTCGCGGGTTCGAATCCCGCCCCCGCTACTCGGTCGATTAGCTCAGTTGGTTAGAGCGCTCGCCTCACATGCGAGAGGTCCGGGGTTCGAGTCCCTGATCGACCACTGACGGAAGAAGCGCCCGCGCAAGCCATGCTTGCCGGGCGCTTCTGCGTTTCGGACCGCGGCGCGGGCGGAAGCGCTACGAGATCGTAGGTGCGATGGAGGGAGCGACGTACTTTCCCGGTGAGACCCGCACGTTCCGCATGATCCTCGATGTCTCGCCCTCTTCCGGCCCCCGATCCCAACGTGACCCCGTTCGAGTACGTGCTGCCGATGGTGTCCATCCTCATCGGCCTGGCGGTGGGCGACCTTTCGCTGAGCCTGCACCGCCTGCTCCGCGCCCGCCGCCGCGTGCGGTGGGACTGGCTTCCGCTGGCGGCCGCGCTGCTCGTGCTGCTGCTGATCCTCGAGTTCTGGTGGGCATTCTACGGGATCGGCCGCGCGGAGGTGTGGACGCGGTACTGGGGCTTCCTGATCCTGGGCGCGGCGCTGATCAGCATCTTCCTGCTCGCCTCCGCCGCGCTCCCGGATGCCATCCCCGACGACGAGGAGCTCGACCTCGCCTCGTATTACCAGGAGAACCGCCGCTACTTCTGGACGCTGTTCGCGTTGTTCACCGTGCTGGCCCTGGTGCTCGACCTGCTCGTGGAGGCCGACGCCGTCAGTGTCGCGACCGGCCCGCTGCGCGCCGCGCCCACCGTCGGCTTCGCGGCGCTGATGCTCTCACTGGCTTTCGTCGAAAACCGGCGCTACCACGCGGTGATGGTGCTCCTCCTCCTCACCTTCTTCGGCTGGCAGTGGTCGCAGCTGCGGATCGGGTGAAGCCATTTTCCCGGTATACACGATTTTGTCAGCAAATCCCGGATCTTCCCGGATTCATCGCCATATCTTTTCACGGAGCGCCCAACTGGTTGCGTGAGCTCCTACCAGAGCCTCGCGCAGTTTGCGAGGCTTCCCGCGCCACCCCGGATTCCCGCTCCGACCGACACGCATCCGAGGCTGCGCGACCGGATCAGAGCCCGCGCAGGAGGCAGCCGAGGAGGAGCAGCGCGCCCGCGGTGAGGAGCGCCCACTGGGCGAGGTTGTAGGGGAGCTCGACGCCGGCCAGCATCTCCAGCGCTCCCACGAGCCAGAGCACGAGCGCGATGACCAGCGTGATGCCGCGGGGTGCCTGGGTGCGCATTCGATCACCTCCGTGTGAGGAAAGCGGCGGAGTGGAGAAATTCGCTCATCCGCCCGTGAGATGTCGTGGAAGCGGCCGCCGTCAGCCGCTGCGCGGAACCCGGATCGCCGCCGACGGGCGCGGGGATTCGAAGCGCAGCCGCAGCACGATCGCCGCGATGAGGAACCCGATGATCGCGCCGACGATCGGGTAGATGACAGGGTTGGAGGTGCCGAAGACGATCGCCGCGACCACGCCGCCCACCACCGTGCCCACCATGGTGCCCGCGATCGAGAGGCCCAGCGGCACGCGTCGCAGCAGCAGGAACCCCGTGGCCGGCAGCAGCGGCGCCCCCACGATCGCGCCGCAGAGCGCGGCGAACAGCAGCGCCACCGGCTCCGTGGCCATCACGAAGTCGTCCGTCAGCAGCGACGCCGCGACGAACGCGAGCACCGCGGCCACCGCGCCGAACAGCGCGCCACCCGCCATCAAGCCCGCGACGACGGCGATGATCCTTCCAGGGCTGCGGCTCATCTCTCGGGATCAGATCGGGTTCGCTCCCGCCGGCGCGGTCGACGGCGCCGGCGGGGATGGATGCAGGTCGCGGCGGTGCGTGGCGGTGCCGCCCGCGGCGAGCGCCCGGTAGCCGAGGGCCTCGTAGAAGCGCGCCGCGGCGTCGGTGTCGGTCCGCAGCACCAGCGCGTGGAAGTGGCCGCGCGCATGCGCCTCCAGCGCGGCCAGCAGCCGCGCGCCCACACCGCCGCGGCGATGCGCGGGATGCACGTACACGTGCCGCACGCGCCCGGTGCCCGCCTCCCCGCCGTACGGATCGCGCGTGACCCCACCGATGGCGATCAGCCCGTCGCCATCGAACACCCCCAGCAGCACCTCCCCCGCGCCGTCGAAGCGGACCTCCCCGGAGGCATGCTCGTCCAGCAGCCGCCGCACGTAGCGGAAGCCCTCGCGCGCGCTCTCCACCGCCAGCGCCTCGATCGCGGCCGCGGGGAACGGATCGAGCGGGCGGATGGCGAGCGCGTCGCTCATGTCTGGATGGGCGCGTTTGGCGGGAGGGGTGTCATGCGGGCGTGCTAAACCTTCTCCTCCGGGCTGGTGGCCTGCGAGTAGGCGCGGAGCTCGGCGATGTTCGCCTGGATCCGCTGCAGCATCGGGGCGAACGCCGGATCGTCGCCGCTCCCCTGCAGGTCGGCGATGGCGGCTTCGGCCTGCTCGTGGCTGTTGATCGCCTTCTGCAGCGCCAGCGACTTGTTGTCCTGTGGCTCCATCTTGTTTCTCCGTGGTCACGGACGGGTGTTCAGCGGGGACAGCCTCCCGAGCGCGCCCCGTGGCGGGTCACTCCGCATAAAGCTACACGAGCCGACCCGCGCTCCGCCATGCCGCGGACACGAGCGTCGACGGCCGGAAAGACGAGAGGACCAGGGGCGGGCGCGCCTGGTCCTCGGTACATCGCTTTCAACGTCGTCTTAAGTCGTCTTAATACGTCCCGCAGACTACCAGGAGCCCGAGAACAGCCCGCTCAGCACCCACCACACCAGCCACATCGATCCGGCGAAGAGGAGCAGCAGCGCCACGAAGACGCCGGCCACGAACAGCGCGCTGCTCTTCCGCGCGGCGCCGGGCGCGTCGACGGCGGTGTGGAGGAGCTTCACGTTGCGCGCGTTCGCCTTCCACCCCGCGTCGAACAGGTCGCCGACGATGGGGACGGCGCCGACCACCATCTCGATGGCGACGTTCAGCAGCATCCGCATGACCACCGCGGGGCCGGCGCCGAGCCGCGCCGCCTCGAGCACGATGTAGGTGGAGAGCAGGCCGCCCACCGCGTCGCCGATGCCGGGAATCAGCCCCACCACGGCGTCCAGGCCGAAGCGCGTGCCGGTTCCGGGGATGGGGATCGAGTTGTCCAGCAGGTGCGCGAGCGCGTCGAGCCGGCGGACGAGCGCGGCGTGCTTCTCGTCCCCCGGCTCGATGTCGTGGCGCGGCGCCAACCCCGTGCGAGTGCTCATGCCGGGGGTGGAGGCAAAGCCCGCGCCGTTCGCGCGTCTTTCCCTCAGCGCGTGCCCGTCGCCGGCCCCGCGGGCGGCGCGGCGGCGGTGGCCGGCGCCGGCGTCGTGGCGGGCTGCGCGGCGGCGGTGAGCACCAGCGTGCGGATCAGCCACTCGTCGCCGCGGCCGCGGCGCGCCACCAGCACGTAGTCCATCGACTCGCCCGGCTGGTCGCCCGCGGCGATGCTCATCTGCCCGGAGACGAACGCCATCTCGCCGCTGGTGTCGAAATCCATCACCGAGAAGTGGAGCTGCCCGGCCGACGGCAGCACCTGCGCCAGCCGCTCCTGGATCGCGGCGCGGCTCTGCGCCTCCTGCGCGCCGAACACCATCCGCCCGTCGCGCGTGTACAGCGCCGCGGCCGCGTCGGCGTTGTCGCGGTCCCACGCGCGCTTGTAGCTGCCGATCAGCGCGGTCACCTCCTGCTTCACCCGCAGCGCGTAGACGCTGGGGATGTTGCCCGGGTTCTCGGCGGGGATCAGCCCGAACAGCGTCTGCGCGTGCGCGGCCGGTGCGGCGATCGCCAGGGCCAGCGCGGCCAGCGCCAGGGGGCGGAGGAGGTCGATCTTCACGTGTGGATTTCCGGAATGGGGTTGGAGCGGGCGGGGAGCCCGAACGTCCAAGCTAACCCGCGCAGGCGCCGTCTCACAAACATCCGGGACAAAATGCCGTTTCCGCTTCCGAGCGGCGCCCCGTCCGCACGTCCCGGCTACCATCGTCCGCTCGGATTGATCCGGGAGGCGACGACGCCTTCCACGTCTCCCGGCGGCGTCTCCGGGTGGGCGGAAGCCGATCCGCACGGCGGCTGCGGTGTAACACATTCGCGCGCTTGACGATGCTTGCGCGGCCGGGCGGGGCGGGCCAGATTCGGCCACGCCCGCACACCCTTTCATCTCCCGGAAAATCGACCCCGATGGCCAAGCCGATCCGCATCCTGCTGGTGGATGACCACGCCGTGCTGCGCGCCGGGCTGCGCGCGCTGCTCGACGCGGAAGACGGCTTCCTGGTCGTGGGCGAGGCCGCCACGGGCGAGGAGGGGGTGATGAAGGCCAAGCAGCTCCTCCCCGACGTGGTGGTGATGGACCTGTCGATGCCGGGCGCCGGCGGGCTCGAGGCGGTGCGCGAGATCAGCGCGCTGGGCCGCGAGATCCGCACGCTGGTGCTCACGATGCACGGCGAGGAGGAGCACCTGCTGCCGGTGCTGGAGGCTGGCGGCAGCGGCTACGTGAACAAGCGCAGCGCCGACGAGGAGCTGATCGAGGCGATCCGCACGGTGGCGAGCGGCGACGTGTTCCTGTACCCCAGCGGCGCCAAGCTGCTGCTGCGCGGCCTGAAGCAGAAGGCCGAGCCGGGCGAGGAAGACCCGCTGGAGAAGCTCACCGACCGCGAGCGCGAGGTGCTGGGGTACACGGTGGAGGGGTTCAGCAGCAGCGAGATCGGCAAGAAGCTGTTCATCAGCCCCAAGACGGTGGACACCTACCGCGCCCGCATCATGGAGAAGCTGAACCTGCACCATCGCAGCGAGCTGGTGCGCTTCGCGCTGCAGACGGGGCTGCTGAAGGCCAACTAACGCAGGGAACAGGGGATAGGGGACAGGGAACAGCCAGCCGAGCGGAGTCGCTGGCGGTGCCCTCGTCCCCTCTGACCTGTCCCCTTCGAACCCTGGAGATACGATCGCATGGCACGCAGAGTGGTGGTCACGGGCGTGGGGATGGTCACGCCGCTGGGCCTCAACGCGACCGATACCTGGCGGAACGTCCTGGCCGGCAAGAGCGGCACGGGCCCGCTGACGAAGTTCCAGCTCGACGGGCTGGATCCGCAGGTCTGCATCGCCGCCGAGGTGAAGGGCTTCGAGACCGAGCCGGTGATCGACCGGCGCGATGCCAAGCGCATGGACACCTTCATCCAGTACGCGCTGGTGGCCACCGACGAGGCCATGCGCCACGCCGGGCTGGGCGGCCTGGGCCCCGTGCCCGACCCCGAGAACACGGGCACCATCATCGGCAGCGGGATGGGCGGAATCGACAACATCATGCAGACGCGCACCCTGATGGACGCCAAGGGGCCGGGGCGCGTGTCGCCGTTCTTCATTCCCGCCAGCATCATCAACCTGGCCCCCGGGCAGGTGGCCATGCGCACGGGGGCGACGGGGCCCAGCTACTCGCCCGTCTCCGCCTGCGCCAGCAGCAACCACGCGATCGGCGAGGCGTTCCACGCCATCCAGCGCGGCGACGCCGACATGATGATCGCCGGCGGCACCGAGGCGTGCGTCACCGCCATCTCGTTCGCCGGCTTCGCGGCCGCGCGCGCGCTGGCGAACAACTGGGAGACGCCGGAGACCGCCAGCAAGCCGTTCGACAGGAACCGCAGCGGCTTCGTGCACGCCGAGGGCGCCGCGATCCTGATCCTGGAAGAGCTGGAGAGCGCGAAGCAACGCGGCGCGCCGATCATCGCCGAGGTGCTCGGCTTCGGGATGAGCGCCGACGCCTACCACATCACCGCGCCACCCGAGAACGGCGAGGGCGCCGCGCGGGCCATGCAGCGCGCGCTGAAGAGCGCCGGCCTGGCGCCCGAGCAGGTGGACTACATCAACGCGCACGGCACGGCCACCCCCGTGGGCGACCTGGCCGAGACGCGCGCCATCCGCCACGTCTTCGGCGACCATGCCGACACGCTCGCTGTCTCGTCGACCAAGAGCATGCTGGGCCACGCGCTCGGCGGCAGCGCGGCGATCGAGGCCGGCATCGGCGTGTTCGCCCTGCGCGACGGGGTGATGCCGCCCACCATCAACCTCACCGACCCCGACCCCGAGTGCGACCTCGACTACGTGAGCGAGGGCGCGCGCAAGCGGGAGCTCGGCGTGGTGATCTCCAACTCCTTCGGCTTCGGCGGCGCCAACACCACGCTGGTGCTCAAGCGCTTCGAGGGCTGACGTCCACCCGTGCGGCGAGATGGGCGGAGCCGCGGGGACCTTGTCTCCGCGGCTCCGTTCGATCAGGCGGCGCTGGACCGACGTCGACTTGCTCGCCGGTGGTCCGGCCCAACTGGATGATCTCCGCTGGCCACGTCGTGACGATGCGTAGAAGCAGCCAGCGGGCCGGATCTCCGCCAACTCTCCACGTTTTCAGCCATTGAAAGCCTTGCGCGGCGCCCGCTGAACGCCGACCGTTCTCACCGAACCACGCTGTATCTGCAAGGTCTGCAAAGAAGGACCCGGCGTACCCCGCGTCACCCGGACGCGGATCTGCGAGGGCCTTTGCATGTCCCGCCCATAATGGCAGAGGTTCGTCGCGCTACTCTCCTCCGGCGGGGCTCCCGCCAGGAAGGAAACCCCTTCATGCCGTTCACCGTTACCGACTGGATGAGCTTCGTCGACGGCTCGAGGAAGCTGAGCGAGCTCTCCATCCCCGGCACGCACGACTCCGCCTCGAGGTACATCGAGAGCAACCGTCTCACCACGCAGACGGACGGGATCCGCGAACAGCTGGATTCGGGAACCCGGTTCATCGACCTCCGCGTCGGCTATACCCGGAACACCTTCCAGCTCTACCACGAGAAAACGTTCCTGAACCTCAATTTCGGCCAGGTTCGGGACGCCTGCAGGGCCTTCCTGCAGGCGCACCCGGGAGAGACCATCATCCTCTCTCTCAAGAAGGAGGACAAGGCCCCCCAGGGCGACAACGAGAAAGACGGCACCTTCCAGAAACGATTCCAGAAGTACGTCGACGAAAGTGCGAGCCTCTGGTATCTGGGGAAGGACATCCCGACGCTGGGCGAGGTGCGGGGAAAGATCGTGCTGTTCCGGCGCTTCGAGCTCGACAAGGGAACGTCGGTGC
>Ga0190275_10003173_pt1 | contig 11703 bp, 10 predicted proteins | sample Popmic550T_FD_133745 | JGI IMG/M metagenome (GOLD analysis project Ga0190275, IMG submission 133745) | Populus adjacent soil microbial communities from riparian zone of Yellowstone River, Montana, USA - 550 T | ecosystem: Environmental > Terrestrial > Soil > Riparian zone > Trees stand | place... | reverse complement strand
TGATCGGCTTCGCCTTGCTCCCGCGCTTCGTGCCGATCGCGCTGCAGGGACCCGTCACGCTGGCTGGCGTGCTGGTGACGGCGAGCGGTCCCATCTGGGCCATCGTGCAGCTGCTGCGCTCGATTCGGCGCGACCTTTACGTGGCGATCCGCGTAGACGGCCTGTGCGTGCGGCTTGACCCGGAGCGGGCGGAGTCGCTCTACCCGTGGGATGCGATCGAGACTGCGCAGTATCGGGCCGAGGAGCGCACGCTGCACGTCGCCCTGATGAGCGGAGAGTCGGTGCCCATCGCCGCAGCCTTCTCGGGCCTCGAGCTGCCCGAGCTCGGGCGGCGCATTCGCGATGCGCGCAGACTCGCGGTGTGGAACCGTCTCGAGCCGCACTGTCGGGACCTGGAGTCCGAATGAATAGGCGCGTCATACCCATCGTCCTCGCTGTCGAGCGCTTCATGCAGGAGAGCCGTACGTGACCATGCAGCCCAGGAAGCTCGCGCTCTTTGCCCTCTGGCTGACAGCCGCGCTCGGCACCTCCGTCGTGTTGGCGGCAGACAAGCGGCCCCCGCCCGCGCAGCAAGCCAGCGCCGACCGCTGCGCCGAGGTCCAGGGCAGCGTGCGGCTCGAGGCCTATGGGTACACGCACGTGGTGACCCTCAAAAATGGCTGCACGAAGCCGGTCGAGTGCGCACTTTGGAGCAACGTCGACCCGGAGCCGCGCACCGTCGTTCGCGTGGCGCCTGGCGAGAGTGCAGAGATCGTCACGCGCCGCGGCTCGCCCGCGCGCGAGCTCGTTGGCATGAAGAGTTGCAGCTACAGGTGACAACCTCTCGCTGCTCCGGGCGCGATGCTAAGGTACGCCCGCAAAGTGTCGTTCCCCTGCCGGAACCCATCATTTGGAGGTACTTCGATATGAAGAGCCACAAGGCGCTCGGGCTCGCGTTGTCTGTCATCCTGGCCTCGGCGAGCGGCTGTGCTCACAAGCCCAAGGCGGTGCGCGGCTCGGACACGCCCGGTCTCGACCACGCGGCGATGGGCACAGGACTCGATCGTCGCGACCTCTCGCAGATGCTGCGCGAGAACATGGACGTCATGAAGAGCTCGCGTGTGTATCAGGTCTGGGCGCAGGAAGATCGCCCGCCGGTCAGCGTGCTGCCTATCCGCAACGAGACCAGCGAGCACATCGAGAGCGCACTCGGAGCGCTGATCTCGGAGGTCGAGACGAACCTCGTCAACACGGCGCCGGTACGCGTGATCTCGCTCGAGAATCAGAAGTCGCTGATGGAGGAGATCCAGCGTCAGCAAAACAGTCAGGGAGCCTTCGACGCGACCCAGGTGGCGAGCTGGGGCAAGCAGCTCGGCGCGCGCTACGTGATCACGGGAAAGGTCTTCACCACCGACGAGCGTGCACCCGGCGCCCATCGCGTTCAGTACTACCTGTTCCTTCGCGTCATCTCCGTGGAGACGAGCGAAGTGCTGTTCCAGAACCAGGCCGCTGTCACCAAGGCCATCCTCTAGTCCATGGCCGACCTTGGCTTTCTGCGGGGCGCGGCCGCTCGTCGCGGCGCGTTGGCCGCGCTCTGCACGCTTTGGATCGCGGGGTGCGCAGGCCATGCCGCGCGCACGGTGGAGGCGCGCAAGGCGCTCGATCGGCACGACCCGAAGAAGGCTCTCGAGCTCTACAACCAGGAGCTCAAGGTCGGCAGTGGCAGCGAGCTGCCGAAGCAGGTCAGCGGCGACAACGCGCTGCTCCTGCTCGATCGCTCGACCATCTTGCAGCAGCTCGATCAGTTCGCGAACTCGAGCCGCGATCTCGAGACGGCCGACAAGCAGGTCGAGATGCTCGACTTCACCCGCGCGACGTCGCACGAGATCGGCCGCTATCTGTTCTCGGACGACACCGGTCCGTACAAGGCGCGTCCTTACGAGAAGCTGCTCGTCAACACCATCAACATGGTGAACTACCTCGCACAGGGCAACGTCGCGGGCGCCAAGGTCGAGGCGCGGCGACTTGCCGTCATGCAGAAGTACTTGAGTCAGACCGAGAACGACCCTACGGCAGTCTTACTTGGACCCGGCAGCTATCTCGCGGGCTTCGCCTTCGAGCGCATGGGTGAGTACGACGAGGCGATCCGCTACTACGACGAGGCGCTCAAGGCGACGCCCTACGCCACGCTCACGGAGCCGGTGCGCTGGGCGGCGCAGTACTCGGGCTACTCGTCACCGCGCATCAAGCCCATCCTCGAGGGCGGCAAGGCGAGCGGAAGCCCCAAGGAAGAAGCCGAGATCTTGGTGGTGCTGGCCTATGGGTGCGTGCCTGCACTGCGCGCCGAGCGGGTACCTATCGGCTTGGCGTTGACCGGCGCGGCGCTCTATCTCGACGGCGGTCAGACGCAGGCAGCACGCAGGCTGGCGGGGCAGGGCGCGATCAGCTGGGTGAACTATCCGTCACTCGAGCGCGCGCCGCGCGCGTACGGAATGCCGTCGGTGCTGGTCGATGGAAAGCCGGCGCCGATCGACACCGTGACCCCCGTCGACGACCTCGTTCGCGCTGCTTACGAGCGCGCCAAGGGGCCGGTCATGGCGTCTGCCATCACGCGCATGATCGCGCGTGGCGTGGTCGGTGCGGCGGCGGGTACCGGCGTCGCCAAGGCGAGCAACTCGGGCGCGCTCGGGATGCTGCTCGCGATCGGAGCGCAGGCGGCGCTGGTCGCGGCCGACACCCCCGACACGCGCTCCTGGGCCACCCTGCCCGCGCGCATCGCGATCTCGCGCGTACGTCTTCCACCGGGCAAGCACACGATCCGCGCGGTCGCGCAGGGCACCGTTCGCGAGCAAACGGTCGACATCCCGAAGGGCGGGTTCGCCGTCGTGAACCTCACCGAGCTCAGCCAGTAGTGTCCCAACAGGTCTTAGGAGGAGATATGGGTCGGCCACACAGTCAGGGTGCTGTTCGCTGCGCCGCCATCGCACTCGCGCTCGCGGCGGGCGTCGGTCTCACCAGCGCGCGCGCGGAGGCGCAGGTGCCGGGCGAGACCGTGACCGTCGTCGATCCCATCGACATCCCGCCCGAGCACGATCCGCTCGCGCATGCTTGGGACGTTCCAGGCGAGCGCAGCGGCTTTTATCTGCGCGCGTCCACGAGCCTCGGAGTGCAGAACGATCGGCTCGGCCCCTCGGGCTGGGAGTCGGACATCGAGGGGCGCAGTGTCAACGGCTTTGCCTCTGGCTACGGCTTGCAAGTCGGTGGCTTGCTGCGCCCGTGGCTGGCGCTGCACCTCGATACCAGCATCGGCGTGCTCTGGAACGGCGACGTCGACGAGCTACAGGTGCTGGGGGAGGGCGACGGCAACGCACGCGTCGTGGCGTACGGCGTCGCGCCCGCCGTGACCTTCTTCACGCGCCGTGACTTCTACTTCACGCCTGCCTTCGGGGTCGGCTTCGCGACGCTCAAGTGGCCGCGCGTCGACGAGAGCACCGACGTCGGCTTCTACATGAACCTGATCGCCGGCAAGGAGGTCTATACGGGCCCGAATCTCTCCGTCGGTCTGCAGTTTCAGGTCGTCTACATGCTGCTCGGCCACGACCAGGACGACTACGAAGCGCGCGTGCGTCAGTTCCTATTCGGCGTGAGTCTCGGCTTCAACAGCGGCGGGTGAGATGCGCGGCGTGCGCAGCAGCTCGGCGCGACGCAGCGGCGCGCGAACCTCGGGCACATAGCGCTCGCACGCACGCAGCGCCAAGTAGTGCTCGTAGCGCGGGCCGCCGCGACGCTTGAGCAGCGTCGCGAGCCGCAGCGTCTCGAATGCGCGCACGAGGCGCAGGACGCGCGCGCGGGCGATGCGCACCGTGTCTTGCTGGGCGAGCGCCTCCTCGAGCTCGCGCGTGGCGAGCAGGTTGGCGTGCGCGAGATCGGAGTCGATGAGCATCTGCTCGATGCGCGGGCCTTCGCGCTCGACCAGCGCACGGGCGCGCGGGTCCCACACGTGTTCGAGCAATGGCCAGCGCTCGAGCAGCGCGATGCGTAGCGCGTAGAACGTGTCGTCGCTCGCATGCTGCGCCTCGTCGAGCAGCTGCGCCGTGTCGGCCAAGATGCGGTCGAGCTCGCTCAGCTTGGCGCGCGCCTCGCGCTCGTCGCCGAGCTCGAGCTCGGCCGCCAGCGCGCGTACCACGGAGAGCTCTTCGAGCTCCGGGTCGGGCACCATGCGCTCGGCGTCGAAGGTGCGCACGTACTCGCGCAGGAGGCGCTCGGAGGTGGTGGTAGGCACGTCGAAAGAGCGGCTGTGTATGCGCGCCCAGGCGTGTGCCTCGAGCAGACCCACGCGCGAGTCGCGGTCGAGATCGATCTGGGCGAGCTGCTCGTCCCCGTGGCGCGACTGTCCACGCAGCGCGTTCAAGAAGTGCATCGCGTAGGAGTCTTGCTGTCGCCGGTCGGGGTTGGCATCGCAGCCGCTCGACTCGTCGTCCCAGGGCGCCGCGAACAGACCGCAGTGATCCGGACTGCGCAGCCCCTTGCGCGCATCGGCGGCGACGAACAGAAGCTCCGCGAAGCCGCCGCCGTAGCAGGCCGTGATCACGAAGCGCGTGGGGCGCGGCTTGTCGGCGTGATCGAGCAGCTCGGCGAGATCCTCGACGTTGAGCGACCAGCCGCCCCACAGGTTGAGGGCGTTCTCGCGCGGCCTTGCGCCTTGCTCACCGTGGCTCGTGGCGAGCACCAAGAGTGGGCTCGTGCCGCTCTCGACGGCGCTGCGCAGCGCATCGAGCACGTGGTCGCGCGTGGCGGGTGCATCGACGGCGAGCGTGGTCGGCTCGTAGCGGACGTGCATCCCACCGGGCGGCCCGAACAGTCGCGCGAGCTCGCGTGCGACGTCGAGGGTGCTGTCGGTCGGGCGCGCTTCCTGGCGCTCGATGGCGACCGGTGCGCCTTTGCCGCTCGCAAACAGCGTGAAGCCGTTGCCGGCCAGGAGCGAGCCGGCGAGCTCGAGATCTTGCGCGAGCGAGATCTGGTTGGAGAGCGGTTCACTACCGCCACCAAAGGCAAGCCACGCTGGCTCCGGCGGAAGCTTTGGCAAGCGCTGCTCGACGCTCGCGAGTGCCAGCTTGGTGACCGGTTTGGGGGCGCTTGCGCTCACGTGCGTGGCCGCGTCTGCGCGCTTGCTTCGTCGCGGCGCGCGTCCACAGCTACTCAGCGCCAATGCGCTGCAGCCACTCACGAGCACGATCTGCGACCACTTCCGAAGCACGCGTGCGCTTGTAAAGCCCAATGGACGAGGGAGCAAATCACGTGCGCCGCGCGAGAGTCGATCGTAGAGATCAGGCATGTCCGATCGCGCGAAGGTGATCATCGTCGGGGGCGGCTTCGGTGGGCTCACTGCGGCCAAGGCGCTACGGCGTGCACCCGTGGAGCTCACGCTGGTCGACCGGCAGAACCACCACTTGTTTCAGCCGCTGCTCTACCAGGTTGCGATGGCTGGGCTCGCGCCGAGCGAGATCGCGGCGCCCATCCGCGCGCTGCTCTCGAAGCAAAAGAATACCCAGGTGCTGCTCGACGAGGTGGTGGCCGTCGACCTCGAGCGGCAGTGCGTCGCCTTCGCGCACGGGCGAGAGCTGCCCTACGACTATCTCATCCTCGCGCCAGGCGCGCGCACGCATTACTTCGGCCACGACGAATGGGCTGGCTTTGCGCCGGGCCTCAAGAGCATCGATGACGCGGTCGAGATTCGCCGGCGCGTGTTGCTCGCGTTCGAAGCCGCCGAGCGCGAGCCCGATGCGGCCACGCGCGGCCAGCACCTGAGCTTCATCGTGATAGGCGGCGGGCCGACCGGGGTAGAGCTCGCGGGAGCCATCGCGGAGCTTGCCCGCTACGTGCTCGGGCGCGACTTCAAGAACGTGCGCCCCTCCGAGACGCGCGTGACCTTGCTCGAGGGCGGGCCGCGCGTGCTGCCCACGTTCGACCCTTCGCTCTCGGAGAGCACGGTCCAGCAGCTCTCCGAGCTCGGGGTGCACGTGCGCACCGGCGCCATCGTCAGCGAGATCGATGCCGAGGGCGTGATGCTCAGGAGCGGCGAGCGGCTCGCGGCCCAGACCGTGGTGTGGGCCGCAGGTGTCGCCACATCACCGCTGCTCGCGAAGCTGGGCGTCGAGATCGATCGCGTGGGCCGGGCCAAGGTCGAAGAGGACTGCTCGCTGCCCGGCCATCCGCGCGTATTCGTGATCGGCGACGCCGCGCTCATGCTCGGCGAAGATGGCAAGCCGCTGCCCGGCGTCAGCCCCACGGCCATGCAGATGGCGCGCCACGTCGCGCGCCTGATCAAGAACGAGCTCGCTGGCAAGGCGGCGCGCACGCCGTTTCAGTATCGCGACAAGGGCAGCATGGCGACGATCGGCCGCTCACGCGCGATAGCGCAGGTGAAGAACCTCAAGCTCACCGGCTTTCTCGCCTGGCTCGCCTGGCTCGGGGTGCACATCTGGTACTTGGTAGGCTTTCGCAATCGCTTGCTGGTGATGATCGACTGGGCGTGGTCGTACTTCACCTATCGACGCGGCGCGCGCTTGATCACGGGCGGGCGACTCGAAGCGGGCGCGCCGCCGCACGAGAGTGTCCGACGTGAGCCGTCGCTCGCGCGTGCAGAGCCGCCGACGGTGCCCTCGTGAGAGGCGCCGCTGCGACAGCCACAGAGCGGACTGTCCTGTCAAGAGTTGTCGGTTGAAACCGCACGATCTGGACGCTCCGCCCACAAACTTATGCCGGGTGTGACCCGATTGGTTGGGCCAGCGGTACCTAACGCACGTGCCCGCCAAAAGTGCCAAGACGAGTGCGCTCAGATTGGCCTTCACGGTCGCTCTGGCGCTGCCGAGCGTGAGTGGCTGCCAGGGTGTCGTCGAGAGTCCGCTCGGACCCGGCGGTAGTGGCAGCAAGCCGGGTGCGGTCGATGGCGACGGCCTCTCCAACACGCCCGGGACCGACGGCTTCCTCGGCGGGCAGCTCGACGCACTCGCCTGCGAGAACCGCGAGCTGCACCCGGGCTCCATGCCTGGCCTCGTGCGGCTCACGCATCGCCAGTATCAGAACGCCGTCACCGACCTGTTCGGTGTCGAGTCCAAGGCCGCCAGCGAGTTCGTGAGTGACCAGGAGTTCTACGGCTTTGACAACAACGCCGAGAAGCTCTCGGTCGATAGCGTCCAGACGCTGCGCTACCGCGCGATGGCCGAGAAGGTAGCGGCCGAAGCGACCAGCAACCTCGCGCCGCTCGCCAAGGTGGTTCCGTGTGTCAGCAGCCAGCGCAACGATGGCTGTCGCGATAGCTTCCTGAGTGGCCTGTTGCAGCTGATGTTCCGCCGGCCGCTCAGCGACGCCGAGCTCACTCGCTATCGCACGCTGTTCGCAGCGGGCACCACGCTCTACGAAGAGGGCGACGCCTTCACGCGCGGGCTGCGTGTGGTGATCGAGGCAGCGCTGCAGACGCCGACGTTTCTCTATCGCGCCGAGCTTCGCGACACGCCGCTCGACGGCAAGGTGGTGCAGCTCGACGCGTACGAGCTTGCCGCGAGGCTGGCCCTGACCTTCTGGAGCTCGCTGCCCGATGCCACGCTGATGGCCAAGGCCGAGTCGAAGAAGCTCGGCGACCCAGTCGAGCTCGAGCTGGAGGTGCGGCGCCTGCTCGACGATCCACGCGCGAGTCGCGTGCTCGACGAGTTCCATGCGCAGTGGCTCGAGTTCGGCAAGCTCCGCTTCGACAAGGACGCGAGCGCCTTTCCGGGCTACGACAAGGCAGCGTTCGAGCAGGCGGCGCGCGCCGAGGCGCTCACCTTCGCGCGTAACATGACGCTGAAAGAGAGCGGCACCATCGCCGATCTCTTCACCTCGCCCGTGACTTGGGTCGACGCAACCCTGGCCCAGAACTACGGCGTGCAAGCGGGCGCCGGCGTCACGCGAGTGGAGCTCGATCCGTCGCAGCGCGCAGGGCTCTTCACGCAGACGGCATTCCTGGCGGGCCACGCCGATGCACTCGAGGGCTCGCCCATCCATCGCGGCGCGTACGTGCAGCGACGCGTACTGTGTCGCGAGTTCGGAACGCTGCCGCCCAACGTGGGCACGGTGCCGCCGGCGAGTCCGGGCGCGGCGACCACACGCGCGCGCGTCGCGCAAAAGACGGCGGCGGCCGCCTGCCAGTACTGCCACAAGCACATCAACCCGACCGGCTTCGCGTTCGAGTCGTTCGACTCGCTCGGCCGCTTCCGCACGCAAGATCACGGTGAGCCGGTCGATGCCACCGGTGCGCTCGAGCTCGACCAGGGCGTGCCGAGCAGCTTTTCGGGCGGCGTGCAGTTCGCGGCGGAGCTCGCGAGCAGCGACAAGGCGACGCGCTGCTACGAGACGCAGTGGTTCCGCTTCGCGTACGGCCGCGCAGAGGGCCACGACGACGCCTGTCTGCTGCGCGAGATCGACAACAAGGCCAAGGCCAAGAGCTACAACCTCAAGGAGCTACTGGTGGCACTCGGGACATCGCGCGCGTTCCGCTTCCGCGCCCAGGAGGATCTGTGAATCGTCGTCGCTTTCTGCGAGGTCTCGGCGGCGTGGTCATCGCGCTGCCGCTGCTCGAGTCGCTCGGCTTCTCGCGCTTTGCTCCCTCGGTCGCGCGTGCGCAGGCTGCCGTACCACGCCGCTTCGTCACGTTCTTTCAGTGCAACGGCGCCAACATGAGTAAGTTCTGGCCGACCGCCGGCTTTGGCGCGCTCACGCCCGCTCACTTCGCGGCAGACCGTACGCTCCATCCGCTGCTCAACCATCGCGACAAGCTCCTGCTCGTGCGCAACATGCACACGGCGCCCAAGGGCTTCGGCTGGGACATGAACACGGGTGGCGACGACCACCAGAAGGGCATCGGCCACAAGCTCACGGGTGCGCCGCTCGACGGCTCGAACTTCGCGCAGGGCATCTCGCTCGATCAGTTCCTCGCCAAGCAGCTCAATCCGCAGGGGCGCGCGCCGATGACGCTCGGCGTGCATCGCGTCGGCGGCGGCGGCACGGGCAGCATCTCGTATCGCGGCGCGGGTCAGCCCGTCACCAGCGAGACCAACCCGCGCCTCGCGTTCCAGGATCTGATGGGGCTCAAGTACAGCACCACCGGCACGCCCACGCCCACGCCCACGCGCGACCTGCAGTCGGAGCGGCGCAAGAGCGTGCTCGACCTGGTGCGCGCCGACTTCGAGAACATTCGCGTCAAGAAGCTGAGCAAGGGCGATCAGCAGAAGCTCGACATGCACTTCACGACCATCCGCGACCTCGAGAAGGAGCTGATGGGTGGTGGCGTGGTGGCGCCCATCGCGAGCGGATGCACGCCGCTCGACGCCGCGCGCGTCGCCGAGATCCAGGGCGCCGACAGGGGCGTGAACGTGAGCGATGACGCGCAGTTCAAGAAGATCGGGCGCATGCAGATGGACATGATCGCGCTCGCACTGGCCTGCGACCACACGCGTGTGGCCACGCTGCAGTGGGGCTCGGGCGCGGGTGGGCCGACCTTCAAGTGGGATGGCATGAACCACACCTACAACCACCACAAGCTCTCGCACGGCCTCGACAACGACGGCAACACGGGCAACGCGGTCGCCGGCTACGAAGACATGCTCTACAACATCGATCGCTGGTTTTGTACCGAGTACGCGTACCTGCTCGACAAGCTCAAGGCTTACGACGAAGGCAACGGCACGCTGCTCGACAACAGCGTGGTGATGTGGATCAACGAGCTCTCCGACGGCAAGGCGCACGACTTTCGTGACATCCCGTGCGTCATCGCGGGCAGCGCCGGCGGGCAGCTCAAGCAGGGCCAGTACCTCAACATGTCGAAGGTCGCGAACGCGCTCGACGCGTACATCCCCGACCTCGATGCGCCGCACAACAAGCTGCTGACCACGATAGCGAACGTGATGGGCGCCAAGGACACGGACGGCGGACCCGTCAAGCGCTTCGGCCATCCGAACTACGGGGCGGCCGGCGAGTTCACGCAGCTGCGCGTCTGACGCGCCCGCGAGCTGCGCCGTCAGGGCAGAGACGCATGCTAGACGGGCTCGACGTGGTCGTCGGTGCTGCACTCGACGAGCTCAAGGCACCACCTCGATCAGCGCCGCTGACGCCAGCAGGATGGCTGTCACCGGCAGAATCATGCCGAGGGCGGAGCCGATGGCGTGGTCGCGGGCGCGAAGTCGCGTGAGGGCCAGGGCGCCAGTCACGGGCGGGAACATGATGGTGAGGGTGCGCAGGATGGCCACCGTGCGGATCGGGTGGTCGTCGAGCTCCGCGAACAGGCGGCGTAGGGTCGGCCGCTTGAGCTCGCTGAAGGGCTGTCCACCCAGCTTGCGGACCAGCGCGAAGTTGAGGATGACGGCCACGTTGCTCGCCAGGAAGCAGAGCAGCCAGGCCTCGGGCAGGTGAAAGAGCGCCGGCGCGGCGATCACGAACGCAAAGCCCGGCACCTGTGCAACTACAGCCGCGACGAACAGGGAGACGAACGCGAGTGGCCCGAGTGGGCCTGCGCGACCCATTAGCTCGCGCAGCCGGTCGGCCGAGAGCTGCGCGTCCACACCGCTTGCCCTCGCGACCAAGGGAGCGGCGAGTACGACCGCCAGGAGGATGCCCATCCTCGCGTTTCTCGAGAGCGCAAACTTCATCGCCGTGAACGGGGCCACTTTTCGCGCCGCATCGGGGGTGGTCAAGTTGGATGTCAAAACGTGTCGTCCGCTTGACGAGACTCTGACATTCGGCTTTCCTCCGCCCCCGTTAGGAGCTTGCGAGATGGCGCTCACACGCGACAAAGAGTTCTGGTCCGCATTCACGGGCCACGCAGACCTCACGGTGCAAGCGGCGAGACTGCTCGTCGAGATGCTCGAGCATCCAGACCGCAGGCAGCAGCTGGTGCAGGAGGTCTCGAACCTCGAGCACGCAGGCGACAAGATTACCCACGACACGGTGCTGGCGCTGCACCAAACCTGGATCACGCCGCTCGACCGCGACTCCATCCACGGCCTGATCTCACGGCTCGACGACGTGCTCGACTTCGTCGACGCGGCAGCCGACCGGGTCGCACTCTACGAGATCGAGACTGCTCGCCCGGAGTCGGTGGAGATAGCGAAGATCCTGGAGCTCTCGTGCTCCGAGATCGCGCGCGCCATGGTGCTGCTGCAGAACATGAAGGATGCCAAGGAGCTGCTCACCTTGTGCATGCACATCAACCGGCATGAGCACGACGCCGACCAGATCTTCCGGCGCGCGCTGGCGCGGCTGTTCAACGAGCGCACCGATCCGCTCGAGCTGATGAAGTGGCGCGACATCCTCGAGTCGATCGAGACGGCGACCGACCGAGCCGAAGACGTGGCCAACATCATCGAAGGAATCGTGCTGGAGCACGGGTAATGATGACGTCTACCGTCCTCATCATCATCGGGCTCGCACTCGTCTTCGATTACATCAACGGCTTTCACGATGCTGCCAACTCCATAGCCACGGTCGTCTCGACGCGCGTGCTCTCGCCGCGCGTCGCCGTCGTGTGGGCGGCCTTCTTCAACTTCGTCGCCTTCCTGGTCTTTCCTACGCACGTCTCGTCGGCCATTGCCAAGGGCGTCGCGCTCGAGTCGGTCACGAACAACGTGATCATGGCGACCTTGATCGGCGCCATCCTGTGGAACTTGCTGACCTGGTGGTGGGGGCTGCCCT
>Ga0190275_10003172_pt1 | contig 11704 bp, 5 predicted proteins | sample Popmic550T_FD_133745 | JGI IMG/M metagenome (GOLD analysis project Ga0190275, IMG submission 133745) | Populus adjacent soil microbial communities from riparian zone of Yellowstone River, Montana, USA - 550 T | ecosystem: Environmental > Terrestrial > Soil > Riparian zone > Trees stand | place... | reverse complement strand
TCCCGGGGTTGAACCGGGGACCTAGCGATTTTCAGTCGCTCGCTCTACCAACTGAGCTAACTGCCCGTCACCCACCGTTATACCGCCCCGCCGGGGGTCGTCAACCCGCCGGCGGGGTGCGTCAGCCGCACTAACGCGACGACGGCGGCAGCGGCGGTGGGGTCGGTGCGCTCGGGCCGGCCAACGCGCGGGCCACCGCCGTCCAACCGGCCGCCCGGTCCACCCCCGTCGGCAGCACCGCCCGCGCCAGCCGGCGCTCCACGTCCGTCGGCAACCGACCCGCCGACGCCAGCGACAGCGCCTCCAGCATCTGATCGTCCGTCTTCCCCGCCGCGATCAGCTCGCCCACCAGCCGCGACCACCGGTCCACCGACCGTACCGCCGTGCGGACCAGCGGCGCCGCGGTCGCCGGCACGGGTGGGGCCGGCACGGCCTTCGGCGCGGCCGGCGGCACACCGGGCTTCGGCGGCGCGGGAGGAGTCGGCGGCACGGGCGGGACCGGCGCCTTCGGCTTCACCACGTCCCCCTTCGGCGTCACCAACAGGTCGCGCAGCACCGTCTTCGGCTGCGTGTACAGGAACGGCTGCCCGTCCCCCTTCGGCAGCGGCACCACCTCGAACTTCGGCGGCGTCACCAGGTCCGACGACCGGCCGTACAGCTCGAGCAACTTCCCCTGCGGGGTGAACGGCACCACCTGCGGCTGCGCGGCGGCCGGCGGTGTCAGCATTCGACGCTTCCAACCGTCGCCGACGCGGCGGAGCGCGGTCGGGTCGGCCAGCAGCGCGTCCAGCAGCTTCTCGCGCTTCTTCGGGTCGGCGTCGGCGGTGAAGTAGCGCTCCTCCAGCGCCGTCGGTGGGGTGCCGCGGGCCTCCGTCACCGCCCGCCGCAGGAACGCCGCGTCCGTCTCGGCCCCCGCCTTGGCCGCCCACACCACCGTGTTCCGCTTCTCCTCACCCTTACCCGGCTGCTGCGCCGCCCACAGCCGGAGTTGCTGTTCCGCCAGCTTCCCGTCGGCCTTCTTGTCGTCCTCGACGAGCCGGTAGAAGAACGTCTGCGGGGTGCCCTCCTTCGGCGCCGGACCCACCAGCTCGACGCGGTAGCCCGGCACCACCGGCGCCTTCCCGGGGGCGGCCTTCGGGGCGGTCACCGCCAGCCGCTCCTCCACCTTGTACTTCACCCCGCCCTTGCCGTCGTCGGTCGCCACCACCACCTTCACCCGGGCCGGCTCGCCGGCGGCCGGCGCCTTCGCGTCCTTGGACTTCTCGACCACCACCTCGACCCGCTTCCCGGGCTCGGCCTTCTTCTGGGCGTCGAGGAACTGGGCCACCTCGGCCCACTTCGCCTCCGGGCGGACCTGGGCGGGGGCCGGCTTCTCGTCCGTCGTCTGGATGACCTCGACCTTCGTTCCCCGCAGATACACATCGTCCCGCTCGACCACCACGTGCGACCCGTCGGACGTGAAGGTGAGCGGCTGGGCACCGCCGCCGAGAAGCGCCCGGTCGAGCCGGACGTCCGTCACCCACGCCACCTCCGCCTTGTCGCCGAGGTTGGCGGTCGCGACGGGGCCGGCGTGCAGCCAGTCGGTCACCTTCTTGCGCTTGCCGGCGTCCTTGTCCGCGGCGAAGTAGACGTGCTCCACCTCCGTCCCCTTCGTCCCGCGGATCGCCACACACACCCGGTCCAGGTACACCGCGTCGGCGTCGGCCACCCGCGCGGGCGCGGCCGGCGTCGCGCCCGGGTCGTCGCCGGCCACGGCGGGCCGCAGCCCCGGGCCGAACGCGCCGGCAACTGCCAGCAGCACCGCCGCGGTCGCGGCCGCGGCCTTCAGTTTCGTGAGGAAGATCATCCGCATCACCCCGTCGCAGAGTTGAAGGGCATTCGCGGACACGAGCCCGGCGGCGACCCCGCCGGCGGCGACGGCCTCCGCCGCCTTCACCACCCCCGCGGCCAGCTGCGGTTTCACCACCCCGGCGCTCGCCCGCTCGGCCAGCAGCGCCGCCAGGGCCGGCGCCGCCAGCGTCACGCCGCGGCGGGTGAGCCGGGCGGCCAGCGCCTTCCGCGCGTCGGCGAGGCGGCCGGCGAGCGTGGCCGGGGCGATGCCGAGCTGCCCGGCGACGGCCCGCTGCGGCCGCCCCTCCAGGTCGCACAGCACCACCGGGACGCGCAGCCGGTCCGGCAGCCGGGCCAGCTCCTCGTCCAGGATCGGCTTCAGCTCGTCCCACCCGTCGGCGGCCGGCGGCGCGGCCGGCTCGGGCATGGCGTCCACCTGCGACTCCCGGGTGCGGCGGCGGGCGCGCACGGCGCGCGCCTTCAGGGCGGTCCGGTAGGCGACCCCGTACAGCCACGCCCCGACCCGGTTCCGCGGCCGCACGTCGGCGGCGCGGCGGGCCAGCACCAGGAAGACCGCCTGGAAGGCGTCGTCCGCGGCGTCGTGGTCGCGCACCACCCGGCGGCAGACGCCCAGGACCATCGGCCCGTGCCGGCGGACGAGGGCGGCGAACGCCTCGGGGTCGCGGTCGGCGACGAACGCGGCGAGTAGGTCGTCGTCCGGCCGGTCGGCGGCGCGGCCGGCGATCACCCGCCGCAGGGCGGGCATCAGGCTGACGGGAGCGGTCGGCATGGGCCGGCCTCCGGGCTCGGTGTCCGCCAGTGTATTGCCCGCCGCCGGGCAGGCGCTCGGGGGGAATTCCGCGCGGCGGGCGGACCGACGTTCGCCCCGGTCTCATTGGTTCCAGGCGAGGGGGGGGACCCAGTCCCAGAAGCATTGAGTCGTCTGGAAGAATCACTGTTGGAACGACGCCGCGCGGCCCGGCCGGCGCGAGTCCGTGGCTGGATTGGAGTTGCGGCCGAAACCCGGGTCGGGCGCCTCCGGCGCGCGAACGTCCCGACGTTTCCGTCACCGACGCGACGGTTGCGGCCCCCGGGCCGGGCGGGTACTCTTAACACTCTTCCCGTCGTCCCGCGAAGGCTCGCATGACCCCGCCCACCGAACGCCGCCCCGTCATCGACGCCAACAGCGCCCCGTCCGCCCACAGCGGCGTGGACGAGACGGCCGCCGGCGCGTCCGTGGCGGGCACCGCCGTCACGGGGTTCGGCCCCCCGGCCGCCGCCGGCGAGGTCGGCACCCTCGGACCCTACCGCGTCGTGAAGGAACTCGGCAAGGGCGGCATGGGCGCCGTCTACGCCGCCGTCGACACCCGCCTCGACCGCCGGCTCGCGCTCAAGGTCATGCTCCCGCAGTTCGCCGCCGACACCGAATCGCGCGAGCGCTTCCTCCGCGAGGCCCGCGCCGCCGCGCGGGTGAAGCACGACCACGTCGTCACCGTGTACGAGGCCGACGAGCGGAACGGCGTGCCGTACATCGCCATGGAGTACCTCGAAGGCTACCCCCTCGACGAGTACCTGAAGAAGAAGGGGAACCCGACGCCCGCCCAGGTGCTGAAGCTGGCCGCCGAGACGGCCGCGGGGCTGGCCGCGGCGCACCGGCAGGGGCTCGTTCACCGCGACGTGAAGCCCGGCAACCTGTGGCTGGAGGCGCCGGCCGGTCGCGTCAAGGTGCTCGACTTCGGCCTCGCCCGCCCGGTGGACGCGGAGGTGGAGTTGACCAAGAGCGGGGCGGTCGTCGGCACGCCGGCGTACATGAGCCCGGAGCAGGCGCGCGGCGAGAAGGTGGACCACCGCACCGACCTGTTCAGCCTCGGCGCCGTGCTGTACCGGCTCGTCACCGGCCGACTGCCGTTCCAGGCGCCGAACACGATGGCGATGCTGATCGCGCTGGGCACGGAAGACCCGCCGCCGGTGCGGGAGCGGAACCCGGCCGTGCCGGAGCCGCTCGCCGAGCTGATCCACCAGCTGCTCGCCAAGTCGGCCGACGCCCGGCCGGCGTCGGCGGACGAGGTGGTGAAGCGGGTGCGGGCGATGGGCTCGGCACGGTCCGCCCCCGCGGCGGTGCAGGCCGCGTCGCAGGTGGTGTACGTGCCGATCCAGGTGACCGTGGTGCCCGATGCGAACCCGTTCGCCGACCTGGACGCGACCGAGGTCGAGCCGATCCCCGCGGCCGCTCCGGCGGCGGTGCGGCGCGCGCCGCGGCGGTCGTGGGCGGTCGCGGCCGGGCTGGCGGCGATGATGCTGGCGGTGTTCGGCGGGGTGATCATCATCATCCGCAACCGCGACGGCTCGGAGACGAAGATCGAGGTGCCCGACGGCGCGACGGTGACGCTGAAAGACAAGACCGGCAAGACGCTGGCGCAGGTGGGGCCGCCGAAGGTCGCGCCGGTGGCGGACGACAGCCCCGACCGGAAGGCTGCCAAGTGGGTAATCGGTACCGGTGGGGCGGTGCGTGCCAACGGGGGCGTGGAAGGCATTCAGTCGGCAGCCGACCTGCCGAAAGAGCGGTTCACTCTCACGGCGATCGACTTAGCTGGCAACAAGTCACTCACCGACGCAGGGCTGGCCAACCTCAAGGGCTGCCACGAGTTGAAGAGTTTGAACCTGAATGGCACCGCCGTGACAGACACCGGGCTGGTGAACTTCATTGACATGAAGGGGCTGACGGACCTGAACCTCGGTGTCACGCGCGTGACGGACGACGGGCTGGCAAACTTCAAGGCATGCAAGAACTTGACCGCTCTCGACTTTGGTGCCACCGCGGTGACGGACGTGGGGCTCGCGCACTTCAAGGAATGCAAGGGGCTTACCCGCCTCTCCTTGGGGGTTACGAGGATCACGGATGCCGGGCTGGCGAACTTCAAGGAATGCAAAGGGGTGACGTTCATCGACCTGGGCCGCACCGGAGTGACGGACGAGGGGCTGGCGATCGTCAAGGAATGGGAGGGAATTGCCGCGGTCCGCTTGTTCGACACGAAAGTGACGGACGCGGGGCTGTCACACCTCAAAGGGTGCAAAGGGCTGAAAGAACTCGACCTGCAGTTCACGGGAGTGACGGACGCGGGGCTCGCGAGTCTTGAGAACTGCAAAGCGCTGGCAACCCTCAACCTGAATCGCGCCCGTGTGACGGACGCCGGGCTGCGCCACCTCCGAGCCTGTCAGGGGCTGACCTTTCTCGATCTTCGGGCGACGAAGGTGACGCCGAAGGGGCTGGCCGACTTCCACGCCGCCGTGCCCGGGTGTCGCGTCGAGCACGACGGCGGCGTCATCGAGGCCGTGGACGTGGACCGGAAAGCGGCCGAGTGGGTCTTCTCGGTCTCCGGACTGGTGTGGGTGAACGGGAGTGGTCCCAACCTGAAAGCCACCGCAGAGTTGCCTCCGACCTCGTTCACTTTGACGCATGTCAACCTGATCAAGACGAAGGTGACGGACGCTGACCTGGCGAAGCTTGTGGGGTGCGGTGGGGTGGTCGTCCTCCGGCTGGATGGCGTCGGCGTCACCGGCGGCGGGCTGTCACACCTCACAGGACTGAAATCACTGCGGGAGTTGAGCCTCAGTAGCTCCGGTGTGACAGACGCCGCGCTGGCACACCTCAAGGACTACCCGGCCCTGGACGACTTGGAGTTGACTGGCACCCCGGTGACGGACGCCGGGTTGACCCACCTGGCGAAGTGCGAGAGTCTAAAACACCTCGGCCTCGGAGGGACGAAGGTGACCGGAGCAGGTCTGGGGAGCCTCCGCGGCTGCAAGCGTCTTGAAATCCTGAACCTCCACGGCTCACACGTCACCGACGCCGGTCTCGCTCACGTCAAGGACTGCACCGAGCTGAAGGGGTTAATCGTCACCGGGACGGGGGTGTCGGACGCGGGGCTCGCCCACCTCCACGAGTGCAAGCGGCTCACCCACCTCGACGTGAAGAGGACGAAGGTGACGGCGGCGGGGCTGGCGCGGTTCCACGCGGCCGTGCCCGGGTGTCGGATCGAGCACGACGGCGGGTTCATCGAGCCGAAGAAGTGACACGGCCCGGCGAGCCGACCGCCGTGAGGCGGTGGGTGTTTCACCTCACGCGACTCACCCGCCGCCTCACGGCGGTCGGCTCGCCGGGGCGCCGCGTAACAACTTGAGCGATTCCCGATTTTCCGCTGGCACCCCGCCGCGCCCCACGCTATCTGCGACCCCTCTCGGGGAACCGTTCGTCGCAAGAAGGGGGGCGTGCAATGCTCCGCAGGCTCGTATTCGGGCTCGGCGCCGCCGGGCTGTTCGGCGCCGCCGCCGTCGCACAGTTCGCGGTCGACCGCGTGAACACGCCCGTCGCACCGAAGGCGGCCGCGCCCGTCGCGCCACCCGCCGCACCGCCCGCCGCACCGCCCGTCCTCCCGCCCACGGTCCCGAAGGCGGCCCCGCCCGTCGGCGGGTACGTCCCGCCGGTCGGCGGCTTCAGCCCCCCGCCCGCCGTGCCCACCGGGTTCACCCCGGCGCCGCTGCCGACCCCGGCCGCCGGGTTCGACCCGGCCCCCCGGTTCGCCCCGATGCCGACGCCCGCCGCGGCGCCGGCCGAGCCGCTGAACATCCCGACGGCGCTGCCGGCCGACCACCCGTGGCTGCTGCGGCCGGAGCACGGGGCGTTCGTCATTCTCCTCCGCAGCTACAGCCGGCCGGCCCGGCCCAGCGCCGCCGACCCCGGCCTCACCGCCCGCGAACTCGCCGAGGGGCTCGCCGACGAGGTCCGCCGCCTGCCACAGGCGAAGGGGCTCGGCGTCTACCTGTACGAGCTCGTGTCCGAGGAGCGCAAGGCCGAGGCCCAGGCCGCCGCCGACGCCCGCCGCAAGGCCGCCGAGTTCGCCGCCCGCATGTCCGACTTCCGCCAGAAGGCCGAGCTCAACGGCATGACGTTCCTCGACCCCGAGCAGGCGCTGCGGTACAAGTCGTTCAACTACCGCGACCAGATCGGCGTCGTCGTCGGCGGGTTCCGCACCGAGGACGAGGCGGTCCGGGCGCTCGCCAAGGTGAAGCACTGGCCGACGCCGGCGAACACCAAGCTCCTCGACGGCGGGGCCATCGCCAAGCAGGGGGCCGACGGCAAGGCGACGATCGAAAAGACGTACCTGAACCCCTACGGGCAGGCGATGGTGGTCGCCAACCCGACCGTCCCGCGGGCGGCGCCGGTCCCCGGCACGGTGGCGCCGCCCGACCCGTTCATCGCGCGGCTCAACGAGGGGCGGCCGTACAGCCTGCTGCGGGCGACGAAGACGTGGACGCTCGGGGTGAAGGCGTTCAACGCCCCGGTGCGGGTGCAGACGCGCGACGACGACAACGTCAGCATCCGCCTGTTCGGCACGCCGAAGGGGGGCGACGCGCTGGCGGCCGGGGCCGAGGCCGCCGAGCAGATGGCGAAGGGGCTGCGCGAGATGCGCGACAAGGACGGCACGCCGGTGGGGGTGGAGGCGTTCGTGCTGCACCACCGCAACGGCAGCATGGTGACGGTCGGCCAGTTCGACGGCCCGACCGACCCGGCCCTGCACGAGATGCGGCGGCGGATGATGAGCATGCGCTTCATGCCCGGCGACCCGCGGGTGACGGAGAACGCCAGCCACTACCTGCACGAGGGGATCGTGCCGATCCCGATCCCGCGGTAAGAGTCGGTCCCGGAGAATGGCCGCAAAAAAGCACAAGAGGCACAAAAAGACCGATCGATCCGATCGGTCTTTGGCTTCGTTTTGTGCCTCTTGTGCTTTTTTGCGGCCATTCTCCGAGACAGGTTCTTAATCGAACGAGAACGGCCGGGCGGCGTCCAGCAGCACGAACCCGCGGCCGCCGCCGGCCGGGGTGAACGACACTTCCATCTCGCGCACCACGATCGCGTCCGCCTCCGGCAGCGGGAACCCGGCCGGCGGGTCGAACGCGGCCGGCGCGTCGCCGGCGCCGGTCACCGGCACCGCCGCCGTGCGCAGGTCGATGACGAGCCCCTGGCCGGTGACGCTGTACGAGCGCGGGGAGGCGTGGTAGTTCAGCTTCACCGCCAGGGTGCCGGGGCCGCTCACCGCCGCGACGTGGAACCGCACCGCCCGGATCGGCTGGTACGGCACGCTGTGCTCGTACGACTTCATCGCCGTCCCCGACACCTGCACCCCCGCCGGCGCCGCCAGCACGCCCCAGCCGGCCGGGCGCGCCGTCAGCTCGGCGTTCACCGGGTCGCCGGCCGAATACAGCTTGCCGCCGGCGAACAGCCGCCACGCCGGGTTCCAGTCGAGGAACTGCGCCGCCGCCTGCCGCGGGCCGTCCTGGTCCATGTTGTCGATGACGACGGCCCCGCCGGGGGTGAGCTGGTCGGCGGCGCGGATCACGTCGAACAGGGCGTACTCGAAGGCGTGGTTCCCGTCCACGAACACCAGCCCGAGCGGCGACGCCCCCGCCTTCGGCAGGCTGAGCTTGGCGAAGAAGCACATCGACGTGCGGTCGTGGTACTCGACGTGGGCGCGGACCGCTTCGGGCCAGGTGGCGAGGATGCCCGGGACGCGGTGGCCGCCGAACGGGTCGAGGGTGATGACGCGCCCGCCGGCCCCGGCCGCGACCGACGCCTCGGCGAGGACGCGGGTGGTGCCGGCGAAGAAGGTTCCGATCTCCAGGGTGAGGCCGGGTCGGATGCGGCCGACGAGCAGGGCGAGGGTCGCCATCTCGTCGGCGGTGGTGATCGAGCGGAGGTCCGGCCGCTCGTTCAGGGCGGCGGTGAGTTCGCGGTACTCGGGGGTTCCTGCGAGGTCGACGAGCCAGTCGCCGAGGTCGCCGGGCGCGCGGACGTTGCGGAACAGCTTCGGCAGGAGGGCGGCGAGGGGGTCGGGCGGCGGCGGCACCACGACCGGCGCGGCGAGGCCGACGGCCCGCGCCCAGCGGCGGACGGGGAGGTAGCGGCGGCGGAGGCGGAGGAACGGTTGAAGCACGGGTCGGCTCCTGGGTCAGGCGGCGGCGGCGCGGCGGGGTTCGGCGGCGCGGGCGAGGACGTCGGCGACCGGCTCGCGCCCGGCCGGCACGCGGTACGCCGTCACCGCGTCCAGCACGCGGTCCACGTCGGCATCCGTCAGGTCGAAGTACAGCGGCAGCCGCACCAGTCGGTCGCTCACGGCCTCGGTGACCGGGCACAGCCCCGGCCGGCCGCCGTGCTTCGCGCCCATCTCCGACAGGTGGAGCGGCACGTAGTGGAACGTGGCGACGATGCCGCGGGCCTTCAGGTGCGCCAGCAGCGCCTGCCGGTCGTCGAGCGTCGGCAGCAGCAGGTAGAACAGGTGCGCCGGGTGGCCGCAGTGGTCGGGGACGTGCGGCAACCGCACCCGCCCCTCCGCGGCCCAGTCGGCGAGGCCGGCGCGGTAGCGGTCCCACACCGCGCGCCGCCGCGCCTGGATGTCCGCCCGCGCCTCCAGCTGCGCCAGCAGCAGCGCCGCCAGGGCGTCGCTCGGGAGGTAGCTGGAGCCCACGTCCACCCACGTGTACTTGTCCACCTCGCCACGGAAGAAGCGGCTGCGGTTGGTCCCCTTCTCGCGGATCACCTCGGCACGCTCCACGAACGCCGGGTCGTTGAGCACGAGCGCCCCGCCCTCGCCGCACGAGATGTTCTTCGTCTCGTGGAAGCTCTGCGCCGCCATCGCCCCGAAGCTGCCGAGCGGCCGGCCGTTGTACGTGCCGAACAGGCCGTGGGCGTTGTCCTCGACCACCGGCACGCCGGCGGCGCAGATCGCGTCCATCTCGCAGCCGACGCCGGCGTAGTGGACCGGCACCACCGCCCGGGTGCGCCGCGTCAGCAGCGCCGGCAGCTGGCGCTCGTCGAGGTTCAGCGTGTCGGGCCGCACGTCGGCGAACACCACCCGCGCGCCGCGGAGCACGAAGGCGTTCGCCGTGGAAACGAACGTGAACGACGGCACCACGACCTCGTCGCCGGGGCGCACGTCGAGGAGGAGGGCGGCCATCTCGAGGGCGTGCGTGCAGGACGTGGTGAGGAGCGTTTTCGGGGCGCCGAGGATGGTTTCGAGGAGGGCGTGGCAGCGCTTCGTGAACGGCCCGTCGCCGGACAGGTGCATGTTGCCGACGGCCTGGCGCAGGTAGCGGTAGGCGGCGGCCGGCATGGCCGGGCGGTTGAAGTTGATGGGGGCGGTCACGCGGGCGCACCTCCGGGTGCGCCCCTGTACCGCGCCGCGGGGTTCGCTCGCAAGCCCGGGGCGCGGGGGCTCCCGGTGCTGTCCGTCGCGGCCGGGCTCGGGGGCTTTAGCCCGGAGGGCGTCGGCGTGTAGCCCGGGGTGCAACCCCGGGCGGCGTCCGCGGTGAACGAGGTGCGTCGCTCCCACGAACTACGCCGTCGCCCGCCCGGGGTTCCACCCCGGGCTACACGCCGACGCCCTCCGGGCTAAACCCCCGAGCCGCCGGCGCCCTCACCCCGCGCCCGGCCCGGTCATCGTCTCGGGGCGCACGATCCGGTCGAACGCCTCGCCCGTCAGCACGCCGCCCTCCTTGAGCGGCGGGGCCAGCTTCACCGCCTCCTCGCGCAGCGTCGTCCCGTTGTGGTGCGCCGTCTTGGCGATCTTCGCCGCCGCGTCGTAGCCGATGTGCCGGTTCAGCGCCGTCACCAGCATCAGCGACTCGTTCACGATCCGCGAAATCGCCGCCCGGTTGGCGTCGATCCCCTTCCGCACCTTACCACCGGCCTTCGGCCTCAGCGCCGCCTGATCCACCTCCACCATCCCGGTGTCGGCGCCGACGACGTACTCGAGCGCCTCGTAGTCCGTCTCCGGCATGTCGGCGGCGCAGTGCTCGCGGAAGCTGCGGCACGCGTCCGTCAGCAGGCGGATGCTGTGCAACACGTTGTGGATGATGACCGGCTTGAACACGTTCAGCTCGAAGTTCCCCTGGCTCGCGGCGAAGCCGACGGCGGCGTCGTTGCCGAGCACCTGGACGCACACCATCGTCATCGCCTCGCTCTGCGTCGGGTTCACCTTCCCCGGCATGATCGAGCTCCCCGGCTCGTTCTCCGGGATGGTCAGCTCGCCGAGCCCGCAGCGCGGCCCCGACGCCAGCCAGCGCACGTCGTTGGCGATCTTCATGAGGCCGACGGCAAGCGTCTTGAGGCCGCCGCTGAGGAACGCCAGCGGCTCGTGCCCCGCCAGCGCCTGGAACTTGTTCGGCGCCGTCACGAACGGCTGGCCGGTGAGCTCGGAGATTCTCAGGGCGACCGTCTCGGCGAACTTCGGGTGGCTGTTCAGCCCGGTGCCGACGGCGGTGCCGCCGAGGGCCAGCTCGAACACCATTGGCAGCGCCGCCTCGACCGCCTTGATGCCGTACTCGATCTGGGCGACGTACCCGCCGAACTCCTGGCCGAGCGTCAGCGGCACCGCGTCCATCAGGTGCGTCCGGCCGATCTTCACCACGTCCGCGAACTCGGCGGCCTTGTCGGCGAACGTCTTCCGCAGCGCCGACACGCTCGGCAGCAGCCGGTGAACGGCTTCCTCGACCGCGGCGATGTGCATGGCCGTGGGGAACGTGTCGTTCGACGACTGCGACATGTTCACGTCGTCGTTCGGGTGGACCGGCTTCTTCGACCCCATCACGCCGCCGGCCAGTTCGATGGCGCGGTTGGAGATGACCTCGTTCACGTTCATGTTGGTCTGCGTGCCGCTGCCGGTCTGCCAGACGCGGAGCGGGAAGTGGTCGTCGAGCTTGCCCGCAATGACTTCGTCCGCGGCCGCGCTGATGAGTTGCACCTTCTTCTCGACCGGGAACTTGTCCGACGACTTCGCCTTGAACAGCCCGAGGTCGTGGTTGACGAGCGCCGCCG
>Ga0190275_10003171_pt1 | contig 11705 bp, 7 predicted proteins | sample Popmic550T_FD_133745 | JGI IMG/M metagenome (GOLD analysis project Ga0190275, IMG submission 133745) | Populus adjacent soil microbial communities from riparian zone of Yellowstone River, Montana, USA - 550 T | ecosystem: Environmental > Terrestrial > Soil > Riparian zone > Trees stand | place... | reverse complement strand
GCCCGGTTGCCGGTGGCGGCGGCGGCCTCGGCCAGCGAGGCCAGCATCAGCCCGTTCCACTCGGTCAGGACCTTGTCGTCGAGGCCGGGCCGGACCCGCTCGCCCCGGGCGTCGAAGAGCCGGATCCGGCAGTCGCGCATCAGCGGGGGTCGCTCGATCCGGCCGACGTGGTGGAGCCGGTTGAGGATGGTCCGGCCCTCGAAGTTGCCGCCCTCGGTGACGCCCCACCACTCCATGGCGGCGACCGACTCGTCGGGCCCGAGGGTGTCGCGGATCTCGTCGGGGGTCCACAGGTAGAAGCGGCCCTCCTCGCCCTCGCTGTCGGCGTCCTCGGCCGAGAAGAAGCCGCCGGCCGGGTGGCGGAGGTCCCGCAGCACGTAGGTGATGGTCTCGTCGACGACCTGGCGGTGCCGCGGCGCCCCCGTGAGCTGCCAGGCGTGGAGGTACGACCGGATCAGCAGGGCCTGGTCGTAGAGCATCTTCTCGAAGTGGGGCACGAGCCAGCGGCCGTCGACCGCGTAGCGGGCGAAGCCACCGCCCAGGTGGTCGTAGATGCCGCCGGCGGCCATGTGGTCGAGGGTGGAGGTGGCGGCGTGGAGGGCGGCGTGATCGTCGCCCTCGAGGTCGTCGGCCGAGCGGGACGCGGCCCGCAGGAGGAGCTCGACCGAGGCCGGTTGGGGGAACTTGGGGGCGCCGCCGAAGCCGCCCCGGGTCTCGTCGTGGGCCTCGATGAGACCGGCGACGGCCTGCGCCACCACCTCGGCGCCGGGGACGGGCCGGGACCCGGGCGCGGCCTGGAGGGTCTGGCGGAGGTGGTCGGCCAGCTTGGCGCCCTGCTCGGTGACGTCGGCCCGGCGGTTGGTCCAGGCGTCGTCGATGCGCCGGCAGACGTCGACGAACCCGGGCATCCCCTGGCGCTTCTCGCGGGGGAAGTAGGTGCCGCAGAAGAACGGCTCGCCCTCGGGGGTCATGAACACGGTCATGGGCCAGCCCCCGGAGCCGGTCATGGCCTGGGTGGCCTCCATGTAGATCGCATCGACGTCGGGCCGCTCCTCGCGGTCGACCTTGATGGCCACGAAGAGGTCGTTGACGACGAGGGCGACATCGGGATCCTCGAAGCTCTCGTGGGCCATCACGTGGCACCAGTGGCAGGCCGAGTAGCCGACCGAGAGGAGGACGGGCACGTCGCGCCGCCGGGCCTCGGCGAAGGCCTCGTCGCCCCACGGCCACCAGTGCACCGGGTTGTCGGCGTGCTGCCGGAGGTACGGGCTGGTCTGGTCGGCCAGGCGGTTCATGGCTGGTCAGGGTACGGGAGCGACCCCCCCATCCCTGCCGACCACCCCTGATGCACCCCGGGCCCAGCCCCTAGGTTCTCGGGGCATGGACATCCGGATGGACGGCAAGGTGGCGGTGGTGACGGGGGCGTCCAAGGGGATCGGCCTGGCGACGGCGCGGATGCTGGCCGCGGCGGGCGCCTCGGTGCTGCTCACCTCGCGCAAGCCCGACGCCCTGGAGGCGGCGGCGGCCGACATCGTGACCACCGTGCCCGACGCCCGGATCGAGTGGATCGCGGCCAACGCCGGGGCGCCCGAGAGCCCGGCCGCCATCGTGGCCGCCGCCGTCGACCGGCTCGGCGGGCTCGACGTGGTGGTCAACAACGCCGCCACCAACCCCTACTTCGGGCCCGCCCTCGACATCAGCGACGGCCAGTGGGACAAGACCTTCGACGTCAACCTCAAGGGTGCCCACGCCCTGGTCCGCGAGGCCCGGGAGGCGCTGTCGGCCGGCGACGGCGGGGCGGTGGTGAACATCGCCTCGATCGGCGGCATGGCGGTCGAGCCCGGCATCGGGATCTACAACGTCACCAAGGCGGCCCTGATCCACCTCACCCGCGCCCTGGCCCAGGAGCTGGCGCCGGCCGTCCGGGTCAACGCCGTGGCCCCCGGCCTGGTGAAGACCGACATGGCGCGCGGGCTGTGGGAGGAGCACGAGGCGGTCATCGCCCCCCGGCTGCCGATGCGGCGCCTGGGCGAGCCCGAGGACATCGCCGGTGCGGTCCTGTACCTGGTCAGCGATCTGTCGGCGTGGATCACGGGCACGACGCTCGTGGTCGACGGGGGTGCGCTGCTGCGCGGTTGAGCCGGTCGGCCACGGGCAGTGGCGGGCGTCACCGACCCCGGAGATCCCCCGATGCGCCGCCGTCTCGTCCCGTCCCTCGCCCTCACCGCCGCCCTCGCCCTGGGTCTCGCCGCTTGCAGCGACGACGCCGAGAACGACGTCGAGGACGCCGCCGAGGACGTCCAGGAGGGGGCCGAGGACGCCGTCTCGTCGGCCTCGTCGGGTCTCGACGAGGGCACCGACGACGCCGCCGAGGCGGCCGCCCGGAACCTGGCCGCCACCCACGGCGCCGACGAGTTCGCCCAGACCGGTCACGAGATCGACGGCGACATGGAGTGCGAGGCGACCGTCGGCGACGGCGAGGACGCCATCGACGTGACCTGCACCGGCACCACCGTCGACGGCGACGACGCCGAGCTGACCGGCACCACCTCCGAGCTGCCGGGCGCCAGCGCCACCGAGCTCGAGGGCTCGTTCACCGGCACCGTGGCCGGTGAGGAGGCCTTCGCCGTCGACCGTCTCGGGGGCGAGTAGCGACCGGTCGGCCGGCGCCCGAGCAACGCCGGGTGACGTGTGACACCATGGTCTGACCCCCACAGGAGGATCCCCCGTGCACGTGGCAGGTCTGCTGAGGAGCAAGGGCGACGAGGTCGCCACGGTCGCCCCGTCGGCCACCGTCGGGGTGGTGGTCGCCGCCCTGGCCGAGCACAAGGTCGGCGCCCTGGTGGTGTCGGGGGACGGCCAGCAGGTCGACGGGATCGTCTCCGAGCGCGACGTGGTGCGGGCCCTGGCCGAGCAGGGCGGGGCCGTCCTCGACGTCGAGGTGGCGACGATCATGACCACGAAGGTGGTCACCTGCGAGGTGTCGACCTCGGTCGACGAGCTGGCGTCGCTGATGACCGAGGGCCGCTATCGGCACGTCCCGGTGGTGGTCGAGGGGGCGCTGGCCGGCATCGTCAGCATCGGCGACGTGGTCAAGAGCCGCATCAAGGACCTCGAGGACGAGAAGCAGACCCTCCACGAGTACATCTCCGGCGGCCGCTAGCCCTCGGGGTACCGCGTCATCAGGCCGACGAGGTTGCCCTCGCTGTCGCGGATGAAGGCGAGCCACTCCGACCCTCCGGGCGGGCCGAAGGTGCCGGTGGGATCCGGGAAGATCTCGTGGGCCTCCTCCTCGACGGTCACGCCGGCCGCCCGCAGCGCCTCGACCCGGGTGCGGACGTCGTCGACCCGCAGGTAGAGGAGCGAGCCGGGGGAGCCGACCTCGATCATGAGGCGGGTGCCGGCGAGGTCGAAGAAGACGAGGCCGGGCGGGTCGTAGCGGGCGACCGGCTCCTGGCCGAGGAGATCGGCGTAGAAGGCGGAGGCGCGGTCGAGGTCCTCGGCGCCCTGGGCCACCTGGTGGAGGATCACGTCTCGGGTCCCTTCAGTCGCGGGGGAGGCCGGGGATCTCGCCGTTGCGGAAGGCATCGACGAAGCGGCGGTGGTCGTCGCGGGCCAGCGCGCCGTAGGCGGCGCCGAAGGCGGCCAGGTCGGCGGCCAGCTCCTCGTCCCGATCGCCCACGACGTGGCGGATGGCCTCCTCGGTCTGGAACTCGACCAGCGACTCGGAGGTGGCGTCGCTCACGCAGTGGACCTTCGCTGTGGCCTGGCCCAGACAGGTGACCAGGTCGATGATCTCGTCGGGCTCGTGGACGGCGTCCCAGTCGAGGTCGGCGACGTAGGGCGACACCTCCTGGACGACCTGGCCCACGCCGCCGAGCTCGCACCAGCCCAGCCAGGGGTCGGAGTGGGCCTGGAGCGCCCGCTGCGACAGGGCCGTGCGGTGGCCGTGGTGGTGGAACGCCCCCCGGACGGCGGGGTCGTCGACCACCCGGCTGGGGGCGGCCACGTTGCCCTGCTTCATCGAGAGCAGGACGTCGTTCTCCAGGGCCTGGCTGCGCCCCTCGACGAGGAGGCTGTAGGCGGGGAGGCCGGCGCTGCCGATGCCGAACCCGCTCCGCCCCACCACGTCCTTGACCGCGTAGGAGACGCTCTCCTGGCGCTTCTCCGACGGGATCGTCTCCAGGTAGTCCTCGTAGGCGGCCATGACGGCGCCCCGCTCGTCGTCGTCCAGCCGGCGCACGCCGCCGACGTCGAGGTAGTGCCGCTCGCCGTCGTCGACTCCTGTGTCGCGGGCCAGCAGGTCGGTCCGGGTGAGCAGCCGGGCCTGGCGCAGCACGTCGAGCACCGTCCCCGACGTCGTGTCGAGGGTGAGACGGAACTCCTCGTCGTTGTCGCCCTCGGTGAAGGCCCGGACCTGGGCCAGGTAGCTGGTGGCGTAGGCCCGGATGGCCCGCTCGACCGCCTCGTCGGACAGGGCCTTGGCGTAGCCGAGGAGGGCGACGCTGGCCGCCATGCGCTGGAGGTCCCACGTGTAGTGCCCGATGTAGGCCTCGTCGAAGTCGTTGACGTCGAAGACGAGGATGCCGGCGGCGTCCATGTAGGTCCCGTAGTTCTCGGCGTGGAGGTCGCCCTGGATCCAGACCCGGGAGGTGCGCTCGTCGACCCACGGGTCGTCGAGCCGGGCCACGTCGTCGTAGAACAGGCACGCCGTCCCCCGGTAGAAGGCGAACGGGTCGCGGGCCATCTTGCGGAACTTGCGGCGGAACGCGGTGGGGTCGGCCTCGATCAGGTCGGCGAAGGCATCGACCAGCACCTCGACGATCCGGCCGCTGCGGGCGTCGGGATCGGAGGCCAGGTCGGCCACGGCGTCGGCGGGGGAGTCGCTCACGTCTCCCTGCCTACCATCGTGGTGTGCCCGATGACCGCTGGCCCCCAGGTGCTACCGGCGGTAACATCCCGGCCATGGTCGAGCCAGCGCACGTCGACGTCCTGATCGTGGGGGCCGGTCTGTCCGGCATCGGGGCGGCCTACCGCCTGCAGGAGCAGGCGCCGGGCACCACCTTCGCCCTGCTCGAGGGGCGCGACGCCAGCGGTGGCACCTGGGACCTGTTCCGGTACCCCGGCATCCGCTCGGACTCGGACATGTTCACCCTCGGCTACCCCTTCCGGCCCTGGACCGGCGAGAAGACCATCGCCGACGGGGCCGACATCCTCCAGTACATCCGGGACACGGCCGCCGAGAACGGGATCGACCGCCACATCCACTACCGGCACAAGGTCGTGGCCGCCTCGTGGTCGAGCGACGAGGCCCGGTGGACCGTGGACGTGGTCGTCGGTGACGACGCCGAGCCGGCCCGGTTCACGGCGTCGTTCCTCTTCATGTGCAGCGGCTACTACTCCTACGACGAGGGCCACACGCCGGACTTCCCCGGCATCGACGACTACCGGGGCCAGGTGATCCACCCGCAGGCGTGGCCCGAGGACCTCGACTACGCCGGCAAGCGGGTCGTGGTGATCGGCAGCGGGGCCACCGCCGTCACCCTCATCCCCAACCTGGCGAAGACGGCCGCGCACGTCACCATGCTCCAGCGCTCGCCCACCTACATCGGGTCGCTGCCGGGCGTCGACCCGCTCGCCCAGCTGACCCGCAAGGCGCTCCCGACCCAGGCTGCCCACACCGTCAACCGCTGGCGCAGCGTCCTGTTCAACACGGCCTTCTACCAGTTCTGCCAGCGGCGCCCGGCCCTGGCCAAGAAGCTGATGAAGGCGCGCGTGAAGGCCGAGCTGCCCGCCGACGTGCCGGTGAACCCGCACTTCGACCCGAGCTACGACCCGTGGGACCAGCGGGTCTGCCTCGTGCCCGACGGCGACCTGTTCACGGCCATGCGGGCCGGCACGGCCTCGGTCGTCACCGATCACATCGACACCTTCACCGAGACCGGCATCCGCCTCGCCTCCGGGGCCGAGCTCGAGGCCGACATCGTCGTCACCGCCACCGGGCTGCGGCTGGTGGCGGCGGGTGGCATCGCCTTCGACGTCGACGGGCGCGAGGTCGTCCCGGGCGAGACCTTCGTCTACAAGGGCTTCATGCTGAGCGGCGTGCCCAACGCGGCGATGTGCGTGGGCTACACCAACGCCTCCTGGACCCTGCGGGCCGACATCACCGCCCAGTCGGTGGCCCGGCTCTGGAGCCTGATGCGCAAGCGGGGCCACACCATGGCCGTCGCCGAGATCACCGACGAGGAGGCCGCCTCGGCCCAGCCGCTGCTCGGCCTGACCTCGGGCTACGTCCAGCGGGCGGCCGCCCTCATGCCCAAGCAGGGCAACCGGGCGCCGTGGCTGCTGCGCCAGAACTTCGTGCTCGACCTCCTGACGTTCAAGCTGGGCGACCTCACCGAGTCGATCCGCTTCTCGTCCCCCGACAAGCGCGCCCGCCGCGTCCGCGCCGACCTCGACCGCGAGCTCGAGGAGCTCGTCGACGCCTAGACGGCGGGCCGCTCAGAGGTCGGCGATCGCCGCCGCGGCCACCTGCGTCGCGATCGTCAGCGCCTCGCGGCGGTAGTCGGGCGGGGTCGAGATCGTGGTGCGGACGATGCGGGTCCCGACCAGCACGTACAGCTCGCCGTAGGAGCCCTCGGCGGCCGGGTCGGCCAGCCACACGGCGGCGTCGCCCAGGTCCTCGACCTCCTCCTCGGGCCACGGCTCGAGGGAGTCGGCGTCGGGCCCTGAGCTGCGCTCCACGGCATCGAGGTCCTCGGCGGTGGCGTCGGCCTCGGTCTGCTCGACGTCCGCCGACACGAGCGTCCCCTCCCGGGCGACGCTGCAGCGGCGGACGTCCACGACGCTGATCACCGACGGCCCGCCCAGGGCGGCGTCGATGGCCTCCTGCGAGAGGCCGTCGCACGGCCCCTCCCGCGCCGGTGCCTCCGTGGTGGTGGTCGTCGACGTCTCGGGCGGTGGGTCGTCGTCGGACGACCGGCTGTCGAGGAACCCCAGGCCGAGGGCGCCCACCACGATCACCAGCCCGACCACGACCGCCCTACGCCGTCCCCCGCCCACGACGGGTCTTCTTACCAGCGGATGCGATGGGTGGCAACGATCCGGACACCTCAGGGTCGTTGACCTCGGGCCTCTCCGTGCATATGGTCGCCCGCAGGTGGTGTGACCTCGGTCAACCAGGGTGTGACGATCGGCGCACGGGGCGTCGGCGGGACGTGGGGAGACGCGCATGGCGTGGAAGTCGGTCGGCGTCGCCGTGGTCGTGGCCATGGCCATCAACGGAGCGGCCGTCGAGCTGCCCCCGGCAGCCGCGGTCGAGGAGGTGCCGCTGGCGATCGTGGAGGACCTCGAGGTCACCATCGACGACGACGGCACCACCCGCCGGGTCAGCTGGGCCCTGTGGCGGGGCCCGACCGTGCCCGGCGACGTGGTCGACGGCTGGGTGGTGTCGGCCGACGGGGCCGAGGACGTCGTGGTCGAGCCCGATGCGGTGGGCGCCCGGCTGGAGGGCTTCGAGGAGGACGAGGTCGTCGAGGTCACGGTCCGGGCCCGCAACGCGGTGGGCGACGGCTCGGCCGTCACCGACATCTCCGACCCGGAGGACCCCGTGCCTCCGACGTCGGCACCGACCGGCCTCGACGTGCGGCCCACCCCCGTCTCCGGGGAGCTGCTCGTCACCTGGGCCGCCCCGACCGTCGCCGCTCCCGACTCCGTACGGATCTCGTGGCCGGGCGGGCACGAGGACGTGCTGGCGGCCGATCCCCGCTCGGTCCTGATCGAGGGCCGGGCCGACGGCACGCCGACCGTGGTGACGGCCCGGGGCCAGGACACCGCCGGGTGGAGCCCGGTCGCGGTGGCGCCGCCGATGGCGCCGGGAACGCCCGTCGCGGCGCCGCCCTCGGTCACCGCCGAGCCGACCGGCGAGAACGGCGAGGTCCACGTGACGTGGGGCGCGCCGACCTCGGGGTCGGACGGGGTCGCCCCCATCGGTGGCTTCGAGGTGACCTGGGACGGTGGCCACCAGACGGTGGCGGGTGCCGGCGCCCGGAGCGTCACCGTGACGGGGCTGGTCGACGGCGAGAGCCACGACGTGCGGGTCGCGGCGCGGAACCTCAACGGCCCCGGCGTGCCCTCGGCCGCGGTGGCCGTCGTGCCCTCGGGCCCGCCCACGGGGGCTCCCCCCGGGGTGGCGGCCGAGGATCTCGGGACCTCCGGCGACGTCGAGGTGACCTGGGACGTGCTCGAGGACGAGGTCGACGGCGGGTCCGACGTGACCGGCTACGAGGTGCGGTCGGCGGGCGGCTCGTGGTCCGCGGTCGCTCCGACGGCACGGGAGGCCGTCGTCGGCGGGCTGGCCGACGGCGAGGAGGCGACCCTCGAGGTCCGCGCCGTCAACGCCAACGGGCCCGGACCGGTGGCATCCGTCCCGGTCACTCCCACCGGGCCCCCGACCAGCGCCCCTGGTGGGCTCGGCGCCCGGGCGACCGGCGCCACGGGCGAGGTGGCCGTGTCGTGGGAGGCGCTCGATCCGGAGCACGAGGCCGGTGCCGCCATCACGGGGTACGACGTCGAGGTCGATGGCGTCGTGGAGGCGGAGCCGGCCGTCCCCGCGACCGAGGTGCTGGTCACCGGGTTGGACGACGGGGACGAGGTGGCCGTCCGGATGCGGGCCGTCAACGCCAACGGACCCGGACCGTGGTCGGCCTCGGTGACGGTGGTCCCCGGCGTGCCGGCCGCCGCGCCCGAGGACGTCGTCGTCGAGCCGCTCTCGACGAGCACGGCCCGGGTGACCTGGGCGCCCCTCGATCCGGCCGACGAAGGCGCCGCTCCGCTCAGCGGCTACGTCGTGTCCTGGGGCACCGGCGAGGAGGTGGCCGCGGCGTCCGCCGACGAGCTGGTGGTCGAGGACCTGGTGCCGGGGACCGGCTACGCCTTCACGGTCCGGGCCCGCAACCCCCACGGGGACGGGCCCGAGTCGGACCCCACGCCGGAGGTGGCGCTGGGCGCCCCTCTGGTCGCCCCGAACGGCGTCGAGCTGGAGGCGAACGGCGTGGCCGGCGAGCTGGTCGTGACCTGGGTGGCGCCGGCGGACGAGGGCGGCGGGTTCGGCCCGCTCACCGGGTTCGACGTCCTGCGCGAGGACGGCACCGTATGGACGGCGGTGACCGACCCCGAGGCCGATGAGGTCGTGCTCACGGGGGCGACGGGGGCGACGCGGGTGCGGGTTCGGGCCCGCAACGCCATCGGTGCCGGTCCGGGATCCGAGCTCTCGGGCGCCCAGGGCCCGGAGACCCCTCCGACGGCGGCTCCATCGAGCGCCGTGGAGGGGACGGGCACCTCGGGCGAGCTGCGGGTCACGTGGGACGGCGTCGCCTCCGACGGGGGCTCGCCCGTGACCGGCTACCGCGTCACGTGGGCGTCCGGCTCGGAGCTGGTCGACGACGAGGATCGAGAGCTCCTCCTCGAGGGCCTGACCGACGAGGTCCCCGTCGACGTCGAGGTGGCCGCGGTCAACGTCTGGGGCGACGGCGTCGCCGCCACCGTGACGGGCACCCCGGGCCAGGCTCCGACCGCCGGGCCGACCACGGTCGAGGTCGGCCCGACAGGTGTGTCGGGAGAGATCGAGGTCTCGTGGACCGACCCGCCCACCGGTGGTTGGGGCACCGGCGCCGAGCGGGACGTGGTCGTCACCGTCGAGGGCGGCGAGGAGCAGGTCGTGGCGGCGGCCGCCGGCTCGGTCGTGCTCGATGGCTACGACGACGGCCACGGCTACGAGGCCGAGGTGGCCGCCCGCACCGAGCGGGGCACCGGACCGGCCACGACGGGCGGTCCGGGGAGTCCGGCCACGGCCCCCGTCGTCGCCCCCACCGGGGTGCGAGCCCGGGCCGGCGAGGTCGCCGGCCGGGTCGAGCTGGACTGGAACCCGATGCCGGCGCTGGCGGCGTGGGGCTACGAGCGCGGCGAGTGGGTCGTGACGTGGGACGGCGGCAGCCAGGCCCTCCCCGCGACGTCGAACCGGGTCGAGGTGACGGTGCCGGACGACGACGTGGCCCGAACCTTCCAGGTCCGGGCCCGCAACCGCTGGGGCGACGGCCCGCCCTCGGCCCCGACGCCGGCGGTCACCGCCGACGGCTCCGGCACCTTCCCCAACCTCCTCCCGGGCGAGGGCTGGGACCCGGGGGAGGGGGGCATCAGTGGCGATGAGTGGATCGTCCTGGGCGCCCAGGCGGCGGTCGTCATCGGCGACGCCCACGATGGCGTGGCCGCCCTGCGCATGGTCGTCGAGCCGTCGGAGAACCCCAAGCCGGCCGTCGCCTTCGGGTATCCGGGCTACGTGGCGGTCACCTCCGGCGAGACGTACCGGTTCGACGGGTGGATCAAGGCGCCGCCGGGGACGGTGGCGGGCGCGGCCCTCGTCTGGATCTCCGAGGAGGGCGAGCCCGTGTTCGACGGTGAGCCCCCGGTGCTGCTCGGTACCACCTGGACACCCGTCAGCGTCACGGCGACCGCCCCCCCGGGAGCCGTCGCCGCGCTGGCGTTCGTCGAGTCCGACGCGGCCGTCGGTGCCGAGGTCTTCGTCGACGATGTCCGCCTCGGGCTCGAGGCGCCCGGAGCGCCGAACCTGCTCGCCTCGGGCAGCTTCGAGGGTTCGTCCGTCGGGTGGGACGGGCAGCACGCCCTGGTCGATGTGGCCGCCGAGGCCGGTGGCCACGACGGCACCACCTCCCTGCGGGTGACCCCCGACGGCTCGGCCCCCGTTGGGACGGCACCGTCGGCGTGGACCTCCACGCTGTGGGGGCTCTTCCCCGGCGTTGCCGTCGAGACGTCGATCTGGGTGCGGACCGAGGAGGAGGACGTCGAGGCCAGCCTCGACCTCACGTACACGGACCAGTTCGGGACGATCGTGGGCACCTCACCAGGTACGGCCATGCCCATCGGCTCCGGATGGGCCCAGCTCGACCGATCGGTGACCATGCCCGCCGGCGCGGCGCGGGTCGCCGTCGGGGTGTCGTTCTCGGGTCTGCCGACGGGAGCCTCCGCCTACGTCGACGACCTCCGCCTGGTCCGGGTCCTCCCCGGCGAGGAGCCCGATTCCCTGGTCGACACGATGGTGGCCACCGCGGCCCGGACGGTCGCCGGATGGGTCGGATCGGCCGCGTCCCTCGGCCGGGTCCTCGGCGAGGGTCGGCAGGGCGCCTTCTCGCTCCGGGTGCTGGCCGACGGCGCGCCGAGCGGGGCGGCGACCCTGGGAGGCCGGGGGGGCATCGAGGTCGACGGGCATCGCCGGTACACGGCGTCGGTCTTCGTGCGACCCGAGGGCCCGGTCCGACCGGTCGAGGTGGCCGTCGACTGGTACGACTCCGAGGGGGCCCTCCTCGCCACCGACGCCTCGGCGGCGACGAGCGAGGTCGCCGGGGACTGGATCCAGGTGGCGACGACGGCGACCTCGCCCCCGGGCGCAGCCTTCGCTGCGGTCCGGATGACACCCGTCGGCGCCGAGGTGGGGGAGATCCACCACCTCGACGACCTCGCCTTCTGCATCGGGACGAGCCCCGATTGCATCGCCGCCCAGGTCCCGACCATGGCGCCCACGGCGACGGCCACGGGCGGTCCGGGGCTGGGGCGGGCCGAGGTCAGCTGGGCGATGGCCACGGACGTGGTCGCGCAGGAGGCCATCGACGGCTTCGTCGTCACCTGGGACG
>Ga0190275_10003170_pt1 | contig 11707 bp, 7 predicted proteins | sample Popmic550T_FD_133745 | JGI IMG/M metagenome (GOLD analysis project Ga0190275, IMG submission 133745) | Populus adjacent soil microbial communities from riparian zone of Yellowstone River, Montana, USA - 550 T | ecosystem: Environmental > Terrestrial > Soil > Riparian zone > Trees stand | place... | reverse complement strand
GCCTCGGCGATCCCCTCCACGCGCGAGGCGATGTTCACGGGCTCGCCGAACACGTCGCTGGCCTCGAGACGCACCTCGCCCACGTTGACGGCCACGCGCACGTGGAGCTGCGCGCTCTCGGGCACCGAGCGGTTGTACTGCCAGAGCCGATCCTGGATGGCGACCCCGCTGAGGACCGCCTGGGTGGGCGACTCAAAAGTCACGAGGAACGCGTCCCCGATGGACTTGATGATGCGCCCACCGAACGCCTTGAACAGCGGCGCGAGGAGATCATGGTGCACCTGGAGCAGGCGCTCATTCTCCACATGGGTCTGCCGGCTGGTACGCTCGGTGAACCCTTTGATGTCGGTGAAGACGATGGCGAGGTTGGCGGTCTTCAAGGCCCGCGCAGTCTATGCGCCAGCGCTCCCAGCGCAATCGGCCTGGGCCCCGTCCGTCCGCCTACCGACGGGACGGCTTGAGCGTGCGCATGCGGCGCTTCGGCGCGGGCTCCTCGACCGACTTGCGCAGCTTCTCGGCGAGCTTCGCCCTGCCCGTCCGCTCGTACAGCTCGGCGAGCCGCCGGAGGACCAGCGGGTTCTCCGGCTGGAGCTCACGTGCCCTGAGCAGCTCGCGCTCCGACTCCTCCATCCGCTCCTGCCGCTCCAGGACCTGGGCCAGCAGTAGACGTACCTGCACCCACTCGGGGCGGGCCTTGGAGAGGAGGCGGTAGTGGTACTCGGCCTTGAGCCAGTCCCCTTGGGCCATCCAGAGCCCGGCGGCTCGGAACCGGGCCTCCTCATAAGAGGGGCGGTAGAGGAGCGCCACCTCGTACGCCTGGGCGGCCAGCAGGGGTTTGCCCCGCTCCTCCCACAGCAGCCCACGAAGGTAGTGGGCGCGGGGATTCTCGGGAGCGAGCGCGGAGGCGACCTCCAGGTGGGCCTCGGCCCGATCCAGCTCTCCGCCGAGCTTGAGCAACAGCCGCGCGGCTTCAATGCGAGGCAGCTCCCAGGCCGGCCACGCCTTGAGGACGGACTCCACGCCCGCGAGCGCCCCCGCGGAGTCCCCCGCCTCTTCCCGAGCGAGGGCCTGTGTCAGGGCCGTGTTCGCTGGGGCGTCCACGGCGCCCGCCAATGCGCCTGCCAGGATGAGCCACACCATGGGCGGCTGATAACAGAGGCGGCCAGTCCCCTCAATGATCCCTTGACGGCCCCTAGGGCCAGGCATGAAACCATGTCCGTGCAGATCGCCCAACGAACCCTCGAGGATCTCGGCCACGCAGAAGTGCTCCGCGCGCTGGCCCACCGCTGCCGGACGGCGCCCGGAAGAGAGCGCGCACAGGCCCGGCCATTCCTGGATACCGAGGACCAGGTCTCGGACGCGCTCTCCCTGGTGGCCGAGGCTCGGCTGCTGGCGCAAGAGCAGTTCTCCCTTCCCCTTGGCGGGGTGAGTGACCTGAGGGACGCGGTGGGCCGAGCCTCCAAGGGGGGCATGCTGGAACCCCGGGATCTGATTGCCTCCGCGCAGCTCCTCTACGCGTTTGCCCGCACCCGCGAGGCCCTGGAGGAGCGGGAGGAGGCCGTCCCCATGCTGGCGACCCTGGGCCGCCGGCTCCCGATGCTGGAGACGCTCGCGTCTCGCATCGATCGCAGCTTCGAGCCCGACGGGACGATCTCGGACCGGGCCAGCCCTGACTTGAAGGAGGCGCGGGATCGCGCCAGCGGGCTGCACCGGCGCATCAAGACGCGGCTGGACGAGCTGCTCCACGACGAGGGCTTCGTGCCCAAGCTGCGCGAGAACTACTACACGCTGCGCAATGGCCGGTATGTGGTGCCCGTCGTCTCCAACTTCCGCGGCGAGGTGCCAGGCATCGTCCACAACGCGAGCCAGACGGGCCAGACGCTCTTCATCGAGCCCCAGGCGATGGTGAGCATGGGCAACGATCTGGCGATCGCCCAGTCCATGGTGGCCGAGGAGGAGCGGCGGATCCTGCTGGACCTGTCCAACCAGCTCGGGAAGGAGGCGGACCGGGTGCTGGAGGGGCTGGCGTCGGTGGCCGAGCTGGACGAGGCAGAGGCGGCGGCGCTGCTGGCGGCGGATCTGGACGCGAGCACCCCCAAGTTCACCGGCGTGGAGGATCTGACGCTGCGGCAGCTGCGGCACCCGCTGCTGGCGCTCAAGGGCACGGACGTGGTGCCCAATGACGTGACGCTCTCGGGCGAGGCGCGGGCGCTGGTGGTGTCCGGCCCCAACGCGGGCGGCAAGACGGTGACGCTGACGGCGGTGGGCCTGTGCTCGCTGATGCTGCGCTGCGGCCTGCCGATCCCGGTGGAGGAGGGCTCGCAGATGCCGCTCTACCGCTCGGTGAACTCCACGGTGGGCGACGCGCAGGATCTGTCCCAGGGCCTGTCCACGTTCAGCGCGCACGTGGTGATGCTGCGCGACATCGCCGCGCTGGTGGGCAAGGGCTCGCTGGTGCTGATCGACGAGATCGCCGCGGACACGGATCCGCGCGAGGGCGCGGCGATCGCGATCGCCGTGCTGGAGGAGCTGCTGGAGAAGGGCGCGGTGGTGCTGGTGACGACGCACCTGGAGGAGCTCAAGGCGCTGGCGCACATGGACAAGCGCTTCCTCAACGCGAGGGTGGGCTACGACTCCAAGCGGAATGTGCCGACGTACCGGCTGCAGCTGGGAGCGTCGGGCGCATCCTCAGCCATCGAGATGGCGGCGCGGATGGGGCTGCCGGAGCGCATCTGCCAGCGCGCGCGGGAGCTGGCGATGAACGCGGGCGGTCCGCTGGCCAAGGCGCTGGCGGCGGCCGAGGAGGAGCGGCGGCAGCTCACGGACGAGTTGGAGCGTGCGAAGACGGCGGCGGCGGCGGCGGAGAAGCTGCGCCAGGAGCTGGAGGCGCAGAAGCAGGTCTTCGAGCGCGAGCGCAAGGAGAAGATGATGCGCTTCAACGAGGACGTGGCGGCGGCCAGCGAGCACGCGGCGGCGGAGGTGCGAGGGCTGCTCCAGGCGCTGCGCGCGCAGTCGAGCGAGAAGGCGGCGCAGGAAGCGCGGACGGCACTGTTGCAGCGGGCCGACGACGCCCAGAAGCGGGCCAAGGAGGCGCGAGCGGAGCTCTACCAGGTGGAGGCGCCGCAGCCGCCGACGCTCAAGGTGGGTGCGTGGGTGCGGCACGCGGGGCTCAACAAGGACGTGGAGATCCTGGAGGTGAACGACGACGAGGCGCTGGTGGCGGCAGGGGTGTTGAAGATGCGCGTGCCAGTGTCGGAGCTGTCGGGGTCTCGGACGGCGAAGCCGCAGGTGCGGTTCCCTGAGCGCAACAAGCAGGAAGCGGCGATGAGGAAGGCCTCGGCAGCGGCGCCCGCGGAGGTCCAGGCGACGAGCTTCCGCTGCGACGTGCGGGGCATGAGGGCGGACGAGGCGCTGACGGAGGTGGAGCAGTTCCTCGACCGGGGCATGCGCAACGGCGAGGAGGCGGCGCTGATCGTCCACGGCCACGGCACGGGAGCGCTCAAGCAGGCCATCCGCGACTACCTGGCCAACTCGCCCTACATCCGCATGTTTCGCCCGGGCGAGAGCCACGAGGGTGGCGACGGCGTCACCGTGGTGGCTCTGAGGGCGTAAACAAGCAGAAACAGCTGAATTGAGACTGTCGTTCCCGCCTGCCCCGGCACTGTAGATTGCCCCAACATGAGTGAATCCAATTTGCAGTACCCAGGCAAGAGCTTGCATGACTGGCTGCAGCGACAAAGAGGAGCGTCGCGTCATTCTGGGGAGGAATTACAACTGCTTGCAGAACTCGCCGACACGCTCTTCTTTGCCAGCCTCGGGAAAGAAGAAGGAGAACTCACTCGCGTTCGCGTGGTTTACCATCTGCACGGGCTTGCTGGACTTCAAGACATTCGCGAGCACGTCCTCGTTGGGAGTGCTCGTTACGCTCGGCGAGCATGGGAACTCATTCCATTTGAGGCTGAGCCTGCCATTACGGACTTCAGCGTCAAGGCTCTCATGAAGATTGCCCCCGCTGCCAATCTTCCCCGCACATCTGTCGTCGTGGGACCTTGCAATGGCCGACTCACCATCCAAGGCATTGCACGCAGGGTTGAATATGAACACATCTACGAAACCAATGAAGAGAGTGTGCTTGTATTTTGCGCACCCGAGCCAGGCCACCTCACCTTGAGCATTGAGGGTGAGGAGGTTTTTCGGTACGAGCAGGGAAGCCTTGTTGCACCGACGCGCAGGGTCCTGCTCCACGACCTCCTTTTCAACACAAGCAGCATTGTCAAATCTGCACTCATGCAGATGTGCGCATCAATTCTGACCGAACTGGCAGAGTCTTGGCTACGACTACCAGAGAACAAGGCCGGGCATATCTCCCATGTCATCTATAACCTCGTCAATAGAATGAGGGAAATGCGACATGGCGGGTTGATTGCCCTTCTCCCTGACTCAAACGCTATCGACACCGCCAGAACCACAGGCAAGTACAGGATCCCTCGAGAAGCTGGAATTGTATTGCGCAACAGCCTAAAAGATTATGTTGCATCGCGCACCGGCCTTGAAAATCTTTTCTGGCAGCGCACAACGAAGGACACACCAGAGTCGGACGATGAGGCTCTCGAAAAGGCTATAGCCCACCAACAAAAGGAGCACGATGAAGAGGAACTCGAAGCCCTCGTGGGCACCATCGGCCAGCTCACAACAGTAGATAATGCGCTCCTGCTCGGTCCCAACCTTGAAGTCATCTGTGCCGGCTATCCGATTCCCACTCAAGGACAGAAGCCTACGGTCTATGAGACCCAAACGCTCAGTGGTGAGCCCTGCGAACCATACGACATTGGACAACATGGCTCGCGGCATCGAGCAGCAGCATCCTTCGCAAACCAACATCCGGGAGGACTAACCTTTGTGGCATCTCAGGATGGACCGCTGCGCTGCTTGCATCGGCCCTCTGGAGAGGACAAGGTCCTCCTCTGGAACCTCCGGATTCCCGATGAATGATCCATTGCAATCGTTCGCGCCTAGGGCAGAGACCGATTCCAGGGTGCGATTTCCACGTGTGATGGCAGCGATTCTAGCGTCGGGCTGTACCTTGGCTCCTTCCCTGCCGCCCGATGTGGTTGTAATTCCTGCAGAACGCCCTGCTCGTGGGTATGAGTACGCTCTCCCTGCTCCGCTCAAGGGTGGCCCATTCCTGACGTACTTTGATGCACTAGTGCACGCGTGCCCCCGCTTGATGTCGTTGCCTGGTGCCTCCAAGCAAAAGGTCGAGTTAAAGCGGCTCGGAGACTTCTACGTTCAGTATTCCCGGGATGACTCCACGGAGTACTGCGCGTGGATCTATTACACTCCCAAGAGCGAGTATGAGATCAGCCTGATTGCTACTCCTGAAATTCAAAGAGAGGGGGATCGGCGATTCTGCAGTCTGCCTCGCCGCATCATCGACACCCGCTTTGTTGATGAGCCTGGCTATCCGGACAAGCGCATCAAGTACGCCATCGCCATCCATAGCCACCCCTCCCCGCGTATCTTCACCCAAGAGGATATCATCTACCTTGTCGAGACGGAGCAGTATATCCAGGAAACCCTACACGACAATGGTCAGATTCGGCTTGGAATGGCCGCCTTCTTCTCTCGGGAAGATCGCGACGAGCCATCTTGTGATGGCTTCTTCCAATACAGTACCTCAGCACGAACCATACAGATGTGGACTATGACCAAGAATGGAGACTGGCAATCTCGGGACGCAGCCACAGTGGACTACCTGCGGAATCCCAAGAACGGCAAATTGGAAGTCACCATCATTGAAAACTAGATGTCCTGATACGAGATCGGCCGCCGCGATGAGATCAATGACAAAAGTGCTCTTCATCATGATTGGCCTGCTGTTCACGGGGTGCGCCCATGGACCGTGCAGAGCCCTAGCAGGAATCTTTGGCTGCCAGTGCGTACCCAAGCGAGAGCAGCCCGAGTTTGCGGATATGCGAGTCCAACTGCCAGTCTTCGACAGTAGGCTGCAAGTGGATGCGGAGATTGATGGGTATATGCTTCAAGCCATCCGAATCGCCGCGGACGACTTCCTGAATCCCGACCCGTCGGACCTTCCCTGCCGTGATCAACAAGTTTCGCATGAATATCAGGCCAAGCGGGAGGGTGATATCATCTTCGTCCGGATCACATTCAAGCCGGAGAACTGCGGGATGAACTATGGTCTGCTCGATGGTGGTATTACATACGCGCTCAGCGTAGATGGGCGTATCCTGCGAAAATCGTCAGATACTCTAGGCCCCTGAGCCGAGGAGACACGGGTGGACTGATTGGCTGCAGGCTCTCCCGGCACATCCTCCACGGCCCCTGCGTCCGGCCATGAAGCACCCGCGTCAGGCCCGACGCAGGCATACACTGCCCAAAGCCCCCGCTCCCGCCCACCGGCCTCTCCTCTCAGAAGTTACGCGAGGATCGAAGCGGTGTTGCCCGACAGACACTTCAGGCACGCAAGGTGCAATGGGTGCGGCATCACCCCGAAACGGATCACTCCAGGAGGATTGATGCACCAGCACCCATCCCGGCTCACGGCGGCACTGTCGCTGCTCGTGGCCCTGCTCACCGCTCCCTCAACCCACGCGCAGACTCCGCCCCCAAGGCACCCTGCAGCTCGGCAAGCACCTCTTCCATCACGTCCTCGATGTACTCCCTGAGCCGCTCCCAGGATGCAAACGAATGCGCGATGCGCATCCAGAACGGCTCCATCGTCATCGCGCCGCCCGTGACGAACCCGGCGATGTCGTGCCCGGACATGTCCGCCTGGAAGCTCTTCGCGCAGGTAGTGACCCAGGAGTTCTGGAAGGGCTGGGCCGCGGACGAGTACACGTGGCCTCAGAGCCAGCCCCTGCGCCTGTGCCAGAGCGGAGAGGATCCCATCAAGGCGAACTGCTGCCAGCCGGGCAGCAAGAACAACCCGGGCTATGACGATCTGCAGAACCCCGCGAAGTTCTGCCCCTACTTCCCGGGCGACTTCCTCTCCCGCTACAAGGAGGGCGCGCCCCTGCGCTTTGGCCGGGAGCCCTCCAAGGCGCACCTGCGCACCTCGGGAGGCGAGCCTGTCCAGAAGCTGCTCGCCAACGGCGATCCGGGCCGCGAGATCCGCCAGTCCATGGCCGAGCTCGTCTTCCGCAACAAGCCCATGTTCGACTTCGTCTTCAAAAAGAACCTCTACAACCAGGAGGGCATTGCCGGAGTCTTCACCCGGAACAGCGCCAACGTGAGCAAAGGGACGGCCTTCCACGTGCAGAACACCGGCGGCGCGACGGTGGAGATCGCTTTCCCCGCCGACGCCATCATGATCAAGAGCAACTGGCTCAACCGGGAGCGCGCCGAGCAGATCGGCCTCAAGGAGGATCCGAAGAATCCGTACATCAAGATGAACATCCTCACCCCCGTCACCGACAACAACGGGACGATCCTCAAGCCGGGTGAGCACTGGCTGCTCGCCTTCCACATCTCCAGCAAGGACACACCCAACTGGGTCTGGACCACCTTCGAGCACGTCAACAACCTGGGACGGTGCGACTACACGGGCTGCAACGACTCGTTCGGGTACCGCTCACCGGACAAGGTGAGCGCCGGCCAGGCCAGCAACTTCACGATGCCGCACCTCAAGTGCGACGACCTGCTGCTCCCCTCCTGGATCTACGACACGGGGAAGACCTACGCCGGTGGCGACATCACTCCCGCGCTGCAGAGCGTCTTCAATGGCCTGGGGATCGGGACAAAGGACAACCCCACGCTGGTGCCCACGCGCTACGACCGGGCATGGAAGAGCTACCGGATAAAGGGATCGCAGACCGAGTTCACGGACTCGACGGGGCAGCCCACCCACCTGGGCAACTCCGTCACCGAGGCCGGCTTCGTCAGCACCTCCTCGTGCATCACCTGCCACTCCCGTGCAGGCACCACTGCCAAGGGCACGATCCCGCTCGCGCTCGGTGTCTTCGTCAACGAGTTGAATGACATGGGCTATGCCCAGAGCGCGTTCGGCGTCCCCAACCCGGCCTGGTTCACCGCGAGCCAGCAACCCCCGGCACTGACCAGTCCAACGCTCAGCGAAGGTGTGGGTCGGCTGTCCCCTGCACAGCAGCGCTCACTGTTCGGACACATCATCGTCGGTCGCCTTGTTGTCCGACTTCAAGAGGGCCCTGATGCGTTTGATGTGGACCTCGGATTCTCGTGCCCGCTCGGAGGCCGAGCGATAGCTGCTGCCACCGTGGGAAGTCTGCATGTTGAGCAGGAGGTTTCGCCGCTCCTCGAACATCCGCAGGGCAACCCAGAGTGTCTCTTCGATCTTCGCCGTCTGTTCGGCCAAGAGGACGGGTGCGGTAAAGGCGTGGCCGGTATGGCAGCGGAATCGGAGGGATTTGTCTTTCTCGACGCGCCACAAGACGCCGCCGCAACCGGGGCAGTTGAATGGCACCTGTTCCCCGAGCGCCTCGACCGAATGCAAGTCGCTCAAGACTCGCTCTGCGATCTTCGCCTCGATGGCGATGTCTTTGGGCACGGGCTTACGCTTGCCGAACTTCCTCCGGACGAGCTTGGACAAAAGAGTGCCCATCTCCGCCAGCGGCAGGCAATAGTCGACCTTCATGCGATTGAGGGCATTCTGCGGCATGTCGGGGTAGGCTGCGTCCTTAGGGTCCTGCACAACGCAAGTCCCCCCGCTCCTCTTGATCGCTGTCAGGCCGGCGGTTCCATCATCCAGATAGCCGGTGAGCAACACACCGATCACTCTGTTTCCATAGGCCACGGCGGCTGACCGGAACAATGGGTCAATGGCCGGACGCGAGCGGTTCTCCCGAGCGCCCTTCGTGACCAACATCTTGCCCTTGCCGATCATCAGGTGGTGATCGGACGGAGCCAGATAGATGCGTCCGCCTACGAACCGTTCTCCATCCCGTGCATGGGTGCACGTGAGCTTGCCGTGCTTGTTCATTGCGTTGACAAGCGCGTCACCCGTGGTGTCCGCTGACATGTGTTGGACTACGAACACGGGTGCAGGGAAGCTCTCAGGGAGTTGCGCGACCAACCTTGTCAGAGCGTCCATTCCTCCCGAGGAGACCCCGACGACGACGGTCGCCGAGCCTCCAGTGCTCGACTCCTTGAACTTGGCACTGGCCATATCATCCTCGGTGTCACGATAAGGGTTGCCCTCTAACGATAATGGAAGCGAGGTGGCTATCCGCGTGCGCTCAGCTCCTGCTCGAGGAGCTTCAGCCAGCCCCGCAGATCAGACGAGGCGCCCTCCGTGGGAACACCCCGCGCCCGCTCCAGCCGCCTGAGGACCTCCTCCCGGCTCCGCGCTGCCTCCGCGCTCCCAGCAGCTGTGGACCGCGCCTCGGCGAGCGCCACCGTCGCGTAGAGCAGCGCCGCCAGCTCACTCAGCACCAGATCGTTCTGGATCTCGGGCGCCGACTCCAGCGCCGCGAAGCCACTCCTCGCCTCCGGCAGCGCCCCTCTCAAGGCCCGCACCGCCGCCAGGTGCAGAGAGAACCGCAGCGAGTGCCACCGCGATACCTGCGCCAGGATCGACGTCGCGCTCGTCAGGTGGGACTCCGCCACCTCCCATGCCCCCGACACGAGGTAGGCCCGGCCCAGCTCACCCCGGGCACACCCCTCCACGATGCGCATCCCAAGCTGCCGCCCCAGCGCCACCACCGCCTCCAGGTGCTCGCACGCCTCCGCGGCCCGATCCGCGTCCAGCAGGCAGCAGCCCAGGTTCAACCGCGCGAAGGCCTGACCCGCCCGGCTCCCCGCTCCCAGCGCCTTCGCCAGCGCTTCCTCCAGGAACCCCACCGCCTCCGCCGTCCCCCCGCACTCCCCAATCGCCAGCGCCAGGTTGTTCAGGAAGAGCACCTCGAAGGTCCGGTCCCCCACCGCCCGGAACAGCGCCAGCGCATCATGCAGGTGCGGGATTGCCGCGCCCGGGCCGCTGCGCACCTGCTCGATGATCCCCACGTTTCCCACCGTGTAGGCCTCCAGCCATCGGTCCCCCTCCGCAGGCAGGCTGCGCGCCCCCTGGATGAAGCGCCACGCTGCCTCCACATCCCCCTCGTGCCGCGCCACGATCGACAGGTCGACCAGGATGCGCTTCTCCCCAGCCTTCTCCCCCAACGCGCGACAGGAGGTCCGCGCCTTCTCCAGATCCCTCCGGGCCGCCGCGAGCTGCCCCGTCTCCAGATGCGCCCGGCCTCGCACCGCCAGCGCCTCGGCCCGGAGCAGCGAGTCCTGGGAGAGCGTCGCCGCTTGCTCCAGCGATCGATCCAGCCGAGGCAGGGTGATCCCCACCGGCCCCCGCGAGGCGATGTCCGGCTCCAGCGCCACCAATGCCTCCAGCGACCGGCTCACGGATTCCGGTGTCGGCGGCCACGCCGCGAGCGCGTGATCACACACGGCCAGCAGGTTCTCCCGCTCCAGCATCAGCCGGTGCAGCGCCTCCACCCCGCCCCCTCGTGCCGGCCCGCGCAGCTCCCGCGCCAGCGCCAGGTAGTACTCCGCATGACGCACGACCAGCGCCGCGCCCTCGCCCTGCTCCGCCAGCCGCGACGAGGCGTACTCGCGAACGCTCTCGTACATGCCCAGGCGCAGCTCGCCCGGCACGGCCTCCGAGGCCCCCGCCCGCAGCAGCGACTTGGAGCGCAGCGCCTGGACCGTCTCCAGCACCTCCGGCCCACCGGAGACGGGCGCGAGCACGGCCTCGGCGGCCTCCAGCGTGAAGCCCCCGCGGAACACCGAGCACTGCGCCAGCACCGTCTGCTCCGTCAGATCCAGCAGGCTCCAAGACCAGTCAATCGCACCTCGCAGCGTCGCCTGCCGCGCCACCGCATCCCGCTGGCCGCTGCGCAGCAGCTCGAAGCGCCGGGACAGCCGCTCCCGGATCTGCCCTACCCCCAGCAACGCCGTGCGCGCCGCCGCCAGCTCGATCGCCAGGGCAATCCCGTCCAGCCGCCGGACGATGTCCGCCACCAGCGGCGCCTCCGCCTCTGTCAGCTCGAAGCTCCCCCGCAGCGCTCGCGCCCGCTGGACGAACAGGCGCACCGCCTCCGAGCGGGAGATCACCTCCAAGGAACGATCCTCATCGCCCGGCAAGCCCAGCGGCGCCAGATCCAGGATCCGCTCCCCCGCCAGGCGCAGTGACTCCTGGGAGGTGACGAGGAACCGTGCCTCGGGCGCCAGGACGATCCAGCGCCGGAGCGTGGCAGGCACGTGCTGGAGCAGGTGCTCCAGGTTGTCCAGGATGACCAGGGCCGGACCGCGGCCGCTCAGCACCCCGCCGAGCTGCCCCACCAGATCCGCTCCCACGCCGCCATTCAGGTGCACGCCCAGCGCCTGGCCGAGGACATGACAGATGTCCTCGAGCGTCGCCGCCTCGGTGAGATCGCACCACCAGACCCCGCCCTCCCAGGCCCGCGTGGCCAGCTCGAGGCTCCCGAAGTGCGTGGCCAGCCGGGTCTTCCCCATGCCCCCCGGCCCCAGGATGGTGATCAGCCGTGCCCCCTCCGTAAGCCACAGCCGCAGCGTATCCAGTTCCTCCTCCCGACCGATGATGTCCCCCGCCTCCTCGGGAAGGTTGCCGCGCCGCTCCTCGCGCACTCGCAGGGACTCGAACCGCCGGTCCGACAACGACAGCGGCAGGATCTCCAGCAGCGGGACGGGCTCCGAGATC
>Ga0190275_10003169_pt1 | contig 11708 bp, 13 predicted proteins | sample Popmic550T_FD_133745 | JGI IMG/M metagenome (GOLD analysis project Ga0190275, IMG submission 133745) | Populus adjacent soil microbial communities from riparian zone of Yellowstone River, Montana, USA - 550 T | ecosystem: Environmental > Terrestrial > Soil > Riparian zone > Trees stand | place... | reverse complement strand
TTGCGAACTGCAATGTCCAGGAACACGGCTCGTGTGCCCCAGTCTTCATGCCGAACGGTTCTGCGGCACCACCCCTTGCTGCGTCGCTCGGTCGCGCCACAATGCGGACATACCGTCGCCTCCGTATACCGCAACCCGATCCGCACCCCTTTTACGAATCTTTTCTTTCCCGGTAATCTGAAATCCGGGCAGGCCTAACAGGACTTCTGCTTCGGTTCAAACGTTATCTCCCAAGATTGTTTTACCAACCCGGGATCACCGCCTGCCCCCTTTGTTGATCAAGAGCCCGACAATCGGGGCAGACCCCGCAATCCCTTGTCCGGTTGAGGTTGTTGTTGTGGTTTGAGGTCATTCTAGCTTACTTCCCTGGTTGTCATCGACATAGCATTCTAGCCTTCGATGTCTGGATTAGTACTGATCCGGCTGCTTAAAGGTCTGGATAAGCTAAGGCGTCTGGATAACGTAAGATACGATCATCCATGAGCCGTTTACCTTACTCCACACGACCCAAAGTGTTCCCGGCTCAACTGAACCCGTACTCGGGATGAGTCCGGAGGCATAGTACTTGCCGTATCCTGTTGCCCGATCGCCGGCGAAATCGGGATCTCCATCCGGCTTGCGACGCTCGCAGTTGGCAGCATCGCCCATAGACTCGGGAAGCGATACGACGACGAACGAGTCGTCATCATCGTGGTTCACAAGTTTCAAGCTGCGATGATGGGGCTTAGGGGCGGTGATCGCGCTGTTGAGGTCTTTTACCGACCCCGCCGTGGTCGCGATCGTCGTCATCCCCCTTTTTAACAATCGGCGAGTTGGTCAAGTGATGAAGGAGTCGGCACGTTGTCAGCGCCATAATGGCCAGCGCATGCGATGGAGGCGGGAGCGGCATACTCGAGTGCTTTATCGATATTCTTCTTAACTAACCACTGATTGAGAAAGTTCGAGGCTGCTTTGATCATTTCTTTATCGCCCTCTACATAGTCAGGCGACTCTGCGGGCAAGGCGAGTGTGCCGACCTGGGGCGCGCGGCTCCGCTCGATTTCGGGATCAACTTCGTAGGAAATCAGCCGCCAGTAGTCGTTCTCCTTGCGCCAAAGAAAGCTTCCGCTAAGTCTTCTCTTACGTCGTACAGGACGAATTGAGACTGGTGCGGGTGTTCCATCAACTTCAGTCGATCGCTGCTGAGCGGGACGCCCACAGTTACCTCGCTTAGCGAGGATGCTTTACCGATGCGCTTGTTCACCGCGATCATACCTTGTAGCAGCGTGTACTTCGCCATTCCTCGATCTATCCGCGCCTTTACGGCTTCCATGCAAGCAAATGCCTCATCTGAAAAATACGCAATAGATTCATTCGGTTTCTGCTGCACTAGCCAGCCATTCAAGAATTCGTAGATTGCGTCTGACGGTTTGTCGTTCTTGCGTCTCGGCTCAGAAGCGATAAGAGGGGACCCCTTTGCCGCTCTTGGCGACTCTGCAAAAGGCATTCCTAGTAGGTTTCGCCACCAGTTCTGCACGCCAGCCTATTGACTGTCGTGTTTGGCATCGTTGTCCCCTGCCCGGATATCGCAATTCGATGCGGTGAGGTGCCCATTCATAAGCGCGACTGGAAACCTAGAAGAGCGATAATCCACATCGATATCGGCTCGTGTAGAATCCCGAGTGACGGAGAACTGGATAGACGGCGTGCCGTCAGCGCTACGAAAAGATGTCGGAAAACCTTTGTGATAAACGGTATTGTCCGCACCGCGATTGAACTGTTTACTTTGACCGAGCATCTCTACTGCCCCCTGCTTCAGTTGAACGTAGACCCTGAATTGCTTGTCGCCTCCAGCGCCTAGAACCTGTCCTGCGACAGTGTCGATCTTGTCCACTAACTCCAAGGCCGACCGGCAATCGATTTGCCAGAATCGTTCGTCAGCTTAATCATCAAGAGCGCGTGGGTCACGGCGTGAAATGTTGTCTTTACAGATAAGGGCAGATTTTCATAGCCTTCTGCCGGCTTGACTGGTTTCTTCACAACTTCGCTGAACCGCTGGAACCAGTCGTCGATAAGACGCCTTTGCTCCGGGCGTAGGCTGGCATAGTTGCTTCCAAGATCACCAACACTTTGAGAGTCATTTTGTGCCAGGGACGGCTGAGCGACTATCGCACACCACCAAGTGAGACCGATCATCGTGATGTTCCGCTTCCAAATCATCGCGGCACCCCTTTCCAAGCCAGCTGCGTACGGCGAAGCGTAGAGTATCTGAACGCACTTAGCCGGTATCAAGACGCAACCGTTTTCTAAGGGTTCTAGGAGACTTTTCTACCTGTTGCGCATCCCACGTGCCAGCAGTTGCCACATAAACAAACTCGATAACCGGAGGTGTCATGAAGGGCTTATTTCAGCAGCGGTTGTCCGCCACCATGGCGATGGTGGTGTTGACAGTCTTCTCGGCGCCGGAGGCATTCGCAGACAACCATATCGTGCCGGCCGAGATCCAGGGCAAGATATCGCAAGCCGCAAATGAACGAACTAAGAACATCGAGGATATCCAGCGGGTTCTCTCTTATCCCGCGGCGGCGGAGGCGTTGAAGAAATACAACGTGAATAGCGACCAGATGAAGACTGCTGTGGCAACCCTGAGTGACGCTGAGTTATCGCGACTTTCCGACGTCAGAGAAAGATGTGGAGGCAGGACTGATCGTCGGCATCCTAGCCCTCATCGGTTTGATAGTAGTGATAATCATCGTCGTCGCCATCGTTGCTGAAGCCAACTCTCCTGAGCCGGCCTTCTTCATGTCAGCGTGACACGGTCGTGTACAGCACATTCGCGCCGTCGCGTATATCGCGTCCGTAAACGATCGAGAAGCGAAATCCGCCGAGTGTTGTCAGGGACGCCTGTGCCCCCGTGTCGTAGAGCCAGCCCCGCGAACCCAACGTAGCTTCGCCGCCAATATTTCCCGTGTCGAGGAACGGTCCCGCATCGACACGGAGGAAGGGCATCTGAAAAACCTGCCGCGCTAAGTCAAGCTGCATGAGCACAAATCGACTCCCCATTGGAGCGGAGCCCTTCCGGCCGTTCCGAGTGCCGACGTGCCCACGCAACCACAAATCATTGTCACGCTCCATCGCGGTCATATAAAGCTCATCAATCGGCAGATCCCCTGAGAGCGCACCGGCTCGAAGCCGGGCGCCTACCTGATAAAGATCGCCAGAATGCTGAGGAAGCCAGCGCATTGTAGTATCGAGTTCGGCGCCGACAAGACGAGTCGATTGACCGGAGTACACTCGACCGACACGCAACGTCCCGGAAGAATCCAGCTGGATACGGTGTTCAGGGTACCGCCAGCGTGGGAGATCAAGACGGTTGCGAATTTCCCACATTGTGGTATTGGAGGGTGTCCTATTCGAGCAATCACTTTGGAATACGTGACGTGATAGATGAATACTCGGAGTCCACTGCCGATCGCCGCCAACCTCGAACTGCATACTGGCGCCCGCCGACGCGCTTCTCACGCGAAGGATAGGCAGAGCAAGCGAAGGGCGGTTCAACTCCCAATTCTCATCGCGAAGGTCTGTCCAAATAGTGTATGTTCCATGGAGAAGCGGAGCCCGATATTTGACGGCGATACGCTGCTTCTCCGGATCCCAGCGCCAGAGCGAGGTAATAGCTAGAGCTCTCCTGTACATATTGAGCCAATCGAGGTTGATGTGTTTGTAAGGCAAACCTCGTGCGAAAGGCAGTAGGCTGCCAGCAACACCCGATAACGGTTGCGCAAGAACCGGTGAACGAATGAGCAAGCCGTATTCGTTCTTGGCTACCGGCGTCAGCTCGAACTTCGGCGAGCCGAAGATGAGCAGTCTTTCGAAGTTCCGTTCCGTCAGCGCTAATCGCTTCCCGGTTAATAATTGGCCAGTTGAGACTGCGGAGAGTCGCTGTGACAGCTCGGACCGGAGAGGCAGCTCGGGCGAGAACACAACATTGCCGATCACCGGACGACGGACCCGATTCAGATATTTCAAGGCTGCGTATAGATTTCCGTCAAGGAAGTATAAACTGCCGAGAAATTCGTTCGCATAGGCGCTGGACCGATCTATCTTTAGCCCCCGGTGTAGATAAGACTTCGCGCGCTCCGGCTGCTTTCTACGCCAGGAAATACCTGCCAGTTCTACAAAGAAACGGGCATCGCCGGGGAAAGAAGCTTCACCGTCGGTGAGCAGACGCTCGGCCTGATCGAGACTTCCTGAAGCTGCCAGAGAAACCGCTCGGCTGAGCAACTCATCGGCAGACGTGTCTGGCGCCCCAGCGCAGACGCTTGGTCTCGCCCATAAGAGCAGAAAGAGGACGATTCTCAGCGAGCATCCCGCGGAACGGCCAGTAGAGCCCAATTCCCGGTCACATCCCATGCGCTCGTGAATCGATCGATTGGTTCACGGGTAAGTTTCCCCCGAGCGGAATCGTGCAGCCAGACTGACGCTTCTTCAATACCTACCACGACAGCGTAATGCAGCGGCGCTTTAGGTCCCGACAAGCCAAGGCACACAATAATCGGACGCCCCCTGTCGAAGTGCTGGCGTAGATCCTTCAATTGACCATCGAAGATGTACACGGCAAAACCACGTGCAGATAGATAGTCACTCAATGCCCGGCCGCGGATCCCTTTTCTGGTCGACGGTAGCAGTTCGTCTATGCGGTCTGTTTCATCGGCGGCGGACTTCAATACTGGATAGTGGCGAGCCCAGTACTGCACAACCATGGCAACGGATGCTGCGCCACAGCCGGCTTGACTTGCTGGACATATGGCACATCGAGCCAGGATGTCGAGCCGGAAGCGCCAGTAGCGCATGCGCAGAGCAACAGAAAACGAAGACGGTTCACGGGGTATGTGCCTCCGTGCGACCGCTGTCGCCGCGCCATTCATCCACGATCGTACCTTTCCAAAGCTGTACGTTGGTGCGATAGGCGGCCCTTGCAATCACGTGTGTCGAGACCGGCGAGGTTAACATCACGAACGCTCCGATACTGATCGCGCGGATGAAGGAAGACAGATCCGACAGTTGAAAGGCTGTCGCAGCCAAAAGGCAACCCAATCCCAATGTAGTGGCTTTCGTTGCAGCTTGCATTCGCGTGAAAAGATCCGGCATCCGCAATACTCCGATGGAAGCCAGCAGGACAAGTGTGGAACCAGCAAGAGCTAATAAGCCAATTAGCCACTGAATCATTTCGAGTTCTCCGTTTCTGCATATCGGGCATATGCGATCACGGCGAGAAATCCGAGGAGTGCGATGACCACTGCGGCGTCCAGAAAGGTGCGCTCGCCTGTCAAGGCAGCGCCCAAGACGATCAGTGCGACCGAGCAGATTCCCACAAGATCCACAGCAATCACGCGATCCGGAAGGGACGGTCCCTTTGCTACCCGGACGAAAGCAATCAATAAAGCCACCGACAGTATCACCATCGATACATCCAAGAGGAACTCAGGCTGCATTGATGCCTCCTTGCACCGTGGATCGCAAATCGAGGATCCGCCGTTCAAACCCTTCTTTGATTTCGCGGCGGGCTTCGTCAGGAGTGTTCATGTCCAATACATGTACGAACATTGCGCGACGATCGTCGGACACATCAAGCGCCACACTTCCGGGCGTAATGTTGATCATTGCCGCCAACAACATTATTTCCTCGTCCGTGCTTACTTCAAGGGGCAGCCTGATGACACCCGGACGCATTCGCGGCTGAAGGCTGATCACGTCTCTGGCAACACGCAAGTTTGCCACTACGATTTGCCAGATCAAATATCCAAGCAGCGAGATGACGCGCTCTATTCGACCAACCTCTGCGCTCGGCAGAACGCCGCCTTTTGCGAGCGCTATGAGTACGATTCGGCCCAGCACAGCTCCCGTAATAAGACTCGCTAGCGTGAACTGGCCATTGAGCGCAGCCCATGCCAGTGCCAGCAGGAGGTTTCCTAGAATCACTGTCGTGAGCCTCCTTTCAATACGGCATCGATATAACCCTGAGGCTGCAACAACTGATCTGATGCCCTCGAGGCGAGTCGCAAAACCGGTTCGGCGGCAACGGTAAACCCTAAAGTCATGACCGTGAGGCAAGCAATCGGCGCGAGTACTGCGCCGGTGAGTGTCGTCTTGTCTGCGTGCGGAGCCGGCTTCCAGAAAGCCTCATCCCAAAGTCGCGCCATTGAGAGAAGTGTTAGGACACCGACGATCAGAATAACGGCGGATGTCCAGAAAGCTCCCGCGTCGAATGTCCCTCGCAACAACGCCAACTTACCAACAAATCCGGATAGCGGGGGCACGCCCGCGAGCGAAAATAATGGAATCATGGCCACGACAGCCACGATCGGTTGATTGCGGTAGATCGATCCCAAGCTGGCCAGGTCTGTAGTCCGCCGAAGCCGTAAGAAGATGCCGCTGATGAGATACAGATTAGTGATCACAAATATGTGGTGCAGCATATAGACGATTGACCCGGCCATCGCTGATGGCGTCATAAGAGCCAATCCCACGGTTGTATAGCCGATATGACCAACTAGATTGAATGACAAGACGCGACGGAAGTCGCGCTGCGCCACAGCCCCGATTAAGCCGGCGATCATCGTACAGCCGGCCTGCACCAGAATCAGGTTATAGAGTACCGGGGGCGCATGTGGATATAGCAAAGTAATCACTCGAATCAAGGAGTAAACTCCCACCTTGGTTAATAACCCCGCAAAGATCGCTCCGACGGCGGCCGGGGGTGTGTGATAGGAAGCGGGTAGCCAGAAGAACAAAGGGAATAGCGCTGCTTTAACGCCGAATGCAACCAAGAATAATACCGCAAGGACAAGCTCAAATGTGGTGATCTGCCTCGCCCGGAACACGACAGCGAGATCGGCCATGTTAAGCGTGCCGGTGCTGCCGTAGAGCAGTCCGAGAGCAGTCAAAAATAACGACGAAGCAAGCAAGTTCAAGGTCACGTATTTGAACGCAGCTTGGAGTTGAGCCTGGGTTCGGTGCAGGGACATCAACACGAAGGACGCTACCAACATCACCTCGAACCATACATAAAGATTGAACAGATCTCCGGTAAGAAACGCGCCAGCAACACCCATGAGAAGAACATGAAGTAGGCCATGGTAACCGGACGTCTCGCGTTTTGGATCTACCCCCGCAAATGAGGAGGCGGCTACGGCGAGGCCGACGATACCGGCCGCAGCTATCAACAAGGCTGTCAGCAGGTCTGCGACAAGCGTGATGCCGAAGGGGGCAGCCCATCCACCAGATTGCAGCACCTGTATCCCTTGCTGCTCAACTTGGATGAAGAGCATGATTGCAACCGTAGCTTCTGCAACCGAGCCAGCAAACGAGATAGAGCGCTGCAATAGTGGCCGGCGGGGTACTAGAAGGAGAATCACCGCCGTCAGTAGAGGCACGAGGAGCGGAAGCACGAGCAGATTCATTGGCTGGCCGTTCCGATCTCGTCGATGTCATCCGTTCCCGTGCTGATATGGACGCAGTGCGCAAGGACAAGCGCAAACGCGAGTACTCCAAAGCCGATAACTATGGCAGTCAGCACCAACGATTGTGGGACCGGATCCGCAAAAGGTCTCACTAGGTTCTGAGCGTCTCCAGGTAGGATCGGGGGTCGCGATCGTGTCAGTCACCCGGCCAGAAAAATCAATAGGTTCGTCCCATTACTTAGCAGTCCGAGTCCCACGATCAATTGGGCAAGGCGCCGCCGCAGCATAAGATAAATGCCTGCTGCATACAGCACACCAACGGCGGAGGCAAGTATCAGCTCCACAAGTTCATTCCTCCACCAACGCGAAAGTAATCGTGAGAACAACGCCAATCACGACGAGAAACACTCCGAGATCGAATACAAGTGGTGTACCCGCGCCAATGCTGGGAGCGAGCCATAAAGCCTTGAGAAAAGGCTCGCCTAGGATTAGCGGGAGCATACCGCTTCCCAGGGCGAATAACAGCCCTATTCCGATGATCCGCGATGGATCAACGACAACGGCATGACGCGATGCATCGACGCCATACGCAAAGGCATGAAGCGCGTATGCCGCTGCGACAACTAGTCCACCGGCGAACCCGCCTCCAGGCGCATTGTGACCGCGAAGCAGCAAGAATAGCCCGTAGAGCAGTAGTAAAGGCATCAACGCCCGCGTAGCAGTTCGCAAGATCAGTGATGTCACTGGTTCTCTCCACCTCGACGTCCGAGCCGAAGAATGGCTCGCACTCCCAATGCCGCCGTCGCCAGTACTGTGATTTCCCCGAGTGTATCGAGAGCTCGGAAATCCACCAGGATCACGTTAACGATATTGCGACCGTAGGCAAGCGGTAGACTCGACTCGGAGAAGTATCCGGCCAAGCGAGCTGGCGTGAGTGTCGAGCCCACAAACAGCAGAACGACAGCGATCGAGCTTCCGTAGATTAAGGCGACAAACGCGTCGCGGACCCGTATGCGCAACGGCGATAGGTCGCCAAAGCTTCGAAAGTGATAAAACACGAGAACAAAAATGACAGCCGTGAGAGTCTCAACCGAGAACTGAGTCATCGCCAAATCCGGAGCGCCGAAGAATAAAAACGTAAGAGCAGCGCCATAGCCTGTAACTCCGAGGGATAGAACGGCTGTAATGGCCGTCGTCGCGCGGACAGCGAAGAGTGCGCCACCGACGATCATGAGTGCCGCGGCCACTTCCGGCGGCCTAAGATCAGTCACGCTCGGCGAATGAGGCACATCGTAGACAATCAGCACGCCGGCGAGCATAACTGTAACGGTGGCGACTAGCGTCATAACGTAGGCACGCAGCGAGGCGCCCTGCAGCGCTGGCGATGACCACGCGCTCAACGCATCGAGACCTCGCAACGTTGACGTATAGAGTCTTTCAAAGCCCAAAGAACGCGGCCAAATCCCGCGTCGAAGGCCATCCCGTTTCGCATACAACGAACCCGCCATTGCCAGAGTTAGTATGCTCAACGCCAATACAAACGTGAAACCATGCCAGATCGCAAAATGTGAACTGGTTGCCTTACCAAGAACAGCCGAGGCAGCTAGATTGACAGCAACGACCGTCACTCCCGGTAACACTCCCGTGACTAGCCCGGCCGTCGCGAGGAAGAGAGGTGGCGCGGCGAGAGCAATAGGAACCTTGTGCCTCGCGACACCCGCGCGTAACGGGCCCGTAAAGGGAGCTACCCCAGCAGTCAGACCAGCGGCTCCCAGCAGAGCGCTGGCCGCGATAGCAGCGGCCAGCAGCGCTTTAATAGCAGAAGCATCGTTCTCGAGTAGTGCCCCGTAGAAAAACTCCTTGGCTGTGAAGCCGAGGAACAGAGGCATCCCAGCCATCGAACATGCTGCCAAGCCTGCCGCAATCGCGGTGGCGCGCATTGCATGACGGAGCCCACCCAGCTGGGTGATATCGCGCGTTCCTGTTTCATGCTCCAACGTGCCTGCGACAAGAAACAGGGCGCCCTTGTAACACGCATGAGCGATTAGGTAGGTCAAAGCAGCTACAACGGCGCTGGAAGTTCCAATACCAAGCAGCATCATGATGACGCCCAGCGCACTGATAGTGGAGTACGCGAGGATGCGCTTAAGATCGGTTTCAGCGACACACCGCCATGCCCCTAACATCATCGTGATCGCGCCGGCGCCAACCACGAGATCCGTCCACAGAGGCGTTCCACCGAGTATCGGAGTGAATCTCGCAACGAGGTATATACCGGCTTTCACCATAGTCGCTGAATGCAGATAGGCACTGACCGGAGTGGGCGCAGTCATTGCGTTCGGCAACCAAAAGTGGAATGGCACCTGTGCAGACTTCGTGAAGGCCGCAAATAGCGCGAGCATAACAAGGAAGGGATATGCTTCGATACTGCGTAGCGGCGGTCCTTCTAATAGCAGGGCCGAAAGTCTCAAAGTCCCTGCGTTTTGCTCGACTAGCAACGCAACCGCTAAGAGGCCCATACCACCAGTGCCGGTGACTAGCAGCGCCTGAATGGCCGATGCGCGCGCTTCCTTCCGATCATGGTTGAATCCGATGAGCAAGAAGGATGTAAAGCCCGTAAGTTCCCAGAACACAAACAAGGCGAGCAGGTTGTCGGCGAGGACGACGCCGAGCATCGATCCCATGAAGGCAAAGAGTGCACCGAAGAAGCGACCCGCGCTGGGATCATTATTAAAATAAGAGGCGCTGAAGAGAAGGACCAACGAGCCTATGGCCGTGATTATCACCGCAAACAGTAGGCTCAAGCCGTCAGCGTAGAAAGAAAGCTCCAGTGCCAGCGATGGGGCCCACGGTAGTGAGGATTTGATTGGTCCCGTCGTCGCAACGGATTGTAAGAGAAACCCGAAGTATACCGCCAGGGCGGCTGGCCAGATGGCTAGTAGCGCTGACCAGCGGGCTGGTAGCCGTCCACCCGCGACCGCAAGCGGTGCAAGCAGAAATGGAGAGAGTGCGATAAGCGGCTGCATTCTAGATTTCGGCTGCGATCTCTTCGGCGGGCGGGATCGTATGATTAGCGCGCCTCTCAACGACCGATGTTAGTTCTGGAATCTACGATGTGACGCATCCTGGTCCCTAACGTGACGCTGAAATTCCGACTAATCGCCGAGAGGGTTCGGTAACACGGATACGATGGTCGGAACAGGCCGGGAATTGGCGTTGCCTTTGCAGGTGATGTCAAGATCGATGCTTTAGTGTGACACGCGACACACTTTCGTCACAATGGGCCAGTCGAAGTAGTGAACCGCCGTGTGGGCCGCGACAAGTGCCGACAAGCGTCCGCTGACCCCAAAGCACGTGCTTGTCATCAAACCTGTCCTCGACGGGGCAGCGTCTGGTCCATGGCATCTTTGCACTGCACCCTACAAAGTCAGACATCTGTGGGTTCGCTCGCCTACATGCCGTGTCATCCGGCGACGAAGCCGACCAAGTTTCTTCGTATGACCGTCATAAAAAGTTTAATCTTGCAAAGAGAACGAACCCGTGACTACCCTACGGGCAGACCTGTCATGACGTCGCTTCGTCGCGGCTATGGACCGAGTTGCTTACATGTTGAAAGGAAAAAAGAAATCGAATGAGCAAGGCAGCAACGGCTTCCAGTCCGCGCGGAGAAACCGCCCGCAGTCACGTGTTAACGCTGGAGGAAATTGGAAATCTGGCGCAGGAGGGTAGTAACCCCGCCGACACTCTCACTAACATTGTTGCGCTGATCGCCAAGCGCTTTCAGACCGACGTCTGTTCGGCTTACTTGCTCGAACCCGATCGGGCGAATTTAGTACTAGCAGCGACTCTAGGGCTACGTCGGGAATGTGTCGGCACACTCCGTCTAGCGCTACATGAAGGACTCGCAGGACTTGTGGCCGAACAAGTACTGCCGATCGCAGTTGACAACGTAAAATCTCATCCGCGGTTCAAGTATTTCCGAGAGGCAGGTGAGGACGATTATCAATCTTTTCTTGGCGTCCCACTAATCGATCGAGGAGTACTGCAAGGCGTATTAGTCGTCCAGACGATTGCGCGGCGCATCTTCCGCGACGACGAGATCCAGATGCTTGTGGACGCGGCGAATGAACTTGCGCCTGTCGTGAGTGAAGCCCGTACCCTCGACCGGTTCATCGCTCCCGCTAGAGAACGGCTATGGTCACTTGCCCGAAACCTCTGGTGGAGTTGGGATCATGACACGACAAGTCTATTTCGCGATCTCGATCC
>Ga0190275_10003168_pt1 | contig 11709 bp, 7 predicted proteins | sample Popmic550T_FD_133745 | JGI IMG/M metagenome (GOLD analysis project Ga0190275, IMG submission 133745) | Populus adjacent soil microbial communities from riparian zone of Yellowstone River, Montana, USA - 550 T | ecosystem: Environmental > Terrestrial > Soil > Riparian zone > Trees stand | place... | reverse complement strand
TCTATATACACTAACATTTCTCTCACCTACCTCACCCACCTACCTCACCTTCTATATCCACCAAAACCCACCTCACCTACCTCATTATCACTTTTACCTTTATTACTACCACAGCAGATGACAAAAACATCAGAAATCAACGTCTACTGAAAATCCGGTGCTTTTGGACGGGCCTGCTCCGACAAACGCCTTCTGGTACTCGGATACTTTTTTCTCGAAGAAGTTCGACTTGCCTCTGAGCGATATGTACTCCATGAAATCGAAAGGGTTCTGAACGTTGTAGATCTTCTCCTCCCCAAGACTGAACAGCAGCCGGTCTGCTACAAACTCGATGTACTGGCACATCGAATCCGCGTTGATGCCAATAAGAGACACGGGAAGCGCGTCCGTTAAAAACTCTTTTTCTATCTCAACCGCCTCTTTTACGATTTTTTTCGTGCTTTTGCACTTGTTGTTGAGGTGCGAGTGGAGAAGACACGCGAAGTCGCAGTGCATTCCCTCGTCTCTGCTGATGAGCTCGTTGGAAAAAGTCAGACCGGGCATGAGGCCGCGCTTTTTGAGCCAGAAAATCGCTGCGAACGATCCGGAGAAGAAGATGCCCTCGACGCACGCGAACGCCACGAGCCTTTCAGCGAATCCTGCGTCCTTATCGGAGATCCACCGGAGCGCCCAATCCGCTTTTTTCTTTATCACAGGTATGTTTTCGATCGCCTGGAAAAGGAAGTGCTTCTCGCTCTGCTCCCTTATGTACGTTTCGATAAGAAGACTGTACATCTCTGCGTGGATGTTCTCTATCATGATTTGGAAGCCGTAGAACGCGCGGGCTTCGCTGATTTGCACTTCGGACGCGAATCTTTCAACGAGGTTTTCGTTGACTATTCCGTCGGATGCTGCGAAGAACGCAAGTACGTACGATATGAAGTGCTTCTCGTTGGCTGTTAGCTTCTCCCAGTCGGCTAGATCTGCGCTCAGGTCGACTTCTTCGACGGTCCAGAAGCTTGCAACTGCGTTTTTATACATCGCCCATATGTCGTAGTACTCGATAGGAAAGATAACGAACCTGTTTTGCGTTTCTTCTAGGATGGGTTCTGGCTCTAGGACTGTTTTTTCTGACGTTCTTCTGATCTCTGGCGTGTTTTCTGCGTGCTCTCCGGCCTGTGTTCTCTCTTCTGGCATCTTCCTGAAATTTCTTTCGTATTTATATTTTGAAATTCAAACTCCCGCGCGCGGCAAATTACCCTTCAAATAAACCGCGGGTACTTAAACAAATTTTCGGTGTACAATGGTCTGGGCTGTAATTGGTCTTTGTGAGTGATATGTGTGTGGGTGTTGCTTTGTGAATGATATGTGTGTTGGTGTTGCTCTGTGAGTGAAAGGGGTGTTACTCTGTGAATGGTATGTGTGTTGCTTTGTGAATCTGTTGATATGTGTATTACTCTGTGAGTATCTGATATGTACGTTGGATCGCCAGTTTCAATGTACAATGTACCACCACACATCCCTACCATCCCATACCATTCCACCCCACCTACTTTCATAAAAACAGCCCCGTAAGAAGTGATTTATCTTTATGGGGGCTGTACACCTTGCATGCTTCTTTGAAATACCTTCTGAGCCAGGCTTTTTCTCTATCTCCAATGGTCCGGACGTTTTCTCCCATCCACACGGCTAGGATAAGGCTGGTTGGCCTGAACAGACCGATCGGAATCTCCTCAAGGTACGACAGCGTCTTAATGACACACGTGCAGTACTCTCCTGTCCCGGATGTTGGCTGGGCCTCCAACAGGCTGAGGATGTTCTGCGCATTCCTTTCGAGCAGTCTTCTGAGCCCCGGGTTCCGGTGTTCCCCCGCTATCTCCAGCACTAAGGAGAGCCCGAGCACTGCGCTTCGCTTCTCCTCGTCTGCTGTGCTGCTAGATCCGATTATCTGTGTGAAAAACCTCCCTTCCGAGACCCCTATTCTTCCTGCAGCAACCGAACACGCTCCTCGGATCTCCGGCGCTGTGCTGAGCTGCGATTTTCGAATAAGATCGAGATATCTCACGAATAAAACGATTTTCTCTATTTTCACCTTCTCTGTCTTCTCTCCGTCCAGGGTGTTCATGAGAGACGAGTGGAAAAGAGGGCCGAGAACAAAGGCCACCTCTTTTTCGTATGTCTCGTCTTTTCCGAGGTTCTCAAACAGGGCTTTTAGATGCCAGATTGCCGCCCACTCTGCGCCCTCGAGGCTTCCTTTTTTGTTGCACCAGATGACAACGCACCGGTGGACTATCTCGTACTCGTTTTCAAATTCGAGGATTCTGCGATAGACCGGCGCGCACTCCCTGCTGCTTTTTGCGAAATACTTCGCTGTGAAGATGCGCTTGTTTCTTCTGTGCGCTAGAAAAGTCCCAATTCCCTCAACGCTCTCTTCTGCTGTCATCCGGTACGGCGTTCCTTCCGCTTGGCCGATCTCTTCTCTGTTTTTCTTGCTTTTTCTAACGGTTTTTTCTCTGTGCTCCGGAATTTCGCCCTCGAGAACCGAGGAGTACAGCTGAAAAAGACTTTCGCCGCACCACGCGTTCAAAAGACAGAACATTCCAGAGTGCTCCATGCTCTTAACCACTCTTTCCTTTTTGCCTAGTTTCTCGCTGTACGATAGGATTAGAGAGAGCGCTCGCATCGTCTCTTTCGTGTTCTCTTTTTCTATTTCTTCGCTATTTTCGGCTACTGCCTGTTCTACGTCTGTTTTCAGTATGTCCGACACTCTCACCATAAACTTCAAAGAAGACACCGCTTCTATAACAAAATCTCCATCCTCGCTGCCCTCGAGCATTTCTGCGACTATTTTCAGCGCCAGCGCTTTTGTATTAGGGGAAGCTTTCGGGTCTTCTACAACCATCAGCAGAACCCTCGAGCTCACCCGCACTCCTCCCGCTCTCGCCGATGTCAGAGTCTCAAACAGAGCGCAAGACCCCTCCTTCAACTCTTTCAAAACCTTCCCGGTGACTACGTACTCCTCCTCCATCAAAAATATTTAACCATTCTGTAGACTGTGCGGTATTTATGTGTGTAGAATGTGAAGCAGTTAAGTGGGTAGACATGAGGTATTTATGTGAATGATTTGTAGATTGTTGGTTATCTAGCTGAATGATTTGTAGAATGTTGGTATTCAGCGGAATGATTTGTAGGCTGTGGATTATCCAGCTGAACAACCCAGCTAACATCTGTTACTCTTTGATATGTGGTCCACTTGATGATCGAAATCACGGATACCACTTATCTGTCCACTTGGATTATCAAAATGACGGATACCACCTATCTACCAACCTTGATGATCGAAATCACAGATACCACCTATCTGCCAACCACCAAATTCAATGGCTAAACCGGTCTTCTCATCCACGGGAACACTGCTAATTGAAAAACTTGTGCATCTTTGAGGCGTCTTCGCTTCCAAACACTCTTTCAAGCCTTTCCCTTGTGGATGTTACGAGATCCAGCATAGAGTCGAAGTTCGCGAGCACCGCGGGTATCCTCTTCTGCGACATCCCAGGAACAGCCAGCAGACACTTGCTCGCAGAGGATAGGAAGTCTTTTTTCTGGACGGACGTCAGAGGCTCTGGGGGCCTTCTTACCAGGTACTGGAAAAACGCAGCGGATATTTTCTCGTGATTCGTTGTGATAACGCGCAGACCCGGAATTGTCTGAAGAATGCCAAGTATCCCCTCCATAAGATCTACTTTGAGCTTTCTCTTCTCCACGTACGACTGGAGCGACGGCGCTTCCTCTTCCGGGAAGTCCAGCAGCAGATACGGCGTGCTGACGATATTCTTAAGAGACTCGAGCTGGGAGTAGAGCTTGCCGGACCCGAACGAGCCTATCAGATCGGGAATGCTCTTCCGCTCCACAAAGTATGTGTTGTTTACCACGTAGTCTCCGTGCTTCAGCATTTCGAACTTGAACTTTGCGGCCCCCGAGAAGCTTCGCGCGAGATAGAGCGGCAGAAAAGACCCGAGCTCTCTTATGTCGATCGATAGAAGCGGCGCGCCGGGTGTTTTAGGGTCTGCTGTGAAGATTTTTCTTTCCACAGCGGCTGGCCTGTTCTTCTTGAGCCCAATTGCTGAAATAAACCGTTTTTTCTCTTCTTTTATCTCTTCCAGTATCTCCATCTCTTCTACGCTGTTTTTGAGCGTGATCACGCACACTTCGATCTCTTTTCCTCTTTTTCTCGCTCTTTCTCGCGCGACTTTCAGCTTTCTGAAGGTTTTCATCGTGTAGTTCAGCAGGATAAGGCATGGGCTGTTTGCGCTTGCGAGCTTTCTCATCTCTCTGTTGAGGTGCTTGGTGCTTTTGATGGCGTGCGAGAGCCCCGGGAAAGGCGTCTCCGGAAGGCAGTGCCCAATAACCGCAACGTCTCTGTTCTCTCTGGCGCGGAGAAGGCTCTCGATTGCCCGCTGCTTTGGCGGCGTGCTCTCCTGGCTCTCTATTTCGCGCGCTATCTGATGCACCTCTTCCACCTCCTCCATCAGCAGCCACGACGTGAGGCTGTGGTACTTTGCGTCTCTTTCTTCTTCGCTCTTGGCTTTTCCGTACGTCTCTGCTAGAAGCTCTGTTTGCGCCCGTATGTCTGTTGCAGCTTCGAAGTGGGCGATGAAGTGCACTATGTTTGCATTGAAGAGAAGCGCAATGCTCTGGTTAAGCAGAAACTCTACTCTTCTCACGTACCCGCTAAATGTGTCTCTGCCTGGGATTTTCCGGACCTTTTCTCTGAGCGCCAGGAGGTTCGCCTGCGCCTGCATCCGTAGCGGGTCTGTGGAAACCTGCACTTCGGTGACCTCGAACTCGCCAAACGCCCTTAGCACGCTTTTTCTGAACACGGGGTAGAGAAAGATCCCGCTCGAAGGGACGGACGCCCTGTGGACAATTTCGGGGAAGGAGACAGACTCTGCGCACACGACCAGCGCGCTTATGTCGCATGGGATCGAGAAGAAAATAAACTCTCTAACGGACTTTCTGGACTCTTCGGCTCCGCCGCCGAGCAGGTACACCACTTTGACGCCTTTTTCGGGGACTCTTTCTTTCAGGACGTCGATCAGGAAGATCTTTTCCGAAATGAAGACGCACCCTTTGGCGCCGTAGTAGGCTGCTCTTTCTTTTGCTGCTGTTTGGATCGTGATGGCTCTGACGTGCTGTATCGCTTTTCTTCTTTTTTTCTGCCCTGTGTGTTCTATCCGGGGGGCTGTGTTCTTCTTTTCTATGGCTTCCGCTAGCTTTGGAGGGGCTCCTACAATAACGCACGTGTCCTCCATTTGCTGGATCACTCCTTCGACGATTCTGTTCACTCTGACTCCTGTGTAGAGAAGATGCGCAGATCTTTTTGCTCTCAGCACCTCTTTGATGATTCGTTTTTCGTGTGCGTGCATTTTTTCAATTGCGCTCAGAATAATATTTCGCAGGTTTTGGCAGTTATTTTGGAGCGCGGCTGTGGAGGAGGGCGCGGGCGGTAAATGGGCGGATGTTTACGGATTGTGTATTTGTTAAGGCTATCTATTTAACCTCCTAGACGTGTATTACTGCGGGTGTCTTCTGTGTGGTTTATCTCGGACACTTTACTTTTGTCTTCTTCTAACTTCTTCTGTCTACTTCTGTCTCCTTCTGTTCTCTCCGCTTGAGGAGGCCGTCTTGCGCCTACCGCACCTTTTCGTTTGCACGCTTTCCCAGCTCTCCGGATTCTGTCGTGTTTTTGTAAAAAACATCCGGTACTTTTTTTTCGATAGTTACAGGATGTTTTCGGATTCTTTTTGCATCGAGGGAGCGCTGGCTGTAGAGTGGTCACGGTAGATATAGCCATGGAAGTAGCGTTACAAACAGCAACACTAAGAGTAATTGTGATGGTTGTGGTGGGGTGGTATGATGATGGAGGGGATGGTGGAGGGGATGATGGCTGTGATGATGATAGTTATGGTGGGGTGTGCTGCCATAATGGTACCGCTATAATGGTACAACTTCTATAATGGTACCACCTCTCCACCATCATATCAGGCACTTCACCATAGCCATCACCACCAGCATCATAACATCCCACCACAACCGCAAAGTGAAAACGAAACCGCCATAAATGTAAATCGATGTATTGAAATGGATAACACGCTAGGAGTGCCTATGCGTAGAGCCCGGCAGGCATCGCCTCAAGCTTCGTCGCCTGGACCTTCTCCTTCGCCTTGAAAAAGTCCTGCATGGTCACCTGCTTCCTTCTTTCCCTCAGAGCGAGCATCCCCGCCTCCGTGCAGATCGCCTTGATGTCCGCTCCGCTGAGGTCCTCGTTTGTTCCGATCATGTCGTTCAGGTCGACGTCCTTCGCAAGAGTCATCCGAGACGTGTGGATGCTGAAGATTTTCCGCTTCGTCTGGATGTCCGGCACGGGAAACTCTATTTTCCTGTCGATTCTTCCAGGCCTGATCAGCGCCGGGTCGAGGCTTTCTATCCTGTTCGTTGCCATAATCACTTTTATGTCGGACGACGTGTCAAACCCGTCGAGCTGGTTGAGCAGCTCTAGCATCGTTCTCTCTATCTCTTTTTCTCCTTTAGACGACGTGTCGTACCGCTTCGTGCCGATTGCGTCTATTTCGTCGATGAAAATAATCGATGGCGCGTGCATCTCTGCAGCCTTGAATAGCTCCCTCACAAGCTTCGGGCCCTCTCCAAGATACTTCTGGATCAGCTCGGACCCAACGATCCTCAGAAAAGTCGCAGACGTCTGGTTCGCCACAGCCTTTGCCAGAAGCGTCTTCCCCGTTCCTGGCGCGCCGTACAGAATCACGCCCTTTGGCGGCTTGATCCCCATTTCGTCGTACAGCTCCGGGTTCGTGAGCGGCAGCTCCACCGCCTCTTTTATCTCCTGTATCTGCTGCTCGAGCCCCCCGACGTCTGCGTACGTCTCCAGAGGCGCTTTTTCCAGCTTCATCACGCTCACAAGCGGGTCCGTTTCTCCCTCGAGCACCCCGACTACTCCGTTCTCCCTCTGGTTCAGAAGCACCGTGCACCCCGGCTCCAGTGCGTCCCTATCTACAAACGAGTATATGGGCACGTAGTACTCCTGCCCCGGGCTCGTGCTGACTATCGCGTGGTTCTCGTCTATGAACTCTTCGAGAACGCCGAGGTTCATCGGGTACCCTCGGAACTTGTCCACCGCGGCTCGCTCGCTGGTGAACGCGCCCTCCTCTCCCGTCATGCTCTGGAACGCGAGAATCCCCTCTTCCAGCACCAGGTAGTCTCTGACCTTTTCGATTTTCAAAAGACGCAGCTTGCACTTGCTCTGCGGAAATATCTGCGGAAGCTTCGAGGAAGTCTCCGGGCCCTTCACTCTTTTCCTCTTTTTTAAATTCAGGTTCTTTCCTCCCTGCTCCTGCGGCGGCTGGGACGGTCTTCCTGCTGACGACTGCTGCTGACCCATGTTGATAAAATAAAAACTTGCTAATAAAAACACATGGACCACGTATGGAGAAACAAGCACATCAACCTTATGGAGATAGCTGCAATAGAGGGAGGGACAGAAACAAAAGACGTTGCTATGAAAACAAGGGAGATATGTCCGCTGCTCGCTGCGGAGGTGCTGGTGCAGAAAAACAAGATAGAAGAGGCGATAGCTGCCATTGAGAAGGCGACAGAGAGCTGGAAAATGAAAAGGAAGAGCCGCGACACGGACTACACCACGCCTCTTGTCTGCCTGTGCCTCCAAAACAGAGATAGAAAAAAAGCGCTGAGAGTCGTTGAAAGACACATCGGAGAGAGAGCGGCGGTGCACCCGTGGTTCTGCAAACTGAAGGTGTTGATCGAGGGGCACATATACCACAGCACGCGAAACGAGGAGCGGGCTGCGAAGTGGGTGGAGAGCGCGAAGGCGTACCTCTCGGTGTTTCTTGACTACGACGTTTTCCTGCTGTGCGTGAAAATGAAGGAGGAGATCCTCAAAGAGCCGAAAGAAGAAGCAGAAAACGAGCTGATCGGTACCATGGGGCTGAACGACGCCAGGTACATAGACAGCGCAGAGGAGCTGAGACACATCAAAAGCTTCGAAAAAGTGCTTCGAAGAAAAGGGCTAAGCACGGAGATGTGCGAAAGAGTCCTTCTTATCAGGAACCCGCTTGTTAAAAAGAGCGAAGTAATCGAGTACTTCGAGAAGTACCAGAACGATAGGGAGACGCTCACGTACATACTGGAGCGCAGAAACATAAAAGAGCTGGCCGGTCTTGCCAAGAAGCTCGGAGTAGAGACAGACGCCGTGAAAAACCAACAGCTGAACTTTCGATGGATGATAGAGAGGGATAGGCGAGGTGGGTAGGCGGGGTAGGTAGGATGGGTAGGGATGGCAGTTGGTGTGGGTAGGAATGGTATATAGCTGGTGTGGGTAGATAGGAATGGTAGATGGTGTAGATAGAAATGGTATATAGGTGGTATAGCTGGTGCAGGTGTATAGATCGTGTATGTTTGGATATGTATAAGATGGGTAGATAGTTTCTGCGGCATGAGTGGGTGGAACGAGCGGATGTGTGCATATAGGGTATTATCGAACAGGACAGGAGAGAATATGGATGGCACTACTTAGGTGCTCATATTTATACCGGCGCATTCTCCAATCTATCGAATTGGGGGTGGATGAGATCTCAAATACAATCAATAGAGCTTAACCTGCTTCATTAAATCTGGACTAATCCGCCTACCCATCCACTCCCCCACTCACCCACCCAATCCATATACCCACACTTCCCATCCATCCAATCCCTCCACTCACCCGTCCATTCATCTACCCACCCGTCCCAGCACTCCGCCATATAAAACATGACATTTTTATTTTTAGCGGAATGGCGCACGATATATCACCAGAGGAGCTTGAGAAAAAGGCGGACTCTTACTTTAAAAAAGGCAGCAACTTTCTGGTTAAGCTTTTTGTGCAAACAGACTTAACAGAGGCGGCTGACCTGTATATCGAAGCTGCAGAGGCGTACTACAACAACAACCAGTATCTTAAGTCTGCCGAGCTGTTCCAGAGGGCAGGGGAGATATTTATTTCCGAGAAAAGAGAAGAGTCGAGGTACGAGGCGTCGAAGGCGTTTGTCAAGAGCGCAGAGGTGTACTACATCATCGACAAAGAAAAATGCGCAGAGGCGTACGGAAAAGCGCTCGAAATCTCGTCGAGAAACATCGAGGACTTCTCCGTGGCGGCAAGCCATGCGGTAAAGGCGGCAAAGATCCTGAAGGAGATAAGAAAAGAGAAGGAGGCGCTGGAGCACATGTACAAGGCGTGCGAGCTCTACAGAAACGCGAAGATGGCGGTCAGCAGAAGAAACCTGCTCGAGCAGTGCGCCGAGATGGAAATGGGCACAAAAGGGTACGTGAAAGCGCTCGAGCTGTACAAGGAGCTCGCAAACGACGAAACGGTCATTGACCAGGTGATAGGAAACAACTCGTATCTGTTTGCAGGGGCTCTCTGCGCTATCAACATATCGAAAACCAACGAGGCGTACGAGCTGCTGAACCGGATGGACGAGTCGAGATACGAGACGTCGGTGCTGTACAAGATGCTGGAGATCAAGACAAAGAAAAACGACAAAAAAGAAGACCTTGAGAAGAGCATCTCGTACCTCAAGAGGACCACAAAGCTATCCAGAGAGGTCTTGGCGGCGATCCAGGACGCGCAGATCTCGGTGGACCCAGACCACGACATTCTGTAGCGCAGCTAAGATAAAAGGAGGCAGGCGCGAAGAGACGTGCGGAGCTTGCAGGGGAGATTTCTGTTTATTATCATTGGTCGTTGAGCCATTGCTTGAGTGTCATCTTTATTTGAATTTGAATGCCTTATATAGATGACAAAATTGATCCTCTGATCAATTGGTTTATCACTTATTTGTGATTGAGATTTGGATTGGTGATTATCAATACTATGCTCCAATAATTATCAACGGTCTCGTCAGCTGCTTTAGAGCAGCTCGGTCTTACCTTCTAGCAGCCCTGTCTTTGGCGCTCACCTGGAATAAATTGTCAGAAAAGCTTTCAAGGGGTGTTTTTGTTGGAGGCTAAGCGGCAAATGCGCGCGAGCAGCTACGGTTGGATAAGAGACGGGTGCCTGTACAGCGCATGTTTTTAATAGACGGTGGCGGGCAATAGCGCCTGTGTGGCGTCCCCATGCAGCGGCGTGCAAAACAGGCAAGACCAAAATTTTCAATCTTTCCAAATATAGGCCAAAATTTTTAAATAGACCCGAATATCGATCCACGGGTCCAAATTTTAATTTAGCTGCCTAATATGTGTATATTTACCTGAGAAAAGCTCCTGAAGAGCGGATCTAGAATACAGAGAAAAGTATAAATAACCTGTCTTTTAATTACTCAATGAAGATACTTGGATTAGTTGGGCTGATGGTGTCTCAGGTGCTTGCGTCCGCGAGCATTCACGAGGAGCTGTACCTCCCAGACTTCAACAGAGTCAGAGAGCCTCTGATGCTGGAGGTGGGCTCGTTTGGATCTGGAAACCTGACGTACATTCCAGCGTACCTCCGGTTTTTCAGAAGAATAACAGGAAACATGACCTCAACAGGCATATCGAACGGGACGAACTCCACAAACTCAACGTCCGACCTAGGACCAGCGAACTCAACGCACATCCCAAACGGATGGGGAAACGCCATAGTGGACTACTACAACGTCGTCGTGAACAGGTACGATGTTGGAAACGCCACAAGAGCGATGATTGCGCACGGGCCAGGCGGATTCGGCCTTGGCTTCGGCTTTGGAAGAACCTACCTCGAGACGAAATTTGAAATCACCATCAACGGCGGGTTCCTCAACGGCACAGAGAGTCTCGAGATCCCAAGAGACGAGCTGCGTGTCTCGTGGATCAACTTCCTCGCAAGAGACGTGCTTCCCGAGTCTACCATCGCGGAAATAATCTCGAACGAAACGGGAATTTCCTGGTTCCCCCTCTCTTCGCAGATCTTCACGGCGTTCAGCGTCTTCAGATCGGACTTCCGCGGGCTGGACAGGTTCAGCATGTTCCATCTTAGGGCGTACCTAATCCCTTCAACAACCGTCACGATTTCTTTCATCGGAATTCCGTCGTGCGAGAACAACCTGCTCGGAACCGGGCGAAGTCTTGTGGTTATTCCAAGACCTGTGCTCGACGGCCCAATAGTGGACGAGCCGGTCATTGTAGATGAAGACGAAGACATCGATGACGACTTCGAAGACGTGCCGGAAGAAGAAGAAGTGCCAGTCAACGTAGAGTCGATGGAGGTGATCGAAGGAGCCGACGGGTCGCTTTTGAGAAGAGCAGTCGCGCCCGCAATCGACCCGCTTGGAGCAGCATCAGAACAGAAGCAGAAAAAAGCCGCTGTTTCCCAAAGTGCTAAATAGGCGGGCTAGCACGTCTGGTTCAAAGGCTCTAGCGCTCTATAGACAAGAAATGGGCAGCACACCGCCGTCTGGGCACGCACCCCGCGGGATGCGTCAAACGATGTAAAATAAACACAGTTTTTGTTTGTTATCAGGAGCGGCGAAGCGAGCAGAGATGGCAGTCGCTAGGAAATCGAATACTCGCCAAAATAGCATCCCACGCGCATCGATTATAGACTTGAAAAGCCGGCTGAGCGCCATATCCCGCTCGCCTACCCGTTTAAACTGTACAATTTATTATGGGTTGTGTGGTGGGTTATGTGGTGGTGTGTCTAGTAGG
>Ga0190275_10003167_pt1 | contig 11709 bp, 8 predicted proteins | sample Popmic550T_FD_133745 | JGI IMG/M metagenome (GOLD analysis project Ga0190275, IMG submission 133745) | Populus adjacent soil microbial communities from riparian zone of Yellowstone River, Montana, USA - 550 T | ecosystem: Environmental > Terrestrial > Soil > Riparian zone > Trees stand | place... | reverse complement strand
TTCTTGCGGAGGTTGCTCAGCCGGCGGGCGGCCGGCTCGGTGAAGCGGGCGGCGACCGGACCGAGGATGACCAGGATCAGCACGTACGCCGTCGCCAGCGGTCCCAGTCGCGGTTCGACTCCGACCGCGAGTCCGGCGATCACGATCGAGAACTCGCCCCGCGCCACCAGCGTTCCCCCGGCTCGCCAGCGGCCCGCGGTCTTCACGCCGGCCCGGCCAGCGGCGTACCAGCCGGTGGCGATCTTGGTCAGCGCGGTCAGTACTGCGAGTGCCAGCGCGATCCCCAAGACGGGCGGGATCTCGGCCGGGTCGGTGCTCAGCCCGAAGAAGACGAAGAACACCGCGGCGAACAGGTCCCGCAACGGGCTGAGCAGATTGCGCGCGCCCTTCGCGACTTCACCCGACAATGCGATCCCGACCAGGAAGGCGCCGACCGCGGCCGACACCTGCAGCTTCGCCGCGATGCCCGCGACGAGCAGCGTGAGTCCGAGCACGACGAGCAGCAGCATCTCGGGGTTGTCCGAGGAAACGGCCCGGCTGATCAGGCGTCCGTAGCGCAGGGCAACGAACAGCACGATGCTCACTGTGCCGAGCGAGATCAGCAGCGTGATGCTTCCGCCGGCCAGGCCGACGCCGGCCAGCAGCGCGGTCAGGATCGGCAGATAGACCGCCATCGAGAGGTCTTCAAGGACCAGGATGCCGAGCACGACCGGTGTCTCGCGATTACCCAGCCGGCCCAGATCGCCAACCACTTTGGCGATCACGCCCGAGGACGAGATCCAGGTGACGCCGGCCAGCGCGACGGCCGCGACCGGACCCCAGCCCAGCAGCAGTGCAACGGCCGCACCGGGCAACGCGTTCAGCAGGAAGTCGACAACGCCGGACAGGTACTGCGTCTTCAGGGTCCCGACCAGGTCAGCCGCTGTGTACTCGAGTCCGAGCAGCAACAGCAGCAAGATCACGCCAATTTCGGCGCCGGTGGCAACAAACTCCTCGGATGCGTCCAGTGGTAGCAGCCCGCCGTGCCCGAAGGCGAGACCGGCCAGCAGATAAAGGGGAATCGGCGAGAACCCGACCCGGCCGGCGATCCGGCCGAGGATGCCGAGGGCAAGGAGTACTGCGCCCAGCTCGATCAGCAGGGCGGTCATGTCGTGCATCTCAACCCCCGGTGATCAGCTCGGCGACGGCGTCAACGCCCTCGCGGGTACCGACGACGACGATCGTGTCCCCGGTGGCGAACCGGAAGTCGGGGGCCGGCGACGGTACCGCGCCGGTGCGTCGCAGCACAGCCACGATCGACGCGCCGGTCCGGCTGCGCGCCTGGGTGTCGCCGAGCGTGCGGCCGGAGTACGGGGAGCGGCTGGTGATCGGGATCTGTTCGGTGATCAGGTCGATCTCGATGTCGCTGTGCAACGGTTCGATCGGTGCGGGGATCAGCAGTTGGCCGAGCGCACTGGCCTCGGCCGGAGCGAGCGGCACGCTGCCCAGGCAGCTGTCGTCGTCCTCCGGATCATGGAACCCCAGGAAACGCCGGCCGTCCGAGTGCACCACCAGTGAGACGTGCTTGCCGCCGTCGGTGATGAAGTCGTACCGGGTGCCGATACCGGGCAACGTCGTCCTGGTCGGGTGGTCCATGAAGTTTTTCTCCGCTCCGCAATAGCTGGCGTCTGCAACCATTATCCCGTATCCGCCAACCCGCTGGGTGTGACCTGGCTTGCAATCAGGTGCAGTGCAACTAGTTGCATAGGTACGCTCGCCAGTATGGCCCTCGAGCACGCGATTCTCGTCTCGCTGACCGAGCGCGCCGGGTCCGGTTACGAGCTGGCCCGGCGGTTCGATCGGTCGATCGGCTACTTCTGGCCGGCCACCCATCAGCAGATCTACCGGGTGCTGCGCCGGATGGACGACGCGGGTTGGGTCACTCACACCGATGTGGCCCAGGAGGGCCGCCCGGACAAGAAGGTCTACGAGGTGTCGCAGGCCGGCCGCGACGAGTTGACCCGCTGGCTCGCCGAGCCCGTTGAGCCGGCCATTCTGCGCGACGGTCTGGGCGTGAAGTTGCGCGGCGCCTCGCTGGGCGACGAGGCGGCAGTACTGCGAGAAGTCGAGCGGCATCGGGCCGAGCACTCGACCCGCCTGGAGGTCTACCGCGGCATCCAGCGCCGGGACTTCCCGCAGAGCGCCTCCTCAGGGGCAGACAAGCTGAACGGCCGCGAACTGCATCAGTACCTCGTTCTGCGCGGCGGCGTCCGCGCGGAGGAGTCCTTCGTGGCCTGGTGCGACGAAGTCATTCAGGCACTGCGATCGGAGCGCACTTCATGAGCGAGTACCCGAACCTGCTGGCCCCGCTGGACCTCGGCCACGTCACCCTCAAGAACCGGGTGATCATGGGCTCGATGCACACCGGTCTCGAGGACCGGGCCAAGGACCTGCCGAAGCTCGCCGCGTACTTCGCCGAGCGGGCCCGCGGCGGTGTCGGCCTGATCGTCACCGGCGGCTACGCGCCGAACCGGACCGGTTGGCTGACCCCCTTCGGTTCGAAACTCACCACCCGCCGGGAGGCTCGCGGGCATCGGATCGTCACCGATGCCGTGCATGCCGAGGGCGGGCTGATCGCGTTGCAGATCCTGCACGCGGGGCGGTACTCGTATCACCCGTTCAGCGTCTCGGCGTCGGCGCTGAAGGCACCGATCAACCCGTTCAGGCCGCGGGCCTTGTCGGATCGCGGCATCCGGCGCCAGATCGCGGCGTACGTCGAGTGCGCCGCCCTGGCGCGCGAAGGCGGCTATGACGGCGTCGAGATCATGGGATCCGAGGGGTACTTCATCAACCAGTTCCTGGCCTCGCGGACCAATAAGCGCAAGGATCGTTGGGGTGGCAGCGCAGAGAACCGGCGGCGGCTCGCGATCGAGATCGTCCGGGGCATCAGGGAACGCGTCGGGCCGGACTTCCTGATCATCTACCGGTTGTCGATGGCCGACCTGGTCGAGGGTGGTCAGGACTGGGACGAGGTTGTTGCGCTGGGCAAGGAGATTGAGGCGGCCGGCGCGTCGATCATCAACACTGGGATCGGCTGGCACGAGGCCCGGGTGCCGACCATCGTCACCTCGGTACCGCGTGCGGCGTTCACCTCCATCACGGCGTCGTTCCGGCCGCACGTGAAGATCCCGGTGGTCACGTCGAACCGGATCAACTTGCCGCAGGTCGGCGAGGAGGTACTGGCGCGTGGCGACGCGGATCTGATCAGCATGGCTCGGCCGTTCCTGGCCGATCCGGAGTGGGTGCTCAAGGCAACTAGTGATCGCGCGGACGAGATCAACGTCTGTATCGCGTGTAATCAGGCTTGTCTGGATCACGTCTTCGCCAAGCGCAAGGCGAGCTGCATGGTGAACCCGAGGGCCGGCCGCGAGACCGAACTGGTGCTGCTGCCTACGCGTCGGGCCCGTCGGATCGCGGTGGTCGGTGCTGGGCCGGCGGGGTTGTCGGCTGCGGTGACGGCGGCTGAGCGAGGGCATGATGTCGAGTTGTTCGAGGCCGATGACGAGATCGGCGGGCAGTTCGGGATCGCGCGACGGATCCCCGGCAAGGAGGAGTTCGCCGAGACCATCCGGTACTACGAACGCCGGCTCGAACTCACCGGCGTCAAGGTCCACCTCGGTCATCGGGCCGTCGCGGCGGATCTGGAGGGCTTCGATGAGGTCGTCCTCGCCACCGGGGTGGTGCCGCGGATTCCGTCCATTCCTGGCATCGATCACGAGAAGGTGCTGTCGTATGTTGATGTTGTCCGGCATGGCCGTCCGGTCGGCAAGTCTGTCGCGGTGATCGGCGCCGGCGGAATCGGGGTGGACGTCAGCGAGTTCCTCACGACGCTGGACTCCCCGACGCTGGATCTCGCCGCCTGGAAGGCCGAATGGGGCGTCACCGATCCGTTGTCGGCGCCGGGTGCTCTCGCCAAACCGCGCCCGGAGCCTTCCCCTCGCCAGGTCTTCCTGCTCCAGCGCAAGCCGGGCAAGATCGGTGCCGGGCTCGGCAAGACCACCGGGTGGGTGCACCGCGCAGCCCTGAAAAACAAGGGCGTCGAGCAACTCCGAGGCGTCAACTACGAACGCATCGACGACGAAGGCCTCCACATCACCTTCGGCCCCAAACACGAAAAGCCCCGCGTCCTAGCCGTCGACACCATCGTCATCTGCGCCGGCCAAGAGTCAGTCCGCGACCTAGCCACCCCCACCACGCACCTAATCGGCGGCGCCAACCTAGCCACCGAACTAGACGCCAAACGAGCCATCGCCCAAGGCACCGAACTAGCCGCAAACCTGTAAGCAAGAGCAAAAGAACAAGAGCGAAAGGTGATTGGCGGGGATACGCTGCCGGGATGGTGGAGATGGTGTCTGGGCGGGCGCAGGTTACGCGTACTCGTCGTACGGCTTTGGGGGTGTTGGGGGAGTATTCGATTGGTGGGGCGCGGTTGACGTTTATTGCGCAGGGGGAGAACACGACGTTTCGGGTGGATGCGCGGGAGGCGCGGTTCTTGCTGCGCGTTCATCGGGTGAATCGGCATGGGGCGGGGGTTGATTCTCGGGTTGCGGTGGGGGCGGAGCTGGAGTGGTTGGCTGCGTTGCAGGCTGAGACGGATTTGAAGGTGCCGACGCCGATTCGGGCCCGTGATGGGCAGTGGACCGCCGTCGCTGATGGATTGGTCTGTTCGCTGCTTGGTTGGCAGGGCGGGCGGATGCAGGCGACCAATCCGCGGCCTGTGCATTTCCGGCGGCTGGGTGGTGTTCTCGCCGGTTTGCACGATCACGCGTCGACCTGGGTTCCGCCGGCCGGTTTCGTTCGGATGCGCTGGGACTGGGAGACCTTCTTCGGCAACACGATGGAGTACGGCGGGGTGTCCGCGGCCGGGTGCTGGGACCTGCTGCCGACGCCGGTACGGGCGCAGTTCGACGAGGTTGCCCGCCGGATGCGTACCGTCATGGCTGACCTCGGATCGGAACCAGACGCCTTTGGCCTCATTCATGCTGACCTGCATCTGGAGAATGCACTGTTCGAGGGCAACGCGGTGCGGGTGATCGACTTCGACGACTGCGGATTCGGCTACTGGCTCTACGACCTCGCCGTACCGCTGTGGGACAACCGCAGCCGGGACGACTATGCCGAGATCCGTGTCGCGCTGCTCGAGGGCTACGCGGAGCGCCGGGCTCTGCCCGATCTCACTCACCTGGATGACTTCATCGCGACCCGGGATGTGGCCTTCGGGCTGTGGTTCGCCGGGATGGCTCAGGTCAATCCGGCCTTCGCGGCGAAGCTGGACAAGACGATGGACTATCTTCGGCGGTCGCTCGATCGGGCGTTGTGACGGTGGTCAGGTAGCCAAGCTGTTGCTGATTGTGAGGCTGACAGTGGTGGTTAGGTGAGGCTATCCTTCGGGCCATGCAAGAGTCTGTGGGGCTGGCCGGGGTTGGGCTTTGTCTCGGGTATCACGGCAAGCAGGTGGTGGATGGCGCGTCGCTGGGGATCTCGGCGGCGGCGGTCACCGCTCTGGTTGGGCCGAACGGTAGTGGGAAGTCGACGCTGCTGCGTGCGCTCGCTCGGTTGCACAAGCCGGATGCGGGTGAGATCAGCTTCCCCGACGGGGAGTCCGCGACCTCTTTGTCCGCCAAGGACTTCGCGCGCCGGGTGACCTTGCTCTCACAGTCCCGTCCCACCCCGAACGGTGTCAGCGTCCGCGACGTCGTCGGTTATGGCCGGCACCCGTACCGCGGGCGCTGGCGCAACGACGACCCGGACGGCAACCGGGCCATCACCCACGCGATGGACGTCACCGGCGTTACGCCGATGGCCGAGCGGGCCGTGGACGAGTTGTCCGGTGGTGAGCTTCAGCGCGTCTGGCTCGCCACCTGTCTGGCGCAGGACACCGGCGTGCTGCTGCTCGACGAGCCGACCACCTTTCTCGACCTGCGCTACCAGATCGAGATCCTCGACCTGATGCGCGATCTCGCCGACGAGCACGGAGTTGCCGTCGGTGTTGTCCTGCACGACCTGAACCAGGCCGCCGCCGTGGCCGACCGGATCGCCCTGCTCGACAAGGGCCGGATCCGCGCGACGGGTACGCCGGCCGAAGTACTGCAGGCGGATGCCTTGTCCGAGACCTACGGGATCCGGATCGAGGTCAGTACCGACCCGGCCACCGGGCTGGTCAGCACCCAGCCCGTCGGCAAGCACCTGCAACGACCCACCCTTCAAGACAACTGAGGTCCCGATGAAACGAGTTACCGCACTGGCCGCCGCTGCATTGGCCTTGGTGCTTACCGCCTGCGGCAGCAGCGAGAACGTCACCCCGGAGGCGAACAGCTCGGCTGCGGCCCAGCCGGTCTCTGTCACCGACGCGCGGAACAAGAAGATCGACCTCAAGGCGCCCGCCACCAAGGTCGTCGGCCTGGAGTGGGGTGTCATCGAGAGCCTGATCTCCCTCGGGGTGATGCCGGTCGGCGTCGCCGACACCAAGGGCTACAAGGCGTGGGTGACCGCGGAGAAGCTCGACGGCACCGTCAAGGACGTCGGTACCCGCGGTGAGTCCAGCGTGGACGCGATCGTCGCGCTGAACCCTGACCTGATCGTCACCACCACCGACGAGTCCACGGCCACCATCGCGCAGATGGAAAAGGCCGCGCCGGTGCTCGTCGTCCGCGGCGCGGACGCGAAGAACGCGATCCCGCAGATGCGCAAGAATCTCGAGCTGATCGGCCAGGCCGTCGGCAAGACCGAGCAGGCCAAGACCTTGCTCGCCGACTTTGACAAGAAGCTTGCTGACGGCAAGCAGAAGATCACCGACGCGGGCAAGGCCGGCCAGCCGTACACGATGGCCGATGGCTACAAGGAAGGCAGCACGATCTCGATCCGGATGTACACGTCGGGCTCGCTGCTCGGCGCGGTCGCCAACGAGCTGGGCATGAAAAACGCCTGGACCGGCGCCGGTGACCCGGACTACGGCCTGGCCTCGACCGACATCGAGGGCCTGACCAAGCTGAAGGACGGTGAGTTCCTCTACATCGCCAACGACGCCGACGGCGGTGACGTGTTCGGTGGCGACCTGGCCAAGAACGCGATCTGGAAGAACCTGCCGTTCGTGAAGAGCGGCAACGTGCACCGGCTCGCGGACGGCATCTGGATGTTCGGCGGCCCGAAGTCGACCGAGCAGTTCATCGACGCGATGGTGCAGGCAGTCACCTCTTGACCCAACTGACCGCGGCGCGGCCCGATGTCACCACCGCGCCCCTCGAGCCCGTACGCCGGGTGCGCGTGGCCGGCGTGTTCGTCATCGCGATCGTCGCCGTGGTCGTGCTGGCCGCGGTCCACCTGACCCAGGGCACGTCCTCGGTGAACGCCGGGGACCTGCTCAGGCTGGCGATCGGCCAGGGCACGGACAATTCCGCGAATGTGCTGATCGCGTCGCGGCTGCCCCGGCTGCTGGCCGGAGTCCTGGTCGGGCTGGCGCTCGGAGTCGCGGGGGCCGGCCTCCAGTCCCTGGCCAGGAATCCGCTGGCTTCCCCGGACACGCTCGGCGTGAACGCGGGTGCCTATCTGGCGGTCGTCACGGTCTCGGCGTTCGGGGTTTCACTCCCGGTACTGTCCTCAGGCGGTGTCGCGTTCCTTGGGGGACTGGCCGCCGCGGTACTGGTGTTGGGTTTGTCGGCCGGTGGCACTGCCGGTCCGACCCGGTTGATCCTGGCCGGGTCGGCGGTCGCGATGGCACTGGCCGGGCTGACCACGCTCTTGTTGTTGCTGTATCGCGAAGAGACCATCGGTACCTTCGCGTGGGGGAGCGGAACGCTCGTCCAGACCGACCTGGACGTCGTCAAGCAGATGGCGCCGATTGTTGCCCTCGGCATCATCGGCGCGATGGTGCTGGCCGCCAAGCTCGACATCCTTGCCTTGGGTGACGATACGGCCTCCGTGCTCGGCGTGCCGGTTCGCCGGACGCGGATCTGGATCACGCTGGTGACTGTCCTGCTCTCGGCCGCGGCGGTCACCATCGCCGGCCCAGTGGGATTCGTCGGGCTCGTCGCGCCGGTCCTCGTCCGGCTGGTCGCGCCGCTGGTTCCCGGGCTGATGCGGCACCGGGTGCTCCTGCCGTTGTCGGGACTGGCCGGCATCCTGGTGGTGATCTGCTCTGACGTCGTTCTGCGGGCGATCCTGGGCGCCCAGGCCGGCGTGGAGATCCCCACCGGCATCATGACCATGCTGGTCGGCGCCATCGTGCTCGTCTGGCTGGCTCGCCGGTTCCGTGACTCGGGTCCGAGCCGCCAGGCCGCCGGCGGTACCGGCGCGGGCCTGCGGTCGCGGCGGACGTTCTGGATCGTGACCGGCACGCTGGTCGTCCTCGCAGTCGGCGCGCTCGTGTTCGGGATGCTCGCGGGTGACGCCTTCCTGCGGACCGGCGACCTCGCCAACTGGATCAACGGCCGCTCCGGTCGTGCCATCACCTTCGTCCTCGACCAGCGCTTCCCGCGCGTACTGTCGGCCATCCTCTGCGGTGCGGCCCTCGCGATCGCGGGCGCCACCGTGCAGGCCGTCTGCCGCAACCCGCTGGCCGAGCCCGGCATTCTCGGGATCACCGGTGGTGCCGGAGTCGGCGCCATCCTCGTCCTGATGGCAGTGCCGACGGCCGGGATCTGGCTCCTGTCCGGCGTCGCCGGCGCGTCCGCGCTGGCCACCTTTGCGCTGGTCTACCTGGTCTCCTGGAGGGGTGGGCTCAGTTCGGACCGGCTGGTGCTGATCGGGGTCGGCGTCTCGTCGGCGACGACCGCGATCATCACTTTCATCATCGTCTACACCAACCCGTGGAACATCGCCCTGGCGATGACGTGGTTGTCCGGCAGCACCTACGGACGGACCTTGCCGCAGGTGATTCCGGTCGCGATCGCGCTGTTGGTTCTCACCCCGTTGATCGTGCTCGCCCGCCGCGAACTGGACTTGCTCTCGCTGGACGACGACGTACCGCGGATCCTCGGCGTGCGGTTGGAGCGCATGCGGTTGATCGCGTTGGCCTGCGCGGCGCTGATGACGGCCGCCGCGGTGTCGGCGATCGGAGTTGTGGGTTTCGTCGGGCTGGTCGCTCCCCATGCGGCCCGTGCGTTGGTGGGTGGACGGCATGCCCGGCTGCTCCCGGTGGCGGCGCTGCTGGGCGCAGTACTGGTCAGCGTCGCGGACAGCCTCGGGCGGACACTGCTGGCTCCTGCGCAGATCCCGGCGGGCCTGCTGACGGCCATGATCGGGGCTCCGTACTTCGTGTATCTGCTCTGGCGGACGCGCGCCGTAAAACTCTGAACAATCCGGGAGAAACCGCTCCCGGCGGTGGTGTCAGGCGGCGCCTTCACGCGGTGTTCATTCAGTGAACATCGGCTGGAGGATTCGGCGGTGGTTGCTGATTGTGTTCGGGCGGCTACTTTGCTCTCACTAGAGCCTGGTCCCCCTACCGCCCCGAGGTGGAATCATGAGCGTGCTGAATAAGCCGTCCCGCCGTACTGCGATCGCATCCCTGGTCACCGGCGGTTTGCTCGCCGGTGCGCTGACCACAGTCGCCACTGTCTCGTACGGTGACGACGCCCAGCCGGTCGCCGCTTCCGTGCCGGCCGCGCAGGACACGATCGTGGCGGGTGAGCAGCTGCAGCTTGCTGAGAGCGGCGCCAAGACGGTTGCGGTTGCTACGGCTGCCGCGAGGGCTGGTGGGAGCCAGGAGATCTGTGCGGCCGCGGACTCTCGCTGGGTTCGGGTGCGCTTCAAGGAGCTGGCTTTGAGTGGCAAGGATACGGTCACTGTTGCTGGCTCGCGTGGTGGGAGTTATACGCTCAAGGCAACTAATTGGCAGGGAAAGGCCTTCTATACCAGGGCTTTCCAGGGTAATTGCGTGACGGTGAAGCCGAGCTTCGCTTCTGCTGCTAGCGCGTATCGCATCGATGCCTACCAGGCTGGGATCGCGGCGACTGTCGTGGTCGCGGCTGCTGGTGACATCTGCGGCTCGGCCTGCAACCAGACCCGGCCGGTGGTGGAGAACATGAACCCGACCGCCGTGATCACGGCCGGCGACCACGCCTACGACAGCGGCACGCTGTCGGAGTTCAACACCAAGTACCACCCGCAGTGGGGTGTCTTCAAGAGCAAGACCTACCCGTCACCGGGCAACCACGAGTACTACACGTCTGGCGCCAAGGGGTACTTCGACTACTTCAACGGTGTTGGTCAGAACACCGGGCGGGCTGGTGATCGGAGCAAGGGCTACTACAGCTTCGATGTCGGCGACTGGCACTTCGTCGCGCTGAACTCGAACATCGCCCGGACGTCCACTAGTGCGCAGGTTCAGTGGTTGCGTGCCGATCTGGCGGCGAGCACGAAGCCTTGTACTGCGGCGTATTGGCATCACTCGCGGTTTGCTGCGGGCAACTACAGCGACAACACGTCGGTACAGCCGTTCTTCCAGGCGCTGTATGACTACAAGGCTGACTTGGTGGTCAGTGGGCACGACCACAACTACATCCGCTTCGCTCCGTCGAAGCCGGATGGCACCCGGGACACGGTCAACGGAGTGCGGCAGTTGCTGATCGGTACGGGCGGTAAGTCCTTGTATGGCTCGGGTGGCACGACTCGCGCGACGATCGAGAAGAAGGAGTACAACACCTTCGGCGTCGGCAAACTCACCCTGACCTCCACCGGCTACACAGCCGCCTTCGTCCCCGTAGCCGGCCGGACCTTCACCGACACGGTCCAAGGCACCTGCCACCCCAAGTGATGTACCTCTCCAACACCAGAGCAGCCGACACCGCCCGCACCAGTGATCAGAACTTAGTTTCTTCAACGAGACGGCGAGTGTCGGGGACGGTTGTGGCGCTCGGGTTGGTCAGCCTGGTGACCGATGCCTCGGCCGAAATGGTTACGGCGATTCTGCCGCTCTATCTCATGTACGGGTTGGGGCTCGGCTTCCTGCAACTGGGAGCGCTGGATGCGCTCTACACCGGCGCGACCGCGCTTCTTCGGCTGGCCGGTGGCCATCTGGCTGACCGGCTGGGTCGACCGAAGGCGGTGGCGATTGCGGGATACGGCCTCTCCGCGGTGACGAAGCTCGGACTGCCCGCAGTCGGTGGATCGCTGTCCGGCCTGAGCTCAGTGATCGCAGTAGATCGAGCCGGCAAAGGCATCCGCACCGCACCGCGCGACGCACTCATCTCGCTCTCCACCCCCGTCGAGGACCTCGGCCGCGCATTCGGCGTCCACCGAGCCCTCGACACAGCAGGCGCGCTCCTCGGCCCACTACTCGGCTTCGCGATCATCGCCGCGATCCCCGGCGGCTACGACGTCGTCTTCACTACCAGCTTCTGCCTAGCCGCCATCGGCGTACTCATCCTCATCTTCTTCGTAACCCAGCCCAGAACCCTCGTCACCCGCGCGACAGTCAGCATCCGCGCCGCCCTGGCAGCCGCAACCGCACCCGACCTCCGTCGCCTGATGCTCGCGACCGCCCTCCTCGGCGTAGTCACGGTCGGCGACATGTTCCTGTACTTCTCAGTGCAACGCACAGCAGGCCTACCACCCGCCGTGCTCCCGCTACTCCCACTCGGTACAGCGCTCACCTTCATGCTGGCCGCGATCCCCTTCGGCCGACTCGCAGACCGAATCGGCCGCTGGAAACTCTTCCTCCTCGGCCACGGACTC
>Ga0190275_10003166_pt1 | contig 11712 bp, 9 predicted proteins | sample Popmic550T_FD_133745 | JGI IMG/M metagenome (GOLD analysis project Ga0190275, IMG submission 133745) | Populus adjacent soil microbial communities from riparian zone of Yellowstone River, Montana, USA - 550 T | ecosystem: Environmental > Terrestrial > Soil > Riparian zone > Trees stand | place... | reverse complement strand
GCATCGATCAGCTCGCGCACCGTGCGGATCACATTCAGCGGATTGCCGTAGCCAGTGTCGGCATCAACGATGATTGGGATCGCCACGCTTCGGCAGACCTGCCGAGCCCGTTCGACAATTTCCGTCTGCGTGAGCAGCCCAAGATCCGGCTCGCCGATCGCGGTCGCGGCGACCGAATAGCCGGAAATGAATGCCATCGGAAAGCCGGCCCGCTCGGCGAGCTTGGCCGAGAGCGTGTCATACACGCCCGGGAAAACGATCGCCTTTTCTTGATCGAGAATCTTCTGGACGCGCGTTTTTAGCATGGCGCACCCTTTCGCTTTGGTTTTTTGGAGCTCGCCCGGCCAGGTTCTGCCGTGACTCGTCTAGCGTCCTGTGTAAAACTGCGCGCGATAGACGGGTTCGTCAAGCAGCCTCATGCGGCGTTCGAAATGGGTACGGAAATCGAGATCGTGCTCGGCGGGCCGCTCCGCCACACTTAGCGGGCCCAGTAGACGTGTGTGGGCGGCGATAACTTCCAGCGATGCGTCAAAGTATTCCTTCACGTCGGTCCAAAAGTGGAGCGAGCCGCCAGGCGCAAGCGTCCGCGCGATTTCCTTGACGAACAACTCGTTCATTACGCGGCGTTTGTGGTGCCGCTTTTTCCACCAGGGGTCTGGAAAATAGACGTGCACGGCGGCAAGCGACGCATCCGGCAATAATTCCGCAAAAAGCCGCTGCGCGTCGCAGCGAACCATCACGGCGTTCTTAAGTTCGCGGCCGGCGAGCCTGGACGCCGTGAACTGCGCATATTTGCGGGCGATCTCCGTGCCGAGAAAGTTATGGTCGGGCGTGCCGCTCGCCGCCGATTGCAAAAACATCCCTTTGCCACTCCCGACTTCGACTTCAAGTGGCGCCAAGCGACCGTAAAGCGAAGTCAGATCCCAAGGCCGCGGCAAGTCGTCCCACGTTTTCAGGTGCCGCGACAGATCGAAATTCGGATCGATACTCGGCAGTGCGCGTCTACCCATAACTAAGTCCAGCGAAACCATCGGCCGTCAGCGACTCGATGGATTATCGCATTCTCGCGGTCGGGTCATTGAATTGAAACATGTCGTCGGCTTCCTTGCGCCAGTCAGCCCCCGGCGGCGATGCGCCCAGCGCCAGCAGCGGCATGAGCGCGATCCCCGCCACAAAACCGCCAATGTGCGCCCAATAGGCGATGGGATCTTGCACCACTTTTTGCAAGGAAAGCAAGCCAGGGATGACGTTTTGCATGATAAACCAGATCCCCAGCCACAGCAGTGCCGGAATATCGATGATCATAATCAGTCCGAAGAAAACCAGCGTTCGTACTTTGGCCCACGGATACGTCACAGCGTATCCCCCCAGCACGGCTGCGACCGCGCCGCTTGCCCCGACGACTGGCATATCGCTTTGCATGTCGACCATATAGTGGCAAAAAGTGGCGACGATTCCGCCCAACAGGTAATAGCCGATGAAAATCAAATGGCCGAGGCGGTCCTCGATATTGTTGCCAAAGATCCACAGAATCCACATGTTCGAAATCAAGTGCATCCAACCGCCATGGATGAACATGGTCGTGAGAAAGGTCATGTAGACCGCGGAGGCATTCGTCGATAATTGAAGTTTGCCGATTTGGACGACCTTTGGCTCGCCCTGAACGACCGCAATATCGCGAATGGGAACCTCGACCGGTTGTCCGTTTCCAATCTGGCTGACGCGCTTGGGGACGACACCAAATTGTGAAGCCACAACTTGCATGTCGAGGTCGGTCAGACCGCTCATCCACAGCGTGACGCCGACATTCGCGACAATGATCAGGATCGTGATCCAAGGAAAACGACGGTGCGGGTTCAGGTCGTAGAGCGGGAACATGACGGTTGACCTTGCCGCTTAGCTCTTGCCGGTAAGAGCTTCAACCGGGATCGGGATTCCCCGAATTTCGCCTTCGCACACGCGCTGGTCATTCACAAAGCATTGGAAGCGCGAGCGGATCATCGCGCCGGGCCGCAGCTGCAGCTTTTCGCTGACGATGACCAGGCGATCGCCCGGAACGACCGTGCCGCGGAAGCGGACATTGTCGAGCCCGCCAAAGCCGAGCATTTTTCCATCCATCAAATTGTGGCGCTGCACGAAGTAAGCGCACAACTGGGCGGCCGCCTCGCACATGATCACGCCCGGCATGAGCGGCATGCCCGGCATGTGGCCGCGAACCCAGAATTCGCTGGGCGTGATGTCCTTGTAGCCGGCGCAGATTCCTTGATCAACATCGTCGTAGATGATCGCCGTCAGTTGCTCCATCTCGAACCGCTGCGGATTGTAACGGCGAATGACCTCGATATCGGCCAGCACCTGGTCGACATCGTAGGCGGAGGGTTCGAGGATCAAATCTTTGCCGGGCAAGCGAAATCCCTCGCTTCTCGGACGAGAACAGCACGCAGGGAGTCTTTAGGCTTCCAGCTGTTCGCTTCCGATTTTGGTTAGGTCTTTACTTTATGCCGACGATTCTTCCGCGGACGGCTGCAGGCGGGTCGAGCACCGTGGTTGGCCTTCTTTACTTTGCGACCAGGTTTGGCCATTTCAAACTCCTTCACGAAATATTGCGAATTAGTGTATTGGGTATAGTGCCGTCAATCGGGCCGAATGTCGTTCCGCGGCGACCTAAAAATGGCCCAAGGCCCGGTCGTATGCGGAACGAATGCCGCCATGGGGGAGCGACGGTCACGACTAGTGTAACAGGGTCGGCGGCGATTCGGAAGCGCGGTCGTTCGGGCCGGCGGACCCTAGTCCGCAAGCCTCCAAGCGGTGACCCAGGTGATGGCGGATGGCGTCAAACCAAAGTCCTTCCGCAGCCGCTGGTCCATGTCTTGTAGATGGCCGGCGCCGTAAAAAACGCCCACTCGCGTCTTCCCGCCCGCCAGTTGGTCCTTCAGCACTTGAAACGCGATTTTGTTCCGATCGGTGATGATCGCCGAGCCCTGGTCGCCGCCGAAGCTCACGAGCAGGCTCTCCATGTCAGCCATTTGCTGGGCGAGAATGACTTTTAATCTTCGCGGCCGGTCCTTGGCAAACAAAGCGGCAAAGACGTCGAAATCACTCGGCCGACTGCCAGATTGGTCGGCTTGCTGCGCAAGCGCCGTTCCCAACAGGCGGAAATACATCTGCAGGAAGCTTTCGTTGCGGTCCTCCATGGCCTTCGCAAATTGGTCGGGCGACATGTCGGCGTGGACGAAATTCGGCTTCTTGTAATCGATCCGTTCGAGCTGGTGATCGAGCTCGAGCATCGTCTTCATGCCGTTTTGCATGATGCCGACGGGGTGCGTGCTGGAGGCCGCCCGGCCCGGCTCGACGACAGTGCCCGGGGGGGCGACAAGTTCATACAGCAATGCGTCGTATTGAGTAAACTTTTTATTGAGGTCGTTGTAGTAAGCGACATCACCGACGTGCACGGCCCCGATCAGATCGACCGTCACGTCGCGTTTCTGGCCGTCGGCGCCGGTGGCCTGTCCCGTGTAGCGGACAATTGCCGTTTGCATGGCGACAGGCTTTTTCTGCGCGTCGAATTCGACGCGCACCCAATCAGTGCCTACCTTTTCGTCGAGCGCATCGGCGAGCTTGGGCGCTGCCAGCGCCGGCGTGGTGAGCGTCCCACTCGAACGAACTTGCGGCGCACCGGTCTTTTGACCTTCTCTTGGGGCGGTCGCCGTTTGGGCGAGCGACGAGCAACACGCTAGCAGCGTGGCAGCTGACACCAACAGCATCAGAGACAGCAAGAGAAGACGACGGCGGCACGTGCTCTTGATCATTTGGAACTCCGCGATTTGGGCTGCCAACGCTTGGCCGATTGGGCGTCCGAGCGAATGACCACTCGGCCGTCGGCCAACTTAGCGGGCGATAGGAAGTATACGCTTTGGCGTTTAGCCGAACAAATGGGCGAGTTTCGCCGCTTGCGCCGCCCTTATTCTGGGGCAATCTAGGTAAGGGAATTGCCACGGACCGCTGTAACGGGCGCATTTCGCGACCAGGAACATAGATGGCCGCAGCAACTGCTAGCGCCGCATAACCGGCACAACCCGGATTTTCGCGCCTGTTTACCGATCTTACTCAACTGGCAACGACGGCGCATCCGATACTACCCACACCTACACCTGCCGTACCGCGCTTGCTGCGCGGGCGGGCTGGAGTGCACTTTAGCGCGTCACCGATTGGTTCGGGGGTTACGATGAGATATCAGTTAGTACGAATTGTGATCGCCAGTGGACTTTGTTTGGCCCTTTGCGCAAAGACTGCCCGAGCGCAAATGGACATAGCGATCGATCCGTCGACCTATGCACACGACGCACAGATGTTCGCGCCAGCCGAGAGCGATCTCGACGGCCTGATCATTGGTCAGGAAAACCGCGGCGGCGTCTTCTTTGGATGGGACAAACTGTATTGGACGACCACCGGCGAGCAGGTCACGGTCGGCGATCCCAATGTTTCCCGGGCGCTGCCGCCCGTCTGGGTCGACAAGCTGGGCTTTATCGTGCCAAACCCGGTGACCCTCGCTCCGACCTTGATTGGTTTACCAATTGATATCGCGACCGGCCGTCCGATTAATCCGGACACCGATCTCCCCATTAACAGACCGATTTACCTTAATAGTATCCGAGAGACTGGACCGAACGCTTCGTTCCGATCGGCCGACCGCTATGAATTCGGGTATCAAAATGAAGACCATGGCTGGCTTGTGGGCGTTCTCGACGGTCCCGAACAGCAGTTTGGTCAGTTCTATGGACTCAATGGCGGTGCGCAAGAGGGCCAAGGCTTCGACCCGGTGGATTTTCCCGGTGGCGCCGCGAGCCCGCTGGAAGATGTCTATATTATGTTCGAATACGAACCAGGTTTGATGCACGGCTTTCAAGACCTGATCGTCGGTGGCGCCGGCGTTGGCCGAGTTTTGCCTGCCGATACTGACGGTGACGGAATCCTCGACGGCGACGGCATCGCGGACGACACCGATAGCGATGAGCAATTTGGCCCGGACAACTTCGACTTGGTGGCGCCGGATAATACGCCTGAAACCGGAGTATTGACCTTCGACATTCCGGATTGGGACGACTTGGTCGAGCTGCCCACGTCGTTTCGCACTGTGCTGGTTCGCAATGCGGCAACGACGAATGGTATCGAATTGATGGCGATGCACCGTCTCAACAACCGGCACTGGATGGCCAAACACAAAAACAACAATAACATTGAGCTTTACTACGGTGCACGCTACTTACGCTTCCGCGACAACTTTGTGGTCAACGCCGACGGCGGCGTGCTTGGACTAAGCGCCTGGGATACGCAGATTATTAACAACATCATTGGACCGCAGGTCGGCGTGCAATGGTCGCAAACCCGCGGACGTTGGTCAACGAACATGAACGGCCGATTTACATTCGGCTACAACGTGTCGAACTGGAACCAAGACGGTTTTATCGGCGAAGATTTGACGCCGGGCCGACACAATCACCCACTCTACTTGCGTCCTTTTTCCTTTAATCACGGACGAACCGACAACGATTTCTCGCCGGTTGCTGAAATGCGTATGCAAGTCGCATACAATTTTACGAGATCAGTCGCCCTCAAGGCGGGCTGGACCGGTACGTATGTGGGCAACATTTATCGAGCATCAACCCACGTTCGATATCGCCTGCCTGACATGGGATTCATCGTCAGTGATCCTGAGCATATGATTGTCCACGGCGGCAACATCGGCCTCGAATTCAACTACTAGTCGCGGGTACGACTGATTGCTGAAACTTCGAAGCTCGCACCGGCATTTCGGTGCGGGCTTTTTTTGTGCGCTTTGCGACAAGCCGATGTGCGCAACACGACACGCAACCCAAGCCGGAGACGCATAGCCTGCAGAGCCATGCCAGCTTTATTTCGCGAGAATTACGGCTGCTAGATCAGCCCTTGACCTTTTGCACTTTTTGCCGTGCCGCGCGAGGTCGCGGTGCCGGGGCGGGAGCTTGCTTCTTTCGCAGCTCCTCCAGCTCGAGCATCAGGCGATGACGCAACGGGCTTTCGGGTCGCAATTCGTCCAACAGTTGTTCGGCGCGGTCAAACGCATCCGCCTCGATGCCATTCGTAAAGATCTGGCGCCAACTACGCGCTACCTCTTGCTCGGTTAACAACGCGGTACTCCTACGTCCAGGTGCATTTTTGATTGCTGCGCGGACAAAGATTTGAAATGTAAGGTATGCCGGCCGAAGCCAAGCTTCAGTGCGGCGCCCTACACCCCATTGTCAACCCAGCCGTCAATCTGAATTCGGCGTGCTCGTGCGACGTCGCATTTATTGTACTTGAAGCGACCGCTACTGCCTAGCGCGATGCAACAACGCTGGCAAATTGGCGATGCTACATACGCCCAATCGCACAGGTCGACTCGCCTCGATCAATGATCGCAGCCTGCCCCGATAATTCGAAAAGCTGCATTTCCTAGCATGCAAGGATCAAGCGGCGGGGCACACTGACGGCAAACAGGGGCCGTAACGTGCTATTGCGGCGGCAATCCAGATGTAGTCCGGGGCGTAACTGCCTGCCCGCGTGTGCTTTACGATTTTTAGGCCGCCAACTATAATCAATGAAGTGGGAAATCTCGCCGACGCGAGACACTGTGGCCCATGCTCCACTTGCCCGCATGATCGGCTCCAGATGCGGTCGAAGACTTTTCCGCGCAAAGGCTCGCGCATGTCCCAAGCTATCGTCGATCCCAACGAACTGCGGCGTTTCGCTCAGAATCTGAAGAAATTCAATCAGGAGCTGGAAGCGCGTCTGACTTCGCTGCGCGCACAGCTGAACTCGCTCGGCGCCACGTGGCGCGACCAAGAGCATACGAAGTTCGTGGACGATTTTGATCAACATATGAAGGTCATCGGCAAGTACATGGAGGCAACGAACGAGCACGCGCCTTTCCTGATGCGAAAGGCGGAGCGCATCGAGGAATACTTACAACAACGCTAACGCGCCGCCGGGCGCTCCACGCTCTCTGTTTTATGTCCACCAGCGCCAACGTCCAGTCCACGGAAGCCATTGAAATCGTTCGAGCCGCGCTGCGGACGTTCGCGGATCGAACGGGCGACGCAATCGTGACACTCGAGTTGGAAATGCGGCACGTGTTGGATTGGGTGGAACACGACCGTCCGAGGCATTGGAAAATTCAGAATCGATTGGCCGTCGATCACCTTAATGAAGCTCAAGCGTTGCTGCATCGCTGCATCATGTTTCCGAAAACTGTCAACGATCGACCGACTTGCTATGAAGAACGTCAGGCGGTCAAGCTGGCCCAAGCTCGCCTCGACTATTGCCAACGCAAGTCCGACCGCGTCCGCCACTGGAAGCGTATCTTGCCCCACGAGATTTCTGAATACAAAGGCCGCATCTCGCGGCTGAAGCGGCTCGTCGAATTTGAAATTCCAGAGGCTATTGGGGTTCTGGATAAAATTCTTCACCGTTTGGAGGAGTACAGTGCGCTGCGTGTCAGCCCGGCAGAGAATGCTTACAATGCACTGGCTCTCGTGCAAGAAATCTGGCCCCAGAAAAGGGAAGTAAAGGCGCAGTCAGAAACACCGGTTACGGCAGACGATAGTGCGTCAGTCTCCGCACAGCTGCCTTCCGAGCCGAGCGTCACCGTCGAAGGCAGCCCTAGTGCGCCCGAGCAAAATCCGAATACGTCGGGGGAATAACAAGCCATGCGCAAATGCGATTTGATCACTGGCGCTAGCCGCATTAACCACGCGCTAGAGAATCTGCAAATTGTTTGGCAGGAAGTCTCCGATAGTTGGAACGACTCCGTGAGCCGCCGATTTCGCGAAGAGCACCTCGATCCCATGATCCCCGACGTCAAGCTGGCCATGGATTCAATCTCCCGAATGAACTCCCTGATGGATGAGGTTCAGCGTGATTGCGAAAGCTGAATCAATTCATCATGAGCCTCTTTCGACCTCGCGAGAGATCGAGCTATTCAACGATTTGAAAAACCTGGCGAGCGAGTGCGCCCAGACTAAAGTACGCGTCCGCGCTGCTTTGAACGACGGCCTCGCTCAGGCCACGAAAGTCTGGCAGGATGCCGTCGACGCGACCGAGCACAAAACCCGGGACGCCCGAATCGCTGCCGCCGCCAATCATGAACAGACAACCGCCGCAATCCATACTCAATATGGGCTCGACCGCGACGCCGCCCAAAGCCAGTACAAAACTTTGCGGCAAACGATCGAACTCGCGCACATGCGCGCAACAGAAACCGCGCGCCAGCTGCATAAGAAACTGAGTTGGGAGGCGCACGCCGTTTACGATGCAAGTCGTGGACAGCCGCAGGAGCGGTTTCTGGAAACCGAAAAAGAGGTTCTGCGAAGCAACGAAGAATTAGCGGTGTTGGAGCAGGACGCCGTCGACATCATGAAGATGCGCCGACAATGGCGCGAGTTTCCGTCCCCTTCCATCGATTCAGCGCAACAGTCCGGAAACAACGCCGCGCGGAATTCTACTGGCAAGTGTATCGAGGCGGCCCAGCAGCGTGTCGACGAGCTAAACACTCTCGTTCGTCAAGCGGCTCAAATCCTGCACGATCAACGACTCACTCGACTCTACGAAAGTGGACCCGCGTTCGGATTGTTTGTCGGTATTTGGGTCGTCGCGGCCGTGGCCTGCGGCTTGTGGCTCGGATGGCAAAACTGGTACTGGGTCGCCATCAGCGCCGGCGCCGCCCTGGTCGGCACCGCCGCGGTCTTGGCCGCCTTGTGGCCCGCCGCTCGCCGGCAAAGCGCCGATCAATATCAACAGGTGCAGCGGCTGGCTGCAGAGACGCGGCAAGCGATGACGGCCACCGTTGAAGCCGCCCAAGACCGCGGTCGACAAGAAGCCCGCGATCTGCTCGCTAAGCGAGATCAGCACCTCGCCGAATTGGATGAAAACCTGCGGGTCACGCTCAATGAAAAAGATCGCGGGAAGGAATCGGAACTCAACGACGCGGGTCAACGCTATCCAGCGCGGCTGGCCCAGCTCCGCGAGGACATGAAAATTGCCCTCGCTGCTGCCGCGAAAAAATTCAATGAACTTTCGCCCGCATTAACGGCCGAACATGATTCGCAGATCAAAGCACACCGTCGCCGTTACGACGAGCAGTGCCAACAGCTTCGCGCGCAGCATGATGAAGACTGGCAGGTCCTGACCCAAAAGTGGCAACAAGGGTTGGCGTCGTTCGAGCAGTCCGCGGCGGATATAAACGCTCAGTGCGCACAGCTGTTTCCAGATTGGGAAACAACCGAATTCAACGATTGGCCCCAACCGGACTTACCCACCCCCGCCATACAATTCGGTCACACGACGATTTCTTTAAAATTGGCGAACGATGGGTTACCCGGCGATGATGGTTCAAAGTCTGAAGAAGTTGCCTTTGATTTGCCGATGCTGCTCACGCTCGATGAGCATCCAGTACTGGCGATCACTGCGGAAGAAGATGGCCGCCGCGTCGCCACCGATTTGATCCAGCTCGTCATGCTCCGCATTCTCACCGCCATGCCGCCAGGAAAAGTGCGGTTCACGATCCTCGCCCCGGTCGGCCTCGGCGAGAACTTTGCGTCTTACATGCATCTCGCCGATTTTGACGAGCTGTTGATCGCCAGCCGCATCTGGACCGAGGGCCGACAAATTGAGGAACAGCTGACGCGTCTCACAGCCCACATGGAAACCGTTCTGCAAAGATACCTCCGCAACGAGTTCGCCACGATTCACGAGTACAACCAACAGGCGGGCGAAGTGGCAGAGCCGTTCCAAGTGCTCGTGGTTGCGAATTTTCCGACGAATTTCAGCGATACTGCCGCAAAAAAGCTCGTGAGCATCGTCACGAGCGGCCCACGTTGCGGCGTCTACACGCTTTTAAGCGCCGATCGCAAGCTCGTTCTGCCCAGCGGGTTTGCGATGGCCGATGTATTAGCAGACGCCGTGCATCTCGATTGGCAGACCAAGGAACGTCGCTTTCGCTGGAAGCACGATGTCTTCGAGCGATTGCCGCTCAGCGTCGATCGCCTTCCCTCGCCCGAAAGGCTTAACGAGGTCATTCGCAGCGCTGGCCGGGCTGCCAAAAATTCAATGAAGGTCGAAGTCCCGTTCGAATTGGTAGCGCCCCACGACGGCGAATTCTGGAGCGGATCGACGGCCCGAGAAATGGTCGTGCCAATTGGTCGGGCCGGCGCGATGAGGTTGCAGTCGGTGCGGCTGGGCCGCGGCACTTCGCAGCATCTGTTGGTGTGCGGAAAAACAGGCTCCGGAAAGTCGACATTTCTGCACGCGCTGATCACCAACGCCGCGCTCCATTACAGCCCGGACGAAGTTGAATTCTATTTGATCGACTTTAAGAAGGGCGTTGAATTTAAGACCTATGCCACGCATCGGCTGCCGCACGCGCGTGTGATTGCGATTGAAAGTGAGCGCGAATTTGGCCTGAGCGTGCTCGAGCGACTCGACGGCGAGCTTCGTCGCCGCGGTGATTTATTCCGCGCGGCCGGCGTGCAGGACCTGGCCGATTTTCGCGCTGCACGGCCCGGCGAGCGTATGCCGCGGGTGCTTCTGGTGGTCGACGAGTTTCAAGAGTTGTTCGTAGAAGACGACAAGCTCTCCCAAGAATCGGCGCTGCTGTTAGATCGGCTCGTGCGACAGGGCCGTGCGTTTGGCATTCATATTTTGCTCGGTTCTCAAACTCTCAGCGGCGCGTATTCACTCGCCCGCAGCACGATGGGCCAAATGGCCGTGCGCGTTGCTTTGCAATGTAGCGAGTCTGACGCCAGCTTGATTCTCAGCGATGAACGCAACACGGCGGCACAATTCTTGAATCGTCCGGGTGATGCAATTTACAACGATCAAAACGGCCAGTTGGCCGGTAATCACCCGTTTCAGGTGGTCTGGCTTTCCGACGCTCAGCGAAGTGACTACTTGCGCCAGATCGAAGAGCGGACCGCGGCCGAGGGGATTCTGCCGCCGGCAACCCTCGTCTTCGAAGGCGACCAACTTGCCGATCCGGCCGACAATCAGCAGCTGCAAGCGGCGCTCAAAGCGGAGTCGCCGGCCACCGTCGCCACGCAACACGCCTGGCTCGGCTCGGCGGTAGCCATTAAAGACCCCACCGCGGCCGCGTTTTCGCGCCACGCCGGCAGTAATCTGCTCGTCGTCGGTGCGTGGGATGAAATCGCACTTGGCGTCTTGGCGAATGCAGTGATTGCTCTCGCAGCGCAAAACCCAAATGCCCCCAACGGCGAAGGCGCAAAGTTTTACATTCTCGACGGCACGCGGCCCGAAGCGCCGGAAGCAGGCGCCTGGCAGCGACTGGCGGATGCGATGCCAGTGCCGATCACCGTAACCGGTCCGCGCGATACGGCGAAGGTGTTGAACGAGGTCGCCGTTGAATTGGCCAGCCGCGAAGCAAACTCGCGGGATGACGCGCCGCCCATTTACCTTGTCATTTTCAACGGCGGCCGCTTCCGCGATCTCCGCCGCGGCGAGGACGATTTCAGCTTTTCGATGGACAAGGACAAGCCGCCCAGCCCCGACAAGCAATTCGCGGAAGTCCTCCGCAATGGGCCATCCTGGGGCGTTCACTCAATGCTGTGGTGCGATTCATACAACAACGTCAGCCGGATGCTCGATCGCATGATGCTGCGTGAATTTGAAATGCGGGTCGCGTTC
>Ga0190275_10003165_pt1 | contig 11714 bp, 8 predicted proteins | sample Popmic550T_FD_133745 | JGI IMG/M metagenome (GOLD analysis project Ga0190275, IMG submission 133745) | Populus adjacent soil microbial communities from riparian zone of Yellowstone River, Montana, USA - 550 T | ecosystem: Environmental > Terrestrial > Soil > Riparian zone > Trees stand | place... | reverse complement strand
GGGCGTCTTGACGATCCAGTACGACCGTCGGCGTGGCAAGCTGGTGGGCGCACTCATTGTCGACCTGGACACTGAGGTGTACGCCATCACCTCCGCGGGCGGGGTCATCCGGACCCAGGCCAGAGAGGTCCGCAAGGCAAAGCGGCAGACCATGGGAGTGCGGCTGATGAACCTGTCCGAGGGCGACAGCTTGGTGGCGATCGCGCGTAACGCCGACGCCGAGCCCATCGACCCGGCCGGTACCGCCGGTGCACCGCCGGCGGCACCGACCGATGGAGCGTCCTCGTGAGTTCGCCGTCCGGTTCCGGTTCGCCGACCGCCTCGCCGCCTGCTGCCGGACCCGGCACCGGTTCCGCCGGAAACGGGCAGCCGATGGCGTCGCCGCAGCATGTCGGCTCACCCGGCTCCCGGCCGGTTGCCGTCCCTGGTCCCGGCCCGCGGCCCGGATCAGAGAATGCCCGTCGGGCCAAAGCCACCCGCCGGCCGCCGCGGCTCGCTTCGCTGCAGCTGAAGCGGGTCGACCCGTGGACCGTTCTGAAGATCAGCCTGATCGTGTCGATCGTGATGTTCTTTGTGTGGATGATCGCGGTCGGGATCCTGTATTTGACGCTTGGCACCATGGACGTCTGGACGAAGATCAACGAGACGTTCTCCACGCTGACGTCCGCGCCCGACGCCGAGGCCGCAGGCCGGACCGACCTGATAACGGCGGCCCGGGTATTCGGTGTGACGGCCATCATCGGCGCGATCAATATCGTGCTGTTCACCGCACTGGCCACGGTGGCCGCGTTCATCTACAACGCCGCGGCCGCCATGTCCGGCGGGGTTGAGCTGACATTGGGCGAGCGGGATTAGCTCGTCTTCGGCATTTGGCCGTTGCTTCCGGGTTCTTGCCCGGGGCGGCAGCACCTGGTCGTTCCGTTGCCGGTGATGGTGGCACCGGTGGGGGCAGCACGCGAATGGATTTCAAGGCTCCGTTCGTTTGTGATGCCTGCCCCTTCCCGGTGATCGGGCGTGAGGACCGGCCGATCGGGGCACACTTCTGTTATGAGCGAATCCGAGGAAAACCCGCCGGTTGAGATCGACGAGCCGCCGAACCTCCGACCGGGGCCGGCGGAGCACGGTGGGCATGGTGGGATGGCCACCCGCGAGCAGGAGGAGCGGCTCTACGAAGAGCAGCACGGCAAGCCGGATCCAATGAACTGAGTCTCAGCGAGCCGGAGTTGCCGCTGAGCTTCCGCGGCTTACTTCGTTGCGCAGTTGCAGCGGGCGGTATCTCATGAACAGGTGCTGTTCGAGCGCGACGGCCTGCTGGCCACCCTTGCCTCGTTCCTGACGGACGCCGGCCAGGGTCATGGGCGGTTGGTGCTGGTCAGCGGTGAAGCCGGGGTCGGAAAGAGCTCGCTGGTGCAGCGGCTTGCCGACACCGCCGAGGGCAGCCGGGTGCTGGTGGGGGTCTGTGACGGAGCAGTTCCGCCCCGACCCTGCGGACCGGTGGTCGATATCGCCGATGCCGTCGGGATCAATTTCGTCCAGGGGTTGCCCGCCCCATCGGATCGGCTCGAACTATTCCGCCAGGTCCGGGGCGGACTCGTGGTTGAACCGACAATGTTCGTCATCGAGGATCTGCACTGGGCCGACGAGGCGACGTTGGACCTTGTCCGCTACCTCGGCCGCCGATTGCACGAACAGCCGCTGCTGATGGTCGTCACCTACCGGGATGAGGGAATTGACGCGCTGACGGCCGTGCTCGGTGACTTGTCGTCCTGCGCCACCACCACTCGGCTGGAGATTCCCCCATTGTCCGTCGAGGCAGTTCAGGAATGGGTGGCGAGCGCGGGATCTCTGCTCGACGCGGTGGCCCTGCATGACCGCACCGGCGGCAACCCGTTCTTCATCGGCGAAGTGCTCAGCAGTGGCGGGCACATCCTTCCGGCGGGCCTGCGGGACACGGTGCTCGCGCGAACCATGAGGCTCTCGACTGATGCCAGAGCAGCCCTGGCTGCCGTCGCCGTCGTCGGTCCGGCAATCGCTGACCTGGTCCTCGCCGCAGCGGGCGTGCCGGCGGTCGCCCTCGACGATTGCCTTCGGACCGGGTTCATCAGCACGGACGGGCATCAGGTGCGGTTCCGGCACGACCTGATCAGGGAGGTCGTCGCGAGTTCCCTGTGCCCGGCCGACCGGTCGAGATTGGCGACGGGTGCCCTCGGCTGGCTCCAGCAGCACGTCGAAACCGACGATCGCCGGCTGGCCACCCTCGCTGAGATCGCCGGTGCAGCGGACGCCGTGTTGGCCCACGCGCCACGAGCAGCGCAGCGGGCGGGGGAGCTCGGCGCGCATGGCGAGGCCGTGCGCCACCTGAGAGCGGCCGCCCGGTATCGAAGCCGGTTGTCGCATCCCTTGCAGGCCCGGCTACTGGCCGATCTGTCCTACGAGTGTTACCTCACAGACCGCCCTGAAGAGGCGCTCGAATGCCGGCAGCTGGCGCTGGAGCTGTTCCGGTCGGAGGGGGAGGTGACGGAGATCGGACAGTCCCTGCGGTGGATCTCGCGGCTCTCTTGGATGCTCGGGCGCACGACCGACGCTCACGACTTCGCTGCGCAGGCCGTTGCCGCTTTGCAGGCGCTGCCGCCCGGCAAGGAGCAGGCGATGGCCTACAGCAATCGGTCACAGCTGAGCATGCTGGCGGGTGACGTCGCCGGGGCGAGTGAGTGGGGTCAGCGGGCGATCGACCTGGGCACCGAGCTGAGCGCCGACGACGTGGTGATGCATGCGAAGAACAATGTCGGCGCTGCCGTTGGCTGCTCCGGGCAGTTGTCTGCGGGCGTGCGGCTCCTCGAGGCAAGTCTGGAGCTGGCACTGCGCAACGACGCTCAGGAACACGTCGCCAGGTCGTATACCAATCTCGCCTCGATTTGTGTTAGCAACTATGCGCTGGAGGCAGCAGCGGAGTACCTAGACGCGGGCGTCGCGTATTGCGCCGAGCGGGATATGGATCTGTGGCAGCTCAGTCTCGAAAGTGAAGCGGCTGCAGCCGATCTCGCGACCGGCCGGTGGAATGGCGCGTTGGCGCGATGCGACCGGATGCTGCGCAACCCCCGCGGATCAGCGGTCAACCGGGTGACCGCGTTGTGGGTTCGAGGGATCGTCGAAATGCGGCGAGGATCCCCAGGTGCGTCCGCTCACCTGGCCGAAGCCCACACGCTGGCCACCCGCCTGCAAGATCCACAGAGTCGCATTCCGGTTGCCTCCGCCCGGGCGGAAGCCGGGTGGACTTCGGGCAAATTCTCCTCCGCCAATACGGAGATCGACCGAATCTGGCCGCTGGCCGTGCGGACGGGCCAGCGATGGTGGCTGGGTGAATTGGCGTGGTGGTCGGTCCTCGCCGGACATCGACTGACCGGTCTGCCCGCAACGTCCGAGCCGCACGAGCTCATGTTGGCCGGGCAATGGCGGCCGGCCGCCCGCGCCTGGGACCGCCTGGGTAACCCGTTCTGGCGTGCGCTCTGCCTGGCCGAATCGGACGACCCGGATGACGCCCGCGCCGCCCACGCGCTCCTCACCTCGCTCGGTGCCACTGCGACACTGCAAGCAGCGACGCGGGAGTGGCAGCGACGGCGGGTCCCCGTTCCGCGCGGACCCCGGCTGTTGGGGTCGCTCAATGGCCACGGGCTGACTGCCCGGGAACTGGATGTGGTCGACCTGCTCGACCGAGGCCTGAGCAATGCCGAGATAGCGGAGCAATTGGTTGTCTCCGAGCGAACTGTTGCCCATCATGTTTCGGCAATCCTGCGCAAGCTCCATGCGCGTTCCCGGGCGCAGGCCGTCGCCATCTCACGCCGCCTGGGCATTCTTTCTGGGGTTGGGCAGCGCGCAGAATAGGCATTTGCGCCGATGTGCTGCCTACCCCCTGGTCGGTTGGCTGGATGAATTCAGTCCAGTCAGCTGGGAGGCGAGGTCATGCAGGGAGTCTTCCGGATTGTTGAGCAGTTGTCGGCCTTGCCCGCTGGTTCGAATCCAGGCACCCGATGACGCGCGATTTCCGTGACCCGTTCACCTGCGCGGAGATTCGGTACCGGCAGGATCGGGTGTCGGCGGACTGGGCGTGGCCGGGTGACCGCCGCAGGCGGGGGTACCGGTTGAAGGTTGCTGAGTGGGCCGTCCGTCCACCCGCCTCGGGCCAGGGCGCTCCATTCGGAGGGTTCACCGCACAGGTCCGGCGCCACTGGCGTGTGAGTTGGTGGCGCAGGCCGCGTGAAGAGCCCCAGGAGCTCCTCGTCGTGCCATGGTCGAAGGTGCGGACGGCACCTGCGCACGACCGCCAGATTCATCCGTCATGACCGCGGCCTCAGCACGGTTCAGCCTTGAAGGCGTTCCTTACGCTGCTTGGCAACCTGCGCACCGATCACTCCACCAAGCCCGACGACCAAGACCACCAACACGACCACCGCCACCAGTTGCAGCCCACCGCTGGTGAACATGGCCACGAACAGCATGACAACCATCGCCCCGATCAGGGCGGCGGTCACTGCGGCGTAGCGGTTGACTTCGGTTGCCAATGGACTTCCCCCGGCTGAGTTCTACGTACGGACAGGCCAAGTCTGCACGAGGCCGGTCGCTGGGCGGGGCCCGCGGGGCCGGGGTCGCGCCGTCCGATGTCAGGAATCCGTCGGCGGAATGGCGCTGGGATCCATCCAAAAGACCTGGAACAGGTGCCCGTCCGGGTCGGCGAAATTGCGGATGTACATGGATGGGTGGCCCTCCGGGTCCTTGGAAGGTCCGGCCCCGGCGGCGATGGCTCTGTCAGCGAGCGCGTCGACTCCCTCCCGGGTATCCGCGGTGATGACCAGGATGGCTTCGGCGGCGGTGGTCGTATCGACCAGCTCCTTACCGCTGAAGGTCTTGAAGTACGGCTCTGCGAGCAGCATCAGGACGATGGTGTCGCTGATGATCGCGTTGGTAGCGTTCTCGTCCTCGAAGAAGGGGTTCGTGCTGTAGCCGAGGAAGTTGTAGAACGCCTTCGACCGGGCCAGGTCCTTGACCGGCAGGTTCACTAAGATCATCGTGGGCATCGGGTGCTCCTTGTGCTGTCGCGTTCCGCGGATTGGGTGCTACTCCCGGGGTCGACCGCTGCAGGTGGTGCGAATCATCGCTGGTCGCCGGGCGGCGGGAGCTTCACGGTTTGGGCTGGCGGGAGCGGTTGGGGTAGCCTCTGTGGTCGCGGCGCCGTCGGATCTAGTGGTCCGATCCCGGTGCCGCGGTGCTGTGTTCGTTGAAGTGCCGTGTTCGAAGTGGTGTGGTCGCGGGCCTATAGCTCAGACGGTTAGAGCGCTTCCCTGATAAGGAAGAGGTCGGAGGTTCAAGTCCTCCTAGGCCCACGGTTTGTGGTCGCTGATGCCCACAGGAGACGTCTGCGATACGGTCGGCCGTAGTGGTCGATCGCGGTCTCTATTGGATGGTGCGCATGAAGAAGATTCTGTTGCTCGTCGGCATTGGCGCAGCCGCTGCTGTGCTGGTTCAGCGCCGTCGCCAGGCCGCCGCCGCAGAGGCAGCACTCTGGGACGAAGCCACTGCGAAGCCGTCGCCGGCCAGCGGGTACCCGGGGCCTTCGACTCCGTAGTTCGTTTGATGCCCGGCCGGATTCGGTCGAGCTTGGCCTGATCGGGGACGGTCGGGTCGCCAGGGGACGTAGCTCAATTGGCAGAGCACCGCCTTTGCAAGGCGGGGGTTGAGAGTTCGATTCTCTTCGTCTCCACAGATTCTGAGCGCGGTCTCCGGTCGCGACGTGGTGTTCGGCGGACGCTCTTTCGTCGGTTGGCGCAGTTGCAGCCACCTTGCTCGAGACGCTCACCAGCGAGTCCGTCGATCTGGCGCTGCCAATCCTCCGATGGCACCCTTCCGAGGCCACCCCTTATTCGTGGCAGCGGTGAGCGGAGTTCGCGGTGCGGTCGACATTCGCTCTGCTGAAATGCCGCTCCACCACAAACAATACAAACAGATGGATTTTGGATATTCACAGCTACTGCCCTATTCCCAGAGAGGGCATACATTTTCTCGAAGACCAACTCGGCGCCGCCTCGATCGGGTCTCATGTGCTCGATGGGATGAACGTTGCTGCATCAGCGACATACGGCTAGCGGAAAGTTCTACTGAGGGTGGACGCTTAGCCGCGCTCACCCACACCGCTGGTTTTGGGTCAGCTGGCTTTCGCCCCATCTTAGGAGTTCGTCGATGCTTGTTCCGGCAATTGTTCAGAGTCGAAAGACTCATCGAGCCAGGCCTCAGGTGGCCAGCGGTCTTCGTCTGGTGCTGGTGGTTGCGCTTGCAGGTTTGCTGTGCTCACTGGCGCCTCCAGCGTCTGCAGGCGACTCGAGAGTCGGCTCGGCGAACCAGTTGGCGGTGCCGCAGCCGGTCGTGGCGCAGTCAACACGCGGCGAAGTTGCCGAAGGCAACGCCGTTATCGGTTGGGGCGTTGACTATCTCGGAGGAGTAGGAGTTGGCGACACATCGCCTGAGATCGGCAACTGGGCGGTGACGCACCCCACCCCAGTTGCGGTGACATCAGCGCTCGCCGGGCGAACGGTCACCAAGGTTGTCTCGGCGTGGCAGGCAGGAACCTGCGCCTTGGCCAGTGGCGATCTTGTGTGTTGGCGGTCCCGTCAACTGGCCGAACGTGACCAGGACACAACTGCTTTCACCGGCGGGTCACTCACAGACTTCGACATGTCCGATGAGGTGACCTGCGCAATCTCGGCCGGGAAAGCATATTGCCGTGGCTATAACGACCAAGGTCAGCTCGGTAACAACAGCCCCAACGGGTCTGCGGTCTTCATGCCGGTTTGGGACCAAGGCGTACTGGCAGGGCGCACCGTCCAGCAAATTGGGGTCGGCGGTTTCGCGGCCTGCGCATTGGCCGATGGGATGGTGTCCTGCTGGGGGAACAATTATTTCGGCCAGCTGGGCAATGGTGCGTCTGGCAACGGCACCAACACGTCTGTGCCGGTCGCAGTGGACACTACTGGCGTTCTGAATGGCCTCAGGGTCGACCAAATCGGGGTAGGCAGCCATGGGGCATGCGCCTTGGCGCAGGGCCAGGTCTATTGCTGGGGCAAACAACCGACCCTCGGGTCGGCGGCGCTCTATCCAGGTGAAACGTTCATGCCGACTCCGCGAGAGATCGACACCTCGGGGGCGCTGTCCGGCAAGATCATCACGAGACTCGAAATGCAGGGCGAGACCGCATGCGTCCTCGCCAACGGCGCCCCGTACTGCTGGGGAGTGGGAGCCTACCTTTGGGGTCAGGGCACCTGGAACTCTGAATCGCTCATTCCCCTTGAGGTCAAATCGACTGCCCTGACCGGAAAGACGGCGACCGACCTAGTGGTGGGCGGTACCTCCTGCGTGCTGGTCTCGGGAGCACCGGTCTGCTGGGGTAACAACAGCGGCGGTGAACTTGGAATCGGCACCTACGACCGCACCGAAGAAGCGGTCGCCACCTACACGGGAGGGGCGCTGTCTGGTCGCACGATCACCAGACTTGGCGGCGGTGGAACTGCGGCATTCGCGATCACCGCCGAGCCAGCAGGAGTATCCACCGCACCCGGCACCTTCACTGCGGCCGGGCCGACGCGGGTTCTCGACACCAGGACCGGAATTGGCGGCCGGGTCGGCGCCATCGCCGGCGGTGGCCATTTCGATGTCAGGGTCGCTGGCGCCCAGGGTATTCCCGTGAGCGCCAGCGCGGTGAGCGTGAATCTGACAGTCACCGAGCCGGTGACGGCGGGATACCTCACCGTTTATCCCACCGCTGCTGCCCCGCCCGGGGTATCCAATGTGAACTTCGGCCAGGGTCGGACGATCGCCAACATGGCCGTCGTTGAGATTGGCGATGCTGGCCGAATCACCGTCGGCAACGGGTCCCCTGGTTCGGCAAATGTCATCGTGGATGTCACGGGCTACTACATGGGTGGATCACCGACGACACCGGGCGCGTATCGGCCAGTAGCGCCGACCCGACTACTAGACACCAGAACGGGTACCGGCGCGCCGACAAGGCAAATCGACCCGCAAGCCGAAGTCCGCCTCTCGATTGGTGGCAAGGCGGGAATTCCGCGGGACGCGGTGTCCGCCGCAGTACTGAACCTGACAGTCACCGGGCAGCGCTCAGCGGGCCACATCACCGCCTATGCGGGCGATTCGACCCGCCCGGCCACTTCGAATCTGAACTTCACCACTGGCGACACCGTCGCCGCGATGGCCGTCGTCCCGGTCGGCGCTGACGGCACAGTGACCCTGTTCAACGGATCGGCCTCCAGCCAGGTGGACATGATCGCCGATGTGGTCGGCTACTACACCGGTGGCACGCCCACCGCCGCCGGTGCGTACATACCTGTCGATCCGGTCAGAATCGTCGACAGCCGCACCAGTCTCAGTCGCTTAGGACCGCTGCCCGCTGGTGCGAGCGACCAGTTCGTGGTTGCGGGCTCCAACGGTTTGCCTCGATGGGCGGTCGCGACCGCGATGCTCAACGTCACGGTCGTCGCACCAACCCGTGCTGGGTATGTCAGCATCCGGCCGGCGGAAGCCACCGGCGCGCCAGGCACCTCCACGATCAACTTCAACCTCGGCGAAACCATTGCGAACAATGCAATCAGCCCCGGTCGCGGTCAGGTCACCAACGGATCATCCGGTGACGTCGACATTGTTCTCGACGTATTCGGCTATTTCCACAACTGACCGTCAACATCGCGGGATAGGAGTCGACCGGGCGGATCGACCAGCAGCCCACTTCGGACGCGAGTTGCTGGACCCAATCGTTCGGCACCGGCTGGGAGAGTTTAATTCCCGGGCGGGAATTGCGGACATGTGCTGCGGTACGGGCCGAGGTCGCCGAGGTAGGTCGCCCACTCGGTGGCGCTGAGGTTTCGGCCGGCGAGGCGGCACCCCGCGGCAGCGTGCTGTTCCGTATCGAGATCCCAGGTGGCGACGCCAGTCTTGTCGGTGCTGGCCAGGACGGCGCCATCGGGCCGGAGCCAGCCAGGAAGGATGAAGGGGGCCGAGGTCGGAATGGGGTCGCCGAGGCGGGTGCGGCCGGCTACGTCATACACGGCGACGGTTTGGTCATTGGCGGTGGCGAGCAGCACGGCCCCGTTGGCGCTGAACTGCAAGGAATTCACTTCGCCGCGGGCGCCCGCGAACGTGCCGATGGGTTCGAGTGTGTCCAGGTCGTATTGGGTGATATCGCCGCCCGCGGCTCCGACGAGAACGCCGGTAGGACTGATGCCCATGATCCCGGGTCCGGTCAATGGACCGGCGACCTGCTCGCCGGTCGTTCCGTTGTGAATGGTGGTCATGGTCTCTGACGCGCCGTAGAACGTGACGGCGACGGCGGAGCCATCGGCCGTCGCCGTGACCGAGCGAACCGACCCGCCGACATTGATCGCCGGACCCACTCGCTGGCGGGTTTGGGTGTCAACGGTCCACACCGCACCGCCGACATCGGCGACGTACATCCATCGGCGCGGTCCAGCCGATTGGAAGGTGCAGCAGGCATCGACAGGAATATCAACTCCGTCGGTACGGCGCCCGGTTGCCACGTCGTAAAAGCCGAGTCCCTGCGGCGGATCGAGAAAGTACCCCAGCAGGTACTCGCCGGACCACCCGATGCCCTTCGCCCGCGGCTCAAAGGAATCGACCACCTCGTCCGTCAGGGGATCCCAGACTGCGAAGTCTTCGAAGTCGGCATCGACAGTTGCGTCGGGGTCCCGCGCAGCGACCAGGATCGTTTTTCCCGACGGGTCGAAACCGTCGAAAGCAACGTGCCCGTCGGCAATGTGGTTGGTAATTGGTCCGCTTCCATCAAGCCGCCAGCGGGCGATCACCGGTGTGGATGCGCCGAACGCGACCAGCTCCCGACCGTCGGAGCTGACGGACAGGTCGCCGACGTCATTGAGTTGTGGGTCGAGGGTGACGCCGGTGCGTTCTCCTGTCGCCAGGTCTCGTTCCTCGATCGTGCCGAAGTGGTTGCCGCAGTACATTCGCCCCGTTTGTTGGGCGACCGCGAACCATGGACACGGCCAGGGATGTGGCCCGCGAATGTCGACGGACCAACGGACCGTGCCACTTGAGGAGTCCAGGGCTAACAGGCCTTGATCGCCGGCGCCGATGATTGTGCCTGCCATCGTCACGGCAAGGTGATTGTTGGCGGAAAACGGGGGTCCCTCGAAGGTGGTGAGCATCTGCGCCGTGGTTGGTTCGATCACCCGAATCTGACCTTGATCCGAACCCTCGTAGAGGCGACCATCAGGGCCGAAGGTGACTGCGGCGGCGTCCGCCCCCGGCTGCGCCGCCGGCGATCGGGGCAGCCCGGGGACGCTGCCCAGCAGCTGCCCGTCGGCGGTGCGATAGATGACGACCTCACCGTCCCAGCCGCCAGCGACCGCGATGATTGATCCGTCCGCGTTGATGGCGAGGTCACCCACCGTGAATGGCGCACTGATCGGTCCGGCAACTCGCCGGCCGCCAACCTCGTAAACGGAGATGACACCGCAGTCATCGCCGATGGCCAGTCCCGGGGTAGCGCAGCCAGCAGGCTGCGGCACAACGCTGAACTGGCCAACGAACCGGCCATCGGCGCTGACCCGAACCATCGACAAGCCGCCGAGTTCTTTGGCTTTGGAAGGGAAGCGATGGTCGAGGACTGCACTGTCGACGTCCCCCAGGGCCAGATCTCGCCCGTCGAGGGCCAGCACTGCTGTTGAGGTGCCCGGGACCAAGGCACCGTTGAGCCGGCTGCCACCAGCGATCCGGGTATAGCCCATGAAGCCGGGATCGATGGTGGATGTCGACATCAAGGCGGATCGGGTCCGCGCGTCATCGGGCCAACGCAGGTGCCCCTCGACGGCCAGAAGTGCCCCGACGTCACGATCTGTCGAGCGCAAGGCAACCCTGCGGCTGGCCAGCGCTTCGATCTGCGCTGTCTCCTGAACGGCGCCTGCGGTGTCCCTTTGCGCCTTGGCGTCCTGCCCGTTCCGCACAGCGATCGCACCGGCGACAAGAGCGCCGACGAAGATGAGGATCGAGAGTGTAAGTAATCCACGGAGCCGACGGTTTTGCCGGATGTGCTCGCTCGCCTGGGCTTGCAGGACCGCCCGTTCTGACACCGAGTCCTCGAACGACGCGCGAAGGAAATCCATCTCGGTCGCGGTCAGATCTGGGTGTTCGGCGTCGCGCCATTCGATTGCGGTGTCAAGGCGGGCTCCTCGATAGAGCTCACTGCGAGGCCTGCCCAGAGATTCCCACCCCTCGGCAGCTGGCGCGAGGTGTCGCATGATCCGTTGCCCGTGATCGACTGCCCGAACTCGCATGGCGGCACGTGCCTCGGGACGGTTCCGGCCGGCACCTACCGGACGACCACGTTCCTGCCGGCCATCACCTACACCATTCCCCAGGGTTGGGTGAACGGTGAGGACCTGCCCGGCAACTTCCTTCTTCAACTCGAAGCGGATCCCCGCTATCTGTCCATCTACCGTGACATCGCGGCTCCGTTCGAATGTGAAGACCATCCTGATTTCAGCCTTGGTCAATCCGTCGTCGACATTTCGGGCTGGTTGACCGCACACCCCGGGCTGGTGACCACCGAGCCCCAACCCGTTTCCGTCGGCGGCCTTGATGGTGTCTATATCGACATCAGCCTTGCCCCAGCGTGGGCTCAG
>Ga0190275_10003164_pt1 | contig 11715 bp, 8 predicted proteins | sample Popmic550T_FD_133745 | JGI IMG/M metagenome (GOLD analysis project Ga0190275, IMG submission 133745) | Populus adjacent soil microbial communities from riparian zone of Yellowstone River, Montana, USA - 550 T | ecosystem: Environmental > Terrestrial > Soil > Riparian zone > Trees stand | place... | reverse complement strand
GGCCGAGGAGGCCGGGGTGCGGGTCGACCCGTCCACGCTGCGCGAGATGGGCCGCGGCACCTATGCGGACGACGCCGTGTCCACCTACTTCCGCGTCTACCAGGTGGTCCATGACGGCCCGTTCCGGCCCGCGGACGGCGAGGTGGCCGAGCTGGTGCTCGTCCCCTTGGCCGCTGTCGAGCGCTGGGCCGAGGGACGGCCGCTCTGCGAGGACAGCCGTGCGTTCATCGTCCCCCTGATCGTCGCCCTCGCCCGGGGGGATGCCCCCGTGACCCCCGACGACGACGGGGGGTGACCCCGATGGCCTGGTCACGGCGCCGTCGTACCGTGATCCACGTCATACCGGGAAGGCGATGTGCAGGACCGAGAGGTCGACGACCAGAGGTCGCACAGTACGTACGGCGGGAACCGGCGGTGCTGTGGGGCGGCGGGCCCTCGACCACGCTGCGGGAAACGGTCCCGGCGGCACATCGCCTTCCTGGTTGACCTCCCCCAGGACGGCTCGAGACCCGGGACCGTGGCCTCCCCCCGGCCCGGCCCCGGGTCCGCCGTCATGGACGGGCCGGCCCCGGGTCGATCGATGCCGCTCGATCAGGGGGCCACCCCGTAGCCTGGTGAGCCGCATGTCTTCCGTCGCCGAGCTCGCCGCGCACCGACGCACGTTCGCCATCATCAGCCACCCCGACGCGGGCAAGACCACCCTCACCGAGAAGTTCCTGCTCTACGGCGGGGCGGTGCAGGAAGCCGGTCAGGTCAAGGCCCGGGGCGAGCGCCGCCGCGCCCGGTCCGACTGGATGGAGCTCGAGCAGAAGCGGGGCATCTCCATCACCTCCGCGGTGCTGCAGTTCCCCTACCGCGACGACGTCCTCAACCTGCTCGACACCCCCGGTCACCGCGACTTCTCCGAGGACACCTACCGGGTGCTCGCCGCGGTCGACGCCGCGGTCATGGTGCTCGACGCGGCCAAGGGCATCGAGGCGCAGACGCTCAAGCTGTTCGAGGTGTGTCGCGCGCGCAACGTGCCCCTGCTCACCTTCATCAACAAGTGGGATCGGCCCGGCCGTGACGGGCTCGAGCTGCTCGACGAGATCGAGAAGCGCCTCGACCTGCAACCGGTGCCGGTGACCTGGCCCGTCGGCTACTCCGGCGACTTCCGGGGGCTGATCGACCGCCGCAACGGAAACTTCGTGCGGTTCGGGCGCACCGCCCACGGCTCGGCCGAGGCCACCGAGCAGATCGTCGACGCCGACCGGGCCGCGACCGAGGAAGGCGACGCCTGGCGTACCGCCGTCGACGAGGTGTCCCTGCTCGACGAGCTGGCCGGTACCGTCGACAGCGAGCTGTTCCTGGCAGGCGAGCAGTCGCCGGTGTTCGTCGGCTCGGCCATCACCAACTTCGGTGTCGGCATGCTGCTCGACGGCATCGTCGAGCTGGCGCCACCGCCGTCACCGCGCCCCGACGTCGACGGCGCGGCCCGCAAGCTCGACGACCCGTTCTCGGCGCTGGTGTTCAAGGTGCAGGCCAACATGGACAAGATGCACCGCGACCGGGTGGCGTTCGTCCGGGTGTGCTCGGGCCGGTTCGAGCGCGGCATGGTCGTGACGCATGAGCCCACCGGCAAGCCGTTCGCGACCAAGTACGCCCACTCGGTGTTCGGGCAGGAGCGCGAGACGCTCGACGAGGCCTATCCCGGCGACATCGTCGCCCTCGTCAACGCCACCGACGTGCGGGTGGGCGACACGCTCTACGTCGACACGCCGGTCGAGTTCCCCCGACTGCCCGAGTTCGCGCCCGAGCACTTCGTCACCGCCCGGGCCCGCGACACGGGCCGGTTCAAGCAGTTCCGCAAGGGCATCGCCCAGCTCGACGAAGAGGGCGTGGTGCAGGTGCTGCGCGACGCCGAGCTGGGCGACCAGGCGCCGGTGCTGGCCGCGGTCGGCCCGATGCAGCTCGAGGTGGCCAGCTGGCGCCTGGAGCACGAGTTCGGGGCGTCGACCGAGATGTCGCCTACCCCGTACACCATCGCCCGCCGCACCGACGAGGCGTCCGCCCCCGTGTTGCGGGGCATGCCGGGCGTGCGGGTGCTCGCCCGGGCCAACGGCACGCTGTACGCCCTGTTCGAGAGCCCCTACTGGCTGGCCCGCGTCGAGGCCGAGAACGCGGATCTGACACTCGAGCGCCTGGTCGCTGAGGGCACCGCCGGCTGACGTCGGTCGGCGCGACGCCGACCCACGGCCTCACTCAGGCGAAGGTCACCGGCGATCCCGAGAACGTCGACGAGCCGTCCTCCTCGAACCGATAGAGCCCCACGACGCACGACCCCGGCTCCGCGCAGTCGATCGTGCGCCCGGTGAACGTCGTGAACGTGGTCGCCACGGTCAGGGTCTCGTCGACGGTCGACCCGGTGACCGTCACCGGCAAGCTGCCGACCGCCGAGCAGCCGTCGAGCGCGGTGGCGAGGCTGGGTGACGCGGCCGTCGTCGCCGCGCACTGCGTCACGGCGGCGATGCCTGTCTGCCACGGACCGATCGGGACCCCCTCGTAGGTCGGCTGGATCTCGTGGCCGACCACGTCCACGGACGCCCCGTCCGCGAGGCCGTCCGTCGGCGTGACGTCGACCGTGCCCTCGGCCATGGAGAAGGGTGCGAGGACCCACCCGTCGGGCGTCCAGACCGCCAGGGCGCACTGCGTCCGGCAGTAGACGGGGCGGAGGTTCGGCCCCGGCATGCGGGCCGAGACCGGGAACGACGTCGAGAACGACCCCTCGGGCGAGGTCTGCACGATCACGGAGGAGTCGGCGCACCAGGGCTCGCCGCTCGGACGGCCTCCGGGCAGGCACTGCCGTACCGAATAGGACGTGGACGAGCCGAATCCGGTCGCCTCGACCGCGACCGGCTGTCCGTCGAGGAGGCCGACCATCGGGGTGAGGGCCAGGGCGGGCGGGGACCGGAAGGTCATCGGTGACGTCGCCTGCACCGCGCCGTCTTCGCCGAGGAGCACGAGCGAGCAGGGCGTCACGAGGCAGTCGAGGGGCGCGCCGTTCTCGGACGTGGGCCGCGCGGCCACCGGACGCCAGAGGTCGGCGCTGCCGACCGAGTCGAGCGCGACGGACACCGGGGCATCGCACGTGTCGGCCGACACCGGTCCCGCGCACTGGCGCAGCAGCGCCGTCGTGCCCTCGGCGTTCGCGATGGTGACGTAGACCTCTGCCACTGGGTCGAGCGGCCCCTCGGTGAGCGTGAGCGACGTCGGCCCGAACGAGATCCGGGCCCGCCCGTGCCACGCGCCGTCGGTGGAGCGGAGCACGAGGACGCAGCCCATCGAGCCGCACGCGTGCTCGGTGCCGTCCACCGCGATCAGGGGATCCCGGACCGTGACCACACCGGACACCGTGCCGCCGTCGAAGGTGACGGGCTGGTCCGCGCCACATGCGGCGCCGGCCCCATCGTCGGCCGGCGGGACGAAGGCCCTGGTGCACTGGCGCACCGCCCAGTCGCCGGCGGGTACCTCGGCCGCGGTCACCGCGAGCGTCGTGCCGTCGGACAAGCCGCGCGCCGGCTGGGGCACGAGCGGAGGGGCGAACGGCAGCGCCGCGTAGCCGGAGCCGTCGGGCACGCCTGGCCGGAAGACCCCGACCGAGCACGTGCCGTCGGCCTCCCCACAGTCGACCACCTCGTGACGTCCGGCGGCGGTCGTGAACACCAGCTCACGATTCACCAGCACGTCGAACGACGCTGGCACGTCGCCGAAGCCGACGTGCCGGATCTCACATCCCTCGGGCAGGTCGCCTGGCGCTGCCGCTGCGATGCTCGCGGTCGGGCACTGGACGAACCCGTGGACCCCACTCGAGAACCCCGACGTGGTGAGCGTGACCGCGTCACCGTCCGAGACCGCGCCAGGCGGGATCGTGACCGCCGGCGGGTCTGCGGCCACGGGCGCGACAGGGGCACCTGGAACGCTCGCGAGGCCAGCGAGCAGCAGCAGTCCGACGACGAGCGACCGGCGCAGTGGCGTGAACATCGCGTCCCCCTGGACCCGACCACCCGACCCCTCAGGCGGTCGCGAACGACAGATTAGGGGACGAGCACGGAGCGTGCGGCGCCTTGTGCGTGACGTCGTGGGAACGAGTGGTCAGCGGGCCGTGACCGCGGTCATCGGCACCGCTGGATGACGTCGGTCGGCTCGGTGGTGCGAGTCGGCCCGGGGCCCCTGGTCAAGGCGTGGCGAACGTGAGGGGTGTGACCGCCAGCGTCAACGACCCGTCGGCTTCGAATCGGGCGAGGCCCACGACGCAGGCGCCGCCTGACGCCGCGCAGTCGACGGTCCGTCCGAGGATGGTGTCGATCGTGGCCTCCGCCTCGCGCGACCCGTCGAAGCCCGTCGAGTCGACGGTGACGGCCCGGGCGTCGACCGAGCAGTCGTCGAAGGCGTTGTACAGGCTGGGTGCGTCGAGCAGCGCAGCGTCGCACTGCACGAACGCCCATCCGCCGGTGGCGAACGGGCCGATGTTCGGACCGGTGTACGAGGGCTGCACCATGCGTCCCGACACCTGGATGGTCTCGCCGTCGGCGAGGTCGACGGACGGATCGGCGGACACGGTCCCCTGCGACATCTCGTAGCGCGCCGCACGGAGTTCGCTTCCGCCGTCGTAGATGCCGATCTCGCAGTTGTCCCGGCAGACGATCCGGTCGCCCAGGCGTTGGGCCGCGGTCACCGACGCGGTGACCACGCCGTCGCTCGAGGGGGTGACGGAGGCCACCTCGTAGCACCCCCAGGCGCAGCGGAGCAGGGTGTACTGACGCCCGGGCCTGAGGTTGGTCGCTTCCACCGCGATCGACTGACCGTCCATCAGGTCGGTGCTCGGTGTCAGCGTCAGCGCGATCAGAGGCCGGAAGGTCATCGGAGCCGAGGCCGCGACCGCGCCGTCGACGAACGCGGCGATGGTGCAGGCCTCCGCCCGGCAGTCGACCTGCCCCGTGGGGGTGTTCAGTAGGGGGCGGGGGCTCAGCTCCCGCACCGTCGCGCCGCCCCACGGATCGAGCGAGATCTCCGAGCCGGCGTGGCAGCGGTCGACGGCGATCGGTTCGCCGCACTGCCGGAGGACCGCAGCGTCACCGGGCAGACCGGCGAGCGTCACGACGACGAAGTTGGCCTCGGCGCTCTCGAACGGGCCTGCCGGATCCATCGTGATCGACGGTGGTCCGAACGAGATGGTGGTCGTGTCGTGCACGTCGGTGGCGGCGGACGAGAGGTCGACCACGCAGGCCGCGTACCCGCACGGGATCGAGCTGCCGTCCACCGCGATCAGCGGGTCGTTGACGGTCAGGTCCACCGTCAAGGTGCCGTCGACGACGGTCACGTCTGTCGCGGGACCGCACAGCGCGTCGCGCTGCGCCGGGTCGCGCCCGATCAGGTACGTCGCCACGCACTGGGCGACGGACCAGGTGCCGGCGGGAAGCCCGGAACCCGACACCGTCGTGGTGGCGCCGTGCGCGAGGCCCCGGGACGGAACGGCCGCCATGTCGCCGGATGGGAACCCGATCGGTGCCCATGCCCGCTGGTCGGTCCCGGTGGCAGCGTCGAACACCGCGGTGCCGACGATGCAACCGCCGGGCTCGACCTTGCAGTAGACGGTCGGGCCACCGAAGGGAGGCGTGAACACCTCGGTGACGGTCACGTCGATGCTGGGGGGAACCGGGCCCTCCTCGAGCCCTGCCAGCAGCGCGCACCGGTTCAGGATCGTGGTGTTGCTGGTCTCGTCGGCGAAGGCAGCAGGACACTCGACGAACGCGTAGAGGCCGGACCCGAAGCCCGACGTCGTGATCGTCACCGTCTGACCGTCGATGACCTGGTCGGGCGTCACCGTGACAGTCGGCGGCGTCTGGGCGGTCGCCGGCGCGGCGGTCGCGCCCACCAGACCCGACACCGCAGTGGCGAGCGCGGCGACGAGCGCGCCGCACCTGCGTCGTGGCGAGTGCATGTGTCCCCCGATCACCCGGCTGCGGTCGACTCCCGGTCAGCCGCCACGGAACCTAGTGCAACGAGGACGTTGCGTGAGGCCTCAGCAGGTGAGGCCGTCCTCGGGCACCTCGAGGTCGACGAGGTAGGCGGCGGCGGTGTCGTCGACGCAGCTGACACCGTTGCCCACCACCGTGTGGCCGTCGCCCTCGTAGGTGAGCAGGACGCCGGATTCGAGCCGCTCGGCGGTGCGGACACCCGCCTCGTAGGGTGTGGCGGGGTCGTTGGTGGTGGACACCACCAGGATCGGTGGGGCGCCCGGCGCCGTCACCGCGGTCATCGGCACCTCCTCGACGGGCCACATGGCGCAGCGCACGTAGTCGTTGACGAGGACATCGCCGAAGTGGGGCGAGTCCGCGGCCGCGTCGGCGCCGGCGGCGAGCAGCTCCTCGGGCGTCTCGGGCCACTCGAAGTCGAGGCAGTTGACGGCGAAGTAGATGTCGAAGTCCGCGACACCGATGTACTGGTCGGCGAGGGCCACCATGCCGGTGCCGTCGCCGTCGAGCGCGTCGGCCACGGCGTCGGACAGGCTCGGCCACAGCGACTCGCTGTAGAGCGGCATCGCCAGGCCCGTCGACATCTCACCGGGGCCGAGCTCGCGAGGATCTGCCGGGATGGGGGCCTGCTCGACCTCGTCCTGCAGCTGCTCGATGGCGCCGATCGCGTCGGGGGCGACCGGGCAGGAGGGGTCGGCGTTGCAGTCGTCGGCGTAGGCCTGGAGCGCCACCTCGAACCCGGCGGCCTGCGACACCGCGGTCTCCACTCCGGTCGGCCCCAGTTCCAGCACGCCGTCGATGATCATGGCCCGCACCCGATCGGGGAACAGCTCCGCGATCTGCTGCCCGATGGCGGTGCCGTAGCTGTAGCCCAGGTAGTTGAGCTGCTCGTCGCCCATGGCGGCCCGCACTGCGTCGATGTCGCGGGCGACGTTCTCGGTGCCGAGGTGGGCGAGCAGGTCGCCGGCGTCCTCGTCGCAGCCGTCGACGTAGTCCTGGCTGATCTCGAGCAGCGCGTCGGTGTCCTCGGGCGAGTCGATCGAGTAGTCGACGCCGTACAGCTCGGCCATGTCGCCGCCGCAATTGATCGCACTGGCGCCGAGGCCCCGTGGGTCGACGCCCACGATGTCGAACGCGTCGGTGACCTCACCGGGCAGCGAGAACGCCAGCCCGGCGGCGAAATCGGTGGCGGTGCCGCCCGGGCCACCGGGGTTGACGAAGAGGGCGCCGATGCGGTCGCCGGAGGCCGGGACCCGACTGATGCTCAGCGTCAGCGTGTCGCCATCGGGGTCGTCGTAGTCGACGGGCACGTCGAGCTCGGCGCACTCGGCGTCGCCGCACGAGGACCAGTCGAGCTGATCACCCGTTCCGTCCCCGCTGTCGCTGTCGTCGTCGTTGCCGCCACCGTCGTCGGTGTCCGAGGTCCGGTCGTCGCCAGCCGCCGCCGGGTCATCGGCCTCGGAGGCGCAGGCGGTCATGGCCAGCGTCATCGCCAGCAGCGCGACCAGGGCGATCAGCAGGGATCGGGAGCGGCGGAGCACCCGCTGACGCTATCCGTCGCTGTTGCCCTGGGCGAACATCCACTCGCGCGGCGTCGTGCCCGCATCGTGGATCGCGGCGGCGGTCTCCCGACCGACGTAGCGGAGGTGCCAGGGCTCGTACTCGTAGCAGCTGCGCTCGCTCTGGCCGTCGGGGTAGCTGATCACGAAGCCGTACTCGTGGGCGTGCGCTGCCAACCACTGCCCGGCGGCCGTGAGGGCGAAGTCGGTGGTGAGCTCGCCGACGCCGGGTTCGAGCACGTCGATCGCGGTGCCCAGCTGGTGCTCGCTGTGGCCCGGCCGGGCGGTGCGCAAGGCCGCCTCGACGTCGCCCACCTCGTCGACGCGGTCCTGGAACAGGTTCCGCTGGTAGTCGAAGCTGCGATAGCCGGAGATGACGGCGATGGGCGAGCCGTTGGCCTCGGCGCCGGAGCGCAGCGCGGCCAGGTCCTCCACGACGATGGCGCGCACCTGGTCACGGGATTCGAAGCCGGCGGCCGTTGCGTCGACCAGGTCGGGCGGGGCGTAGCTGTCGGGCAACCGGTGCGCCGGGTCGATCACCATGGTCGACCACTCGGCGTTCGGGTCGCCGGTGACGACCTGGTCGGCGGGCTCGCAACCGGGCACGGCCACGGTCGTCGGCGGGCTCACGGCCGAGGTGGTGGTCGTCCGGTTGGTCAAGGCTTGGTTGCTCGCGGCGACGACGGGGTCGGCGGACGATGTCTGGGTCGAGTCCCAGGTGATCCACAGACCGACGCCCGACGCCACGACGACGACGAAGAGTGCCAGACCGACGAGCCAGCCCTTCATGACGGGATCCAACTTAGGCGGCGGGGACACGACCTGTAACGCGGGCAACCAACGCCGGTCGCGGTGTCACGGACGGTGGCGTGATGACTGGTGATCGATCCCGTTCGTGACCGCCCGGCCCGGCCCGGTACGCTGAGCGACTCCTGCGGGGACGTAGCTCAGTTGGCTAGAGCACCTGCTTTGCAAGCAGGGGGTCGTGGGTTCGAGTCCCATCGTCTCCACCACGTGATCGCCGCAGGTCACCGGCGACACCGACCAGTGATCGTCCGTCCTCGACGGCGAGCCACAGAGGCCGACGGGCCACGCACGGGCCACAGTGGTCGCCCTCATCCGACCGGATCGAGCGCCCCGTCAGCGCCATCGTCGTCGTCCGCCTGGTCGTCGTCGTCGGCCACAAGCTCCGCTTCGAGGGTCGCCGCGATCCTCGCATCGGCCTCCGTCGTGGCGTGCTGGTAGATGATCGCCGCCCGCACAGAGTCGTGACCCATGCGCGCCATCAGGTCTCGCGTGCTGACCCCGCTGCGCGCCGCCTTCGTCTTGCCCGTGTGTCGCAGATCGTGCAAGTGGAGACCCGAAAGGTCCAGGTCCGCGACCTTCTTCGTCCAGGTCGTCAGCTTCCGGAAGTTGCCCCGCCAGATCGCCCCGCCCTTCGGTCCGGTGAACACGAGCGCCGACGGGTCATCGCCCACGAACTCGGTCAAGAGCGCCGGCCTGCGGGCGGCGCCTCCGGCGCCGTCCTCGGCCGGGCATCCCTGAGATGACAACATGGCGTGCAACGGACGACCGATAATGCGACGTGCGCGACACCCACCCAGCGAGCCGCTTCGTCGGAGTCCGGGCCCTCGTCTGCGTCCTCGTGCTCACTGTGGTGGCAGTTCTCATGCTCACGGCCGATCTCCTCCAGGGATTCGGCATTGCCACTGACCGGCACATCGTCGTCGACGAGGAACTGATGGGCGCCACGGTCGACCGGCTCACCCACGTTAAGGGCATGGTGGATGCGTTGCCGAGCTACCCCGGTTCGGACAGCGGGCCCACGACGCAGCGGCAGCGCTGTTCGACCGATAGCGGGGACCTGTTCCAGCCGAACGTGTCGCGTCGCTGGGCTCTGTCAGACGGCGTGTCAGCCGATGCCGTCGGGGAATCGATCACGGCGGATCTTGCCAATGCGGGATGGACGGTAGAGGCCGATGTGGATGGCCGCGACCCCCAGTCGTTGACGTTCGAGGCGAGCGACGGCTGGACCGCGGTCGGGTCGCTCCACACCTACGAAGCAGATGCCGTCATCCTCAGCGTGTACATCGATGGCGAGCAACCTTGCAGGCTTCGCTGACGCGCTCTCCATCGTCTCGCCCGACGCCGGGCCGGTGCCGGGCGGCCGGCGGGACGCAAGCGCCCCGCCGCCGCCCGCCATGGATGGTCACAGCGACATCAGCTCGACTCGTGCCACAGACGTGCCAGATCGAGCGGGACGCCACGTAGACGTGCAGTCACTCACGGCTCACATCGAGCGCCGGACCTGCATCCGGGGCCGTCCAGGTCCGGGCGGCGATCGCTGATTGACCTTTGGAGCCGGTTGTTTAGGACCCTCGGATCGGCAGTTCTGTGCGTCTCACGGGTCGTGACACGGGATGATGCAAGTCTGATGTCGACGCCAGCTTCCGCCAGCCCACGCGACCGGATGATCCGAGTCCCTCGCTCGCTTCGCTCACGGCTTCTTGGCAGCACCGGGATCCCCTTTCCGCTGCCCTTCGGCGTGATGTTCACCCTGGTCGTAGTGAACGGGCTGTTCGAGGACACCTCGGGTATGTCGCCCGAGGATCGAGCATCTGGTTCGGACCTTGTCGTCATCGTCGCAGGGCTGACGATCCTGGCTGTCGGTGGTCTCGTGCTCGGAACCGTCGAGTGGCGGCGGTCGGTGACGCTTAAGGACGACGGCGTGGAAGTGCACACCGGTTGGCGACAGCGGTTCGTCCCCTGGGGCGACGTGGAAGCGATCGAGTTCTGTCAGATCCGGATGGGTAAAGGAACCACACCCGCCGCTGAGCTCGTCCAGCGTGACGGCTCTCGGGTCGAGCTCCGAGCGCTCGCCCAGACCGGCAGGCGAGTTCGGCAGCGGCAGGTGGACGTTCTCGCCGAGGCGTGCGCTCGGCACGACGTCGACGTTCGTAGCGACGGGTCGTGGTGGTGGCGGTGGATCGATCTCGCCGGGAAACCAGGCGGCCTCCGCGCGGCACACGGCAAGCCCGAGAGCGGCTCACGCCGCGTCGCCGTAGGTGACGCCGAATACCGATCCCGTACTGGCGCTGACCCGCAGCCACAAGCTGAAGATACTGCGGGCGGTTGGTCCCACGGTTGCTCACAGCGGCGACAGTGACCAGGGCGAGTACCGAATCCCATCACCTCGATGTCGACGTCGCGGGTGCTCCGGTCGAGGGCACTGGCGCTCCCTGGTTAGGAGTCCTCGCGCCAAGCCGAAGGCCCAGGCATCCGCCGCTGTACCCATCCCATCGACCCGACACGAACCTCGAGATCGGGTCGGGACCCGGCGATCGCCGTTGCAAGATCGGCGATCCCCTTCCCCGGCATCACGAGTAGCGGTCGACCCCCTGTGTGCTTGATCACGAGCACATTGGGCAGGAGCTTCATCGGGCGGAACGCTGTCAGCTCGGTGATCGGGACGCGCCCGCGCCTCAACGGCGCCTCCCATTCCAACGCCCCGTTCGAAACCGTCAGGCTGAAGGCGACTCGGAACAGCCACCAGTAGGCGTTCCAGCCGAGGGCGACGAGCCAGAACAGCAGGAACGGCGCAGAAGGGCCGTCGTCGCCTGTGATCGCGAGCACGATCAACACGACAGCCATCGCGGCGAACAGACCGAACAGCATCAAGAAGAACCAGCGGCCGATCAGCGCTGGACGGTAGGTCCCCATGGGCGGGGGAGGCTAGGGCATACGACCGAACACACCGCACGCCAGCGAAAGCGTTCCGCGCGCGGTACCGGGCCACACGCACTGACCGGAGTAGTTCGCACGAGGCCGAACGCGCACTACTGCTCCGCCAGCCGTCTCATCGCAACCGCGTGGTCCGCGGGGGCAGCCGTGTACCCGATCTGTACCCACCGGCTTGGACCATGCCGGGCACGGTCGTATGTCGGCGGACCGCTGACCAGCCCCGACGTCGACAGCGCACGGCGCCGTACAGGCCGCCCGAGCCTACGGATCAGAAGGACAGCCACGAGGTTGCTCCCTGCGTTGCCCGGCCGTCTCGGCTGACCACGGCGTTTCCCGAATCCCACTCCCCTCCGTACCTTGTTCGGGCGGTCACCGGGCGGCGGCGGGACGCAAGCGCCCCG
>Ga0190275_10003163_pt1 | contig 11716 bp, 13 predicted proteins | sample Popmic550T_FD_133745 | JGI IMG/M metagenome (GOLD analysis project Ga0190275, IMG submission 133745) | Populus adjacent soil microbial communities from riparian zone of Yellowstone River, Montana, USA - 550 T | ecosystem: Environmental > Terrestrial > Soil > Riparian zone > Trees stand | place... | reverse complement strand
GACCTCGTCAATGCGCTGCTGGCGACCGGCCGGCATCGCGTCATCTACCGGCCACACCCGCGGAGCGGCGTCGTGGACCACGACTACGGCGCTGCAAACCGGCAGATTATCGCCGCCATCGCCGCGGCAAATGCTCGTGACACGTCGGCGCAGCACGTCTACGACACCGGGGGAGACCTCGGTTGGCAGCTGGCGGCAGCGGATGTCGCCATCGTCGACATCTCCGCGATGGTGTACGACCGGCTGGCAACGGGCAAGCCGCTCATGGTGACCCGTCCTGCAAACGAGGCCGCCGAGATCGACACCACCGGCTACCTGTCCGACTGTGAGTGGCTGGACGCGGGTGCCGCATCCGACATCGTCGACAGCCTGAACGAACTCACGCACGACGACTCGGCGCGGGAGCGGCTGGCGGAGTGGGTCCACCGCTATTTCGGTGACACCACGCCCGGCGTCGCGACCGAGCGCTTCCACACCGCCGTTCAGCACCTCATGGACGAGTGGGACCGCTACGCGGCGCTGCACGCCGACGACAGCGACCCCATGGAGTACGGCGAAGGATCACTCGGGCAGGCTGGTACCTAGCCTTCTGAGCCCACGCGCTCGTGGCTATCCGGTGTGCCAAGGACTGTTTGATCAGTCCGCGGCGGCTGTGTCGTGGGTGCCTGTGTCGTAGGTGGCTGGGACGCCGGCAGCGCTTTCCGGTTGATCCGGCGCATCGCGCGCCGGAATCCGCCCAAGGCGCCGCCGGCCAGCGAAATGACCGTGATGTCGCTGCCGCGAGGATCGAGATCTGGCCGGAACGTGGCCGGAGGCGGCCCGAAAGCGAGCCGTGACGACTGCACCACCCTCTGGCTCAGGATGCGGTTTCCTGCGCCGCCGATGACCGCGCCGATGCCGAACGGAATGGCCTTCCCGATGAAGCTTCCCGCGCCCCGCCTAGCGAATTGGCGGACGAACGTGCCTCTCAGGCGATCGGTGAGCGGTACGAGGATCGCCCGGGGAATGCTGCTCGTGACCAACTCTCCCCAATACACTCTCCGCGCGATACCAGAACCGGACAACTGGCCCGCAAGCTGGCGCACCAGGTCCGACCCTTCGCGTCCGAGCATCATGGTCATGACGAGAGCTCGCGCGCGATCGGGGTCATCGACAGCTAATCCATGAACCTCGCTCACCGATTGGGCGAACAACGCCGTCGCTTCGAGGAAGCCTGCGGTTTCGACGCCGGACAGGGCCAGGGTCATGCCCGTGCCCACCCCGGGTATGACGGCCGTTGCGCCGACTGCGGCGCCGCCGCCCGTGACAGCGGTCACGTAGCGGCGCTCCAGGATCCGTATCAGCTGGTCAGGCGTCGCGTTCGGATTCCGGCGGCGCACACTCCGGATGTGTGCAAGAACCGCGGGCCGCTGGATTGCCATGACGCGGTCGATACCTTTGTACAGTGCGGACGGCAACTCTCCGCCCTGCGGGGTTCCGCCGGTTGTGGAAACAATCGGCTTTGGATTTTTCACCATGCCTGCGAGTTTACGCTCACCGTATACGTCTCCCAGGAGGGTTGCATCCGGGTACTTCCCTGTGCTGGGACACGTGAACGGGGGAGGGACGCCCGCGGAGCGTGACGGGTATACAGGTTAGATGCCGGAAGCGAAGTCCGAAGCCTCGCACATCCTCGGTGCCCGGCTGCGCAGCAGGCGCCTGGAGCTGTCGCTCAACCAGGAGGACGTTGCACACCAGGCGGGCATGAACCTGTCCAGCTATTCGCGGGTCGAGCGCGGGCATGGCAATCCGACGTTCTACACCCTGGTCAGGCTGGCGCTCGTGCTGGCGATGGAGCCGGGCCAACTGCTCGCGGGACTCAGCTCAGACGATCTGCCGCCCAGCCATGACAGCGCGGATGTCCCCGGCCAACTATCGCTGTGAGGGTCAGGCGGGCTTGACGCCGTAGTCGGCGTTGTACCGGTCAAGCACGGTGCCGATCGGTCCGTCGAGCACCAGTGCGCCCTTGTCGAGGTAGAGCCCACGCGTGCAGAAGCGGCGCAGGTCTCTCTCGTTGTGCGAGACGAAGAACAGGGTGCGGCCCCCGGCGAGGAGTTCCTCGATACGCCGGTAACACTTCTCTCGGAATGCCTTGTCGCCGACGGCGAGCACTTCATCCACCAGGATGATGGGCTCCTCGAGGCGGGAGATCACGGCGAAAGCAATGCGCACCTTCATGCCGCTGGACAGGTGCTTGTACGGCGTATCGATGAAGTCGGCAATCTCCGCGAAGTCGATGATGTCGTCGAAACGCGACTCGACCTGCTTTCGTGTCATGCCGTGCAGTCCGGCGGTCAGGAACACGTTGTCGCGCACGCTGAGATCGTCGACAAACCCGCCGGTGATCTCGATGAGTGGCGCCACGCCTTCAGTCACATGCACCGTCCCCTCATCGGAGAGCACGACGCCGGTGACCAGCTTCAGCAGTGTCGACTTGCCTTGGCCGTTCCGGCCGACGACTCCGATCGACTCGCCGCGCTGGACGGAGAAAGAGACGTTCCGGAGCGCCCAGAACTCGCCTGGCTTACTGCGGCGGTTGCTGCTGGCGAACAAGTCCTTGAACGTCCGGCGACCGCGACGGTTCCTGCGAAACCGAATGCCGACATCCGTCAGCGTGATGACTGGCGCCGCCACTAAATCTCCTTCAACACTGCACGCTCGGTGCGGTTGAACACGAGGATTCCCAGCACCAGGAAGGCGATGGAGATCGCCGCCCCGACCCCGATCACGAACCAGTCGAGTTGGCCGGGGAAGAACGCCGCGCGGTACAGCGAGAAGATGCCGCTGAGGGGGTTGAAAGCGGCCCAGAACTCCAGGCCGTCCGGCAGGTCGGTTGTGCCGTAGATAATGGGCGACGCATAGAAGAGGATCCGCAGCACGAGCTTCACGGCGCGTTCGAGGTCGCGGAAGAAGACGACCAGCGGTGCCACCATGAGCCCGACTCCGGTGGTGAGTGCCGCCTGCAGGATGATGGCGAGTGGGAAGAACACGACGTCGGCGTGTACCTCGGCGCCGTAGACGATCGCGAAGAGCGCCAGCACAGGGAGCGACGCGATGAACTCGATGCCCTTGGAGAGCACCAGGCGGTTCACCCAGATCGTGCGGGGAATCCGCGTTGACCGGATGAGCTTCGTCTCCTTGAGGAAGGCCCGGGTGGCATCTGAGGTCGCGCCGTTGAACCACATCCAGGGCAGGAGCGCTGACAGCAGAAAGACGATGTACGGTTCCGCGCCGACAGTTCGCTGGAATACCTGGGTGAACACGAACCAGTAGATTCCGGCCATGACCAGCGGATCGAGGATCGACCAGAAGTAGCCGAGCAGCGATGTCGAGTAGCGGACCCGAAGGTCCCGACGGGTGAGCAGCCACAGGGAATGGCGGTATCGCGCGAATGGTGTGCGCTGTTGGGGGCGCACCTCGGCGTAACTACTCACGTGTCCTATCGTAGGGGCGCTGGCTCAACGCCTCCGCACGCACGCCACGGCAGCACCGAGCGAACGGGCTGCCGGGGGTTGTGCAATTGATGACTAGACGTACAGGTTCGCGCGAACCAGATCTTCGGCGAAGTCGACTTCGACGGCGTACAGGTCGGAGATGTCAACCGGCTCGACGAGCATCCGGTTCTTTTCGATGGCGAGTTCGATTCCGCGCTCGAAGTAGTCCTGGTCGCCGACCTTGTTCAGGTGGCGGATCAGCACGGCCTTGTCGGCACTTGAGATGTAGTTGATGCCGACCGCTTCTCCGAGGCCACCCTTGACCGTCTTGGAGAGTTCCCTGATGTATCCCTCGGCGCTCGTCGTGTACTTGACTTCCTCGTCTGACACCTTCGATGTATTTACCGTGACGAAGGACTGGTCGCGCGCTACAAGCGCGCCAGCGCGGTCGAGGACGGCGGGGTCAAAGACGACGTCGCCGTTCATCCACAGGACTCCACCGGGAGCCGATGCCTGTAGGGCGCGGAGGAGGCTCTTAGATGTGTTGGTCTGGTCGTACTGCTCGTTGTAGACGAACGTGGCCTGGGGGAATGCTTCGATGATGTGCTCGAGCTTGTAGCCGACGACGATTGTGACCTTCGCCTGCTTTCCGAAGGCGTGCTCGATGTTGTCGAACTGCTGGCGCATGATTGTGCGGCCGTCGGCCAGCTCAGTCAGGGGTTTTGGCAGCGAGCGCCCAAGGCGGCTCCCCATGCCTGCTGCAAGAATGACTACCTGGGTGGTCACGATTATCTCCTCAATAAAGGGCTGGATGGCCGTTCTCGCCCTCTGCAATCGCGGAGTTTGCTGATGGTTCATCCAAAAGTTCACGTAAAGACACACCGTTATGTCGTTCGACAGCCTAACCTGACACCCCGATCGGGGGAAGGAGCGGCGAACGCGCGTGTCCTATTCGTTAACTTGCCGTTGTTTCGTCACATGCGGTTATCCGAGACCTGTGACTGACCCCGAGCCGACGATGTCGGACGGTACTTGGTAGGTTAGCGGAGTGACTTCCGTTCCGCCCAACTCCGACCCCCGAGGGCCCGAACGTGGTGACCCCGACGCTGTGATTCCGACGGCATCTGCACCCCAGGTGAAGCGTCCCGCGCGGAAGCCGGCCACGCCGCGCGCTCCAGCCGCGACGAAGGCCGAACCGACGAAGACGGCTGCGGAAGCGGCGCCGAAGGCCCGCGTATCGAAAGCGGCGAAGTCCGCGACTGCTGCGGAGATCCCCGCAACGGATGCGGCACGTGCGGATCCTGCATCGAAAAGCGCTGGGGCGAAGACGACTCGAAAAACGGCCGTTCCCAAGACTCCTGCAGCGAAGGCCGCCGCGCCGAAGGCTGCCGGAAAGCCCCCGACATCGAAGGCTGCTGCGAAGACTTCGACATCTACGGCCACCGGGAAGACCCCGACATTGAAGGCCGCCGGAAAGACCATTCGACCGAAGAGTCCCCTGTTGCAGGCTGCCCAGTCCAACACTGAGACCACGGTCGCTGCATCGTCACCGAGCGCCCGCGCGGCCGCGGCCGAACCCGTGACCGCAGACATCCCGGAGGTTCCGGTTGCGATGCCGGTCACCGTACCGACGCGGCCAAGGCGACCTGCGGCTGGGAAAGCCGAGCGGCCCGCTCCAGCGCGAACAACGGCTGTCCAGTCCAACGCGGCTAAGGCAGCGGCTGCCCGCAGTCTCGCCGTGGAGGCTGCCGCAGCCAAAGCCGAGTCCGTCAAGGCGGTGTCCGCGGCCAAGTCGAACGCCGTACGCGCTACCGCGCAAAGCGCAGCCGCAAAGAGCCCTGCAGCCAGGAATGCTGCCGCTCGGAGCACAGCGGCCCGCACAACGGCCGCCAGAGGTGCCGCCGAAAAGGCCGCGGCTGCCCACGCTGCCGCTGAAGCCGCCGCTCAGGTCGCCGCCGAAGCGGAAGCACGCGCCGCCGCTGAAGCCGCTGCGCAGGTTGTCGCCCAAGCTGAAGCCGAAGCACAGGTTGTCGCCGAAGCTGAAGCTGCTGCACGGGCTGTCGCCGAAGCTGCTGCACGGGCTGCCGCGGAGACCAGCGCTCGAGAACAGGCTGCAGTTCGCGAGTCCGCTCAGCTCCGGACCTCCACAGTGCCACTGTTACAGGCAACCACCCGCCTGCCGGCCGCTGCAGCCCGCGGCTCGGCGGAATCACAGCCACGGCGTATCGCCGGGTCTGATGGCGCTGTCGTGCTGTCGGCAACGAACCTGGTGAAGAGTTTCGGCCAGAACGTCGCTGTAGCAGGCGTTGACCTCGAAGTGCGCGCCGGCTCGTTCTACGGCATCGTGGGCCCCAATGGCGCGGGCAAGACCACAACCCTGTCGATGATCACCGGTCTGCTCCGCCCGGACTCCGGCAGCATCCAGGTACACGGAATCGACGTGTGGGCCAGGCCCAACGACGCCAAACGGATCATCGGCGTGCTTCCCGACCGGCTGCGTCTTTTCGACCGGCTGACCGGCGCACAGCTGCTCTATTACTCGGGCATTCTCCGCGGACTGGACAATGAGACGGTTCGCACGCGCTCCGCCGACCTGGCCGCCGCGTTCGGTCTGGAAGACGCCCTCAACCGGCTGGTGGCCGACTACTCGGCCGGAATGACCAAGAAGATCGCCCTGGCGTGCGCGATGATCCACTCGCCCCGGGTATTGGTGCTCGATGAACCGTTCGAATCGGTCGACCCGGTCTCGGCGGTGAATGTGACGGAGATCCTGCAGAGGTATGTGGCCAGCGGCGGAACAGTGCTGCTCTCCAGCCACGGCATGGACCTCATCCAACGAGTGTGCGACCACGTCGCGATCATCATGCACGGAAAAGTGCTGGCAGCGGGAACGATCGATGAGGTGCGCGGGGAGAACTCCCTGGAAGAGCGCTTCGTCGAACTTGCCGGTGGGCGCAAGGTTGCGGAAGGTATGGAGTGGTTGCACAGTTTCTCCGACTAAAACTCCGGCTCCTGGCAAACCTGTTCCGCCGGAGTCCATGGCAGGTAGTCGGCATTGTGATCGGCTTGCTCTATGGCCTCGCCGTTGCTGCGCTGTTCGTGGCGGTGCTGGTCGGCCTCCGCTTCGTCGAGGACGTCGAGCTCGTTCGAAACGGAATGGTCGTTGCCGGTTCCGCGGTCGTCATCGGGTTCTTCCTGTTCCCGCTCGTTGTCGGTATCGACGACAGCATGGATCCGCGAAAGTTCGCGCTGCTGGGCATCCCGAACAACCGGTTGTCGCTTGGATTGGCGCTTTCCGCGCTGATCGGGGTGCCGGCCATCGCCCTCGCGCTCATCCTGGCCGGGACCGTCGTGACCTGGTCCCGCGGGCCGGGGGAGACCCTAATCGCCTTCGTTGCCGCGGTTCTACTGCTCGCAACCTGCACCCTTGCATCGCGCGTCGGTACATCGCTGGCCGGGTTGCTGCTCTCCACCCGACGGGCGCGGGAGTTCTCCGGGATGCTGGGTTTGCTGCTGCTGGTGTTCATGGCGCCCGTCGCTGTGCTGCTCTTCAACGTGGACTGGGCGAGCAACGGGCCCGACATCCTCACCCGCTTCGCCGGCTTCCTCGCCTGGACTCCGCTCGGTGCCGCCTGGGCATCGCCAGGGGACGCGGCCATGGGAGAGTGGGGCTCGTCGCTGCTCAAGCTGCTGATCGCAGCCGCGTCGGTCTATCTGCTGTGGCTCGCCTGGCTTGGCCTGGTCGCCAGGATGCTGGTCACCCCGGGACGGGAGGCAGCCGTCAGGCAGTACGCAGGACTCGGTTGGTTCGACCGGATGCCGTCGAACGCGATCGGAGTGATCTCGGCGCGCAGCATCACGTATTGGAGCAGGGATTCCCGCTACTGGGTATCGCTTGTCATGATCCCGATCGTCCCGGTGCTCGTCACCCTTCCGCTGGCCATTGCCGGGGTTCCATCCCACTACCTCGCCCTGGTTCCGGTGCCGCTCATGTGCGTGTTCCTCGGCTGGACTATGCACAATGACGTCGCCTACGACAGCACCGCAATCTGGCTGCACGTCGCATCCGGCACCCGGGGAACCGCCGACCGCATCGGCAGGCTGGTCCCCGCCCTGTTCTCCGGGATCGTTCTCATCGGCCTGGGGTCCGGTGTCAGCATCTACCTGTACGGCGATTGGAACGCCCTGCCGTCGATGCTCGGCGTGAGCACATCCATCCTGCTCGCCGGGTTGGGTTTCTCGAGCTACACCTCTGCCCGGTTCCCGTATCCCGCTCCGAAGCCAGGTGACAGCCCGTTCGCCCAGCCGCAGGCATCCGACACCGCCTCCGCGCTCATCCAGTCGCTCAGCTTTGTCGGCTCGATTATCCTGTCGCTGCCCGCGATCGGATTCGCCCTGCTCGGCATCTTCGTCGATCCGGTGTGGCACCTGCCTGCCTTGTATGCGGGCGTGGGAATGGGTGTCCTTGCCGTTTCTTCCGGTATCTGGCTCGGCTCGCGTGTGTTCGATCGCCGCGGTCCTGAAATGATCGCGTCCGCTCTTCGGGCGTAGTCCTGCGCGGCTGTCCGTACTCAGGAGACTGACTTAGAATCGCAGACATGACTGAAGAAACCCGCGCGAGCATCGCAGATCCAGGCCAGCCGGGCGGTGGCACGTCTACCCTCGACCGCGAGCTGGAAGAACTGCTCAACCAGGAGCAGATCGAGCCGGGAGACCACGAGCGATTCTCCCACTACGTGCCCAAGGACAAGATCCTCGAATCGGCAATCACCGGCAAGCCCGTGAAGGCCCTCTGCGGCAAGAAGTGGCTACCAGGTCGTGACCCGGAGAAGTTTCCCATCTGCCCCACCTGCAAGTCGATCTACGAGAACCTCAAGAAGGACTGACAGGGGGGCGCGGCTCCCCGTCTAGCCGAATATGGTCGGGATGACCGGTTCGCCGCTGCCCAGCCGGAGCGCCTGGACCGGCAGTTCCCGCATGACGGATGCGTGGTGGGCGCGGGCCCGTTGCGTGCCGACGACACCCGTATACCGTTCGTCGATGGTGCCACCGGTGATCAGCGGCACGAGGAGTTCCCGCTCTCGCACGGCTTCTGGGTCGACCTCGTCCACGCCGCCGGGCCCGTCGCCGAGCAGGACGACTTCAGCAAGGGCCGTGCCGCCGGCATCCAGGCGCCGGATGGCGTTCTTGCGTCCTCCCACGGACGCCTTCGATGCGCTGGTCTTTGCGACCGAGATCCACTCGCCGGACCCATTTTTGTGGGCAACGAGCTTGTACACCATCCCCGCGGCTGGAGCGCCAGACCCGGTGACAACGGAAGTGCCCACGCCGAAGCTGTCGACAGGGGCGCCGGACAGGGCGGCGATGGAGTACTCGTCGAGGTCACTTGTCACGGTGATCTTGGTGTTCACCGCGCCGAGTGAATCGAGCTGTGCGCGTGCGGCAGCGACCACTGTGGGCAGGTCGCCTGAGTCGATCCGGATGGCGCCGAGCTCAGGTCCCGCGACCTTGATCGCCAGGTCGATGCCGTTCTCGATGTTGTACGTGTCGACAAGGAGGGTGGTGTTAGGGCCGAACGCGGCGACCTGGGCCTGGAAGGCTTCCTCCTCGCTGTCATGCAGGAGAGTGAAAGAGTGTGCCGCAGTTCCCATGGTGGGTATTCCCCAGGAGCGTCCGGCCTCGAGGTTGCTGGTCGCCGAGAACCCGGCGATGTAGGCGGCCCGGGCGGCATAGACAGCGGAATGCTCGCTGGTACGGCGTGAGCCCATCTCCGCGATAGGACGTTCGAGGGCGACCGACACCATGCGTGATGCGGCACTCGCGACGGAGGTGTCGTAGTTCAGCACGCTGAGGACCAGGGTCTCGAGGATCACCCCTTCCGCGAACGTGGCATCAACGACGAGCAATGGGGAACCGGGGAAGTACAGGTCGCCCTCCTGGTACCCCCAGATGTTGCCGCTGAAGAAGTAGTTGGCCAGCCAGTCGAGGGTGGGCTGACGCACGACGCGGTTGTCCCGCAGCCAGCTGAGTTCGTCATCCGTGAACCGGAACTTGCTGATCTGCTCGAGCAGGCGGCCCGTGCCGGCAACGACGCCGTAACGGCGGCCGTCGGGCAAGCGTCGGGCGAAAGCCTCGAACATGCACTCGCGGTCTGCAGTGCCGCTCTGGATCGCGGCATCCACCATGGTGAGCTCGTAGCGGTCGGTGCGGAAGGCTGTAGAACGTTCAGGACGAAGAGCTGAAGTAGCAGTCACGCGAGAAAGCCTATCCGTCGGCGGGGCGCGCACAGGTCCCCCGATGCGGGCCGGACTAAGCTTGCTTGACGTGACGGATGCACCGATTGGAATCTTCGACTCCGGCGTTGGTGGCCTCACCGTCGCCCGGGCCGTGAAAGACCAGTTGCCGAGCGAGTCCATTCTCTACATCGGAGACACTGCGCATTCGCCCTACGGGCCGAAGAGGATCGCCGACGTTCGCGGTTTCGCGCTCGACGTGATGGACGACCTCGTCGCCCAGGGCGTCAAGCTCCTCGTGATCGCCTGCAATACGGCGTCGGCCGCGGTCCTCCGCGACGCGAGGGAACGCTACAGCGTGCCGGTGATCGAGGTCATCCAACCGGCCGTCCGGCGTGCCGTCGACGCGACGCGCAACAACCGCGTCGGGGTTATCGGGACGAGCGGCACGATCAACTCCCGTGCTTATGAAGATGCGTTCGCCGCGGCCCCCGACCTCAGCCTCTTCACGCAGGCCTGCCCCCGGTTCGTCGAATTCGTGGAGAACGGCGTCACCACCGGTGACGACGTGCTCGCCGTGGCCGAAGAGTACCTGGCGCCCCTTCGCGAAGCGGATGTCGACACACTCGTCCTCGGCTGCACCCACTATCCGTTCCTGAAGGGCGCCATCTCGTATGTCATGGGCGACCGGGTGTCCCTGGTGTCGAGCGACACGGAAACCGCGAATGACGTGTACCGCATGCTCGTAAGCCAAGGGATGCTGCGCACCGCCAGCACGCCGCCGAGCTATCGCTACGAGGCTACGGGGGAGAGTGCCGAGGAGTTCCTGAGGCTTGCCCACCGCCTGATCGGCCCCGAAGTGTCAAGCGTGGACCTCGTGCACACCGGCACCCTCAACCTTGCCGAGCTGGCCGGCCACGGCGCAGCCCATGATCTGATCACAACCAGGGAGACACCGTGACCGAAGCCATCCAGACCGATACGACCGTGACAGGCGCACTGCGTTCGGACGGGCGCCGGAACGACCAATTGCGCCCCATCACCATCGAACGGGGCTGGAGCGCCCAGGCAGAGGGCTCGGCGCTCATTTCCTTCGGGAACACGAAGGTGCTGTGCACCGCGTCGTTCACCAACGGAGTACCGCGCTGGATGTCCGGCAAGGGCAAAGGATGGGTCACTGCCGAGTACTCGATGCTTCCGCGCTCCACCAACGAGCGGATGGACCGTGAGTCGGTCAAGGGCAGGATCGGCGGACGTACGCACGAGATCAGCCGCCTCATCGGCCGAAGCCTGCGCGCCGTGGTCGATATGAAGGCCCTCGGCGAGAACACCATCGTCATCGACTGCGACGTTTTGCAGGCAGACGGCGGCACCCGGACCGCTGCGATCACGGGCGCCTACGTCGCACTCGCCGACGCGCTCGAGTGGGGCCGGACCAAGAAGTTCATCAGCCAGAAGGCCAAGCCGCTGATCGACAGTGTCGCAGCGGTATCCGTCGGAATCATCGACGGAACACCCATGCTCGACCTGGCATATGTCGAGGACGTCCGCGCGGAAACCGACATGAACGTGGTCGTCACCGGCCGTGGGCTGTTCGTTGAGGTGCAGGGCACCGCCGAAGGTGCCCCCTTCGATCGCCGTGAGCTCGACTCGCTGCTCGACCTTGCCCTCGCGGGTGGCGTCACCCTCACCGAGTTCCAGAGGGTTGCCCTGGAGACCTCGGAGTGACCCAGGTCGTTCTCGCGACGCACAACGCTCATAAGGTCGAGGAGCTGCGCCGCATCCTCGAACCTCAACTTCCCGGGATCCAGGTGCTCGCCTACGACGGCCCCGAGCCGGTCGAAGACGGCGTGACGTTCGCCGAGAACGCGTTGATCAAGGCTCGGGCCGCGGCCGCGCACACCGGCCTTCCGGCGATCGCCGACGACTCCGGCATTGCGGTCGATATCCTCGGCGGCTCGCCCGGAATCTTCTCCGCACGCTGGGCGGGTCCGGCGAAGGACTCAGGTG
>Ga0190275_10003162_pt1 | contig 11716 bp, 9 predicted proteins | sample Popmic550T_FD_133745 | JGI IMG/M metagenome (GOLD analysis project Ga0190275, IMG submission 133745) | Populus adjacent soil microbial communities from riparian zone of Yellowstone River, Montana, USA - 550 T | ecosystem: Environmental > Terrestrial > Soil > Riparian zone > Trees stand | place... | reverse complement strand
TCTGGAACGTGCCGGGCACCGGACACCACCCCATCAGCGACGCGATCGAAGCGGCGATCGATGGGGCCCGGACCCGGATCGACATCGTCAATCCGTACATCAGCAACCGAGCGATCCTTGGCCGGCTGCTTGCTGCCGCCCAGCGCGGGGTCGCCGTGCGGTTGATCGCCCCGGGCAAGCCCACCCCGCCCTACCCGGCGGCGGCATTCCGCCACCACTACGAACGACTCATCGGTGCCGGCGTCGAGATCCTGCTCCACCCGGAGATGGCCCACGCCAAGGTGCTCCGGATCGACGACCGGGTCTTCATCGGCGGCTGCAACCTCGACGACCTGTCGCTCTTCCGGAATGACGAGCTGAACCTGCTGTTCGACGATCGCGCCGTCGCCGAGGACACCGAGCGGCGCGTGTTCGGCGAGCTCGTCGGCATGTCCGTCCCTGCCCTCGTCCCGCGCGGGGTGCGCACGCGAGCCTGGGATGCGGCGATGGACCGGGTCTCGAGGCTCCTCTAGTCGACGACGACCAGCGTGCCGCCCATCCCCTCGTGGATCGTGCATGCGAACGGGTAGACCCCCGGCGCCGGGTGGGCCAGGTGGACCTCGTCGGACGCGTCCGGTTCGACGATGGTCCGCGTGGCGCCGGTCAGCACGCCGGTGAACACGAGGTTATGCGTCAGGCTCGAGCCGTTGCGGAAGGTGATGGCGATCGGGCCGCCGGCCTGGACCGTCGTCTCGGCTGGCTCGAACGCCAGGGTCTCGCCGGGCGCGGTCGCGATCGTGAGCCTTACCGGCGCGGCGGTGGCCGGCGCACACGCGGCGACGCTGGCGACCACGACGAGCGCCCGAAGGCCGCTCGGCCACCTCGACCGCCCGGGGGTCAGCGGATGTCGACGCACGCCGTGTACGTCTCGAGGTCGTCGTTCGACCGATGGATGTTGACGGCGAGGTTTCCAGCGAACAGCTCGTCGATCGGCGCCGGGACCTCCGTCTTCGAGACGCCGTCTCGAACGTTCTCGAGCGGAAACTTGGGCTGCGGCGTGAGGTCTGCGCACGTGCCGGGATGGATGTGCGCCGGCATGTCGAGGTTGCCGCCCGGCTCGACCGTGATCTCTACGGCGGTCCTGGCGCCCAGATCGGCGAAGGAGACCGTGCCGATGACACCGGAATCGTTGAGGCTCTGCAGCGTGACGATGCGCGCCGGGCTGGCCGGAGTGCGACAGGCGGTCATCGCCGTGGCCATCACCACGACCAGCGCGATCAGGCCGAGCAGCGCACCCGCGCGCGCGGCTCCTGGAACGATGGGCATCGACATTCAACGAACCTCGTCGGCGAGCGGTTGACCTGGATGGGCGGCACGTGAACGCGGCGCCGTCGGAGTACCGGCAGTCCCCTCGGGGGCCAGCCCGTGCACGAGGAGGTGGCGGAGCGCCTCTGGGCGCATGGGGCGAGCGAAGAGGTAGCCCTGACCGCGCCGGGCGCCCAGGTCGCGGAGCGCCCGGTGCTGGACGGCGGTCTCGATGCCCTCAGCGACGGTATCGAGCTTGAGCGTGGAGCTGAGGTTGAGGATCGAGCGGACCAGCGCGACGGAATCGCGGCTGCCGTCCAGGCTGGCCACGAAGGAACGGTCCACCTTGAGGATGTCGATCGGGAATTGGCGTAGGTAGCTCAGTGACGAGTAGCCCGTCCCGAAGTCGTCGATCGCGAGGCGGATCCCGAGCGCCTTGAGAGCCCGGAAGGCGCTGACCGTCAGGTCGACGTCCTGGATCAGCACGCTCTCGGTGATCTCCAGGATGAGGCTGCGCGGGTCGAGGCCGGACGACGACAGGGCGAGTGCGACGTCCCGGACCAGATCCGGGTCGGCCATCTGGCGACCCGAGAGGTTGACGCTCACCGTGAACGGCAGGCCCGTCTCGTCCTGCCAGGCCTTTGTCTGCCGGCACGCGTCCTCGATGATCCAGCGCCCGAGATGGAGGATGAGACCGCTCTCCTCCGCGAGCGGGATGAACTGCGCGGGCGGGATCGTGCCGCGCTCGGGATGGTCCCAGCGCATGAGCGCTTCCGAGCCGCTGATCGCGCCCGTGTCGAGCTCGACGACCGGCTGATACGCGACGTGGAGCTCGCCGCGCTCGAGGGCGCCTCGAAGGTCGGCCTTGAGATCCATCCGGGCGACCGTCGCCCCGTAGAGCTGCGCTTCGTAGACGACGTGGCAATGGCCGCCGCGTGCCTTGGCGGCGTACATCGCGATGTCGGCACGGCGCAGCAGCTCATCGGCGTCCCCGCCGTCGACGGACTGGATGGCGATCCCGATGCTCGCCCGCACGGCCACTTCCCGCATCCCGAGCGTGAACGGCCGGGTCAGGGCCTCGAGGATCCGCGTGGCGGATCGCGCGGCCTCGGCCGCGTCGGTCTCCTCGACGATCACCGCGAACTCGTCACCACCGAGGCGCGCGACCGTATCGCCGGTCCGCGTCGACCGCCGCAGCCGTTCCCCGACGGCGATGAGCAGGCGATCACCTTCGGCGTGGCCGAGGCGATCGTTGACGGACTTGAAGTCGTCGAGGTCGAGATAGAGGACGGCGGTCGGTCGGCCGCCGCGGCTCGCCCGAGCGAGCGCGTGCCCAAGCCGATCCCGGAACAACGACCGGTTGGCCAGGCCGGTGAGCACGTCGTGGAACGCCTGATGGCGGAGCTGTTGCTCGAGCGCATTCCGTTCGGTGATGTCGCGGTAATTGACGACCACCCCGCCGACCGCGGCGTCATCGAGCAGGTTCTTCGCGATCGCCTCGAGGGTCCGCCACGACCCGTCGGCGTGCCGAGCCCGAAATTGGACCGACAGCTCGAGACCGCCCGAGGCGGCAACGTCCGCCAGCAGGCGATCCACGATGGACCGGTCGTCACGGTGCACGTCGGCGGTCACCGGCTGACCGATCCGGGCCTCGACACTGCGTCCAAGGATCCGTTCGACGGCCGGGCTGTCGTAGCGCACGAGTCCGTCCTCCGTCAGCACGACGACGCCGTCCGAGGCGTTCTGGACGAGCGACCGGAACCGCTCCTCGCTGCGCTGCAGATCGACCAGGAGCAGCCGTTCGGTGGTGGCCTGTTCCTGGAGCCGCCGGTTCTGTCCGGCCAGGACGCGCGACGCGCCCCCGAATGCCAGCCAGATGAGCACGACGAGGAGGCTCGAGGCGATGATCGCGACGACGAATACCACGGCCCGAGTGGCATCGATCCGCTGCTCGATGAGACGGGCGTCCTGGTAGACGTCATAGACCCCGATCGGGTTGCCATCGACGGCGCCGCGGATCGGGACCAGCAGCTCGAAGTAGTGGCCGGACATGGCCGGCAGGTCGGAGCCGACCTGACTCCCGACGCCGTCCGTCGCGCCATCGGCGACGTAGCGGGCCACGCCGTCGCCGGCATACGCGTCGGCGATCTGGGGCCCGATGGAGAAGCGCTGGCCACGGAGCTCGGGCAGGTTCGAGTAGACGATCCGGCCGTCGCGCGACCAGATGTTGATCCGTCGGATCTCGCCCGACTGGGTCAGTCGCTCGAGTTGTGCGTCGATCGCCGGATCCCGTGGAGCGCCGAGGTCGAGGCTCGAGGCACGCATCCCGGGATCGACGTAGCCACGGACGATGGCCTCGACATTCTGGACCGCAGAGTCCGTGGCGCTCCGGCGCAGCTCGTCCGCAACGCTGTTCGAGACGACGATCGCCATGCCGACGATGACTGCGACGGCCGGTGCCACGACCATCGTGCGAAGGCCCGGCCGACGGCGCAGTGACGCAGGCGGGCGCGCGAGGGCAAGGAGGGGGGATCGCGTACGCATGTCCTGCGGCGCACCGTACGAAAGGTCGTTGCTCCCCCGCTATGACCGATTGGTACGGGCGATGGGCACGTGTCCTGGCCCTCGGTCCCGCTGCTCAGTCCTTCACGAGCACGACGTCGAGGATCCGTGGACCGTGCACGCCTTCGACCCGATGCAGCTCGATGTCGCTCGTGGCGGACGGGCCGCTGATCCAGGTCTGCGGGCGTGTGGGGTCGAGGCGTTCCAACGCTTCGGTCACCGTGCCCACGACCTGGTTCGCCATCACGACGCAGATGTGCACGTCCGGGAGGAGGCTGATCGCCCGGCGGCCCTGGGCCGGACCTGCGTCGAGGATGACCGTCCCGGTCTCGGCGATCGCCACGGCGCAGCCGGTGATGACCCCATCGACGCCGTCGAGCTGCTCGAAGGTCAGCGGCGGATCGTCGGTGACGCGCTCCACGTCGGCCGCGGCGAGCCACGACGGCGGGACGTCGGTCGGCGTCGCGAGTCGGCGGACACGGCGACGGGCCAGCACGGCCGCGAGGGTCGCCGGCAGGCCGACCGCCGAGGAGCGCTGGACCTCGGCGCGGTAGTCGCCGACACGTTGGGCGAAGAGATCCGTGATCGAGACCGTGGCCGGCAGGGCTCGTTCGTAGTCCCGCGGGACGGGTGGCGATGCCGGTCGGTCGGCGAGCGCGACGCGGATCCGTCCCAGCACGGCCTCACGCGCCTCGGCGTTGCGCGCGGCGTCGTGGTCGCTCACGGGTTCCCTCCCCCGACACGGCCGCCGTGGGTCCGGCGCCACCACGCTCGGAAGGACTCGCGAGCGGGCGTCGTCAGGTTCCGGGCGGCGAACCAGGCACTCACGGGCCACGGGCCGCGCATCCGGCCGATCCGACCGCGGCGACCGACGACGCGCCCGGCCAGGCCGGCGACCCGTTCGGCGAGGCCGAGGCGCCGTGGCGTCCGCAACGTCCACGCCGCGACGCGCATGCCGGCGGCCTCGGTCGTCGGCACGCGATGGGTGGCCTCGGAGTGGCGGACGATCTGGCCGCGCAGGTGGACGAGGACCTCGGGGATGTCGATGCGAACGGGACAGGCATCGAAGCAGGCGCCGCACAGCGAGGAGGCATACGGCAACGACGCCGTCTGTGCGTCGACCGGGTGCTTCGCGATCCCACGCAGCTGGGGGGTCAGGATCGCGCCGATCGGCCCGGGGTACGCCGAACCGTAGGCCTGCCCGCCGGTCCGCTCGTAGACCGGGCACACGTTGAGGCAGGCCGAGCAGCGGATGCATCGCAATGCCTGGCGGCCCGTCGGGTCGGACAGGACGTCGGTCCGCCCGTTGTCGAGCAGGATCAGGTGGAAGGTCTGCGGCCCATCACCCGGCGTGACGCCGGTCCAGATCGATGTGTACGGGTTCATCCGCTCGGCCGTGGATGATCGGGGCAGCAGCTGGAGGAAGACCTCCAGGTCCTGCCAGGTGGGCACGAGCTTCTCGACGCCCATCACCGTGATGAGCACCTCGGGCAGGGTCAGGCACATCCGGCCGTTCCCTTCGGACTCGAGCACGACCACCGAACCGGTGTCGGCCACGCCGAAGTTCGCGCCCGAGATCGCGACCCGTGCCCGAAGGAACTTCTCACGCAGGTGCAGTCGCGCGGCCTCGGCCAGCTCGGCCGGGTCGCTACCGAGGCCGGTCGGCGCCGGCCGCCCGACCCGGCCCATCTCGTCGATGAAGATGTCACGGATCTCGGTCCGGTTGCGGTGGATGGCCGGGACGAGGATGTGCGACGGCAGGTCGTGACCGAGCTGGACGATCAGCTCGGCGAGGTCGGTCTCCCAGACGTCGATGCCCTCGAGCCGGAGCGCCTCGTTGAGCTCGATCTCCTGCGTTGCCATCGACTTGACCTTGACGACCTCGGTGGCGCCGTGGTCCCGGACGATCGCGGCGACGATCGCGTTCGCCTCGGTCGCATCGCGGGCCCAGTGGACGATCCCGCCGGCGGTCGTCACGGCTTGTTCGAACCGCTCGAGCTGGGCTGGCAGGTCGTGGAGGACCTCGTCCTTGATCGCCGCGCCTGCGAGACGGAGCGCCTCCCAGTCGGCACGCTCGCCGACCGCGGCGGCACGTTTCGTCCGGATGGTCGTCGTCGCGCGCCCGAGGTTGGCGCGTAGCTGGTCGTCGGCCAGCGCACGCCGCGCGGCCTCCGGGAACGGTGGAGTCCCGTCGAACGTGCGCTCGGCTCGGTCGCGACGCGGGGTCGGCGGTGGCCCGGTCCCCGCGGACGACGTCATCCGTCGGTCCCCGTCGCCGCCAGGATCTCGGCCATGTGCATGACACGGACCGGTGAACCACGGCGGGACAGCAGCCCGCCGATGTGCATCAGGCACGACGTGTCGCCCGCGGTCAGCACCTCGGCGCCGGAGCCGAGGACGTCATCGACCTTGTCGTGGCCGATCGCCACCGAGGTGTCGGGGTTCTTCACCGCGAAGGTCCCGCCGAAGCCGCAGCAGGCGTCGGACCTGGGCAGGTCGACAAGGGTCAGTCCGTCCACCGCCGACAGCAGCCGGATCGGGCGATCGCCCACCCCGAGCAGGCGCGTCGAGTGGCAGGTCGGATGGAACGCGACGGAGTGCGGAAAGCTCGCGCCGACGTCGGTCACGCCGAGCACGTCGATGAGGAACTCGCTCAGCTCGAAGACCCGCGGCGCAAGGGCGGCGACGTCCTGCACGATCGCCGCGCCCTCGCCCTGCTCGACGGCCAGTTGCGCCACCGCGGGGTGGTAGCGCCGGACCATCGAGGCGCACGAGCCTGACGGCGTGACGACGGCGTCGTAGCCGGCGAACGCCGCCGTGAAGCGCTGGACCAGCGGGATGCAGGCGTCCTGGTAGCCGGAGTTGTAGTGCATCTGGCCGCAACAGGTTTGCTCCGCCGGAAACGCCACGTCGTGACCCAGACGGCGGAGGAGCCGAACCATCGCCCGACCGACCTCCGGGTACAGGAGGTCGTTGTAGCAGGTGATGAACAGGGCCACCCGCATCCCGGTCAGGCTCCGCGTCGGGCGGCAGCCGTCCGTGGCTCGTAGCGGCGAACGTCCTGTGTGCCGCGAACGAGCGCCCGGAGCGTCTCGAGATCGCCGCCGAGCAGGCCTCGTGCCCGGGCCTGGACGAGGACGTTGCCGAGCGCCGTCGCTTCCACCGGGCCCGCTGACACCGGCAGTTCGCAGGCATCGGCGGTCAGCTGGCACAGGAGCGTGTTCCGTGCCCCGCCCCCGACGAGATGGACGACCCGCACGTCCAGCCCGGTCAGCTCGCTCGCCGCCCGGACCGTCCGCGCGTAGGCCTCGGCCAGGCTGTCGAGGATGCACCGGACGACGGCGGGCCTCGTCGACGGCGGTCGCTGCCCGGTGCGTCCGCAGGCGTCCCGGATCCGGGCGGCCATGTCGCCGGGCGGCAGGAAGGCCGCATCGTCAGGATCGATCAGCGGTCCGCCGGCCCGCAGCTCCGCGGCGGCGATCAGCAGCGCCGGCAGGTCGACCGGGCCGCCACCTTCGAGCTCCCATGTCCGGATCGATTCCTGGAGGATCCAGAGGCCCATGACGTTGCGCAGGTAGCGGACCCGATCGTCGACACCGCCTTCGTTGGTGAAGTTGGCCGCTCGGCTCTCCTCGGTGACGAGGGCCAGCTCGAGCTCGACGCCGACCAGCGACCACGTCCCGCACGCGATGTAGGCGAACGGCACGTCGCCGGCCGCCGGCACGCCGACGACCGCCGAGGCGGTGTCGTGCGATCCGACCAGGGTGAGGAGCGACTCCGCCGTCATCCCGAGATCCGCGCGCACCTGCGGGCGGAGGGGCCCGATGACGTCGCCCGGCGCGGCAAGGGCGGGGAACAGCCCGCGCGGCAGGCCGAGCGTCGCGATCAGGTCGTCGTCCCAGACCCGCCGATGGACGTCGAGGAGGGCGGTGGTGGATGCATTCGTCCGCTCGGCGACGACGACACCCGAGAGCCACAAGCCGATCAGGTCCGGGATCAACAGCATGGTCCGGGCCACAGCGAACGCCGGATCGTGGGAGGCGGCCGCGAGCTGGTAGATCGTGTTGAACGGGAGGTGCTGGATGCCAGTCCGCTCGTAGAGCTCCGCCTGGCTGATCGTCGCCTCGACCTCGGGGATCACCGCGGCCGTCCGGCCGTCGCGATAGTGGACGGGATTGCCGAGCAACGACCCGGCGTCGTCGAGAAGGCCGTGGTCCACGCCCCACGAATCGATCCCGATGCTGACCAGACCGTCGGCCGGCTCGGCGGCGCGCGCCGCCGCACGGAGCCCGACGAGGACCTCCCGGTAGAGCCGCAGGATGTCCCAGTGGAGCGCGTTCGGCAGTCGGACGGGCTCGTTCGGGAAGCGATGCAGCTCCGTGAGCTCGAGCTCGTTCGGGGCCACCCGCCCGACCATCACCCGGCCGCTCGACGCCCCGAGATCGACGGCCGCGACGAGCCGGCCGGTCACCTGAGGAACGCCGCCGTGACACCCGCGTCGACCGGGATGTGCAGCCCGGTCGTCTGGCTCAGGTCGCCGCCCGCCAGCGCGAAGACGGCAGCCGCGACGTGCTCGGGCAGGACCTCCCGCTTGAGCAGCGTGCGCTGCGCATAGAACTCGCCGAGCTTGTCCTCGGGGATGCCGTATGTGCGCGCCCGGTCGGCCCCCCAACCCTTGGCGAAGATGCCCGATCCGCGCACGACACCGTCGGGGTTGATGCCGTTGACACGGATCCCGTACGGGCCGAGCTCAGCGGCCAGGAGCCGGACCTGGTGGGCCTGGTCGGCCTTCGCGGCGCCGTACGCGATGTTGTTGGGCCCGGCGAAGAGGGCGTTCTTGCTGACGATATAGATCACGTCGCCGCCCATCGCCTGCTCGACGAGGATGCGGGCGGCCTCGCGGGCGACGAGGAACGAGCCCCGAGCCATCACGTCGTGCTGGAGATCCCAGTCGGCCGCACTGGTCTCGAGCAGTGGCTTGGAGATCGACAGGCCGGCGTTGTTCACGACGAGGTCGACGCCGCCGAAGGCGAGCACGGCGCGCTCCAACGCGGCCAGGATCTGCGCCTCATCGGTCACGTCGGCGACGACGCTGACGGCCGTATCGGTGGATCCCAGCTCGCGGGCGACGGCCTCGGCGCTTTCCGGGTCGATATCCGCCACGACGACGCACGCGCCCTCGGCCGCCAGCCGATGCGCGATCGCCTTGCCGATCCCAGACCCAGCGCCGGTCACGAACGCGACTCGGGCGGCCAGCGGCTTCGCAGCCGGCAGCCGGGCGAGCTTGGCCTCCTCGAGCGCCCAGTACTCGATCCGGAATTTCTCCGCCTCGCTGATGGGCTGATAGGTGGAGAGCGCCTCGGCGCCGCGCATCACGTTGATGGCGTTGACGTAGAACTCGCCGGCGACCCGCGCTGTCTGCTTGTTGGGACCGAACGAGAACATCCCGACCCCCGGGACGAGCACGATGGCCGGGTCGGCTCCACGCATCGCCGGGCTGTCCGCGGTGGCGTGGCGCTCGTAGTAGGCCTGGTAGTCGGCTCGATAGGTCTCGTGGAGCGCACGCAGACGGGCGACCACATCGGGGAGATCGGCCGTGGGCGGCAGGTCAAGGACCAGGGGTCGGACCTTCGTCCGCAGGAAGTGATCGGGGCAGGACGTGCCCCGCTCGGCCAGGCGGGGATGCTCCGCCCGCGCGAGGAAGTCGAGGACGACGTCGCTGTCGGTGTAGTGACCGACCATCGGGCGATCGGTCGAGGCGAGGCCGCGGAGGAGCGGGGCCAGCGCGGCAGCCCGGACCCGTCGCTCGGCCTCGGGGAGCGGCGCCAGGTCGGCGAGGGTCGGACCGAATGGCTCGGGCCGGCCCTCCGCGGCGATGAACCGGGCGGCGGTCTGGATGATGTCCAACGAGCGCGCCTCGCACTCCTCTGAGGTATCGCCCCACGCGGTGATCCCATGACCGCCGAGGATGGCTCCGATGGCCTGCGGGTTCGAGCGCCGCACCTCGGCGATGTCGAGGCCCAGCTGGAAGCCCGGCCGCCGCCAGTCCACCCACGCGACACGGTCCCCGAAACAGCGTCGGGTCAGCGCCTCGCCATCGGCCGCGGTGGCAAGAGCGATGCCCGAGTCGGGATGGAGATGGTCGACGTGGTCGGCCTCGACGAGGCCGTGCATCGCCGTGTCGATCGACGGCGCGGCGCCGCCACGACCGTGGAGGCAGTAGTCGAAGGCATCGACCATCTCGTCTTCGCGCTCGACCCCCGGGTAGACATCCACGAGCGCCCGCAGCCGGTCAAGGCGCAGCACGGCCAGGCCGGACGAGGTGAGCGTGCCGAGGTCGCCACCCGATCCCTTGACCCACAGCAGGTCGACCGGCCGGCCGGTGGCCGGATCGATCCCGACGCCCTTGGCCGAGGTGTTGCCACCGGCGTAGTTCGTGTTCTGGGGGTCCGACCCGAGGCGGTTCGACCGCTCGAGAAGGGCCGCCACGGACGAGGTCGAGTCGGGACGGACGGAGCCGACGCTCATGCGCCCCACCCGGCCTGCTGCCCACCGATCCGGTCGGCGACGATGCGCTCGCCATAGCCGGAGCGGGCGTAGGCGGCGAGCGGGTCCGGATCGAGACCGAGATCGCTCCGGACGTCCGCCAGCAGCGGCCGCACGTCGGTGTTGTACGCGTCCATCAGGACGGCGTTCGCGCCGAGGACGTCGCCGCGGGACTGGGCCTCGGCGATGGCGGTGGCGTCGACGAGCAGCGCCTTGGCCGTGGCCTCCTGGACGTTCATGACCGACCGGATCTGCCCGGGGATCTTGGGCTCGATGTTGTGGCACTGGTCGAGCATGAAGGCCACGCCGGAGTCGGCATCGAGGCCGCCGGCACGAACCACCTCGTACATGATCCGAAACAGCTGGAACGGGTCGGCCGAGCCGACCATGAGGTCATCATCGGCGTAGAACCGCGAGTTGAAGTCGAAGCCGCCGAGGCGGTCGGCGCGCAGCAGCGACGCGACGATGAACTCGATGTTGGTGCCCGGTGCGTGATGACCGGTATCGACCACGACGTGCGCCTTGGGTCCGGCGGCGAGGCACTGGATGTAGGCGGTACCCCAATCGGGGACGTCCATCGTGTAGAACGACGGTTCGAAGAACTTGTACTCGAGGAGCATCCGCTGATCCGGCCCGAGCCGGGCGTGGACCGCGGCCAGCGCCTCGCCCAGGCGGTCCTGACGGTCGCGGATGTCGTCCTGGCCGGGGTAGTTCGTCCCGTCCGAGAACCACAGCTTCAGGTCGCGCGATCCGGTCGCGTCCATGACGTCGATGCAGGCCAGGAGATGATCGAGCGCCTTGCGGCGGATCCGTGGATCCGGGTTGCACACGCTGCCGAGCATGTAGTCGTCGTCCTGGAAGACGTTCGAGTTGATCGTGCCGAGGCTGACCCCGAGATCGGCGGCGTGGCGCGCGAGCGCCGCGTAGTCGTCGACGCGATCCCACGGGATGTGCAGCGCGACGCTCGGCGCCACGCCCGTGAACCGATGGACCTGGGCCGCGTCCGCGATCTTCTCCTCGGGGTCGCGCGGCACGCCCTGCTGGGCAAAGACCTTGAAGCGCGTCCCGGAGTTGCCGAAGGCCCACGACGGCAGCTCGATCCGCTGCGCGCGCAGCGTCGCGACGACCTCCGGCCTGCTGTCGACGGCGGGGTTGCTGATCACATCTGCCTCCGTGCCCTCGTCGGGCGGCTCTGGCCGAGCATCCCGGCCCTCACGATCGTACGCGTCGCGCTGGGGTGGATCCCGACCCGGTCGGTGACGGAGACGTCCGGGCGCCGGAGGAGCTGGCATCCGGTGCGCCACCGACCGGGTCGGGGTGCCAC
>Ga0190275_10003161_pt1 | contig 11718 bp, 11 predicted proteins | sample Popmic550T_FD_133745 | JGI IMG/M metagenome (GOLD analysis project Ga0190275, IMG submission 133745) | Populus adjacent soil microbial communities from riparian zone of Yellowstone River, Montana, USA - 550 T | ecosystem: Environmental > Terrestrial > Soil > Riparian zone > Trees stand | place... | reverse complement strand
GAGCCGCCCAAAAAGTATCTCCAGAATCCACTCGTGCCGGGATTCAAGTGGCAATGGAACGGCAAGGACTACACGCAGCAGGAGTTCGCCGAGGACAACACGGTCGCCGAATTTGAGGAGGTGACCGTGCCAGCCGGGAAATTTCGGGCCATGAAGCTGGTCAGCCTGGTCACGGGCGCAGCCAACCCCATGACGCGCACTTATTGGTACGCGGACGGCGTTGGCCTCATCAAGACCACGACCGAAGCCAAGACGATGCAGTACGGCTCGGAGCTGGTCGATTACAGCTTCAAGAAGGACGCCAAAAAATAAGGCGCCTGCCTTCGCGGCCCTCCAGCTTGACCCTGCGCGCAAGATTGCGTAGCAACGGGAGATGTCCGACCCCGACGCCATCGCGGCTCTCGAAGTACCCGAAAATGTGCGGCGGGTTCTGACGGAGGTCCTTCGAAAAGCGCAGGAAGTATTCAACGCCGATTTGCTTTCGGTGGTCTTATACGGGAGCGCCGCTGCCGGGCAAATGCGACCCACCTCCGATGTGAATCTTCTTCTGGTCCTGAAGCGGCTGGATTTTTCGGCAGGCGAGCGGCTGAACGAAACATTGCGCCTCGCCGAAGCCGCCGTCGGGTTAAAGGTAATGTTTCTTTTGGAAACTGAAGTGGCTGATGCCGCCACTGCTTTCGCGCTGAAGTTCGCGGATATCACCGATCGGCATGTGCTGCTTTATGGGCGCGATCCATTTGCCGAGTTGGCCGTTCCGCGCGGTGCCAAGGTTTTTCGGCTCAAGCAAGTGTTGCTCAACTTGGTGCTTCGAATGCGCGAAGCCTTCATCCGCAGCGCGGGAGAGGAGAAGCATCGCGCCCTGCTCATCGCGGAGTTCGCGGCGCCGCTGCGTTCGGCCGCGGCGGTGCTTCTCGAATTGGAAAACGCCCCGCCGGCCTTGAGCCCGAAGGAGGCGCTGGAGCAAGTCGCGGCGGGAATCGATTCGGCGGCTTTCGCGGATGTGCTCGCCACTTTAACCGCAGCGCGCAGTCAGCGTGATCTCCCAGCTGGCGCGGCCGGCTCGACGATGCAGCGCCTCATCGAGCTCGGAACCAAAATGCACGAACGCGCCTCGCGCCTCGACGACGCGGGACGGCCGATGGAATGATCGCCCTTCCATGAATCCCTTCGATCTCCCCGGTCCGCAATTTCTCTGGTTCTACGCCAGCCTCGGGCTCGCCCTGGCCGGGTTTATTTGGATCTATCGGCACCACCGGGAGAGAGAAAAAAACGTTTCCGCTCCCGAGCTCACCGACCCGTATCTGGTTGCCTATCTTCGGGCGGGACCGGCGGAAGTCTGGCGGCTGGCCACCATCAGGTTGATCGATCGCGACCTGATGCAGGCCGAGGGCGCCACGATCAGGGCAGTGCCCGACGCGAAACCCGACGACGTCCAAAACGAAGTGGAGCGCGTCACTCTGGCGTGGTTCCGCAAACCGCAGGATGCGATTTCGATCGTTAAGGAATCGAGCACGTTCGAGTTCCGCCAGCTGGTTTCGCCTTATGAGGCCCGCCTGATTGAGCTGGGGCTATTACCCGACAAAGCGGCCCGGCAACGCCATCGTGCCAGATACGTCGGCGCTGCCTGCATTCTCGCGGCGGTGGCGGGCGTCAAAATCATCCTAGCCCTCGATCGCGGACATAAGAACGTTGGGTTCCTCGTCGTGCTCGCGGGCGTATGCCTCTACGGGTTGTACCGAATAGCATTCCCCACGCGCACCCGGAAAGGCCACGCGGTCCTTGAGGATCTCAAGAAATTGTTCTCACGTCTCCAGACCGGCTCGCTCGAACCGGGCAAATCCAGCGCCGAAGTGATGTGGATGGCGGCGGTTTTCGGCCTCGGCGCCCTGGCCTTTTCGCACGTGGAAAAGCTGTATCCCAAGCTGCACAAGGCTGGATACAGCGGCTCGTCGTGCGGTTCTTCGTGGGGCTCTTCCTGCGGTTCTTCCTGCGGCTCTTCCTGCGGGGGCGGCGGGTGCGGGGGAGGTTGCGGCGGTTGCGGCGGATAATTGTATCCAGATGAGCTCTTCATCACTCTTGCGCGACCGGGTTGGCCTCGGTTGGCGACCGGAATTGGCCGCGGGCATTTTCGCCTACCGTGATCGAATCGATATCGTAGAGGTCGTGGCCGACGATTATTTCGACGTGCCGGTCTCAGAACTGTCCGCTTTGCGCACCTTGAGCGCGCAGTTACCGGTCACTCTCCATGGCGTCACCGCCGGGCTGGCTTCGGCCCTGCCGGTCGAGCAATCCCGGCTCGATGGGATGGCGCGGGTGGTGGAACATTGCCAGCCGGAATTCTGGTCGGAGCATCTGGCTTTTGTCCGCGCGGGCGAAATTGAAATCGGCCATCTTGCTGCACCCGTGCGCAACTGGCAAACTCTCGAAGGAACTTTGCGCAATCTCGCCCGTGCCACCGAGACCATCGGTTCCATGCCGGCGCTGGAAAACGTCGCTACGCTGATCGATCCGCCCGGAAGTGAGATGGGCGAGGCCGACTGGCTCGCGGCACTCCTGGAAGCGGAGCCTCGCCTCGAGCTCCTGCTCGATCTTCACAACGTCTACGCCAACTCGATCAACTTCGGCTTCGATCCTTCCGCCTTCCTCGCTTCGATTCCGCTCCAACGGGTGCGAGCGATCCATATCGCAGGCGGAAAACTGCTGGAACCCGACCCGGCCGATCCTCAGCAGAAGGAACACTTGCTCGACGATCATCTCCATCCGGTCCCCGATCCCGTATATGACCTGCTCGCCGAAGTCGCGGCCGCTTCCACCCAGCCCCTTACCGTCCTTCTGGAGCGCGATGGGGAATATCCGCCCATGGCCGAGTTACTCGCGGAGCTCGAATCCGCCCGGGTCGCTATCGCTCGGGGACGCCAGCAACAGGCGAGTGCCTTGTCCCTATGAATCAGCCTCCGCTGGAAAGCTTTCTCGCCCGGCTTTACACCGACGCGAAAATGCGGGCTCGTTTTCTGGCTGATGCGGATACCGAAGCACGACAAGCCGGCCTATCGCCAGCGGACCGCGCGGCCGTTCTCCAAATCGACCCCATCCAACTGCGCCTGGCTGCGCGCAGCTTCGCGCATAAACGCCACAAACGCGCGGGCAGCCGAACTCGGCCCAAAATGCTCCAGCGTTGGCTGGTACAAATCAGAAAATGGATTCACCTCCACCGACTGCGGAGAACTTCGCGAAACACCCAGCAGCTCGTGGCACAGGATCGCTCATAGATTTCTCTACGATTCCGTCAGGGCGTCGAATGCCTTCGAGTATGTCGCCGACCAAATCTGAAGCGCAGCCGCCAAATTTAATCCGGCTGGCGGCTCGTGAATTTGCCCTCGGCGATCTCTCGCCGTGATTGGTCGAGCGCGCCCTTCACCCCGTCGGTGAGGTCCATCTGATCCTCGAGATAATCGTCCAGCCAGGCACGCAATTGCTCCGCTTCGGTGCGTGAAAGGCGATGTATGGCCGATTCGATTTCTTGGACGCTCATCCCGTCACAAAATACCTCAAACGCACTCAAAGGAAAGCTCACCGGAGGAGCATTCGCCCCTTCGCCGAACAAGTTCCTAGTAACGGTAATGCTCGGACTTGTACGGGCCTTCGATCGGCACGCCGAGATAGTCGGCCTGCTTCTTCGTCAGCTTCGTCAATTTCACGCCGATCTTTTCCAGATGCAGGCGCGCGACTTCCTCGTCGAGCTGTTTTGAGAGAACGTAAACCCCCACCTTGTAGGTGTCCTTGTTCTTCCAGAGATCGAGTTGAGCGAGCACCTGGTTCGAGAAAGAGTTCGACATGACAAAGCTCGGATGGCCGGTGGCGCAACCGAGGTTCACGAGCCGGCCTTCCGCCAGCATGAAGATCTCGTGGCCGTCGGGAAACGTGTACTTGTCCACCTGCGGCTTGATGTTCGTGTGCTTGATGTCTTTGCGTTCGCTCAGCGGGCCGACCTGAATCTCGTTGTCGAAATGGCCAATGTTGCAGACGATCGCCTGGTCCTTCATCCGCTCCATGTGCTCGAGCGTGATGATGTCAACGTTGCCGGTCGTGCTGACGTAAATGTCGCCGCGGCCGAGCGTGTCTTCGATGGTCGTGACTTCGTAGCCTTCCATCGCCGCCTGGAGCGCATTGATCGGATCGATCTCGGTGATGACGACGCGCGCGCCCTGGCCGCGCAATGATTGCGCGCAGCCTTTGCCGACGTCGCCGTAACCGCAGATGACGGCGACCTTGCCGGCGATCATGACATCGAGGGCGCGGTTGAGGCCGTCCACCAGGGAATGGCGGCAGCCGTAAAGATTGTCGAACTTCGATTTGGTGACCGAGTCGTTCACGTTGATCGCCGGAACGAGCAACTGATTTTGCTGCTGCATCTTATAGAGACGATGCACACCGGTCGTCGTTTCTTCCGAAACGCCGCGCCATTCCTTCACCATCTCGTGCCATCGATAGGGATTCTCGCGTTGCACTTCGAGGAGGAGGTCCTTGATGACCTGCTCTTCCTTGCTCTCCGAAGCCGATTTTGCCCAGTCGCCGCCTTCCTCCAGCTCATAACCCTTGTGGATGAAAAGCGTCACATCGCCGCCGTCATCGACGACAAGCTGCGGGCCTTTCCCATCCGGGAACGAGATCGCCTGGTTGGTGCACCACCAATATTCCTCGAGGGTCTCGCCCTTCCAGGCGAAGACCGGCACGCCGGTCTGGGCGATCGCAGCCGCCGCATGATCCTGCGTCGAAAAAATGTTGCAGCTCGCCCAGCGCACCTCCGCGCCGAGCGCCACCAGGGTCTCGATCAGCACTGCCGTCTGGATCGTCATGTGCAACGAACCGGTTACGCGCACACCGGCGAGCGGCTTGCCCGGCGCGTACTTCTCGCGGATCGCCATCAATCCAGGCATTTCCTTTTCCGCAATGGAAATCTCTTTGCGTCCCCAGTCGGCGAGAGTGATGTCGCGGACTTTGTAATCGGCGCTTTTGGTTTGGGTTGTTGTTTGTGTGCTCATAATTTGATCAAGGGTTCAGGGTTCAGGGATTCAGGGTTCAGATTTACGACGCCCGCCCGATTTGGCCGGAACGCGTCTTGAGACGGCCCGTGAAAGACCATGCAGCATCGCGGAAATTTCCTTGGATTCCGCGATCAGATGTTCGAAGTCAGCCTTTTTCAGGAAATCGAGCTTGCGCGAAATGTAAAGCTGCGTGCGAAGCTCGCCGCATGAACCCTTCGCGATGTTTAGAAATCGGACGAACTCTTTGTTGCTGTTCCGCTCATATCCTTCAGCAACATTGGAGGGCACCGAAAGGGCAGCGCGCTGCACTTGATCCTGCATCGTGAAATTTCTGCAGGCGGCAAATGCCTTAAACACGGCAACCGCGAGTCGGCATCCCCGTTGCCACACTTCTAAGTCCTCGAATGATTGGAAAGCCATATCTGAAACCTGAACCCTGAATCCTGAATCCTAGCGCGCGGCGCGCTTCAGCGCCGCCGCTTTGTCGGTCTTCTCCCAGGTAATATCGGGATCGTCCTTGCCGAAGTGGCCGTAGTTCGTTGTTTTGCTGTAAATTGGGCGAAGCAGGTCGAGTTGCTGGATGATCTCAGCGGGCTTGAAGGAAAAGGTGCGATTGACCGCGTGCTCGATTGCTTCCTCAGGAACGGTGTTCGTGCCGAAGGTGTTGATGTTCATGCTCACCGGATCGGGATAACCGATGGCGTAGGCGAATTGGATTTCGCAACGCGTCGCCAGTCCTGCCGCGACCACATTCTTCGCGACCCAGCGTCCCATATAAGCGGCGCTCCTATCGACTTTGCTCGGGTCCTTCCCCGAAAAAGCGCCGCCGCCGTGGCGGCCCCAGCCGCCATAGCTATCGACGATGATCTTCCGGCCGGTCAGGCCGGTGTCGCCTTGCGGCCCGCCGATGACGAAGCGCCCGGTCGGATTGATGTGAAATTGCGTCTTGCCGTTGACCATCGATTTCGGGAGGACCTTCCGGATAATTTTTTCGATGCAGAACTTCTCGATCTCGGCGTGATCCTTTTCTTCCGTGTGCTGGGTCGAGATGACGACGTTCGAAATGCCGATCGGCTTGCCGTTTTCGTAAATGACCGAGACCTGCGACTTCGCATCCGGCCGGAGCCATTCCGCTTTGCCGCTCTTGCGAATACGCGTCAGCTCGCGGCCGAGCCGGTGCGCGAACATGATCGGCGCCGGCATGAGCTCCGGCGTGTCGTCACAGGCGAAACCAAACATCAGTCCCTGGTCGCCCGCGCCCTGCTCCGCGCTCTGTTTTCCCTTCGCCTTCTTGGCATCGACGCCCTGAGAAATGTCGTGCGACTGGTCGGTGATGACCGTGTTGACGAAAATCCTTTTCGCGTGAAAAACGTCGTCGTCGTGCATGTAACCGATCTCACGCACGGTGTCGCGCACAATGCGGATGATCGGGATGACGTCCTCGAGATGCTTGCCCTTCGGCAAATTTGGGACGGTGATTTCACCGCCCACTACGACGACGTTGCTCTTGGCGTAGGTCTCGCAGGCGACCCGGCTCTTGCGGTCCTGCCGAAGGCAGGCATCGAGCACGGCGTCGGAAATAGTGTCGCAAACTTTATCCGGATGGCCTTCGCCCACGGATTCGGAAGCAAAAATAAAGCGTCGGAGCATTTCGTTAAGGATTCAGGTTTCGGGGTTCAGGGTTCAGGAGCGCACTTGCCGGGTTTTGTCTGAAACCTGAAACCTGCGACCTGAAGCCTCATGACCGGACATATTGACCAATCATGATACGTCGATATATCGTTGCGGGACAAAATGCCGTCAACCATTAATTTTCTGCGCCTCCTGGCCGATCCCACCCGGCTCCGGCTCATTCTGCTCCTCGAGGAGGACGAGCTTTCCGTGGCCGAGCTGCAGAAAATTCTCGGGATGGGGCAATCCCGCATTTCGAGCCATCTCGCGCAGTTGAAACGCGCGGGCGTGGTGGAAGATCGCCGCGCGGGCAAGAATGTTTACTACGGCCTCACGACCCAGGACGAGGGAGATGGCGCCCGCGCGAAAGTGAGCGAACTCATCCGCGCCCTCGCGCAAGAGATGCCGGAAACCGCGCGCGACCACACCGCCCTCCAGCTCGCGCTCCGCAAGCGCCGGGACAAGGCGCGGGAATACTTTGACGAGCTCGCGGGAAAATTCGGACGCAGTTATGTCCCCGGCCGTTCCTGGCAGGCGCTCGCCCACACGTTGATCTCCTTATTGCCCCCCTTGACCGTCGCCGATCTCGGCGCGGGCGAAGGGACGCTCGCGCAACTCCTGGCCAAGACCGCGCGCAAAGTCATCGCGGTGGATAACGCGCCGAAGATGGTTGAGTTCGGTTCGCGGCTGGCGAAGCAGCATGGCTTCGCCAATCTCGAATACCGGCTCGGCGACATCGAAGACCCGCCCATTGAAAAAGGTGGCGTCGATCTCGCGATCCTGAGCCAGGCCTTGCACCACGCGATCCATCCCGAGCGCGCGATCGCCAGCGCCCACCGCATTTTGCGCAAGGGCGGCCGCGTTGTGATCCTCGATTTGCTCAGCCATCGCTTCGAAAGGGCGCGCGAGCTTTACGCCGACCACTGGCTCGGCTTTAGCGAAGTGCAGCTCCATCAATTTCTCGAAGCGGCCGGTTTCAAAAACATCGAAGTCACGGTGGTCTCGCGGGAAAAGCAAAGCCCGCATTTCCAGACGGTTTTCGCCACCGGGGTGAAATAGCGTGCCCGGAGCCCCTCCCCGAGGGGCGCTTTATTCACTCGTCAGCGAAGAAAACGGCTGCTAGCACTCTTTTCGCCCCTCGCGGAACAATCGCGTGAATCCAAAAAAGTTCTTGGCCGAGCTACAGCGGCGGAATGTCTACAAGGTGGCGGTCGCGTATGCAGTAGTAAGCTGGCTGCTCATTCAGATCGCCACTCAGATTTTTCCGGTCTTTGAGATTCCAACCTGGGCAGTGCGATTGATCATTCTCGCGCTCGCCTTGGGTTTCCCGGTAGCGGTCGTCCTGGCCTGGGCCTACGAACTGACGCCTGAAGGGGTCAAACTCACAGAAGAGATCGATCCCAAACGATCCATTTCTCGCAGCACCGGGCGGACGCTCGATTTTGTCATCATCGGTGTTCTGGTCGCGGTGATCGCGGTGTTCGCTTATCAACGGTATGGCGGTGGGAAATCGCTGAGCCCGGAGATTCCAGAAAAAAGCATAGCGGTCCTTCCGTTTGAAAACCGAAGCGAAGACAAGGCGAACGCCTATTTTGCCGACGGGATCCAGGACGAAATTCTGACCCGGTTATCGAAAATCGCCGACCTGCGGGTCATCTCCCGCACCTCCACACAACATTACAAAAGCGCACCCGATAATCTGCGCGAAATCGGAAAGCAACTCGGCGTCGCGAATCTCCTCGAAGGCAGTGTGCAAAAAGTTGGGAATACCGTGCGCGTCAATGTTCAGCTCATCCGCGCTGCGACCGATGAACATCTCTGGGCGGAGAGTTACAACCGCCAGCTCGACGATATCTTCAGCGTCGAGAGCGAGGTGGCCGGCGCGATCGCGGACCAACTGAATGTCAGGCTCAGCGGCGCTGAAAGGCGGGAGCTGGCCGATAGACCGACGAAGAACTCCGAAGCACACGACGCTTACCTGCGTGGCCTCGCCTTGTCCGAGCGCTCGTATGTGCTCGACGCGGATGCGACCCAGGCGATGCAGGCGTTCGAAAACGCGGTCAGGCTCGACCCTAACTTCGCGCTCGCCTGGGCACGCCTGTCGAGAATGCACTCAATCATCTTTCAATATAGTGACGCTTCCGCTACGCGACGAAACTCCGCTCGCGAGGCGCTGCAAAAGGCGTTGCAGCTCCAGCCCAATCTGCTCGAGGCGCAACTGGCCGAAGGTTATTACAATTACTCGGTCGTTCACGATTACGACCGCGCCCTGGAAATCCTCCAACGAGTCCATTTAAAGTGGCCTAACAATCCGGAGGCTCCACGGGCCCTGGCTCTGGTGGCTCGTCGCCAGGCTCGTTGGGATGAAAGCCTGAGGTATTTCCGCGAGGCGCTGGAGCTCGATCCGCGCAACCTTCAGACTCTGACCAGAGCTTCTCTCACCGCCCGATCCATGCGGCAATATGCGATGGCATTTCAGTGGATCGATCGCGCTCTGGACATCGCTCCAGGCGATAATACAGCGCTCGCGATAAAAGCAGGCATCTGCCAGGTCCTCGGCCAGCTCGACCAGGCGGATGTAATTCTGGCACGTATGCAAGTGGACGCGAGCAATGAGATAGCCGTCGGCTACATCGTCGAGCAGCGCCTGTTGCGACACGATTATCGCTCTGGCATTGCCTTCATGGAGGCATCTCTGGCCAAACTCGATCCCGCTCTGCGATTTGAACACGCGGAATATCTCCGGTTACTCGCCCACCTTCAGCAATTCGACGGCGACGCGGCCGGCGCCAAATCCAACTACACCCAAAGCCGTGATGAAATGAAAAGCCTTTTGCGCGAAGGGCCCGATAATCCCAGGCTCCTGAGGGGGCTCGCCTTCGCCTACGCCGGGCTGGGCGACAAAGAAAGCGCGCTCAAGCTACAGGCGGAGGCTCTCGAGAAGTTACAGGCCGCGAATAATCTTTATGAGCGCCCGATCTATGAGGAAGGATTGGCGCAATTGCAGGCCCAGTTCGGTGACAAGGATCGCGCGATAACAGCCGTGCAACGTTTGTTGTCCACTAATGGAGCCAGAGTCACGCCAGCCCTGCTGCGTCTCGATCCGGTGTGGAACCCTCTCCGCGACAATCCCCGCTTCCAGGCTTTAACCGTCGATAAAGCCTCTGAAACGACACCAACGAAGCCCTGAGCGAGAAGCCGGGGCCACCGCGAGTGCTACCGTTTCTTCTTTCCTTTTGGTTTGTTCGGCGGCGTGGTCGGTGGTGCGCCGCCGCCGGGTTTTTTCTTGCGGGCAGTCGCCTTCGGTCGCTGTGTTGGTACTTTTCCCATATGTCACCGAAAGGTGTGATCGGTTCGGCTTCTCTTGTCACGCTTTTTCTTGGACAGTTTCGGGGCGGTGCTGCCAAGCCGCTCGCGTCCATCAAAAAGCAGATTCGGATAATGCGGTCCGCGCCGGGCGATAAAGTGGAGAAACAGTTGAATGTATCCGCCCACGCGGAATCGGTTGCGCCAGTGTTCCACCTCGGTCCCGGCATAAATACAGCCATCGCCTTCCAGCATCTCCACTTTCGCTTCTTTCCCTTGAGGAGGCTTCAGGTAAAGAACTGAAGGTCCGGCGCCTTTCGGGATTTGGATCGATGTTGTAACCGAAATTTCGCACGCGGCGCGATCGAGATGCCGGTGCAACGCCTCGCCCTTGGCGTAGCGACGCGTATAGGAATAGGTCGGCGCCAGTGGGAACCCAACCAGCCGGCCCACCTCCGGCCGAATCCATTCCAGGACGGCATCGAGCGCCGGATCGCAAGTGAGTGATAATGAGGAAGGACACTGGCTGTCGTGAGAAAAATAGTTATCGGCCAGAAGAATGGCGTAATAGACTTTTAAGTATTCCAAGAGCGGCGGCGGCAACATTCCTTTAAGGAACAGATAGCGCTTTTGGCGAAACCGTTTCCCGGCTCGAATATAGTAGCCGTCCGAACGCACCCTCATTCTTCCAGAAAAGAACGCGACCTAAGCCTTCGCGGAACCGTCATGGTTTACCTTCGTCGCGTCCGGCTCCATCCAGGAAATATGATTAACGAACGGACGCGCCAGCGATTTCTTTTCCCCTTTTGCGCCCTGAAAGTAATCCTTTTGCCAACCTTGGCTGACGATATGAGGCTTTTCCTTTTCCAGCCCGATAAGAAAACGCTCCCGGCTCGCCGACCACTCCAGATATGTTTTTTCCAAGTCCTTATTGGACTCCAGCGCGCGCAGTTCGCCGCGAAATTTTTCAAGCGTCCCGCGTTGGATCGGAAAGAACAGGCAGATCGGCTCTCCTAAAGTGAATTCAATGGTGCCGGCGCGGGTGAAGCGCCAGTTCATCGTGAAAGTGGTCTGAGTCCAGTCCGTCTCGACGATGCCATCCAGTGGCACAATTCCGTCCTTCGGACTGTTCGTGGGTCCGCGGACCATGAGATTCCACCCCTCTGGTGTCTGGAAGAGGAACGGAATCTGAAAGGTGAGGACGCCTGCGCCAAAATGAGAGCTGGCGTGCAGAAAGCCATCGCCGGACAGGTTTTCAACCAATAAACCCTCTGCCCCCGAGGTGCCGTCCCACACGGCTCGAATGTGATGGGTGGAAAGAATTTCCCAGCCATACTGATTCGCCACCACCAGCGGAAGACAGCGGTAGGGCGATTTCTTATCCGCGTCCTCCATCCATTTGCGTTCCCTGCGCGCCGGGCGGATGGGCGCGGAATCGTCTTCTTCGATTTGGTAGGCGATTATTTTGTGGACGAGTTCTGCGCCAAGAGGTTCTTCTTTGCGTCGCGAGCGTTTTTTCACGCTGATTTTTGATCCGGAAGCGATGAGGCACGATACTTCGTCAACCGACGCGCCTGCGAGGAAAATATAGAATTACTGGAAACTCTTTGCTCGTGGAAAGCTCATTCAAATCCTCACGCCTTTACGGTTTTTTTTGTGAGCTAAAGCGGCGCAAGGTTTATCGCGTCGCGGCCGG
>Ga0190275_10003160_pt1 | contig 11719 bp, 13 predicted proteins | sample Popmic550T_FD_133745 | JGI IMG/M metagenome (GOLD analysis project Ga0190275, IMG submission 133745) | Populus adjacent soil microbial communities from riparian zone of Yellowstone River, Montana, USA - 550 T | ecosystem: Environmental > Terrestrial > Soil > Riparian zone > Trees stand | place... | reverse complement strand
TTCACCGAGTTCGCGGCGCGCTATCGCTCCAGCGGGCGTTTCATGGCCTGCCTCGACGCGCTCAAGGACGAACTGGCCGATCCGGTCGCCGACCGCATCATCGAGACGCTGCGCGTTGCCCGGGAAGTCGGCGGGACCGACCTCGGGCGGGTGCTGCGAACTCTGGCCACGTTCCTGCGCGAGGACGCCCGGGTGCGCGCCGAACTCGAAACCCGGCAGGGGTGGACGGTCAATGCCGCGCGGCTGGCGGTCGCAGCCCCCTGGGCGGTCCTGTTACTCCTGGCCACCCAACAGACGACTCTGATCGCCTACGACACCCCGGTGGGCACCGGCTTGCTGATCGGTGGCGGCGCCGTCTGCGTGGCTGCCTACCGGCTGATGCTGCGGATCGGGCGACTCCCGGACGAGCCGCGGGTGCTGGCATGAGCCGAGAGCGAGTGAGCATCGCAGCGAGGAACGAGCGAGGAGCGGAGCGAGCGGTGCGCGCAGCGCACGAGGCGGGGTGGCTGGCGTGAACGAGGTTCTCCGATGAGTCCGGCCCTGCTCGGAATGGGTCTGGGGCTGGTCGCTGCCGTGGGGATACTGCTGACCCTTCGTGCTGCCCCCCCACTGCGCGCGATCCGGCTCGACGATCGCCTCGCTCCCTATCTCAGGGACACCCCCACGCCCTCCCGGCTGCTGACGGTGTCCACACCCGCGTCGGGCATGACCGGGCTGGTCCGTCGCCTCGCAGGTCCATCCATCGCCGACGGGGCTCGAATAGTCGACCGGTTGCTCGGCGGACGGGCCTCGGTGCGGCGTCGATTGGCCGCGCTGGGAACTGAGGACACCGTCGAGGACTTCCGGATCGAGCAGGTCATCTGGGCGGTACTGGGGCTAGGTGCCGGTTCGGTGGCCGCACTCCTGTTCACGGCGGCCAGCGGGACGCTGAACCTGCTGTCGGTTGTGCTGCTCTGCGGAGCCGGACTCGTGGGCGGCGTACTGGCCAGGGACTGGTGGCTCACCCAGGAGGTGACCAAGCGGGAGCAGGTGATGCTCGCCGAGTTCCCGATCGTCGCCGAATTGCTGGCGCTGGCCGTGACCGCGGGGGAGAGCCCGGTCGGTGCCATCGATCGGGTCTGCCGGCTCAGCGGGGGCCAGTTGGGTCAGGAACTCGCCGCGACCCTGGGTCAAGCCCGGGCAGGCGTTCCGCTGGTCGAGGCGTTGCAGGGCCTTGTCGATCGCACGTCGTTGGCACCGCTGGCTCGGTTTGTCGACGGTCTGGTGGTGGCCCTGGAACGGGGCACCCCGTTGGCCGAAGTCCTGCGCGCTCAAGCCGCGGACGTACGAGAGGCCGGCAAGCGTGAGTTGCTGGAAAGTGGTGGCCGCAAGGAGATCGCGATGATGGTCCCGGTGGTCTTCCTGGTGCTGCCGGTGACCGTTCTGTTCGCCCTGTTCCCGGGGCTGATCAGCATCGTGTCACTGGCGAGTTGACCGACATGCACGAATCGTGAGAGGAAGCGCAATGGTCGATCTGGGGCAACGAATGAGCGTTCGCGCCATCATGCTGCTGACCAGCATGTTGATGTGGGGGACGGCCTCCGCGATGAGGCTGCGCGGGCCGGACCGGGAACGAGGCGACGTGCCTGGCTGGGTGATGATCACCGTGATGACGGCGGCGCTGGTGCTGGCAATACTGATTCCGTTCCGTACGGCGATCATCGCGGCCATCCAGAATGCGTTGAACAGCGTCACCTCGCAGTGAGAGCGCGGCTGCGGGCGCATTCCCGCGGCGACGACGGTTCGGCGGTCGTCGAATTCGTGCTGATCTCCGCGCTTGTGATGGGGCTGCTGCTCGCCGTCTTGCAGGTCGCCGTCTACGTACACGTCCGCAACGTCGTGGCGGCCAGCGCACAGCAAGGCGCACGCTATGCCGCCAACGCCGACGTCGACTCAGGGTCCGGGGCGCCGCGGACGCTGGAGATCATCGGGAACAGCCTGGGCGGGACCACCGCGGAGGGCCTGAGCTGCGAGTCGGCTGAAGAGGTCGACTCGACAGGCCTGGTATTGGTGGTCGTGCAGTGCACCGGTGCTGTCCCGGCTCTGTTCGGTGCCCTCGGTGATCTGCTGCCCGTGACGGTCACCGGCCGGGCGATCAAGGAGGGCCAGTGATGGCGGCTTTCCGTAGGGCGCTGACCCGGCGCATGGCCAGAGTGCGTCGGGGTGAGAGCGACGGCGGATCGGCGATCATCGAGTTCGTGTTCATCGCGGTTCTGGTGTTCATTCCGCTGACCTACCTCATCGTGGGCTTCAGCGCCGTACAACGGGGCATCTTCGCCTCGACCGAGGCTGCCCGGGAGGCTGGTCGTGCGATCGGGTCAGCCCCCGACCCCGAGCTCGGCATGGCTCGCGCACAACGGGCAGCAGAGCTCGCTGTCGAGGCACAGTCGGTGGACCTGCAGGACCTACGCGTCGCCTACGCACCGGTTGGTAGCGGCTGCGATGCCGCGGGCAGCTACGTTCCTGGCCTGTTCCCCGGCGAGGAGTTTCTGGTCTGCGTCACGGTGACCGTACGAGTGCCGTTGCTGCCCGAGTTCATCGAAGCCAACACGGCGACCGGACTGTTCGTCGTCGAGCGCGACCGGTACGCAGCCTGACCTATGCCTCAAGCCGCTACGTTGTCGCTGCCCGCTGCCATCCTCGTAGCTGCGCTGCTGGGCGTCACCGCCTGCACACCCACGGACACGAGCTTGCGACATCCGACAGCCACGCCTGGCAGCTCGACCGCGGCTCAGGTTTCGACCCCCCAGCCGCCCGAACCAACCGCAGCACCCGATGCCTGTGCCAGCTCGGTCCTGGCAGCAATGGACCTGCGGCAACGAGTTGGCCAACTGCTGATGGTGGGCGTGCCCGCCAACGATCCAGCCGGCGGTTACGCGAGGCTGATGCCGCATGCGGTGGGCAGCGTCTTCCTGGCCGGCCGAAGCAGCGCCGGAGCTGCAACGATCGGCGCGGCGGTGGCGACGATGCAGGTCCACGGCCTCAATGCGACAGGTGCCTTCTTGCAGGTGGCCGTGGATCAAGAAGGCGGACTGGTCCAAACGCTGTCCGGGCCGGGCTTCTCGTCGATCCCGACTGGACTCGAACAGGGGCAGTTGAGCACGACGGAGCTGGCCAGTCAGACCGCGGCCTGGGCGGTCCAGCTGGCGGGGGCCGGGATCACCATGAACCTGGCGCCGGTCGCCGACACCGTTCCCGTCGGGACAGCTGCCGCGAATCCCCCGATCGGCGTCTCTGATCGGCAGTACGGCAACGATCCGCAGGTCGTCGCCCAGGCGGTGAGCACGGTGGTCACCGCCCTGCAGGGGGCAGGCGTCGACGCCACCCTCAAGCACTTCCCAGGGCTGGGCAGGGTGACCGCCAACACAGACACCTCTAGCAGGGCCGTGGACGAACTGACTACAGCCGATGATGCGGCCTTGCAACCGTTCGTGGCCGGAATCCAATCCGGAGTCGCGGCGGTCATGATGTCCTCGGCCTCGTATCCGCGGCTGGACCCCGACAACATCGCAGCGTTTTCCGACGCCGTGATCGGCGACCTACTGCGAGTCCAGCTGGGGTTCAACGGCGTCGTGGTCTCCGACGACCTTGGCAATGCGGTTGCGGTGGCAGATGTACCGGTCGGTCAACGCGCGGTCGACTTCGTCGCGGCGGGCGGGGACCTCGTTCTCACTGTCAATGCCACCGCAGTGGCACCGATGGCCGCTGCGTTACTGGACCGGGCGAGCAACGATCCGGCGTTTGCGTCGCGGATCGAGGATGCAGCCGGGCATGTGCTTGTCGGCAAGCAGGACGCCGGTCTGTTGATCTGTGCCTGAATATCCCTTACTGGTAGGTGATCAGCTCTGGCGTCGGTACGGCTTGGGCGATCGTCTGACTGGGCGTGAGCAGCGGCAGGTCCTCATCGATGAAGTTCTTCCAGCCCCAGTAGACATTCGCCGGGGCATCCGCGCGGATGGTCTGCCAGGTGGCCTGCTTGTCTCCCGGGGCGCCGTACCCGTCGACATGGATCAGCACGGCCAGTTCTTCACGGGATGTGTCCAGGAGTTCACGGTTCTGGATCATGTCCGTCACGAACTGGTGCAGGACAAGGAGTTTTTGCGGCAGCCCGTTCACCTGGGTCAGATCCGCAAGCCATGCCACAACGGCATTGACCTCTCCGATGCCAACTGAGCCGATCTGCCTCAGATGCACCTCGTCGGGCTTGAGCCGCCACTCCGGGTCGAGTGCAAGGCCGACATGCGGCAGTCTCAGCAGCGGTTCATAGAGCTGTGCCTGGGTGAGGAAGTCCGTGCGCCCAGGTTGCAGGTCCAACACAACATAGATCCCGGCTGCTCCGGCGGCGTCCACCCAGGGTTGCAGCTGCGCAACGTCGGCTTCGGCGGTGTAGTTGCCGTCCAGCCCGGGGAATTCCGAGGCAACGGTGGCGATGATCTCGAACATCGGAACGACGGGGGTGGGGACCAGATCGTTGTACTGTCCGGCGGTCTCGATCGCTCGCTGCACGGCGCCGTTGGCGTCCTGCTCGCCCAGAACGCCCAACGCTGATCCCTCGGTGTAGCCGTAAAGCGCGACGAACATGCGTTGGGGGAACAGCACCTGCCCACCGCCAGGCAGCAACGCCCCGGTCGCTGCGGTCTGGAGCTTCCAATCCAGGCCTTGCTGCGACGCGTACCCGGTCCCGAGGGCGATGACCGCCCGCGGCTTGAGATCACTCAGCGTGGCGATCGCATCGCTGGAGGATCGGGGGTCCAACTGCTCCGGAGCGACGACCTGAACCGGAACGCCCGCGGCACGAGCTGTGGCGATGCCCGGCAACGCCTCCGGGGACGAGGTAGCCAACAACACCGTCCCGGTCACCGCGTCCGGCCGTTTCACCTCGGGGAATCGGACATTGTCGGAGCCGGCTTGCGCGCCGGCTTCCGAGGGTGCAACTCCTGCCGGTAGCAGGGCGACCGGCTCGGACGGATCCAAGGCGGCGAACGCAGCGGGCAGCCCGTCGGAAGACACCGGCTCGGTTACCCCGAACGCCACGCCAATGACCTCTCCGATGGCGGACGGCTCTGCGGCCACCGGAATCGCGTCTGCATCACTGACTGCCGGAACGTGCTGCGCCGCCTCGGTTCCCACCGCTAGAACCACCGATACACCGAGCCGGTCGAACTCCGCGCCAAGGAGGTCCACAACGCCGGTCGCCGGACTCTGACTCGGCTGCGAACCAGGCGCTGATGTCGTATTGGAAGGGTTCGTCGGCATCGACAGGAGCAGCGGCACACCCAAAGCCACGGCGGTACTTGCCCCCAAAGTGATCGCCAGCGGGTCCTGGGGTCCGGCCAGCACGACGACATCGGAGCTGTCATACAGCGCGCGGCTCGTAGAGATCGCGGCAGCGGCGGGGTCCGCGTCCGCGATCAAGGTCAGTGCGCTGTCGGGCATGGACGAGCTGGGAGAAGCGGTCAATCGGGCTGGCGCGCGGTCGTCGTCGTTGTCGGTGCAACTGGTCAACAGAAGCCCCAAACAGGCAGCGATGCCGGCGAATTGGGTGCTCCTGGGCACGGCATCCCCTCTGCTGAGCCTCCCGACGGCGGTCGAATGGCTCGGACGGCGCGCTTGCCTGGAACAGAAGTCCGAGACAGCGGAAGTCGGAAATCCGCACCTTCAGGCTCACAGTTTCGCACACCGTCCTTACGCTGCGTGCCCGAACGTGACTAGGGTCAACGGGGTGACCGGGGGCTTGAACAGCACGTCGGCAGCATTGCTTGGACTGCTCTACGACGGCCCTCTCACCGGCGGTCAGCTGGTTGCCGCCGCAGATCAACGTCTCGGGCCACTGTGGACTCTGACCCGCAGCCAGGTCTATCGCGAGCTCCCCGTGATGGCCGGACGAGGCTACGTCCGGGCCGGCAAGCCCGGACCCCGAGCCTCCGTGTCGTACACGATCAGCGCAGCTGGCAAGCGCGCCTTCACCGCCTGGCTGGCTACACCCTTGGAAGCCGACCATCCGCGCAACCCGCTGCTGCTGCGCCTGGGTTTCGGTTCGCTGCACAGCAAGTCGGACCTGCGACGCCTGGTCGCCGAGGCGCGGGAGCAGCACGAAGCAATGCTGGCCCTGCACAAGGAGTCAGTGAGCAGGCTGAAGAAGACCGATGCCGAGCCCTGCACCGTGGCCTCAGCTGAATTCGGGGTCGCCTACGAAAAGGCCCTGCTCAAGTGGCTGGACACCGTTCCGACCTGAGAGCCCGCTGGAGCGATGAGCTCGGCGGGTAGCGTGGCGGTCCGTGGCTGTTGACTTCGAGACCGAACATTCCCGACTGGACACCAGCCTGCGCAGCATCGAGGCCGTGACCGACGTCGATGCACTGCGTACCGAGGTCGTCGAACTGGAAGCAAAGGCCTCCGTACCGGATCTGTGGAACGACCCGGACAACGCCCAAGCCGTTACCAGCCGACTGTCCTACCTGCAGGGCGACCTGCGGCGAATCGAAGACCTTCGTGCCCGGCTCGATGACATTGCGGTGATGCACGAACTCTCCGTGGATGAGGATGATCAGACGGTCAAGAACGAAGTTGCCCGTGACCTGGCCAAGCTGCACCGCGAAATCGAGGCGCTCGAGATCCGCACGCTGCTGGGCGGCGAGTACGACGTCCGGCAAGCCTTGGTCACCATCCGATCCGAGGCAGGTGGGGTGGACGCAGCGGACTGGGCGCAGATGCTGTTGCGGATGTATCTGCGCTGGTCGGAACGTCACGACTACCCGACCGAGGTCTACGACATCTCCTACGCAGAAGAGGCCGGCATCAAGTCGGCGACCTTTGCCGTCCAGGTGCCCTACGCCTACGGGACTCTTTCGGTGGAGCAGGGCACCCACCGCCTGGTCCGGATCTCACCGTTCGACAATCAAGGCCGTCGGCAGACTTCGTTCGCCGGAGTCGAGGTGCTGCCGGTTGTCGAGCAGGACGATCACGTCGAGATCCCCGAGAACGACATCCGGGTGGATGTCTTCCGCTCGTCCGGTCCCGGGGGTCAGAGCGTGAACACGACAGACTCCGCCGTCCGGTTGACCCACCTCCCGACTGGCATCGTGGTGAGCTGTCAGAACGAGAAGTCCCAGATTCAGAACCGCGCAGCGGCCATGAGGGTTCTGCAGGCCAGGTTGCTCGAGGTCCGCCGGCGAGAGCAGAAGGCCGAGATGGACGCGCTCAAGGGCGAGGGAAACTCCTGGGGCAATCAGATGCGCAGCTACGTCCTGCACCCCTACCAGATGGTCAAGGACCTGCGAACCGAGAAAGAGACCGGCAACACCACGGCGGTGCTCGACGGTGAGATCGACGAGTTCATCGAGGCCGGAATCCGCTGGCGCCGCGAGCAGGAAAGCCTCGCTGAGGGTGCTTGATCGTGCGTGGCGCTGCCGACGCAGCGCCGAGCACCGTGACCTGACGAGGATTGCCAGCTCACTTCAGTACAGTTGCCCCTCGTGATCTCGCTGGAAAACGTGACCAAGACCTATCCCGCCAGCACGCGGCCGGCCCTCGAAGACGTCAGCATGGAGATCGAGAAGGGCGAGTTCGTCTTTCTGATCGGTCCATCGGGTTCGGGGAAGTCGACCTGCTTGCGGCTGATCCTCAAAGAGGACAACCCGACCAAGGGCACGGTCACGGTCAACGGCAAGACACTCAACACGATGCGCGCCCGCCAGGTTCCCAAGCTGCGCCGCACGATGGGCTGTGTCTTCCAGGACTTCCGCCTGCTGCGGAACAAGACAGTCAGCGAGAACGTCGCGTTCGCACTCGAGGTGATCAACAAGCCGAGCCGGACCATCGTCAAGGTCGTCCCGGAGGTCCTCGAGATGGTCGGCCTCGACGGAAAAGCCGAACGAATGCCGAACGAACTCTCCGGTGGAGAGCAACAGCGGGTGGCGCTGGCACGGGCCTTCGTGAACCGGCCGTTGGTGCTGCTGGCCGACGAGCCGACCGGCAACCTCGACCCCGAGACCAGTCAGGACATCATGCTTCTGCTGGAGCGCATCAACCGAACCGGCACCACGGTCGTCATGGCCACCCACGACTCCAACATCGTGGACTCGATGCGCCGCCGCGTCATCGAACTCAGCCTCGGCAAGATCAGCCGGGACCAGTCGCGCGGGGTCTACGGCGTTGGCCGCTGAGGTCCGCGTCATTGAGATGCGCCGCCCGACCCCACCGAAACGTTAGGAAGCTATGCGCGCCAATTTCGTCGTCTCCGAGGTAGCCACCGGTCTTCGGCGCAACCTCACGATGACGATCGCCATGATCATCACCACCGCCATCTCGTTGGGCCTGCTCGGAGCGGGACTGCTGATCGCTCGGCAGATCTCGGAGATGAAGGAGATCTACTACGACAAGATTCAAGTCTCGATCTTCCTCAACGATGACATCACCGAGGAACAGCGAACCGAGATCAGATCCGACCTCGAGGCCTCCGATGAGGTCGAGGACTTCCTCTACGAGAGCAAGGACGAGGCCTACGCGCGGTTCCAACAACAATTCCGCGAGCAGCCCGAACTCGTTGCCAACACCCCATCCGACGCCCTGCCCGCATCCTTCCGCGTGCGGCTGGTCAATCCCGAGCGATACCCGGTTATCAACGAGGCCTTCGCCGGAATGGCAGGGGTGGACGAGGTCAAGGATGAAGGGGACTTCCTCGACCGTCTGTTCGGCCTGCTCAACGGGATGCGCAACGCCACGATCGCGGTGGCCATCGTCCAGGCCCTGGCAGCACTGTTGTTGATCTCCAACACCATCCAGCTCGCCGCCTTCAACAGGCGGACCGAGACCTCGATCATGAGATTGGTCGGGGCCTCGCGCTGGTACACCCAGCTGCCGTTCATCCTCGAGGCAGCCTTGGCCGGCCTGTTGGGCGCCATTCTGGCCTTCGCAGGGTTGGCTCTGACCAAGGTGTTGTTCGTCGACCGCACCCTTGCCGGACCGATCAAGTCCGGCATCATCCCCCCGGTGGAGTGGAGTGCCATCCTGACGATCAGCCCGCTGATCGCCCTAGCTGGAATGGGATTGGCCAGCGTCGCCGCGTATGTGACCCTGCGTCTCTACGTTCGCCTGTAAGTACTCGGTCGCCCACGATCCGGGGCGGCCGTAGATTCGTGCCATGCCTCGTGAATCCGGTCGCAAGCTGATCGCGCAGAATCGCAAGGCGCGGCACGACTACGCGATCGTGGACACCTATGAGGCGGGATTGGTGCTGGTCGGCACCGAGGTCAAGTCGTTGCGCCTGGGCCGGGCATCGCTGATCGACGGGTACGCGACGATCGACGACGGCGAGGTGTGGCTGCGCGGAGTGCATATCCCGGAGTACACGCAGGGGACCTGGACCAACCACGAACCTCGGCGCAACCGGAAGCTGTTGCTGCATCGCGAGGAGATCGCCAAGCTGATCGGCAAGACCCAGGAGGGCGGCGCCACGCTGGTCCCGCTGGAGATGTATTTCAATGACGGCAAGGTCAAGGTCACGCTCGCGTTGGCCAAGGGAAAGAAGTCCTACGACAAGCGCCGGGACCTCGCCGATCGGGACGCCAATCGGGAGATCGCACGTGCGATAGGCCGGCGTCGCAAGGGCCACACATGAGCACTCCCTGGCGGTTTAGTCGTAAACGGCCAGGAGTCGCCATCGCCGGGCCGGCATCCGACGAAGAAGTCCCGGGCTATTGGGCCGCGCTCGGCCTCCCTGGACTTATCGACAGTCACGTGCACTTTCTTCCCGACAGCATGCAGCGCAAGGTGTGGGCCTATTTCGACGAGGCTCAGAAGCACTACGGCTCCGGTTGGCCCATCCACTACCGGGTGCCCGTCCAGCAGCGGTTGGACGTACTCACAGCCTTGGGCGTACGCGCCTTCCCGACGTTGCCATATCCGCACAAGCCTGCAATGGCCGTCTGGCTCAACGAATGGTCGGCTGAGTTCGCCGAGCGTGACCCGCGGATCCTGAAGTCTGCAACGTTCTTCCCCGAGCCCTCCGTGCAGGATTACGTCGGCGCCGCCATCGAGGGCGGGACCCGAGTGTTCAAGGTGCACCTCCAGGTCGGCGGTTACGACCCGCGTGATCCGGTGCTGGATCCGGTCTGGGGCCACCTTGCTGAAACCGCTATCCCCGTCGTCATCCACTGCGGTTCCCGGCCGATCGCGGGGGCGTTCACCGGCGCCGACCCCATCGCGGAGGTCCTGAGCCGCCATCCGCGGCTGTGCTTGGTGATCGCCCACATGGGCATGCATGAATACACCGAACACCTGGACCTCGCGACTGCCTACGAACGGGTCTATCTGGACACGACGATGTTCGCGACGGCGTTCACGGAGGCATTCGCGCCCTTCGACCGCTCCCTACTGCCTCGACTGCTGGAACTGGGAGACCGGATCCTGCTGGGTAGCGACTTCCCCTCGATCCCGTACCCGTACGCGACCCAGCTGGCCGCGCTGCACGGCCTCGACCTCGGGGATGACTGGCTTCGAAGGGTGCTCTGGCACAACGCCGCGGCGCTGTTCGGCATCGTCGCCTGAGGCCATGAGCCAGGCGCCGGACGTCAGCTGGCCCTTCGGGCTCGTCCTGATCGCGTTGGTCGCAGTCGCGATGCTGGCCGCACGGTTCGGTGGGCTCGGACTGGGCCGCGATCTGTGCACAGCGGCCCTTCGCGCGGCGATCCAACTCGCGGTTGTCGCGCTGGTCATCGCGGCGGTGCTCAGCCGCTGGTGGGCCTCGGCACTGTTCGCCACCCTGATGTTCGCAGTTGGCACCTTCACTGCTGCTCGTCGGATCGGGGCGCCTCGATCCTGGCCGTGGGTCGGCATCGCCCTGGCCGGGGGAGTGGCTCCGGTCCTGGCCCTGGTGTTCGGCTCCGGAGTCGTACCGCGCAACGGTGCCGGAATCGTGCCGATCGCCGGAATGGTGATCGGCGGCAGCATGATCGCTCTGTCCCTGACCGGGCGCAGAGCCTTCTCGGCCCTGCGTCAGGATCGCGACCTCGTCGAGGCCGGCCTCTCCCTCGGCCTGCAGCAGCGCCCGGCCATCCTGGAAGTGATCGCCCCGCACAGCCCGGAGGCCATGACGCCGGTGCTGGACCAGACCCGCACGGTGGGATTGGTCACCCTGCCCGGCGCCTTCATCGGAGTCCTGCTCGGAGGTGGATCGGCCATCGATGCCGGGACCGCGCAGCTGCTGGTCCTGGTGGGGCTGCTAGCCGCACAGACGGTGACAGTCGCCCTGACCAAGCATCTGATCGCAGTTGACCGGATCATGCCCGCCGACATCCGAGCGGCGCTGCCACCGTGAGCGCACCCGATGAGGGCACACCAGCCGCACTCAGCGCTGGTCAGCGGGAGGTGTTGCGCGGCCGGCTACTTGCTGCGATCGAGCGCGCCTGCAGCGATCTCGGCGCTCTGCGTCATGACTTCGACACCATCGTGTCTGCCTCTGCCCAGTCCAATGCCGATGACGAGCACGATCCTGAGGGCGCGACGATCGCGTTCGAGCGGTCGCAGGTCGCCGCGATCGCGCGGCAGGTCCGCGGTCACCTGGCCGAGGTCGACGCGGCCATCCAGCGCCTGGAGGACGGCGCGTACGGGATCTGTGATCGGTGTGGACAGCCGGTCGCGGAGGCACGGCTCGCGGCGAGGCCGGCGGCGCGTTCGTGCA
>Ga0190275_10003159_pt1 | contig 11719 bp, 10 predicted proteins | sample Popmic550T_FD_133745 | JGI IMG/M metagenome (GOLD analysis project Ga0190275, IMG submission 133745) | Populus adjacent soil microbial communities from riparian zone of Yellowstone River, Montana, USA - 550 T | ecosystem: Environmental > Terrestrial > Soil > Riparian zone > Trees stand | place... | reverse complement strand
TGAGCCGCTCGGCCGCGATCATGAACTGCCACGACTTCATCCTGGGCGGCAACGCCTCGGCCCGGTACGTGCTGACCTCGATTCCCATGACGATGGTCCAACACCGTCCATTCTGGACGCTGCTGCGCGCCGGTGGCGCCGACTTCGACGTCGCCACCGAGGAACTGCTCCGGTGCGAGACGCCGGTCAGCCACGTGATGCGGTCCCTCCTGGGCGACCTGGAGGTCGGCGGCGTGACCATGCGCCGGAGCGAGCTGGTCACGCTGTGGTTGCGGTCGGCCAACCGGGACGCGGAGATCTTCGACGACCCCGAGCGGATGCGCCTGCGCCCCCGGAGCCACCCGCACCTCAGCTTCGGCCACGGACCGCACTACTGCATCGCCGCCTACCTCGGCCGGCTGGAGATCTCGTCCCTGTTGCGGGCCCTCGCCGACCTCGTCGACGACGTCGAACTCGCCGGCGAACCCCGGCGCATGGAATCCAGCTTCCTGCGGGGCTACCGCTCGGTGCCGCTGGCCCTGCACCGACGCTAGGCGAGCACGGTCCGCAGGCCGCGGCACAGGTCGTCAAGGAGTTCCGGCGGCGCGTCGACGATGCGGTTGTGCTGCCCGGGGAGGACCCGGAGCCTGGTCTGGCCACACTTGACCCATCCGGTCATCTGGTCGGGCGTGACCTCCGAGTCGTCGCTCCAGCCGTACGCGGATATCGGGCAGGACAGCGGGCCCGGGTCGGAGGCGACGTAATGCCGGCACATGTCCAGGTCGGAGCGCAGGATGTTGGCGTAGATGCCGACCAACTCAGGATGGGGCTGGCTTCCCATGTCGCGGACCGTCTTGTTCAGTTCGTCCGCGAGTTGTGCCTCGTTCATGGTCATCAGGCGCCCGATGACCTCGTCCTGGGGCGCCATCAGCGAGGAGACGAAAAGCCTCGCCGGCCTGGGCGCATCTCCACGATCCAGGGCGACCGTGGCCTCGTAGGCGACCAGCGCCGACGAGCAGTGACCGAAGAAGGCGAAGGGGACGTCCAGGTAGGGCGCGAGGCCCGCGAGCATCGCCGCCGCGAGATCCTGGACGGACGTCGGCATCGGGTCGGTGAAACGGGTGAGCCGTCCCGGCAGCTCCACGGGGAGGAACTCGATCCCGGTCCGCTCCGGCGGCCAGTTGCGGAACACGCTGGTGCCGCAGCCGGCGTGCGGGATGCAGAACACCCGGCCCGCCACCGTCGTCGACGGCGCCCGCTGCAGCCAGACAGACTTCCCGGTCACCGGGTTCACGACGCCGGCTCCTTCCGTTCGGGTTCCCGCCGCCCGACCGGCTCGGCGTCGGCGTCGCGCGCGGCGAGGTCCTCCCGCACGCGCGCCGGCGGGTAGACCACCCGCAACAGCACACCGGCCATTCCGGTCGTGACGAGGGCCATCACCACCATCAGCGAGTACAGGCTCTGGTCCAGCACGCCGAGCTGGAGCCCGACGGCGAGGACGATCAGCTCGGTGAGTCCGCGGGTGTTGATGAGGATCGCGAGGACGGCGGAGTGCCGCGGCCGAACGCCGGCGATCCTGGCGCCGGTGAACCCGCCGACCAACTTGCCGCCGATCGCGACGACGAGGATCAGGGCGAGCTCGCCCAGCGCCACACCGTCCAGGTTGGACAGGTCGACGTGGACGCCCGCCACGACGAAGAAGACCGGAAGGAGCACCAGCGCGTTGCCACGCTCGATCCACGACAGTGCCTTGCCGCGCGGTGAGCCGGCGCCAGCGCGGGGCACGACGACGCCGAAGAGGAACGCGCCGAAGATCGCGTGCAGCCCCATCCACTCGGTCGCCGCCGCCGACAGGAACAGGCCGATCGCCCCGCCGGCCAGCACGCCGGCCGCTGCGGCGGCCCCGCGCGGCGGTCGGCGCCGCGCCCATCGGGCCAGCCAGGGCCGGACGACCTTCAGCATGAGGGCGGCGAACGGCACCACCAACAGCACCCGCCACGGCTCGCCGCCGCCGTCGGCCACCGCGACCACCACGGCGAGCAGGGCCCAGGCGAGCACGTCGCCGAGCGCGGCGCTGGCCAGCGCGAGTCCCCCGATCGGTGTGTCGATGAGGCCCTTGTCGGTCAGGATGCGGGCCAGCACCGGAAACGCCGTGATCGACATGGCGATGCCCAGGAACAGCACGAAGGCCAGCGGGTTGTCGGTAGGGTGGCGGCCGACCAGATACAGCGCCAACAGCACGCCGAGGCAGAACGGCAGCACGATCGCGCCGACCGAGACGGTCGTCGCGATGCGACCCTGGCCGCGCAGGAGGCGGTCGTCGAGGTGCAGGCCGACCAGGAACATGAACACGCACACCCCGACGTCGGCCAGGGCGGACAGCGTCGGCATGATCTCGGTCGGAAACAGCGCCCGGGTGAGGATGCCACCGGCCAGCGTCGGCCCGAGCATGATGCCGCCGACGATCTCACCGATCACCGCGGGCTGCCCCAGCCGCCGGGCCAGCACGCCGCACAACCGCGCCGATACGACGATCACCACGAGCGCGAGCAGGAGTCTCGCTACCTGGTCCAGCGGCACCCGACGTCCTTTCTCTCAGTTGGCGGCGAAGGCGTCCGGCGCGAGCTCGCGAACGCCGCCCCGGGGGACCGCCGCGCCGAGCACGCGGGTCCGGTCCCCGCGGTCCTCCACCTCCAGACGGCCGCCACGCTCGGACAACTGCAACGCGATCAGGTGACGCCGGCCCAGCCTCCGTGCCCAGAACGGCGCGAGCTTGCAGTGCGCGGTGACGCACACCTGGTCCTCGTTCACGCCGAGCGAGGGAAAGAACGTGCGTGACACGAAGTCCACACCGGACGGACCTTGCGCGGTGACGATGTGACCGCGGAACGGCTGCCGCGCCAGCGCCGCGAAGTCCGGGCGGATCGCGACGACGGCGGCCGGCGACTCGACCTCGACGAGGATGTCGTCGCTGGACACCGCGCAGGACAGGCCGTCCGTGCCGAGCGCGTCGAGCAGACCGGGCGGCGGTTCGGCGGGGCTGAGGTCCGCCGATGGCAGGTCGATCGCGACCAGGTCGCCGACGCGCTCGGCGTACAGGACGCCGTTGTCCGACACGAAGCGCAGCACCGCCGACCCGGTGCCGCCGGCGGCTTCGAAGAGGTGGCGGGCGCTCGCGATCGTGGCGTGCGCGCACAGGTTGATCTCCTTGTACGGGGTGAACCAACGCACGCGGTACTCCCCCGGCCCCGCCGGCACCACGTACGCGGTGGTGGGCAGGCCGATCCGGTGGGCGGCCTCCTGCATCCGCGCCTCGTCGGGGAACGCGTCCACGGTCACCACCGCAGCCGGGTTGCCCGCGTACTGCCCGTCGGCGAACGTGTCAACGATGTGATAGCGCACCGGTGGCGGTTCCTTCCCAGGCGCGGAAGACCTGGTCGATCGCCGCGCCCATCCCCCAGACCTCCCGGTACGGCGGGCCTTCCGGCCCGGTGTCGATGTCGTGCTGGCGCGCGTACGCGGCGGTCGTCCACTCCACCGTCGAGGGATAGCGATGGTGGTAGTCGTGGTTGGGCAGGTCGCCGACCACGACGAGCAGCCGGGACGGGATGTGGTAGCACACCGTCGCCGCGGTCCAGCGCGCCCACGCGACGGCCTGCGCGCCCGCGGGCAGCGCGCGCGCCGGCACCGGCGCCCCGCAGTAGCGCGCGTTGGTGTTGGCCGCCGTGTAGAAGCGGTGGCCGAACTCCGGGTTGCGCGGCGCCAGCCACTCGTGTTCGCCGAGACGGTCCAGCAGCGCGCTCAACTGGGCGAACAGGATGACCGGCAGCACGAACGCGAGCACCAGCACGAGGACGCCGTGTGGGAACCAGAACGGGAGCGACAGCCACCAGCCGATCCACGCCGCGAACCCGACCCGCCGCCACGTGCCCGCCTTGAGGTTGCTGGTCACCCGGCCGAGGAAGCCGCGCCAGTAGAAGACCGGGGACAGGAAGACCATCCAGGCGCGCCGCCACTGGGCGACCCGCGACCGGCCCGGCCGGAACCCCAGGTCGAGCAGGAACTGCACCGGCGGGTCGGCCTCCGTCGCGAAGACCTCACGCCGGTGGTGGTTGTCGAAATGCTCCTCCTTGAAGTCCTGGAACGTGTGGAACACCGACAGCACGGTGACCACCTCGCCCCAGAACCAGTCGGTGGACGACCTGCCCGAGAAGCGCCGGTGCAGCGCCTGGTGGGCGATGACGAGGACCATCGTCCGTTCGCCGACGACCGTCAGCACCCAGCCCAGCGGCAACGCGAGGTACCACAGCGGGAACATCACGGCCACCGCGAGGGTCGAGACTGTGAGGCCGGCGAGGAACAGCGTCAGCGTCAAGGCCAGGTACGACGCCCACGTGTGCCGGATCAACGGCTCCTGGCCTGGCAGGGCCTTGCCGGTCTGCCAGGTCCAGAAGTGTTGCGTCCACGCCGGGAAACGCTGGTAGGTCGCCCGGACGTCCACCGTGCTCACCGGTCCCGGGCGGTCGCCCCGACGCCGGACTCCAGGGCGAGACGGTCGAAGAACGCGATCCACAGCCGCCACATCTCGTCGGCCGCCGCGATGACCGCGTCCTCCTGCTCGGCGGTGAAGTCCGCCATCAGGGCGTGGTTGGCCTCTTCCACATGGTCCGGCTCCTGCTCGACGTGGATGGCGACCCAGTGGTTGTCCGAGACGCCGGTCGTCCGCTCGATGGCCTTACCGATGCTCGAGACCATGAGCAGGTCCGTGTTCTCGGTGGCGAAGATGAAGCCGAGCGCGTTCTCGTGCTTGTCCGACGCCGTCCGGTATCCCTCCACCAGCGCCGCCGTCTCCGGGTACGGCTCCGCCCCGGTGATCCGGGCACGGTCGAAGCCACTCTTGTCCATGGAGTCGACGTAGATGACCTCGTGTGCCAGGTCGACGCGGCCGCCGCCGGCCTCCTGGTCGAGGATCCGCGCGATCGCGGACTTGGCCGCGATGTCGGGCAGCACGGCGACGCACCGGGCGAGGAACGTCGGGAAGTAGTGCAGTGGGTGCCACCACTGCTCGATGAGGATGGTGGCCTGCTCCTTCGTCAGGTCGGCGGTGTCGACCGCCGCGAAGAAGGGATGGTCGCGGAACTTCTGGAAGACGGGACTGGCGGCCAGCCGGTCGCCGAACGTCAACGTCGCGGTCACTTTCTACTCCTTCACAGGTTGTTCGGATGAGGCCGGGCGCGTCGACCGGTCACATCGCCAACCGGTCGACCGGGGTGAACGGCTCACCCCACGCGTTCTCGGGCCGCACCCGGTTGTGTCCGTACTCGTCCTCGCCGGCCACCACGACGCAGCCGTGCCGGGCCAGGTCGAAGCGGTGACCGAACTCCTCGAACTCGGTCATCCCGCCGTAGACCCGCACGTGGGTGGGCACGACCCGGATCGCATACCCCATCCGCTGGCGGTTGCTGACGTTGGGGTTCGAGCCGTGGATACAGCGCGCGGTGAAGATGAAGAACTCGCCGGCCCGCATCTCCAGGTGGCGCACGTCCTCCTGGTCCGGGTTCCAGTCTTTGTCGATCTTGATGTCGTCGTAGTTGTAGCCGAAGAACGAGTTGTCCCGTGCCGAGCCGTTCCACTTCATCGGGGCGCGCTCGTCGTACTTCCATTCCCGGTGGCTGCCCGGTATCACCTTCATGCAGCCGTTCTCCCTGGTCGCGTCGGTGAAGGCGACCCAGCAGGTGAGCTCCATCGGAGCCTCCGGCGACCGGTCCGTCGCCTCGAGCATTCCCGTCGTCGCCTCGCCGATCGCGTACGTCTCGACCTGGTGCCATCCGGTGCCGGTGTCGCCCGGGTTCTTCGGGAAGAACTCGGTGCGCCAGCAGACGATGTCCGGACCGATGAGCGCTTGCATCCGGCGTACTATCTCCGGCGCGGTGATGAGCTGGCCGAGCCCGGGGATGTCGAGGTGCCGGTCGTAGTTGACCGGGTTGTCGAAGGCCTTGCGCGCGTTGTTGGCGGGGTCGAGCAGCGCCTTGCGCTGCACCTTCCACCAGCGGGTCATCTCCTCCGGGTCCCAGAGGGTGAACGGGCCTATGTAGCCCTGCTCGGCGAAGGTCTTCCGGTCGTTTTCAAGATCCATCAGTCACGCTCCCTAGCCGCCCCACGCGCTCCAGCGCCGAGTCCAGTTCCCGCGCCGCCTCGGCGACGTGTGCTCCTCTGATGAAGCCCCAGTGGTCGCCCGAGATCGGGGTGACGGTCAGCGATCCCCGGCACAACCCGCGCATGGCCTCGGTCAGGCGCGCCCGACGTTCCACATCGGACCCCGCCGCCTGGAACAGGTGGACCGGCCCGGCGTACGGGGCGGGCTCGTAGCGCATCGCCGCGTTCATGCACGAGCGGGCGGTCTGCAGCGCGGTCCGCAGGTATCCGCTGGACGACGCGCCCCGGACCGGCGCGCCCATCAGCTGCGTCCAGGTCTGCCCGCTGGTCAGCTCCGCGAGGTCGGCCTCGGTCGAGGCCGGGTCGTCGAGCCGGGCGAGGACGGCGTCCAGCATGGCGAGGAACGGCGTGCGGTCCATCGGCAGGCCGGTGATCGGGTCGATGACGGGGTTGGCGTCCAGCAGGGCCAGGAACTCGACCTCACCGCCGGCGGCGGCCAGTTGCTGGGCCATCTCGTACGCCAGCACGCCGCCGAACGACCAACCCGCGAGCCGGTACGGCCCGTCCGGTTCGATGATCCGCAGCTGCTCCACGTGCCGCCGGGCGATCTCGGCGAGCGAGGTGCCGAACGCCGGCGGGTCGCCGCGCCAGCCGATGCCAAGCAGGCGCAGCGGCGCCCGCGAGGCGCGCGCCAGCTCCCGGTAGCCGAGCAGCTCACCACCGAGCGGGTGGATCAGGTACAGGCTGCGGCCCGAGGGGCCGGCCCGCAGCGTGACGATCTGCGACGAGCGGGCGCGCTGCTCCGACACCGTCGCGTCGGACCCCAGCGCGCCGGCGAGATCCTCGACGGTGCTGTAGTCCAGGAATGCCGACAGCTCGACGGTCCGGCCCAGTGCCTGCCCGAGCTCGGCCACGACCCAGGTCGCGAGCAGCGAGTCGCCGCCGACGTCGAAGAAGTCGTCGTCGGCGTCGAACTCGTCATGCCCGAGCACCCGGACCCAGATCGACGTGATGAGCTCGGTCAGCGACGGCGCCTCGGGCGGGTGCGGCTCGGTCGGGTCCGGCAGCTCGAGCGCGGCCAGCGCCACCGCGTCGACCTTCCCGCTCGCGGTCCGGGGCAGCCGCTCGACCCGCACACAGCGGGCCGGCACCATGTAGGGCGGCAGTTGGCCGCGCACATGGTCGGTGACCTCCCGGTGTGTGACCTGGCCGTCGGTCTGCAGGTAGGCCACCAGGACCGGGACGCCGTCCGCGACCTCGCGGAGCCCAACCGCCGCGGCGTCGACCCGGGGGTGACTCAGCAGCGCGTTCTCCACCTCGGCCGGCTCCACCCGGAACCCGCGCACCTTGAGCTGGGTGTCCGTCCGGCCGACGAAGTCGAAGCCGCCATCGGCGTGCGCCCGCACCAGATCGCCGGTGCGGTAGAGGCGGTCGCCGGGGGTGAGCGCGAACGGGTCCGCCACGAAACGGTCGGCGGTCAGCGCCGGATCGCAGTGGTATCCGCGGGCGAGGCAGCTTCCGCCGACGTACAGCTCGCCGACGTCGTCGTCGGTGACCGGGGCGAGCTTCTCGTCGAGCACGCGGCAGACGACGCCGCCCACGGCGGCGCCGATGGGCGGCACGGCCGGCCAGGTGGCGGCGTCGGCCGGCAGGGTCAGGCTGGTCACGAGGTGGGTCTCGGTCGGCCCGTAGTGGTTGTCGAGGCGGCAGCGCGGGACCGCGGCGAACAGCGCGCGGATGGCCGGGGTGACGAGGAGGCGTTCGCCGGCGGTGACGACGTGCTCCAGCGAATCCGGCACCACGCCGCGCCGCTGCGCCGCGACGGCCAGCAACTGGAGGGCCACGTACGGCAGGAACAGCCGCTGAATGCGGTGCTCGACGATCGCGTCGAGCAGTGCGTCGGGGTTGCGGCGCAGCTCTTCGGGCGCGATGACGAGGCATCCGCCGGTGGCGATCGTCGAGAGCACCTCCTGGAACGTCACGTCGAAGGAGGTCGCGGTGAACTGCAGCGTCCGCAGGCCAGGCCCGCCGTCTTCGACCTGCCAGCGCAGGAGCCGGGACAACCCGCGGTGGGTCATCGCGACGCCCTTGGGCCGGCCGGTCGACCCGGAGGTGTGCATGACGTAGGCCAGCGCGTCGGGTGCCAGCGGTGAGCGCGCCGGCGCGGCCGGCACGGCCGGGCCGGACGGCGGCACGATCGTGATGCCGGTCGGCAGCCGGCGTCCGGTGTCGGTGTCGGCGACCGCGACTCGGGCACCGAGCGCGCCGACGACGGCGGCCAGCCGGGCGTCCGGCGCGCTCCCGTCGAGCGGGCAGTAGCCTCCGCCCGCGACCATGGCGGCGAGCATCGCGACGACCGAGTCGACGGACCGGTCGAGCAGGACGGCCACCGGACGGTCCGGCCCGGCCCCGCTCGCGCGCAGGCGACCGGCCAGCGCCTCGACCCGGTCGACCAGCTCCGCGTAGCTCACCGGATCGCGGGAGCCGTCGGCGACCGACAGCGCCGGCGCCGCGGGGTCGGTCCGCGCCCACGCACGGATGAGCGCGTACCAGGCCGGCGCGTCCGCACCGACCTCGGGCGTCGACGTCATGGTGCCGGCTTCGGTCATTGCGGCACCCTCCCGGATCGTGACCATTCCGACTCGACCCTAGGTACGGCGCGGCGTCACGTGGCGTCACGTGAATGGGCGACGGCGGCGGTGCGGGGCAGGCGGATGCAGCAACCCGCGCAGATTTTCCGGGTCGGCAAGGCGAAGGCCAGACAGCAGGTGTGTCGTTGCACGGTCAGCCGGCCGTCCGGCCCGGGCACGAGGTCCACGAGGTCCTGCACGCCGAGCGCGGCGAGCAGGACTCCGGCGTGCTCGGCGGCGGAACCCGGCAGGGCGTCGCCGGCGTCCAGCAAGCCGTGCGCCACGCCGGAGGCGAGCGAGCCGAGCAGCGTGCGGGTCCCGACCCGCACCACCGCGCGGATGTGCCCCATCAACGGGGTCAGGTGAGCGTCGACCAGCGCAACGCGCAACGCGTCGAGCAGCGCCGTCTCGTCGGCCACCACCTCGATGCGGGGGCGGTTGCGCGCGGCGAGCGGATCCGACGGCAGCACGGCCACGCGGATCGAAGGTCGCAGCCCGAGCGTCAGCACCGACCGCGGCGCGTGCAGGCGCACCAGCACGTCGGCCGGCCTGACCAGAGGGACCCGCCGGGCCGCCGCCCAGCCGAGCACGGGCGGCAGCGCCAGCGCGTACGTGTACGCCTTCCAGGCGAGCGCGGCGGCGGCGTGCGGCGCGGCCCGCCGGCGGTGGCCGACCGCGGCGAGCAGTTCCGGCACCCGGGTGCCGTCGACCAGGCGCCGGGCGGGGATCCAGCCGCGGGCGTCGGCGACCGTCACCTCGGGCGCCAGGCTTCCCGGCGGCGTGGTCCGGAACGCCGCGCGGACCGTGGCCAGGACGGGCGCCAGCGGGTCGGTCGCTTCGTCGAGCAGCGACGCGTCGAACCCGTCGACCTGGTGCAAGACCAAACCGCCTTCCGACACCGCCCGGGCAGCGGACTGCCTGACGTACGGCGCGCGGGCTCAGCCGCCTGCACCGGTGCTGCGAAGGCTAGGCACCGGGCGTCCACCGTGGGCAGTCACGTGAAGACGCGACGACCACGCGGACGCGCCGACCATGAGGCACCGACGATCGGCCGCCCTGTCCGCCTAACCGGGGACACGGCGGCCGGTTGACGCTCCCGGGGACCGGTCCGTTGACTGGACATGCCGACAGACCCGGTCGTAGGAGTGTCCATGGACCAGGAAGTGGACGAGGGAATCGACACCTCGACGCCGCCGGAGTGCGTCGGGCCGATGACGATTCCACCCGCGTTGACCAGTGCCCTGCGCCGGCTCGCCGAGGCGGCCGCGGTGGACGACCTCGCGCCCTTGTCGGTCTGTGCCACCGAGCTCGTCCGCCGGCTGTCGCGCCCGGGAACGCCCACGCGGGCCTGGGTGATCCGCGGCCCCCTCGAGGCCGTCATCCCGTCGTCGACGCAGCGCTGTGATCCGACGATCAGCTTCAATGACGCGCTCCGCAGGGCGGTGGACCGTCGCGTGTCGACGTTGCCGGTCGCGGCGCGAGGCCGGTCGACGGTGCCGGTCGACCCGGTCGACGTGGCGATCCTGGTGTCGCAGGACGGCGACCGTCTCTACGTCGAGAGCATGACGACGGCGGCCGACGCACCGACCGCCCAGCACTGGGCCCGCTGGTTCCTGCGGTTGTTGTCGTGCGCGGGCGACCGGCCCGACGTGCCGCTGGCCTCCCACGCGTTGTCCGTCCGCTGACGAACGTTCCGACGACGGTCGGTCCGGCCGATCGATCACCGGCGGTGGGTCACCGCGCAGGGCAGGGAAGCGAAGCCGCGTTGGTTCGGGGAGTGCACCCGTCGGACGTTGGCCACGTCGATCTCGTAGTCGGAGAAGACCGCACCGGCCTCCTCCAGCGCGATCGCCATCTCGATCCGCGCCAGCGGTGCGCCGAGACAGTGGTGTGGCCCGCGACCATAGCTGATCATCTTGGACGTGTCGCGGTCGAGGTCGTACCGGTCCGGATCGGGGAAGACCCGCTCATCCCGGTTGGCCGACCCCAGCAGGATCGCGATCCGGGCACCTGCCGGCAGCGGTGTCCCGTGGATCACCGTGTCCTGGGTCAACGCCCGGACCGTCATCTGGTTCCCCGAGTCGTAGCGGAGGGTCTCGGTGGCCCAGTCCTCGGCGCGGCCGTTCAGGCCGGCCCGCCCGACATCAGGGTGCAGAAAGCCGTGGTACCACGCGTTGCCGATCGTCTTGCCGGCTGTCTCGTTGCCGGCGCTGACGACCAGGAACAGGAACGCGACGACCTCCGAGTCGGTGAGCTTCACGCCGCCGACCTCCGACCGGATCATATGAGAGGTCAGGTTGTCGCGCGGGTGACGGCGTAGGTCGTTGATCAGACCGACGAAGTAGGTGGCGAGTCGCAATGCCGCCAGGACCGCGGTCTCACCGCGTTCGTCCGATCCGTCCTCGCGCTGGTTGAGCTGGTCGGTGTCCGCGCGGAGCTGGTCCCAGTCCTCGGCCGGCACGCCGAGCATCTCGCACACGACGTCGTTCGGCAGCGCGGCGGCGTAGTCGGTGGCGAAGTCGAAGGTGTGCTGGTCCCGCAGCGGCGCCAACCGGGCCCGGGCCAGTTCGCGGATCCGGGACTCGAGCCCGGCCACATGACGCGGCGCGAAGTGGCTCGACGCCAGTCGCCGGTACGCGGCGTGGTCGGGAGGGTCCATCGCGTGGAACAGGATCCGGTTGGCCGCCTGCGGATCCCACAGCTCCGGCTCCAGCGAGATGCCGTTGCGGATGGAGAACAGGGCGGACTTGCTCAGCGCGTGCTGCACGTCGTCGTACCGGGTGAGCGCCCAGAAGTCGCGGTGCTCATTGCGGTACAACGGGGCGTTCTCCCGCATCCACGCGTAGGTCGGATACGGATCCTCGTGCATCCGGTAGTCGAAGGGGTCGTAGGCCGGTGGCGTCTCGGAGCGCAGTGCGGAGGCCAACGCGGTCATGCCAAGAACCTACGCAGCG